>ERZ1673736.461-NODE-461-length-65140-cov-25.049643_pt1 | contig 65140 bp, 54 predicted proteins | sample MGYA00580212_ERZ1673736 | MGnify/ENA primary metagenome ERZ1673736 (study PRJEB41218, sample SAMN15661752) | gut metagenome | host: Homo sapiens | place: Canada: London | collected 2015-08-20/2019-03-30 | study: EMG produced TPA metagenomics assembly of...
CCTTTGTCAACAGGTTTTTGCAAGTTTTTTTGATTTTTTCGACAAAGTTTGAGGGAGAAGTTTGGGCAAGGTGTATATTGGGGTGACGGCGGTTGGTGGGCACAAATTATGGGGGTGGGTGGAAAGTGGGTTGCGGGATTAGGTGGTTTGGGGGAATGGGTGAGCGGTGGAAGATTGACGGCAGGCAGCGGGGAGGTTGCGGGCCGGGCATGCCCGGCCCCTACGGGGTGGTGGAAGGGTGAGCGGGTGCTGGCCGGGAACGGGCAGGCGGAGGGGTCAAGACCCCTCCCTACGATGTGGAAGGTTAGAGGGTGCTTATGGGAAAGTGCGCGGGCCGGGCATGCCCGGCCCCTACGGGGGTGATGGTGGAGGGAGCGGTGTGTTTTCCACATTCGGCACACGTGAATGTGGAAAACACTTGCAATTTCTACCTTATTATAATAGTATAGAGGCAACATACTTGAAACGAGGTCCTGTCATGATCCTGGCATTGAATATCGGCAACTCCAATATTACGTTTGGCGGGTATACGCCGGACGGCAAGCTGGTGTTTTCGTCGCGGCTGTTTGCGGACACGGCGCTGAGCAGTGATGAGCTCCTGTACAAAATCGTAAACATGCTGGCGCTGTACGGGGCGGAGCCGCAGCAAATCACGGCGGTCATATTTTCCAGCGTGGTGCCGGCGCTGACGCCGCGGCTGCGCGAGGCCCTGCGCAAGATGTGCGAGTGCCAGATCATGGAGGTCGGCCCCGGGCTGAAAAGCGGGGTGCGCATCCGCATGGACAACCCGGCCCAGCTGGGCGGCGAGCTGCTGTGTGCCATCGTGGGCGCGCTGCAGCGGTGCACGCCGCCCTGCGTGGTGGTGAACTTTGATACCGCCACTACCCTGCTGGCTGTGGACAGCACCGGCGCACTGGTGGGCGGCAGCATCCTGCCGGGGCCGCAGTGCTCGCTGTCGGCGCTGGTGCGCAACACGGCGCAGCTGCCCCAGGTGGAGCTGGAGGCCCGCCCGCGGCGTTTGCTGGGGGCCAACACGGCGGACTGTCTGCACAGCGGCATTGTGTACGGCACGGCGGCCATGCTGGACGGCATGGTCGCGCAGATCCGCGCAGCGCTGGGCGCACCCGACGCGCCGGTGGTCGCAACCGGCACGCTGCCCGACAGTGTGCGCACGGCGTGTGCGACGGATATTGTGTACCGCGAGACGCTGGTGCTGGAAGGGCTGTATTGGATTTGGAAGAAGAATACGCGGAAGTGACATTTTGGTTGCGGGCCATCCCTGTAGGGGGCGGCGTCCTCGACGCCCCGCGGAGGGGTCAAGACCCCTCCCTACGATGCAAACCAGTAACAGGCGGCGACGCAGGGTTGCGGGCCGGGCATGCCCGGCCCCTACGGGGTGGTGGATGGTTGGCGGGTGCTGGCCGGGAGGTGCGGGCGGCATATAGGCCGCCCCTACGGGCAGGCGTATTGTACTATCCGTATTCCGGACAAACATCATTCTATATCCAAAGAGGTGCTGCCCGCGCCTCTTTCTTTTTTTGTGGTGTCGTGTTATAATATATTATGTATAGTTATGTACAAAATTTACAGAGAAAGGTATTTATTCATCACCTATGCAGCATTTGAAAAACTTTAACTGGAAGAAATTTCTCTTGCAGGGGGTGCTCCCCTGCCTGCTGGCGGTGGCGGTGGGGTTCATCTCCCGCTATCAGCTGGAGCTGTCCGACGGCGTGACCGAGAGCTTTTTGCAGCTTCAATGGCCGCTCTACGCGCCGCTCAATGCGCTGACCGCCTTTTGCCTGACGCTGATTTTGTTTGCGCTGCTCGGCAAGTGGAGCCGCGCAACGGGCATTTCGGGCGCGGTGTTCACCATCATTGCGCTCATCAACTACTACACCCGCGACCTGCACGGCTCGGCGCTGATGCCCCAGGACATTTTGAACCTCGGCACCGCCGCCGAGGTCATGGACAGCTACACCCTGAAAATCACGCAGGACGTTGTGAAGATCGCGCTGCTCTACCTGCCGATTCTGGCGATTGCGTTCGTACAGGCGCGGCTGGTCAAGGGTGCGCCTAAGCGCGCCGGCTGGAAGGCCCGCGGCGTGCGGGCGGCGGGCAGCGCACTGGGCGTGTTTCTGGTCATGTTCTTCGGCTACTTCGGCCCCGTGACCATAAAGCCCAAGACGACCTACGGCTGGGCGTGGCAGAACACCTACTACACCTACGGCTATCTGGCCGGGACGATTGAGGCCACCAGCCTGATGGCCGACCCTGTCATTGAGCCGGAGCACTACAACGACGCCGCGGCGGTAAACACCGCCCGCAAGGCCGACGACTACATCGCCCCTGCCAGCCCCGAGAGCGCCGAGGACTACCCCGACATTGTGCTGATCCTGTCCGAGAGCTTCTACGACTTTGACCTTGTCACCGACCTGCAGGCCGATACCGACATCATGCCGGTCACCAAGAACCTGCCCAACTCGGTCTACGGCCACACGATCAGCCCCCATGTGGGCGGCGGCACAAACTCCACCGAGTACGAGATGCTGACCTCCAACTCGCTGATCCTGATGCCTAGCATCACGCCGTTCAACTGGCTGAACCTGTACAACGCCAACAGCGTTGTCAGCTACCTCAAGGGTCTGGGCTACTCCACGATGGCCGCCCACCCCTACACGAACTCCAACTACCGCCGTGACTCCGCCTGGCTGGCGCTGGGCTTTGACGAGACCCATTTCCAGAGCGATTTTACCACGCAGGAGACCTACGGGGACCGCCCGTACCAGACCGACTCGGCCACCTACCGCGACTGGGAAACGATGTACGAGGCCATGCCGGAGGACAAGCCGCGGTTCAGCTTCCTGGTCTCCATCCAGAGCCACGGCGACTACGATATGAACGATGCGTCGCTGGATATTGTCCACGCCGCCACCGACTACGGCGACTACGATGCGCTGATGGACGAGTACCTGAGCTGCATCAAAATGACCGACGCCGCCGTGCAGGAGCTGTGCGATTACTTTACCGCGCAGTACGAAAAGACGGGCCGCAAGGTCATTGTGGCCATGGCCGGTGACCACGCGCCCAGCTTTGTGGGCCATGTGGCCGACCCCAGCTTTGCCGAAACCGACAACGAGCTGCAGATTTTGGAGCGCAGCACGCCGTTTTTCATCTGGGCCAACTACCCGCTGGAGCACACGGCAGCCGCCACCAGCACCACCGACCCGCTGAACCGCATGGACATGGTCATGCTGACCCCCACCCTGCTGCAGCAGGCGGGTCTGCCCCTGAGCGACTACTACGAGTACCTGTTGGAAATGAAGCACAACACCCCCGTTGTGACCGCCGCCAACGACTACATGAAGGTGGACGGCAGCACAGCCGAGTACGGCGCAGACCCCGCGCTGGACGAGTGGGCCAAGGGGTATCTGATGCTGGAATACAACAACATCGGTGCGCACGCCAAGCGCGACCAGAGCATTTTTGACCCCGCCGAATAAAGAGGAGGCATCCCTATGACAGGTCTGAAACGAACCCCGCGCAGCCGCGGCGGCTTTACGCTGGTGGAGCTGATCGTGGTATTGGTGATTCTGGGCGTGCTGGCGGCCTTTGCCGTCCCGGCGCTGACCGGGTACATTGACAGCGCCAAGGAAAAGCAGGCCGTCAGTGAGACGCAGGCGTGTGTGATGACGGCGACCCGGCAGGGTGCGCAGAAATACGCCTTGGTGCAGAACGCATCTGTAGCCGGGAACGCCGAAAATGCAGCCGCCTTGACCAACTGGGCAGGCACGTTGACAAACGAGGCTCCCACCGTGACCGGCGGAGATGTAGCACTTACCGAGGGCAGCGGGCAGTATCTGCTGCATGTAAACAACCCGCCTGCGGGCAGCACTGCCACGACGACGATTGCGGCAGATGCCGGAGTCAAAGGCACCGTGCAGTGGATGACCTGCAACGCCAGCGGGCAGGTTTTGTACTTAGTGTATACCAGCGCCGATGGGATACAGGTCGTATACACGGCTACCGGAACGAATGCGCGTGTGGACGGAAGTATTGACAACATCGTTGTTCCAAAGCCTGATGATACCAAACCGGAACCAAACCCCAACCCGGAGCCTGCACCGGGTCCGGAACCAACTCTCTTAGGGGTTACGATTTTAAAAGTAGACGCCACCACCAAGATTCCACTTGGCGATGCAGAGCTACAGATTCTTAAAGATGGTACGGAGATTGCTTCTTGGACTTCGTCAACCAGCAGTACAGGGTATTCCGTTAGTTTGCCGGTTGGTGAGTATGTGCTGCACGAAGCTTCAGCTCCCGGAAATTATGCTCCTGCAAAAGATATTTCGTTTTCCATTACAAAGAACGATGACACATTGAGCTTGAGCGGCGATTCTGGAGTATCTACTACCGGAAACAGCATCACCATGGAAGATGAAAAAGTCGATCCTACAAAGAGTGACAAAGTCTTTGTCCATTTGCAGGATGCCGTAACAGGGTCTTCCAGTTATTTTGCCAATAAAACATACATTGTAACGGTTCCCGACCCTGCGATTACCTACGAAGTCACTACTGATGCTAACGGCAATATTCCTTTTGAGATTTATGATAAAGCATCGGGCAAACCCATTGTTGCCGGTCAGTTACCCACATGGGTAAACAATTTTACCATTACAGAAAAAGACCCTATACCGGGATATCAGCCCCTAAAAACGGAATCTTTCACCATCGAAATCAACAAATCTTATAATAACGGCAAATACCTCGGCTGTACCTTTAGTAACTTTGTTTTCGGCGGCAATACGAACGGTACTTTTGCAGAAGGCAATGTGATTACCCTGCAGTACTTTCCCACTGCCGTTGTAAAAATTCTAACAACCGATGCAGAAAATCATCCCCTTGCTGATGCTTTCTTTAACATCACAGACACATCAGGGAACGTCATTTTTAAGAATCTAAGAAGTAATTCACAGGGTTATTGCTTTGTTCCTCTGCAGCTTAATTCCGGAGATGGCATGACTGACCTTGTTTATCTGGATAGTGCAAAAACTTATAAACTCATCGAAGTTACTGCACCTACCGGATATCAGAGTGGCGTCAACTGCTCTCTTGCTTTTAATTTCAGCCCGTATCCGGATGCATACATGAAAACGCCCGGGCGACAGACCGCTGCCCATAATACATGGTTTAAGCTAAATATTTATAACCATGATTACGGTGAATGGGGCCGTGTTGAGCAGTATGGAGATAATGGTGATATTATTCATGTTGTCAACAGCAAGAAATTGACCTGCACCACCTATCTGTACAAAATTGATGACGCCGGTAATGCCGTATCCGACGCAACCCTTGTTCTCAGCTCTAAAGATGGGAATCATATTCTTCTTGGCTTTGACAGTGGCGGCGGCGGTACTCCCCAATTGTCTAGTTATCAATCTTTTACCACTACCTCCGCTCCCTACTATGTTGTACAACTTCGCCGTGGGAAGACCTATGTATTAGAGGAGCAAACCCCACCACAGCATTACACAAAAGCTGAAAAGATTACTTTCACAGTTCCGTCAGACGCGGATACTTTTACTGTCTCTATGATTGACCATAACTCAAGTGAGGATAAATCTGATATAAAGTTCGACAAGGTCACTTTTAATCAGGCAAATAACTGGGCACACAAACTCACTACGGATAATGAAATCAGTTTTAGTGGCGGTGAAATTATTTGCTGGAAGGGTATCGCTTACTACAATTATGCTAAGAATTCGGACTATACCTATAATATTTCGAATAACAAGCGTGATGACTATAAAAAAGTTGATTCTCCTGAACTGAATAATGCTCCCGATCCCATGACATTTTTAAGCAATTATCTCAATGAAAAAAAATCCGATAAAAAAGCAGCCGACTATATTGTTCCCCTTACGGGCAAGGCTTATCTTTATAGTGAGCAAAATGTAACGCTCAAAAAAGGTGACATTATTATTCCTGATAATTATGGGGACGGAGTTCCTGACGATAAAAAGAACAAAAAAGTATATGTCTATATCGGTGACAAGGATTTACCTCTTACCTCTGATTTTCTCAGCAATGAAAACTTTACTACGCTAGAGCATAAACTACAGGATAAAAATCAAAATATATATAATTTCACCCTCAATCAATAAGAAAGCCCCCACCCAGCCGCAGAACATCTGCGGTTGGGTGGGGGTGGTTTATTTGTAGAGATTGCAGGGGCGCGGCGGCAGCGGCAACACTCCCAGGCGGATATGGGATCCGCCCCTGCGTTCCCTGCCAATCACAAAAACTCTTTCCAGTAAATCTCTGCGCTTCTCGTCATCTCCCGGGAAAAGTCGCTCGCGTACTTGCGCTTGCAAAATGCCTGCACGGCTTTGTCAAAGTCGTAGTCGAGCTGGCCGTTGGCGGCGGCTTTCGCCGCAAAGTCGGCGCGCAACTCGTCGGGCGTGCGGTCCGTGTACACATTCTCGCAGACGACGGCCTGCTCGGCAAAGCGGGCGGGCTTGGGGCGGCGCTGCTGCTGCTCCGTGGGGCGGCCAAACACCAGCATACAGGCGGGCACAACGTACTGCGGCAGGTGCAGGGCGTCGCGCATGGCCTCCGCATTCTCGAGGACGTCGCCTATGTAGCAGCTGCCGATGCCCAGAGACTCGGCGGCGACCACGGCGTTCTGGGCGGCAATGCAGGTGTCGGCCACGGCCAGCATCAAGTCCCCTGCCCCGGGCTTGCGGGCGTCCGTGATGCCCGCGGCGTGGTAGGCGTTGAGCCAGCGGCGGCAGTCGGCCAGGAACACCAGCACCAGCGGCGCCCCGGCAATGAACGGCTGGTGGTCGCACAGGTCGGCCAGCGTGGCCTTCAGCGCCGGGTCGGTGATGTCCAGGATCGTATACAGCTGCTGGTTGCCCGCCGTCGGTGCCTGGAACGCCGCATTCAGGATGGCCGCCCGCTCGTCCGGCGTGACGGGGTCGGGGGTGAATACCCGCACGCTTTTGCGGGCGGAGAGGGCGGAGAGGATAGCGTTGTTTTCCATAATAAGCTCCTTTAAGCCTTCCCCCCGGGGGGGAAGGTGGCGCCGCAGCGCCGGATGAGGGGCAGCCTTCCGGCGGCAACCCGTAAGCGGATCAGTACCGCAAGCTTGCCCCTCATCCGTCTGTGGTCGGGGCCACAGACACCTTCCCCCGAGGGGGAAGGCAAATCAAAATCAATTTTTCCGTTTCTTCAAAAACTTCCCGATCAGCGTATCCAGCATGCTCAGCACCTCGCGGATGTTCAGCACGCAGACCACCGCGGTGATGCCCACGACGGGCAGCGCCCAATGGGTCAGGTTCATCATACACCAGATCTCCGCCAGCACCAGCGCCAGATTCAGCACAAGCCACGCCGGGTGGAAGTCGATCTCCAGCAGACCGCGGGTCGAGTAGGCGCGCAGCAAAAACACCAGCATCAGGCTCAGGAAGCTGGCCGGGGTTACGCCCCACGGGCCCCACTGCAAAATGAACAGGTAGTTCAGAATCAGGTTCAGCACCGCACCGGCCAGCATTGTGAACAGCGAGCCGGTAGACCGTTTATACACGACGTAGACGCTGTTCAGGAACTGGTTCAGGCAGGTCAGCATCGAGCAGAGCGTCAGGAACGGAACAAACGTCCAGGCGTCAAAATATTCAGCCTTGAACACCCGCATGAGCAGCTGGCACAGCATGATGATGCCCGCCACGCAGCAGAACAGCACGCTGGCATACACGCGGAATATCTTGGAGAAGAACGCCTCGCGGTCCGTCTCCTCGGTCACGGCGGAGAGCTGCCACGCCTCGTAGAAGATGCTGCCCAAAATCGTGATGATCTGCGGCAGGAAGTACCCCGCCGACAGCAGCCCGACCCAGTGGTTGCCGCTGCGGCCCGCGTAGCCCTCGCACATGCCCTGCACAAAGAACATGTCGCTGGCGTTGATGATCCAAAAGCTGATGGACGCCGGGATCATCGGCAGGCAGTAGCGCAGCATCTCCTTCCACAGCGTCTTGTCAAACGCCTTGGGCTTGAAGTACCGCCAGCACCCGCCCGCAATGAACACAAACACCATGGATGTCAAATCTGCCAGCGCGTTTGCCAGCAAAAAGCCTGCAGCGCCCATTTTTAAGACGCTCAGGAACAGCAGGTAGTAGAGCAGCAGGCTCAGCGTTGTCAGCACACCGTCTATGGCGACCAGCCGGTTCAGCATCCGCGAGCGGATGAACTGGGTACACAGCGTTCTCATACAGCTGGCCAGCACGCAGAGGTACAAAAAGCCCAGGTACTCCGCAGCGTTGGGGATGAGCCGCACCAGCGGCATGGCCAGCAGCAGCACCACAAAGCCCAGCCCGATAGTCGCCGCGCCGTTGACAAAGACGCTGGATTTGTTGGTCGCTTTGTCCAGCCCGAACCGGATGACCGCATAGGCCACGCCAAGGCTGACCACCGGGATCAGCAGGTTTGTGGCCTGCTGCAAAAGGCTGGACACGCCCATAACGTCCGGCGAGTCGAGCGCGTAGCTCAGATACGGGCGGATGAAGAAGCTGAGCAGCTTGGAGCTGAAGTTGGAGATGGCAAACAGCAGCGTATTGCTGACCAGCGTCGTATATTTTTTCTGTGGAGACGGCAAGATGGGAACCTCCCTTGTTTGTAGAGTATGAAGCCTTCCCCTCCGGGGGAAGGTGGCCGAGCGAACGCGAAGGTCGGATGAGGGCAAACCTTCCGCCGGCACCCCGTTCACGGGCAATCGCGGCAGACTCCCGCTCTCACCGCAGCTTCAGCATCCGTTCCCGCTGCTTATAATCCGGCAGCACCTCCGCCACCGCGGCCCAGAACGCCGGGCTGTGGTCTGGGTGGGCAAAGTGACAGAACTCATGCACAACAACGTACTCCTGCGCGGGCAGCGGCATCGTGCAGAGCCGCCGCGCAAACGCCAGCGTGCCTGTGCGCAGACTGCACGACCCCCAGCGGGTGTTCATGTCGCGCACCGCAATTTTGGGCATCGCGCCGCCCGGGCAGGTCGCCGCAAACTGCGGATAGTATGCCCGGCACAGCGCCCGCATATAGGCCAGCGCCTCGGCCTTGGGCGGCAGCGCGGGGGCCTCGGCGGCCTCTCGTTCGCGCCGGGCCGCGGCACGCGCCTGTGCGGTGCGCACCCAGTCGGCCCGCGCCGTGACAAAGGCGTCCACATAAGCCGCAGGCACCCGCGGCGACGCACTGGCCGCCACACTGCCGTCGGCCCGCACGCGCAGGTTGATGTTGCGCACCCGCCGCCGCGTCAGCGTGTAGGTGATGCCGCCCGCCGTCCGCTCCATGCCCGGCCCCCCTTTTGCAAAAGTATATAGTTTATTGTACACGCATTTGCCCAAAAGTGCAACAGTTGCCTGCGGCGGCGCATTGTGGTATGATACTGCCAAAAGGGGGCTTTTGCATGAAATCGCTGTTTTTTGTTCTGCCCGCCCTGCTGCTGGGCCTGACGGCCTGCGGCGCGCCGGTGGCCGCCGTGACCCTGCCCGACACCGTGCAGGTCGAAAAGACCCAGACCGCCGAGACCGCCGTCCTCTACGAGGATGCCGACGGGCGTGAGGTCAGCCCCCGCCGCGCCGCCCTGACCGAGTGGCGCTGGTCTGTGGCCGATGACACGATTGCCGAGGTCGATCCCAGCGGCATTGTGACCGGTCTGCGCGGCGGCTCGACCACCCTGACGCTGCAAAGCGCCGACGGGAAAATTTCCGCCAGCTGCCCGGTGCAGGTGTCCAGCCCGCTGCGCGGCATTGCTTTGGACGATTACACGCTGTATTTTGACGACGAGCTTGTGACCTGGATCACCGCCGACGGCACGCGCGAGTCCGACTACGCCTACGCCAGCCGCGTCGGCGCAGTCTGCCATCTTCTGCCGGAGGACACCACCGACCACCCCGCCGTGACCTATCACATCGCCGACGAGCGCATCGCCCGTTTCGACGGCTCCTGGCTCGTCCCCGTGAATTACGGCACCACGACCCTGACCGCCGACTGCGGCGGGTTTACAGCGCAGTGTACCGTAACGGTGGTCAGGCCGGAGGAATAGGCAAAAGAAAACGAGGGAATGTACAACAGCCCCTTTGGTAACCCTCCCGTCCATCTCCCGCGCCCTAAAAACAGCCCGCAGGGCTGTTTTTGCCCCGCGGGACGCGGACGCGGGGCCCGGGCTGTTCGATTCCCGTACTCCTCTACTCCTTACAATGTACAATAAAAAGAAAAAAGCTCAACCTCTTGCGAAGTTGAGCTTTTTGGTGACCCGTACGGGAATCGAACTTCTATCATTCTACAAATATCCTTTAATGCAATACGTACTAACGATAATTTTATCACTGGTATGGATTTCATTAAAGGGTATTTTTATATCTGTGTGGTACAAAGTGTGGTACTCTTCATATAAAAAGTGTGGTACAGCACCTGCTTGCAAGAATAAATAAAAAAGTTGGTGATACCCCTCTTGCCAGTACGTGCGAACTGAATATCATGATAATAAAGCCACCTACTGAAAATTACTCAAAGGAGATTATTATCATGAAAGGCAAATATTTGAATTTGCGGTCCGAAATCATCCGCGCAGGCTTTACCTGCTACAATGTCGCGGAGGCCATCGGCATTTCCCCGCAAGCATTGTCGCAGAAGATGAACGGATATTCGCTCTTTTCGGCAGAGGAAATCGCACGCATCGGAAGGTTGTTGAATATCAATAAGGACGATTACTACACTATTTTCATCGAGCCAGTTACATAAAATGGCCGACTCTAAGGAGTCCGCATGTATACCACACAAAGTAAAATGATTTCTCGCGCAATCTGGGTTGAGAAAAAGCACGTTTGGAAAATCAACCTCCAAAAGAACGGTGTCCGAAAGTCTTTTTATTCAAGCGTCCCGGGTGACAAAGGCCGAAAGATCTGCGCCCAAAATGCAACCTCGTGGTTGTCTGGAGCTTGCCCATTTAGCGTCAGCGAACGTACAACGGTTGATACCGTGTTTGAGCGCTACCTCCAAGATAAGGCACTCGAAACCACAAACATCTACACCATCCGCAACAGGGATAACAACCACATTAAACCTATAATTGGCAAAGTCCCGGTTATGCTACTAACTAAGCAGGATTTAAAGCGAGTTATCTATACCGCATACAGAAAGCACAATCTTAGTCAAAAAAGTCTTAAAAATATACGCGGCGATTTATCTGGATTCTGTAATTATTTGGACTGTGCCGATATCCGGAACGATTTGCGTACATCAAACATTAAAATTCCCTCAAACGCCAAAAAAGGTCAAAAGCAAGCACTTGACGTTTCTTCGCTTAACATCTTATTCACCGAATCTCAGGTGCCTTATAATGGTACGATTTGTCAAGACAGCTTAATCTATGCATATCGATTCCAAGTCGTTACAGGGTTACGTCCTGGTGAATTGATGGGCCTTGAGTGGGGCGATATTGACAATGATTATATACATATACGCCGTGCCATCAATGCTAAAGGCATCACTACAAATGGGAAGAACGAATTTGCCGCACGCGACTTCCCGCAGACTCGATATACACGTATGCTTTTAGAAAGTCAACAAGTCTATCGAGTCACTCCGTTAGACCCTCATGAGAGGGTCTTTGGAAGCACTGGTCAACTATGCTACCGTAAACGCTGGGGGATCTATTGCAGGTATAACGGTATCCCTTATATTACGCCGTATGAGCTGCGACATACCTTTAGCTCAATCTACAAAAATCACTTTAGCAACTGGGTTTACGAGGAGTTAGTTGGTCATACACATCCTGGTGTTAATGGTGTCTATATGCACCCGATGGATGGAGACATGGACGGCGTTCCTGCTCTGCTTGACAGCTTGCTTGATGAAAGACTTTCATTAGGTAGAGCAAAGCGGATGCTCTTATCTAACGGCCAAACCAAATAAAAAAGTACTTTATAAAGACGAGCTTCATTCAAGAAATTTGTAATGAAGTTCGTCTTTTCTTTATTGTCCACCCTTGCGAACTGAGTAGAATTATAAGCACAGGGAGCGAACAAGCAAGATACATCCTCTCGGTTGTCATATTGCTTTACGTTTCCTCCATCAGAAAAGGGAGGTGACAGAAATGTCGTTTGGTTCTATCAACAGCAGTGCTCGACACACTTGCTTTTGGTTGCATCTATCCGGCACCATTCCTTAGTTACCAATGGCGAGGACAGTACTTCGGAAACAACATAACGATAATGCCAAGGAGGAAATAACCATGAAAATCATTGGTTATAGACGCAGTGACTTTGTCACGAAAGAAGGCCGTCCCGTCACCGGCTGCCGCATCTACCTCGCAACGGAGATTGCCTCCCAGAACGGGGAGGGCGTCTTCGTCAGGGATATGTATCTCTCTGACGCTAAGATGGCCGAACTTAAAATCAACCTTCATGACCTGATGGGACGCGAAGTGAAGATTTTCTACAACGAGTACCGTAAGCCTGAGAACATTGTGGTGCTCGACTAAGGTTTCCAAGCACACTGTAGGACGCGTTAGCGGCCTCACCTCAAAAATGGGGCTTGTCTCATTTTTGAGGTAAACCAATCAACACCCATACAGCACCTTGAAAATTTTATAACGACAAGCGTACGCTATGGACTTAAAGCCGCCACACAGGTATGGAGCTAGTATTACCTCCATACCTGTGTGTACAGTCCATAAAGCCTATAACTATAAGCTTTAAAGCGTACACAGCGGCTTTGTGTCCGTAGTGTACTGGGTACACTATATGGCAAAAGGTTACGCGACACGCCGTTACCAGCTGACAATCAACAATCCACAAGAGCATGGCTATGATCATAATGTTATCAAGGCTGCTCTTGAAAAAGGAGCCAAGCTCCTTTATTGGTGCATGGCTGATGAAGTGGGGCAAGAGGAAACCTATCACATACACTTATTTTTAGTATATGAAAATCCTGTAATGTTCACAACCCTAAAGAACAAGTTTCCTACTGCGCACATCGAAGTGCCTCAATGGGAAAAAAATTCCGAAAACTATGCTTACATCCGTAAAGAGGGTGCTAAGTATAACAAGGATGCAAACGGTCACTACAAGTATACCGACTCCAAGGGAAAAGTACATGAAGGGATAAACTACTCTGACACGTTTGAAGAAAGTGGCAGTTTACCCCCTGACAGCAAGCAGGGCGACCGTAACGACTTACGGACTCTGTATGCACTGATTGCATCCGGGGCAGACAATGCGCAAATCCTGGGTGAGCACCCGGAATACCTGCGAGATATCTCCCACATTGACCGGACAAGGCAGACCATCCTGGAGGAGAAATACCGCAATGTATTTCGCCAGATGACAGTCACCTATATCTTTGGCCCTACTGGCACAGGAAAAACTAGGTCGGTAAAAGAAGGATGCGGATACTCAAACTGCTACGCGGTGTCTGACTATCACCATCCTTTTGATGGCTACCGGGGGCAGAAAGTGATGCTCTTCGATGAGTTCCACAGCAGCTTGCCCCTTAATAGCATGCTGCAATACCTGGATGGCTATCCTTTGGAATTACCCTGTAGGTATGCTAACAAGCAGGCTTGCTACACGGAAGCATACATCATTTCCAACTTGCCGTTGGAGAAGCAGTATGTTTCCGAGCAGCACGAAAAGCCGGAGGCTTGGGACGCGCTCTTGCGGCGCATCAACTGCGTTCGGGTTTTTGACCTCGACGGCAGTCACAAGGACTATACGGTTCACGAGTATTTTCACCCTTGCACCACACCGACATTTGAGCAAATAGAGATTGATGATTGTCCGTTCTAGCGGATGAAAGCTGTGCTATCAGGCTATACGGGCATTTATTTTGAAAGGAGATTTAATCATGCGTAATGATTCTGATCGCCTGCAATGGCAGACGGAAAAAATTATATCATGAATACGTTCCACAATGGGCTTAGACGTATTCAAACCGATTCAAAGACCGCACAGCAATATGTGCTGCTGTGCCTCGCACTCGCAGTTGCCGCCCTGATTATGGTTTCGGGCGGCTCTGGCGAGGACGTGATTTCGGTAGTATTTAGACCGTTCGTTAATTTTATTCGGGTAATTGCATGGCTGGCAGAGTGCCTTGGCGTCATTTACCTCTTTGGTTATATCCCCCACAGTTGGTCATATTACGACGATTTTTCGCGTGCTGGTATCTGCAACCAGGCGCATGAAGCACCACTGCTAGTTAAGGCCAACAGGGATGGTAATATTCAACAGCTTACTTTCAGCCTTAAAGGCTGCCCGCTCGAATACTGGGAAGACAATCGGACAACAATCGAATCCGCACTTAATGTGACCGTCCTCTCTATCACTCAGGGCAGCAACAACCAGCTCTTTGACCTTCGTGTTGTTGCCGGGTGCAACCTTATGGGGCGGCTAATCCCGTGGGCAGATACATATATGGACGATAGCGACACAAAAATCGTCTTGGGCATCAATGCGGCAGGCATTCCCGTTAGCATTGATTTTAGCCAGCTGCCTCATTGGCTTTTGGCTGCTGCCACCGGCATGGGTAAGACGCAGTTGGCACTGTTGATTCTCTACCAGCTGTCGCAAAAAGGCTACGACATCTACCTCGCCGATTATAAAGGTGTGGACTTCGGCCCCGAATATCGTAAGACGGGGCATTATGCAGATGATGATGCTGCCCTTGAGCAGATGCTTGACAGTGTTGTACATGAGCTTAACCATCGCCGTACAGAGTTTTCTATCGCTGGCTGTGCAAATCTTGAGGAATATGTCCAGACGACCGGAGAAGAACTGCATCGAATCGTCGTTATCCTGGATGAAACCTCGATGATTCTCGATACAACTGGACGTGATAAAGATGGCAAGGCAGTAGTTGCCTCGATTACGAACAAGCTCCTCGCCATTGGCCGTCTGGGCCGTGCGCTCGGTATTCATCTGCTTGTGGCAACTCAGCGCCCCGACGTAGGGTCTGTTCCGGGTAGTCTTAAAGCACAGCTTGACGGTCGTATTTGCGGCCACACTGCCGATGCACAGAGTTCCATTGTTATCTTGGATGACGGCAGTGCCGCAAAGCTCCCTGCTATTCCCGGACGCTTCATCATCCGCAATGGCAGTGGGTCGGACGAAATTATTCAGGCTTACTACTATCACCAGTGACCAAGGAGTCGACTATGAAAAATCCACCTCTACAACAGGGCCATGATGGCCCGCGGGCACCACCGTTGCGTCCTTATCAGGCTGACACCCTTCAGCGTATGAAATCCTACGAGGGAAATGCCGCCCTGTGTGTTATCGCAACCGGCCTTGGCAAGACACGAATTTTTGCTGAGTACATCCGCTGTGATGTACTGGAAAATGACCACCACATACTGATTTTATCTCACCGGGAAGAACTCGTGATACAGCCGTTGGAATACCTCAAAGGCCTTCCCTGCGGCATCGAGCAGGGAACCACACATGCACACGGGGAACCCATCATCAGCGCTTCGGTGCAAAGCCTTGTGGGGCGGCTCGACAAGTACAACCCCTACAGTATCGATACCATCATCATCGACGAGGCCCACCACAGTGCTGCACCGACCTACCGCAAAATTTTTGAGTACTTCAAAAATGCCGTTCGTTTTGGCTTCACTGCAACCGCAATCCGCGGTGATGGTGTCGGCCTGGATGTGGCTTTTGACGACATTTTGTGCGAGTATAACACCCTATACGGCATTGAGCACAGGTATCTTAGTCCTATAGAAGCTTGTCAGGTTAATCTCAAGTATGACTTGGGGACAGTGCAGTACCGTGAGGATACTGGCGATTATGATGCCGCAGATATAGCACGCGTTATGTCTGGCACAGCAGCGGGTATCGCGGAGGCCTACACCTCAAACGCACGTGGGCAGACCATCATTTTCGCACCATCCATTGAAGAGGGCAAAAATGTGACAGCACTGCTCAATTCCCAGCATGGTGCCAGTACCGCGGCCTTTATCGATGGCACTACTCAAAATAGAGGACGTCTGTTGGAGGCCTACCGTTTGGGCCTAATTAAAGTACTTGTCTGCTATGCTGTCCTGACGGAAGGTGTTGACCTGCCGATGACAGAAACCGTTCTGCTGGCCCGCCCGGTTGCCACAACCAATGTCGGCCTGTATGCGCAGATGGTAGGTCGCGGCCTGCGGTTGCATCCGGGAAAAAGTGCCTGCAAGATTATTGATTGCGTGGGCATTTCCAGGATGCCGATATGCACGGCAGCAACGCTAATCGGCGAGGAACCGCTAGCTCCCAAACCTAAAAAGGAGCAGGTGGAAAAGTTGCCGGAGGAAACCGAACCGATAAAGGTACTTACAGGTGCGGACATTCCCGATACCTGGATACAAAATCAGAAGGAGGTAGACGTTATGGCACTTGGCGAAGGTGTTACCACCCATGATGTCGCATGGATTACACTCAAGGATGGCGGCTATATACTGCCTATCCCGACCGTAACCTACCGCATCAGCAAACCGCTGACTAACGGCATGGTGTACCTGCGGAAAAATAAAGCGTGCTCCAAGAGTGCGGTGCCATTACAATTTGCATTAGACTATGTGTATCAGGACTTGAAACAGAAGCATGCTAAATATCAACATATCTGGGACAAAAAACAGCGCTATAAGTGGGATAGACAACCCATCACCAATGAGCAAATTGCCCTTATCCACAAGCTGGCCCCGGATTACAAAATTGACACCCATAAAATGACACGAGTGGATGCCTCGCGGGCGATACAACTGCTGACCTACAAGCCGGAAGAATGGACGCCCCAAACGACACCCTCGGAGGTGCAGGACGATGCCAAGAAAAGCCCGTAAACTTTCGTCCTGCGGCGTGTATCACATCATGATCCGTGGAATTAACCGCATGACCATCTTTAATGATGATGCCGACAATCTGAACTTTTTACATATTCTCGATTTTTGCGCAGATGAAAATTTTATCATCATGGCATACTGCCTGATGGGCAACCATCTGCATCTGCTCGCGAAGGATTGTAACGATTCCTTGCAACACATGATGAAGGCCATCGGGGTACGGTACGTTGCCTACTACAACCGCCGCTACCAGCGGACAGGCCCGCTCTTCCAGGGCCGTTACAAATCCCAGCCTGTCACAACCAAAGGCTACTTCCTGCGGGTACTGCGCTATATCCACCGCAACCCGGTCGCTGCCGGAATGGTGCAGGATATGCAGGACTACCCGTGGAGCAGCTACATTGACTACTTTGCTAGTCGAAAAAAGCCGTTATGTCATGTAGACACAAGCTACGCGCTTGCACTGCATGATTTAGATTGGCTGCGGCACTACCACCAGCAGCCAGAATTAAATGCCCGCGGCATTCTGGAGGATTCTCCGCTGCCTGCCTTTACGGATGCTGAGCTTTGTGACTTTGTACGTGCAACGGCAGGCATGGAATGCCACGAAATCCAGCTTTACCCCGAATCCACCGCAACCCCGCTGCTGCGCCGTCTGGTAACACAAGAGGGCGTCAGCATTACACAACTCTCACGGCTTACAGGGATGGCACGCGGAGACATCCGCCGCCGTCTGCTGTGAGCGGTGATACAACTCTCAAAGGAGAAATCCCATGAAGAAAGAAAGCTTTATTTACAGCACTCTCACGATTGGCGGTTCGAAGGAACAGGTCAATGAAGTAATGAAGTACATCTGCGATGACATCTATGACATTGGGAGCATTGATTTGAATAAAATCTGTGCTGTGCCGGTACACCTGAACATTGGCCCCGATGATGAAGTTTCTTGCGGCGAAAAGCTTTACCGCCATTATCTTGATTTAGTTCCTTACCCTACAGAAGAGGAAGAAGAAAATTTTCTTGCTGTTCTTAGCCGTGCAGATCAGCGCCGGTTCCTTTTGGGAAAAATGGCTGTGCTGAACCGGAAGGAATACGGCTATCCTACTTATACCGGCTGGTGCACGGAACACTGGGGTACAGACGAAAACGTGATATCTTTTGAAGAATGTAATGAAAATAGCATTGCATTTCTCACCCATAGCGCACCTGCAAGTGAGGCTATTCATACGCTCTCAATTCTTTTTCCTAAAGTAAAACTTACTTTCGCGTGGGAGGAAAACAAGGTCGCCCTTATGGACGATGAAGTAGTTTTACATTATGAAGTATATCGTTACGGGGAGCTGGCAGAATCCAAATCTGCCATTGCCGGAAAGACCCACTGGCAATATAACGGCAGCTTAAAAAAACCGTTGTACTGCACGCCCCAAGAAGATAATGATTATGGGGAAATCCCTGAAGGAATTTCTGCGGAGGATTTTGAGGAACCGGACGCTATGCCTTTCTAACCCTGCCTCGTTTGAAAAGTAAACATCAAAAGGACGACAGCCTTTATTGGCTCTCGTCCTCTTTTTGTTGTCTAGTCTCAATATTGTCAAATAAAGGGCTGTCCCAAAAAGTTTTAAATGGGATTCCTAACCCCACACATATCCGTGCAACTATTTCAGTTGAAGTATTTTTAGTGGTAGCATAAGGCTTGACAGTCTTTTTAAGGACAGATGGTGCAATGCCGGAACGCTCAGCCAGCTTGTTGACACTGTAGCCGCGCTCGTCTGCAAGCTCCAAAATGCGCAGCTTAATTGCCTCCTGTAGTAGCATTTGCCCTCACCACCGTGTACAATAAAGTATATTTATTGTACCGATTTGCTAAGGGAAAAATCGTCTACCTGGAGACGATTTGAATCTTGCTCTTACGTGCTGATGTGCTATAATATAAAAGGAAGGTGATAAATGGATGCAAAAACTATCCCACACCGCACCGTACATAGCCTATGCTGTGGCAACTGCTGGGATGGCTGTGCTGCTACTCCTTGGCAGCTCGCCGGGAGCAATAGTTGCCCGCAGTTACCGGGCGTATAATGGGCGCGCTGTTCCCGGCTACACAGAATATACGTACCGGGATGTTAATCTGTCCTTCTCGGTGCCGCTATCACCTGTGACCGCGGTGGAAGCACGCGCGAAAAAAGACGGTTATATCTTGTTTGCCTATCCGCGCTGTCCCTACTGTCGCAACCTGCTCCCTGTGCTTGCCGCTGTTGCTACAAGTGAAGGGGTCACGATGGACTACTGCCAGGTAGACCTATATCGGGATATATACACCTACAACTCGGATACTGCCGCACCAGTGCAAACCAAACCAGCGGGGGAAGGCTACACCGAACTGCTAACCTGGCTGGATGACTACCTGGCCGAGTACACCGTCTCCGACCCGGAGAAAAATGAAATTGATGTCGGGGAGAAGCGTATCGGTGCGCCGACCATCATCAAGGTGGAAGATGGCAAGCCCGTGTCAAAATGGCAACTATCGGATGCTTCAATATTTGTAGGCGGATACCCGGAAAACAAATACGCAGTCTGGGACAATTCCATACAGGAAGGAGTTGCAGATTCCTTGCGGGAGTATCTGGAAACTGCGTGATGTATCGGGGACGGTGAGTCGCGCAGCGATCTCCCCCGTCCCCGATTTAAAAGAATCCAAAGCCGCCACTTATCAATAGAGTGGCGGCGGCAAAATTAAAGAGTAGCCTCGGCGCTAGATGCCGAGAAGGAGTGTTTTTATGAAAAAGAATATCGTATTGGCAGTTATTGCGACTGCGGCTATGGCGCTCAGCCTGGTAGGATGCGGCGTTAAGGTCACGAACATCTCGGTTCCGGATGCTGCGACACTCGAAAAGGGTGAGAGCATTACGCTGCCGGTGAATTTCGGGACGGAGGATGCGCCCGCAGAGACGCCTGTCATCGCAACCGGTGAGTCTGCTACGGCAGAAACTGCTGCCCAGGATGAAAAGATTGCCAAGGCGGCTGAGAAGCTGACGCTCGCGTGGACTTCCTCCGATGAGAGCGTCGCTACGGTCGATGAGACCGGCACCGTTACGGCAGTCGCAGCCGGTGAGGCTGAAATTACCGCCACGGTCAAGGATACCGAGATGCAGGATGTCTGCGTTATCACCGTCAAGGTGTCTGCGAAAGAGTTGAAGGTTCCCGACACTCTGGATGTCAAACTCAACGACACGGACGAAACCGCAATCGAAGCGAAATGCGAACCGAAAGATGCGTCCAACATTTCGTTTGATTTCGCTTCCAGCGATGAGGAAGTCGCCACCGTCGATAAGGACGGCAAGGTGAAGGTCCTTAAAGCAGGTGAGTGCGACATCACCACGACCCTCATGCAGGATGGCGAAAAAGTCACCGAGAAGACGACTCATGTGAAAGCGTTCTATGAGGTTGAAAGCATCACGCTCGATTCCAACGAAGGTAAACTGACGGTCGGTAACTCTCACACCATTAAGGCAACTGTTGCCCCCGAAGAGGTCGCTGCCGAGACCACCATCGATTGGTCGTCCAGCAACGAAAAGGTCGCTACCGTCGATTCCAATGGGAAGGTAACTGCCGTTTCCTCCGGAAATGCAACCATCACGGCGACTGCCGGTGAGAAGAGTGCCAACTACGAAGTGACTGTTGAGCAGCCGAAGAAGGCTGCAACCAGCAACAAGACCTATACCAAGAGCAGTTCCAGCAACAGCGCTGCTGTGACGCCTTCCAACCCGGCACCTGTTACACCGACCGCGCCAGTTACGCCGTCCGCTCCCGCTACGCCGGTACAGCCCAGCAATCCGGAGCCTGCTGCTCCGGCTCCTGCACAGCCTGACCCGGCACCGGCACAACCCAGTAACCCTGAGCCCGCACAACCCTCTCAGCCGAGCGGCGGTGATAGCGGCAGTACGGAAAACAAGCCTAACGGCAGCGGCGGATGGGAATGGGGCGGCCCTGTAATTTCCACTCCGACTGATAATGGTTGCCCTCCTGAGGATGTTGGCATTCTTTGCTGATGGCTTTTTGAAAAATAGTAAATTATAAACAACCGGCAACTCGTAGAGGGAAACACTCCTCTACGAGTTTGCTTTTTGAAAAGCAGGGAAAAATGGGGACGGTTCCTAAATTGAGAAGTTGACATCAAAACCTCAAAAACGGGGACGGCGCAGTCGTTTTAACGACCTGCACCGTCCTCTTTTTGTAAAAGCATTCGCTCGTAGAAACGTAGAAAAGAACCGGTGAGGTAACAGCTTGTTACCCCACCACGAATAAAGTTGACTCGTTTTGAATAGTAGACATCAAAATGGAGTAAGGCCGCTTGCGGCCCGAATTTTGCAGCAAAAAGCCGGGAGCTTTCACTCCCGGTTCTCTTTATTGTGCGGTCATCATCATGTCGCAGTCGGCACATTTTATGCGCACAACCTTTGTCCCTCGCACGCTGTTGTGACAGCAGGGGCAAACATACTTGATGCTGTGGCTGTTGGGGTTACTTCCTGTCGGCTTGCCCGTGGCGTCCCCTGCGCCCTTGCCACGCGGGGCGTAGAAATCTTCAATGCGGTTCATGCTGATGTCCTGCCAGTCTTGTTCCAAAATGAACTCACACAGCGCGTCGGTCGGCTCGGTGATGCTCCATCCAACGCGCGGGTCGTAACTGATTTTCAAATCGCGGGCCTCGGCGGCCTCCTTAAATTTTTTGTTGTGGTATGCGCCGCCCCTGCTGCAATCCTGTATGCCGTTTTGAAGGTTCCACAAGTGTACACACTCGTGGAGGGTGGTCGCCACCACGTTTTCTATGGGCCGTGCAAGCGTCCCAGCGCCGATGTTAAGCTCATGGCGGGTTGTGTCTCCTCTCTGCCATGCCTTGGCTACGGTGACGTGTCCGTAGGCTCTGGGCGTGCTCTGTATCGTGATGATAGGCTCCTCCAACTCACCGTTGAAATACTTTACATTCAACGCGCGGAAAATTTTCTCCAAGTAACCAGCCGTCCGGGAAGTCTTAACAGTCTCTTTCATTTTCGTGTCCTCACTTTCGTTTTCCCAATCTTTGCCCGTGTTATCCCACCGGGATAAGGGGTTGCGGGTTGTTCCGCGATTAGCGGACAAAAGTGAGGTTGGATAGTTGTCAAGGTGACTGTGGAATACCGCAGCCATAATTTTAAAAAGCGAGGATATGCCGCAAAAGCTCCTTTACAATTTTCCAATCCACGCTTTTATAATTTTTAAAGGAACAACAAAAAACAGGATTGCCACGGCTATAATTTACTCCGCGGCAATCCTGTTCCCATGTTACAGGGCTTGCGTTTATTTTAAAAGTGTGGTACGATTGTGGTACTTGCAAAAAGGGTAATAAAAAAGCTCCTAATTTTCAACGCATCATCGAAGAAAATCAGAAGCTTAGTTTGGTGACCCGTACGGGAATCGAACCCATGTTACAGCCGTGAAAGGGCCGTGTCTTAACCGCTTGACCAACGGGCCTTAGAAATACAGAGCTTCGCTAAAACCTCCGACTTCCATCGTCCACTACTGCAGACGACCGTCCCCCTAACCTTAGCGAAACTCTGTAAAAGTGGTAGCGGTAACTGGATTTGAACCGGTGACACTTCGGGTATGAACCGAATGCTCTAGCCAACTGAGCTATACCGCCACATTTGTCGTCGCGCTCTTGAGAACGCTATATTATTATAGCCGACATTCTCCCCTATGTCAAGTAGTTTTTCCCGATTTTTTTCAAAAATGCAAAAAAAATCCCGCATTGCGGGTGCAATGCGGGGAAAACTCTAAAGGCTTCCCACGAGGGGCTGCGCCCGCAGGCGCGTGTCGGAGCGCAACCGCCGAAGGCGGCTCTTAGCGCGGAGACTGAAGCTGTCCGCAAAGCGGACTGATGAGGGGCGAACTTACGGCAGTTACCCGGTTATGGGCGGCCACGGCAGCTTTCCCCTCATCCGGCCTCGGGCGGGGCCTCGGCCACCTTCCCCCTCGGGGGAAGGCATTCCTGCCAAGTTACTTCTTCGGGGTCAGCACGGCCTTGCCGCCCATGTAGGGGCGCAGGACTTCGGGGATGGTCACGGTGCCGTCGGCCTGCAGGTGGTTCTCCAGGAAGGCGATCAGCATACGCGGCGGGGCCACGCAGGTGTTGTTCAGCGTGTGGGCCAGCTGGGTCTTGCCGTTCTCATCCTTAAAGCGGATGCGCAGGCGGCGGGCCTGGGCGTCGCCCAGGTTGGAGCAGGAGCAGACCTCGAAGTACTTCTGCTGGCGCGGGCTCCACGCCTCGATGTCGCAGCTCTTGACCTTCAGATCGGCCAGATCGCCGGAGCAGCACTCCAGCTGGCGGACGGGGATCTCCATGGAGCGGAACAGCTCGACGGAGTTCTTCCACAGCTTGTCGTACCAGTCCATGCTGTCCTCGGGCTTGCAGACGACGATCATCTCCTGCTTCTCGAACTGATGGATGCGGTAGATGCCGCGCTCCTCGATGCCGTGGGCGCCCTTCTCCTTGCGGAAGCAGGGGCTGTAGCTGGTCAGGGTCAGGGGCAGCTTGGCACCGTCCAGCGTCTGGTCGATGAAGCGGCCAATCATCGTGTGCTCGGACGTGCCGATCAGGTACAGGTCCTCACCCTCGATTTTGTACATCATAGCGTCCATTTCAGGGAAGGACATAACGCCCTTGACCACGTCGCCGTGCATCATGAACGGGGGGATGACATAGGTAAAGCCCTTGTCGATCATAAAATCGCGGGCGTAGGCCAGCACAGCCTCATGCAGGCGGGCAATGTCGCCCAGCAGGTAGTAGAAGCCGTTGCCGGAGACGCGGCCTGCAGCGTCAAGGTCGATGCCGTCGAAGCTCTCCATGATGTCCACGTGGTACGGGATGGGGTAGTCGGGCACAACGGGCTCACCGAAGCGCTGGACCTCGACGTTATGGCTGTCGTCGGGACCGATGGGCACGCTGGGGTCGATCATCTGAGGGATCGTGTACATGATCTCCTGGATCTTGGCCTGCAGCTCGGTCTCCTTGGCCTCCAGCTCCTTCAGGCGGTCAGCCTGGGCCGTGACCTGCTTCTTGATTTCCTCGGCCTCGGCAGCCTTGGAGGGGTCTTTCTTGGCCTGGCCCATCAGCGCGCCGATCTGCTTGGAGAGCTTGTTGCGATTTGCGCGCAGGTCGCTGGCCTCACCGATGGCGGCGCGGTACTCGGCGTCAAGCGCGATGACCTCATCGACGAGGGGCAGCTTGGCGTCCTGGAACTTTTTCCTGATGTTTTCCTTGACGGCGTCCGGGTTTTCACGGACAAAACGAATGTCTAACATAGTGGTACTCCTCTATTCAATATTTGCTTTTGTAGGGGCCGGACATGTCCGGCCCGCGGCTTTACAAATAAATAGCATTTTATGGGTAGGCTGCGGGCGGGGCATGCCCCGCCCCTACAGATTTCCGGGCTGCTCACCCTTCCGGGTCATACATTCCCAGCAGGCTCACGAACTTTTGCAGCATATCATCGCTGTAAAAGTCGATTTTCAGCGAGCCCTTGCCGTCCTTGTAGTCAACATGGACCTCGCTGCCGGTGACCTCTTTCAAGGCCGCCTCCACCTCCACGGCGCGCTTCGGGCGGATGAAGTTATCATCCTTCGCCTTGGGCGGCCTGGCGGGCTTCGTCAGCTTTTTGCACAGGGCCTCGGTCTGGCGCACGTTCAGATTCTGCGCCGCGACCTCCGCCGCAGCCTGCCGCATCAGATCCTCATTGGGCAGCCCCAGCAGGACCTTGGCGTGGCCAAAGCTCAGCTTGCCCACGCTGACCATACGGCGCACATCCTCGGGCAGGGCCAGCAGGCGCAGGCTGTTGGTCACGGCGCTGCGGCTCTTGCCCAGCTTTTTCGCGGCAGATTCCTGCGTTAAGCCGTACTTGTCGATCAGCTGTCGGCAGCCCTCGGCGACCTCGATGGGGTCGAGGTCCTCGCGCTGCAGGTTTTCAATCAGCGCCAGCGCGGCGGCCTGCTCGTCGGTCACATCCTTGATGATGACCGGCACCTCGTCCAGCCCGGCCAGGCGTGCGGCACGCCAGCGGCGCTCGCCCGCAATGATGATGTACCCCGGGCCGACCTTTTTGGGTCGCACCGCAATGGGCTGCAAAAGCCCGTTCTCGGTGATGCTGTCGGCCAGCTGGTTCAGCGCGTCGTCGTCAAACCGCTTGCGGGGCTGCTCGGGGTCAGGCTCGATTTCCCGCAGCGGCAGCGTTGAGTTGGACGCTTCGCTGCCGGTATCGTCGGACAGGTCGGCAAACAGGCTGTCCAGCCCCTTGCCAAGCCCGCCCATCTTCTTTTTGGCCATCGGCGTCCCTCCTTATCGTTCGTTGTTTGCCAAAAATTCCCGCGCCAATTCCATGTAGGCCTCGCTGCCCCTGCCGTTCGGCTCATAGAAGTTGATCGGCATACCGAAGCTCGGGGCCTCGCTCAGGCGCACGGTGCGCGGAATGACGGCGCGGTAGACCTTGTCGCCAAAGTACTTTTTGACCTGCGCGACGACCTGCATCGTCAGGTTGAGCCGCCCGGAGTACATCGTGAACAGCACGCCCTCGATGTCTAAGTACCGATTGTACTTTTTGCGCACGGTTTTCAGGGTCGCCATCAGTTCGCTCAGGCCCTCGAGCGCGAAGAACTCGCACTGCATCGGGATGATGACGGTGTCCGCCGCGCAGAGCGCGTTGACGGTCAAAAGGTCGAGCGACGGCGCACAGTCGATGAAGATGTAGTCGTACAGCGGCACGACGGGGGCCAGCACGGTGCGCAGGCGCATTTCCCGCCGCGGCACCGACACAAGCTCGATGGGCGCGCCCGCCAGCTGGGTGTTGGACGGCAGCACATCGGCGTTGTACTCGCTCTTGATGATGGCCTCGCGGACGTCATCATCGTCGATCAGGCAGGTGTAGGTGTCGGCCTCCACCTTGTTTTTGGAGATGCCATACGCCGATGTGGTGTTGCCCTGCGGGTCCAGATCGACGATGAGGACCTTTTTGCCAAGTGCCGCCACACAGGCGCTCAGGTTGACGGCGGTGGTGGTTTTGCCAACGCCGCCCTTCTGGTTTGCTATTGCGATGACTTTTGCCACGCCGTACCTCCCCTGTTTTTGCGTTTTTTGGCGGCTTTGGGGCCGCTTGTATTTATTATAGCACAAACAGAAGGGATAAAAAAGGGGTTTTTCCAACAAAAAAGTCCGGCAGATGTTCCACGTGGAACATCTGCCGGGGGTGTTTAATGTCGTAAGCGGCGCGGGTGTGAACGATGGTGGGAAAGCTCGCAGGTCGTTGTAGGGGGCGGCGTCCCCGACGCCCCGCGGGGGGTGCGCGGGCGGCTGCCCGTGGATGCCCGGTATCGGGCAAGCGTCCACGGAGGGGTCAAGACCCCTCCCTACAAATGGGGTTCACGGGTGCTTTGTAGGGAACGGTCTTGACCGTTCCGTAGGCTGTCGAAAAAGGTGTGCTCACCCCTTGGCCCCCTCTGTGAGGGGGCTCCGCCCGCAGGCGGTGGGGGAGAGAACTGTGCGGTTGCCCGAAATATTTTGGGCTATGGCAAGGTTCTCTCCCCCCCCTTCGGGGCACCTCCCTCGCAGAGGGAGGTTTTTCGACAGCCTGGGGGCCGCATATATGCGGCCCGGCAGTGTACGGCAAACGGGCGCTTATGGGAAACCCGCGGGCCGGGCATGCCCGGCCCCTACCGCGCGGCAGCCAAAAAGCGTACACCAACGCAGCCGGCCTTCCCCTCACACCTTCACCTCAAACTCCCCTTCTTCCTCCTTCGCGCCGTTCTCCACCTTTCCCGCCGTACCGTCGCTGCTGACCGGAATCCTCACAATGTACTCCAGACACCCGTCATGCTTATCGCACCGGGTCGTGGCGGCGATTCCCTTCTGGGTCATCAAATCCACCGCGTGCTGCAATGTATTTACAAAGAACCGCACATCCCGCACCATGGGGATCGTTCGGCGGCAGGGGCTGGGCCCGTTGGGGGCGGCCAGCATCTGGTCCACAAGGCGGTCCGCCTGGCGCACGCTCATCTTGTCCCGCGCCATCTTTTCCAGCGCGGCGGTGCGGCGTCCCTCGGGCAAGCGCAGGGCGGCGCGGGCGTGGCGCTCGCTCAGATGGCTGGCCGTGCAAAGCTGCTGCTGTTCCGGCGTCAGGGTCAGCAGGCGCAGCTTGTTGGCAAGGGCCGGCTGGCTCAACCCCAGCCGCCGCGCAGCCTCGGCCTGGGTGCAGCCCCACAGCCGAATGACCTCTTTAATGCCCCGCGCCGTGTCGAACGGGTCCAGCTGGCTGCGCTGCAAATTTTCCAAAAGCCCCAGCGCGGCGGATTCGCTGTCGTCGTAGTCGGCCAGTATTGCCGGCACCTTGTCCAGCTTGGCCAGACGGCAGGCGCGCAGGCGGCGCTCCCCCGCCACAAGCTGGTATTTGTGCAGCCCGACCCGCCGCACGCTGATGGGCTGCAAAAGGCCGTTCTGCAAAATACTGACGGCCAGCGCGGCAATCTCCGGCTCGTCGAAGGCGGTGCGCGCCTGGTAGGGCGACGGCTCGATGCAGTCCACAGGCAGCATCAGAATGCGCCCCTGCTTTTGTATATCATTTCTAGGCAATTTCGGTTCCTCCCCTGTGGTCTCCCTGGCCTCCTCTGGGAGGAGGCTGCCGCCGCAGCGGCTGGAGGAGAGAACCTTGCGGACATCCGAAATCTTCCGGCCTACGGCAAGGCTCTCTCCCTCCGCCCCTTCGGGGCACCTCCCTCCCAGAGGGAGGTCAACAAAAAATGCTATGCTTTTCTACAAAAAGCATAGCATAAACCGCAGTTTCGGGGAAGAAAAATCGTTCGCCCTTATGTTCAATTTTTTGCGCTGTTACAACGGCTTCTTTGCAATTTTTCCTCCGTTTCGGGGGTAAACCGTCGGAGTCTGCGATATTTTTTTGCAGAACACCAGCCCGCGGGCACTGCCGTCCGGCAGCGTGAAGGCGCGCGTTTCCTCATATTGGCCGCCCAGCTTTTTCAGCGCGTTGGCGGCGGCTTTTGCTTCTGCGTCTGCCTCGGGGCCCTTCATCGCGATGAACCGCCCGCCGACTTTGACCAGCGGCAGGCAGTATTCGCACAGCACCGGCAGTGCCGCCACCGCGCGGGCGCTGGCCACGTCGAACTGCTCGCGCCAGATCTTGCGGGCGGCCTCCTCGGCGCGTTCCTTCGCAAACTCGACACCGGTCAGACCCAGCTCGGCACAGGCGTAGCGTAAAAAGTCCACGCGCTTGCCCGTCGGCTCCATCAGCGTCAGCTCCAGGTCAGGCTTGTAGATTTTTGCCACAATGCCCGGGAACCCCGCACCGGTGCCGACATCCACCAGCCTGCCGCTGACCTCGGGCTGCGCCGCAAACAGCAGGCTGTCCGCAAAGTGGCGGTCCTCGATGCCCTCGGGGCTGGTGATGGCGGTCAGGTTGACCTTTTCATTATAGCTGACCAGCAGCTCGGCGTACCTGTCCAGCAGGTCCAGCTGTGCGCCGGTCAAGGGGATGTTCCATGTGGAACATTTAGCTTGTAATCTGTTTTTATCAATCATAGCGTCTCCTTGGCTTCCCCCTCGGGGGAAGCTGCCGCCCGCAGGCGGCTGATGAGGGCAGACTGTATGTGGCTGCCCGGTTGCGGGTGAAATCGATATACTCGGCCCTCATCCGCCCTCGGGCGGGGCCTCGGGCACCTTCTCCCTCGCGGGAGAAGGCATCCTGTTTATTTCAGCTTCAGCAGCACAATACTCAGCTGCGCCAGATCGCTCGGTGATACACCCGGTATCCGCCCGGCCTGCGCCAGCGTGCGCGGCCTTATCTTCGTCAGCTTCTCGCGGGATTCCAGCGTCATCGTCTCAATCGGCGCATAGTCAAAGTCGTCTGGGATCTTCACATTCTCGTGCCGCTGAATATCCCGTATGATCCGCTCCTCCCGCGCAATGTACCCGGCATAGCGGATCTCCGTCTCGATGCGCTGCGCCATGGCGGGGGTCACGCCCTCGCCGCGGCCAATGACCTTCGCGATCAGATCATAGCTGATGTAGGGCCGCCGCATCAGCTCGATGGCCGAACCGCCGATCTCGCCCAGCTCCGCGCCCTCGGGGGCGGCGGCGCGCAGGTCGGCCAATTTGATGCTCGTCGTCTCCAGCCGGTGCAGCTCGGCCTGCTTGACCTCACGGTCACGGCAGAACAGTGCCCAGCGGTCATCGTCCACCAGCCCGTACTCGCGGCCAATCGGGGTCAGCCGCTCGTCGGCGTTGTCCTGGCGCAGGCTCAGGCGGTACTCGCTGCGGCTCGTCATCATGCGGTAGGGGTCCATGACACCCTTCGTGACAAGGTCGTCCACCAGCGTGCCGAGGTAGCTTGTGTGCCGCGCCAGCACAAGTTCTTTCCTGCCCAGCGCGTGGCGGGCGGCGTTCAGACCGGCCAGCAAGCCCTGCGCAGCGGCCTCCTCATAGCCGGACGTGCCGTTGAACTGCCCCGCGCCGTAGATGCCGCCCACGACCTTGCTTTCCAGCGTGGGCTTGAGCGTCGTGGGGTCCACGCAGTCATACTCGATGGCGTAGGCCGGGCGCATGATTTCGAGATGCTCAAACCCGGCAATCGTGCGGTACATCTCGTTCTGCACGGCCTCGGGCAGGCTGGACGAGAGACCCTGCAGGTACATTTCCTCGGTGTCCTCGCCGCAGGGCTCCACAAAGACCGGGTGGCGCTCCTTCTCTTTAAAGCGGACGACCTTGTCCTCAATGGACGGGCAGTACCGCGGGCCGACCCCCTGAATGTCGCCGCCGTAGAGCGGCGAGCGGTGCAGGTTGTCGAGAATGACCTTATGGGTCGTGGGGTTCGTGTAGGCGATGTAGCAGTTGACCTTGTTGTGCATCGGCACGCGGGTCATAAAGCTGAACGGCTGCAGCTCGGCGTCGGGGTCGCCGGGCTGGCATTCGAGCTTCGAGAAGTCGATGCTGCGGCGGTGGACGCGGGCAGGCGTGCCGGTCTTGAAGCGGCGCAGCGTAAAGCCGTTCTCCACAAGGCACCGGGTCAGCGCGGTGGCGGCGTGGGTGCCGTCGGGGCCGCTGTCATAGTGGGCGTCGCCCACAAAGATGCGCCCGCCCAGGTTGGTGCCGGTGGCAATGACGACGGCCTTGCAGGCGTAGTAACCGTGCAGGTTCGTGAACACGCCGCAGACCTTGCCGTCCTGCACGTCCACGCCGACGATCTCGCCCTGGTGGATGTCGAGGTTGGCGGTTTGCTCCAGCGCGTGCTTCATCCAGATGTGGTAGCGCTTGCGGTCTGTCTGCACGCGCAGACTGTGTACGGCGGGGCCTTTGCCGCGGTTGAGCATCCGGCTTTGCAGGTAGGTGGCGTCTGCGGCCAGACCCATCAGCCCGCCGAGCGCATCGACCTCCCGCACAAGATGCCCCTTGGCCGTGCCGCCGATGGACGGGTTGCACGGCATATTGCCGATGAAATCCAGCGACAGCGTAAACACCGCGGTCCTTGCCCCCAGCCGTGCCGCCGCATGCGCCGCCTCGATCCCCGCATGCCCCGCGCCGATGACGATGACGTCGTAGGTTCCCAGTTTGTCCATATACGTTCCCTCTTACCCTATATTGTGCAGGATGTCCTCACAGACACCCGCAAAATTTGTGTCCACTGCATTGTTGGCGTAGCGCAGCACCCGGCAGCCGATGCCTTGCAGGTAGGCGGTGCGCTGTGCATCGTACTCGACGGCCTGCGGTTCGGTGTGCTGTGCGCCGTCCAGCTCTATTACCAGTTTACACGATGAAATATAGAAATCAACTATAAAATTGCCAATTATTTTCTGGCGGTAAACAGTCTGCGGCAGGTTTTTCAGAAAGTCGTACCACAAGCGTCTCTCCTGCGGGGTCATTTTTCTGCGCAGTTTTTGTGCATTAGTGCGCAGTGGGTCATGGGTTTTAATCCCTTTCATGGCTGTCTCCTTAAAGGCTTCCCCCGAGGGGCTGCGCCCGCAGGCGCGTGTCGGAGCGCAACCGCCGAAGGCGGCTCTTAGCGCGTAGACTGAAGCTGCCGCCCGCAGGCGGCTGATGAGGGCGGAGTTTGCGTAGCCTCCCTTTTAACGGGCAACCTCCGCAGGCTCTCCCCTCATCCGTCCGCGGGCGGGGCCGCGGACACCTTCTCCCCCAGGGGGAGAAGGCTCCTGTCATTTTTTACTTACTTGCCCACGCAGAACGTCTCAAAAACTTCCTCTATCGTTGCGTCGCTGGCGTTTTCTCCTGTCAAATCAAACAGCGCCTGCAAGGCGTCCGTCAAACACACCGCGGCGGCGTCCAGCCCAAAGCCGTTCTGCCGCGCCGCAATTGCTTCCGCCAGCGCATCCCTCGCGCGGGTCGCGGCGGCCAATTGGCGGGCACTGCATAACTGCGCAGCCTCCGGGTCCAGCTGCGCTGTGCCTAACAAATCCGCAACCGCGTCCGTCAGGGCCTGCAGGCCGACGGCATCCCGCGCACACATCGGGACGATCTTCTTAAAATACGGCTCCAATGTTCCACGTGGAACATCCGTCTCCCCCGCCAGGTCCTGCTTATTCAAGACCGCGATGGCCGGGCGGCCCTGGCATCTGCGGGCCAGCTCCAAATCATCATCAGACAACGGCTGTGCGGCGTCGAACACGGCCAGCACCAGCCCGGCCTCGTCGAGCTTGCGCCAGCTGCGGCGGATGCCCTCGGCCTCGATGGCGTCGCCGTCCGCGCCCACCTCCCGCACACCGGCGGTGTCAAACAGGTTCAGCCGCACGCTGCCCAGCTGCACGGCCTGCTCCACAATATCGCGGGTCGTACCGGCCACGGGCGTGACAATGGCACGGTCAAACCCGGCCAGCAGGTTCAACAGCGTGCTTTTGCCCACGTTGGGCCGCCCCAGCAGCACACAGTCGACGCCATGGCGCAGCACCGCGCCCGCGCTGTAGCCGGAGATCAGCGCGTCCAGCGCGGCCTTTTGCTCTGTCAGCGTCCCGACAAAAGCCGCGTCGGACAGCTCGGGCACGTCCTCCTCGGGGTAATCGACCCAGGCGGTCAGGTGGGCGTTCAGCGTTTGCAGCGCGGTCTGTATCTTACCGATGCACTTTGCCAGCCGCCCGTCCAGCGCAGATTTTGCCAGCGCAGCCCCCTGCCGCCCGTTCGCGGCAATGACCTCCATCACGGCCTCGGCCTGCGTCAGCGACATCCGCCCGTTTTCCAGTGCGCGGCGGGTGAACTCTCCCGGTCCGGCAGGCGCGCAGCCCGCGGTGATGAGCGCTTCTAACAAACCGTCCGCCATGGCCGTGCCGCCGTGGACGGACAGCTCAATAACGTCCTCGCCGGTGTAGGAGTGCGGTGCGCGGAAAAACAGCGCCACGCACTCGTCCATCTCGGCCCCGTGCAGCAGGTAGTGGCCCAGCATGGCGGTGTAGCCCTTCGCGTCGGCCACGCTTTTCCCCTGCCGCACCGGCGCAAAGATTTTGCCGACGATGCCGTAGGCGTCCGGCCCGGACACGCGGACGGTGGCAATGCCGCCCTCGCCCGGTGGCGTCGCCAGTGCGCAGATCGTTGTGTGCAGATGTTCCATGTGGAGCGCTCCTTTTTTGTGATGGGAATACTTTAGAATACCATGAAACAGGGATATTTTCCAGTAGGTGCAGTAAATTCATGGGCGTGATGCCTTCCCCCTCGGGGGAAGGTGTCCGCGGCCCCGCCCGCGGACGGATGAGGGGAGAGCTTGCGGAGGTTGCCCGTTAAAAGGGAGGCTACGCGAACTTTGCCCTCATCAGCCGCCTGCGGGCGGCAGCTTCCCCCGAAGGGGAAGCCTTTAGAACTGGCGGCAGCTTCAGTCTACGCGCTAAGAGCCGCCTTCGGCGGTTGCTCTCCGACACGCGCCTGCGGGCGCAGCCCCTCGGGGGAAGCCTTTAAAAAAGGAGAGGCCGACCCGCGGCCTCTCCCCTGTATTGGTTTATTCTTCGGTGTCGTTCTCGGGGGCTGCGTCCTCCGCGGCCTCCTGCGCCAGTTCTTCCGCCTCGATGGCCGCCAGCTCCTCGGGGGTCGGGTCGGTCTCGCCGGTATCCTCGATTTTTGCGGTCTCGGCGTCGTTGTCGCGGTCCACGCGGGCGACCACGGCCACCTTGTCGTCCTCGACCAGGCGCATGACGCGGACACCGCTGCCGTAGCGGCTCTGGACGTTGATGTCTGCCGCATGGATTCTGATCAGAATGCCGTTCTGGCTGATGAGAATCAGATCGTCGGTGTCATCCACGATCTTGATGCCCGCCACGTTGCCGTTAGAGTAGTTGCGGATGCCCAAGCCGCCGCGCTTCGTGATGCGGTAGTCGTCAATGCGGCTGCGGCGGCCCTTGCCCTCCTCGCTGATGGTCAGCACGTTCGCACCCGGGCGGCAGACGCCTGCACCGACGACATAGTCGCCCTCGCGCAGCTTGATGACGCGGACGCCGTGGCCGGTACGGCCCATCGAGCGGGCGCCGTCCTCGGTAAAGCGGATGGCCGCGCCGTCGTGGGTGGCAACAATGATTTCGTCGTCACCCTTGGTCAGGTGGCTCCACACCAGACTGTCGCCCTCGTTCAGCGCAATGGCGATCAGGCCCATCTTGCGGATGTTGCGGAACTGGGACAGCGGCGTGCGCTTGATGAGGCCCTGCTTCGTCACCATCGTGGCGTAGGTGTTGTCCTCGTCCACACCGGCCTTCTGCTGCAGCATCAGGGTAACCTTCTCGCCCTCCTGCAGCTGCAGCAGGTTCACAATATGGCTGCCCTTGGCCGTGCGGCTTCCCTCGGGCACCTGATAGCCCTTCAGGCGGTAGACGCGGCCCTGGTTCGTCATAAACAGCATATAATCATGCGTAGAACCGACAAAAAGTTCCTCGGTGAAGTCGTCGTCCTTCTGGGTCATGCCCTGCACGCCGCGTCCGCCGCGGTTCTGTGCCTGGTAGGTGTCCAGCGTCGTGCGCTTGATGTAGCCCTCGTGGGTCAGCGTAAAGACGCAGGTCTCCTCGGGGATCAGGTCCTCAATATCGACCTCGCCGGAGACGGTCTCGATGGAGGTGCGGCGCTCGTCGCCGTACTTGTCGGCCAGCGCGGTCAGGTCGGTCTTGACGATGCGCTTGACGTGCTCGTCGTTGGCCAGAATGTCCTCATAATCGGCGATGGCCTCGCGCAGCTCGCCCAACTCCTGCTCGATTTTGAGGATCTCCAGACCGGCCAGACGGCCCAATTGCAGCTTGACAATGGCGTCCGCCTGCAGCTCGTCAAAGCCGAAGTTGTCCATGACGGCCTGCCGCGCCTCGGCAAAGCCGCCCTTGCAGGCGCGGATCGTCGCGATGATCTCATCGACGATGTCAACGGCCTTGTGCAGGCCCTCGAGGATATGCTCGCGCTCCTTTGCCTTCTTCAGTTCAAACGCGGTGCGGCGGCGGATGACCTGCATCTGGAACTCAATATAGCGTTCCATCATGGTTTTCAGGCTCATGATCTTGGGCACGCCGTCGTCCAGCGCCAGCATGATGACGCCGACGGTGTCCTGCAGCTGGGTGAAGCGGTAGAGCTGGTTCAGCACGACCTGGGGGTTCGCGTCCTTCTTGATCTCAATGACGATCTTCATGCCGGTGCGGCTCGAGGACTCGTCGTTCAGGTCGCTGATACCCTCGATGCGCTTGTCCTTGACAAGGTCAGCGATGGACTCGATCAGGCGGGTCTTGTTGACCATGTAGGGGATTTCCGAAATCAGGATCTCGTAGCGCCCGTTCTTTTTCTCGATGATCTCGGCACGGCCCCGCAGCGTGATTTTGCCGCGGCCCGTGGCGTAAGCAGCGCGGATGCCGCTGCGGCCCATGATGATGCCGCCCGTCGGGAAGTCGGGGCCCTTGACGTACTCCATCAGCCCGGCCAGGTCGATTTCGGGGTCGTCCATCAGGGCGACCATGCCGTTGACGATCTCGCGCAGGTTGTGGGGCGGGATGTTCGTCGCCATGCCGACGGCAATACCCTGGCTGCCGTTGACGAGCAGGTTCGGGAAACGGCTGGGCAGGACGTGGGGCTCCTTCTTGTTCTCGTCAAAGTTGGGGTCCCAGTCGATGGTGTCTTTTTCAATGTCGGTCAGCATCTCGCAGGCCATCTTGGACATGCGGGCCTCGGTGTAACGGTAAGCAGCCGGGGGGTCGCCGTCCACGGAGCCGAAGTTCCCCTGGCCGTCCACAAGCGGGTAACGCAGGCTGAAATCCTGCGCCAGACGCACCATGGCATCATAGACCGAGGCGTCGCCGTGCGGGTGGTACGAGCCCAGCACCGCACCGACAGTATCGGCAGATTTGCGGTAGGGGTGCTGCGGGTCGTTGCCGCGCTCGTGCATCGTGTACAGGATGCGGCGGTGGACGGGCTTCAGGCCGTCGCGCACATCGGGCAGAGCGCGCGCTACGATAACAGACATCGAGTAGTCAAGGAACGCCGTCTCGATCTCCTGCTTCACATCGCGCACAATGACCTTCGTACCGGACCCCGGCACCATGATGATGTTTTCTTCCATTGTATCACCTTAACTCAATCTTACTTGATCTTACTGCACTGTAGGGGCCGGGCATGCCCGGCCCTCCACCTTGCCTTTGCTTCCCTCTTATGGATTATAACGGTTGTTTTTATCGCAGTCGTCGGTTGCCCACAAGGGGGTTATTCTTTTTACGTCCCGGGCCGGGCATGCCCGGCCCCTACGCTAAACGTTGGGGTTATATTCATCCAAATTCCATTTCAATGGATTTTCCCGAATATATCTTTTTATTTCCAGATATGCAGCTTCATCCCGGATGACATGGTCATAAAATGACCGCTGCCACAACGGAACACCCGGATGTTCCATGTGGAACATCTTGGATACATACGCCTTATAGCTGCCCACCACTGCGGATAAATCTTTTACGCCCTGCGGAAAAATCAAAATCACATGCACATGATTGGGCATGACCACATATTCGTCCACGGTCACTTCCGGGAAATGCTCCGGTATGGCTGTTATCCCCTGTGCGGCCATTTGGCCGATGCCGTTTGGCTCGCCTGCCGCACCAAACACACATTGCTTATGATGCGTGCATACCGTCACAAAATAATGATTTGCGGTTTTATAATCGTAATTTTGCAAACGGGGATTTTGGCGCGGACGAAGAATTTTGTAATCCATGGTGTATGACCCACAAACAGGCGGTATTTTTTATGCGGCGGGCCGGGCATGCCCGGCCCCTACATGGGCGGTGCGCAATTTATCACACATCCAAATTCGCGTACTTTGCGTTCTTCTCAATAAACTGCCGTCTCGGCTCGACCTGCTCGCCCATCAGGATGCTGAACGCCTCGTCCGCACGCTCGGCATCCTCGATTTTGATCTGCACGATGACGCGGTTGTCGGGGTTCATCGTGGTCTCCCACAGCTGGTCGGGGTTCATCTCGCCCAGACCTTTGTAGCGGTTGACCTTCGCGCCGGGCATTTCGGCGCTCAACAGCTTCATTTCGTCGTCATTGTAGGCGTACTTGACGGTCTGGCCCTTCTGCAGCTTGAACAGCGGCGGCTGGGCGACGTAGACATAGCCGTGGTCGATCAGCGGGCGCATATAGCGGAAGAAGAAGGTCAGCATCAGCGTGCAGATATGCGAGCCGTCCACATCGGCATCGGCCATGATGAAGATCTTATGGTAGCGGACTTTGCTAATATCAAACTCGTCGCCGATGCCGGTGCCCAGCGCGGTCACGACGGGCATCAGCTTGTCGTTGCCGTAGATGCGGTCCGCGCGGGCCTTTTCGACGTTCAGCATCTTGCCCCACAGAGGCAGGATGGCCTGAATGTTGGAGTCACGGCCCATCTTGGCCGAGCCGCCTGCAGAATCGCCCTCCACGATGAACAGTTCGGTCTTGGAGGGGTCTTTTTCGTGGCAGTCGGCCAGCTTGCCGGGCATACGGTTGGATTCCAGCGCGCTCTTGCGGCGCACCAGCTCGCGGGCCTTCTTGGCGGCGGCGCGGGCGCGGGCGGCCTGGGTCGCTTTTTCCAGAATTGCCTTCGCGACGGCGGGGTTCTCCTCAAAGAACTCGGTCAGCGCCTTGTAAACCACATTGTTGACCAGGCCCTTGATGAAGGTGTTGCCCAGCTTCGCCTTCGTCTGGCCTTCAAACTGCGCCTCCTGCAATTTCACGCTGACGACGGCAATGATGCCCTCGCGGGCGTCGGGGCCGGACAGGTTCTCGTCCTTGTCCTTCAAAATGCCCTTGGCACGTCCATATTCGTTCAGCACGCGGGTCAGGGCCAGCTTAAAGCCCTCCTCGTGGGTGCCGCCCTCGGGGGTGTGGACGTTGTTGGCAAAGCTCAAAAGCAGCTCGTTGTAGCTGTTGTCGTAGTATTGCAGTGCGACCTCGGCCACAGCGCCCTGGCCCTCGCCCTTCATATACATGACCTGCGGGTGCAGCGGCGTTAAGTCGCGGCGCTCGCACAGGTAGCTGACGAAGGAGCGGATGCCGCCCTCGTAGCACATCGTCTCGGTGCGCATCTCGCCGGACTGCTCGTCCTGGGGGCGGTCCGCGTCGGGGCGCTCATCGGTCAGGGTGATCTTGACACCGGCGTTCAGGAACGCTTCCTCGCGCAGCCGCTTGAGCAGCGTTTCATAGCGATAGAGCGTCGTTTCCTGGAACATCTCCGGGTCGGGCTTAAAGGTGACTGTCGTTCCGGTAGAAGCCGCCGCGCCGATTTTTTTCAGGTCGCCGTCCGGCTTGCCGCGCTTGAAGCTCTGCTCATACTCGGCCCCGTCGCGGCGCACGCGGACGGTCAGCCACTCGGACAGGGCGTTGACGACGGACGCACCGACGCCGTGCAGACCGCCGGCCACTTTATAGCCGGAGTCCTCGCCGCCGAACTTGCCGCCGGCGTGCAGCACGGTGTAGACGACGGTCACAGCCGGGATGCCCAGCTTGGGCTGGATGTCCACGGGGATGCCGCGTCCGTTGTCCGAGACCTCAATGATGTTGCCGGGCTTGATGGTCACTTCAATATGGGTGCAGTATCCGGCCAGTGCCTCGTCGATGGCGTTATCGACGATCTCGTAGACCAGATGATGCAGGCCGGAAGGCCCGGTGGAGCCGATATACATGCCGGGGCGCTTGCGCACAGCCTCCAGACCCTCCAGGACCTGGATCTGCGCACCGCCGTAGGCATGGTCGGTAGCCGTCTCGCGGTTGGTTTCGGTGATGATTTCTTCTGCCATGAAATGATAGCCTCCTGTTGTGGGTGGGTATCTCTTATTTTGCAATGTAGGGGCCGGGCATGCCCGGCCCTCCGCCTTGCGTCATTGCCCTTTTATCGGGCGGTAATTTTTATGCTGCGGGCCGGACATGTCCGGCCCCTACGGGCGTACTAATTTAAAATTCCAGCCTCTCCGCTCTTTTTTTCAGCGCGGCGGGCGATAACTGACTGATATAAATGGTCTCGTCGGGGAAATCGGTGACAAGAAAGCTCTTGGGCAGCGTGCCCGGGGCGCAGAGGTCCACGACGGCACCCTCGCTCTCGACGTGGCGGAAGTATTCTTCCGTCCGCCGCGACGCCCCGGCTGTGTCCAGATCAAACACCCCGATCACATCCCGGGTATTCAGGACAAAGTCCTGGCCTGCGTGAAAGTACAAATCCTGCACCCCCCTGTAGGGGCCGGGCATGCCCGGCCCTCCACTCTGCGTCATTGCCCGTCAGCGGGCAGCCGCCGTACTGCTGCGGGCCGGAGCTGTCCGGCCCCTACGCTTCTTCTACCACTCCGCCCTTCACCATCACAATTTTCCCATTGGTACGCGCAAAAGCGGCGGTGTCGCAGGTGGTCACAATCGTCTGGTGCTCACCCATGCGGGTCAAAAGGTAGGTCTGGCGCTCGTCGTCCAGCTCGCTCAAAACGTCGTCCAGCAGCAAAACCGGGTGCTCACCGAACAAATCACCGACCACTGTCGCCTCGGCCAGCTTCATTGCCAGCACGCAGCTGCGCTGCTGGCCCTGACTGCCAAACACCCGGGCGGGCTGGCCGTCCAGCAAAATTTCCAGATCCTCGCGGTGCGGCCCGGCCAGGCAGAACCCGGCGCGCAGCTCGGCACTGCGCATGGCCCGCATCTTTTCGGTCAGCGCCGCGGCGGTGGGGGCCGCGGTGCACATCTGGTAGTTCAGCGTCAGCACCTCGGCACCGTGGGAGATGTCCTTATAATTCTGCGCGGCGATGGGAGCCGCCGCCGCCAGAAACTTGCAGCGGTGCTCCATGATGAGCGCGCCGTACTCGGCCAGCTGCTCGTCGTAGGTGTCCAGCAGCATATTGCCGTTTGGCGTAATATCGTAGCTTTTCAGCAGGGCGTTCTTCTGGGCCGTCAGCCGCATGTACCGCCGCAGCGCCACAAGGTAGGGCCGGTAGACCTGGCACAGTGCGGAATCCATAAACCGCCGCCGCCCGTCCGGGCCGCCCTTGACCAGCCCCAGCAGGTCCGGCTCAAAGACGACGGCCTGAAAGTTCCCCGCCAGCGCCGCTGCGCGCCCAACGTCCGCGCCGTTTAATTTGCCGGTGCGGCCCGGGCGCTGGCTCTGCCTGCTGCCCACGGTCAGGCGGATGGATTTTTCCACGTCCTGTGTCTCAAACGCGCCCTCGATGACCGAAAAGTCACAGCCGCGCCTGATAAGCTCCGCGTCCTTTGACCCGCGGAAGCTCTTGCCGCCGGTCAGCAGCCAAATAGCCTCCAGCAGGTTCGTCTTGCCCTGGCCGTTCGGGCCGCACAGCACGGTCAGGTGCGGGTCGGGGTGCAGCTCAGCGTGGGCAATATTGCGGTGATCCGTTACTTCTAAGTGCGTTAAGCGCATTACGCGCCCTCCGCGATCTGCACGGTCTGGCCGTCCAGCTCCACGGTATCCCCTGCGCGGCACTTTTTGCCGCGCATCGTGCAGACCTCGCCGTTGACCTTAACGGCCCCGCCCTGGATCAGCTCCTTCGCCTCGCCGCCCGTCTCGCACAGACCGGCGAATTTGAGCAGCGCATCCAGCTTGATAAACTCGGTGGTAATACGAATCTTTTCCATACAATTCCTTCTATTGCAGCGGCAGGGGCCGGACATGTCCGGCCCGCGGCCTTGCGGCAACTGCCCGTCAACGGGCAAGCCTTTTTATGTTGCGGGCCGGGCATGCCCGGCCCCTACGGAGCAGCGTTGTTTTTACCCCTCGTTCTTGAACCGTACCGGCAGCACCAGATAGATAAAGTCCTTGCCGTCCTCGGGCAGGAGCTTGACGGGGCTTAAGGGTCCGTTGATTTCCAGCACCATCTTCTCACACTTCGAGAAGCGCAGTGCATCCAGCAGATACCGGTTGTTGAAGCCGATCTCTACCGCGTCGCCCTCCATCGAGACCGGCGCGAACTCGTCCACGACCTTGCCCAGCGGCGTCTGGCAGCGGACCGTCACGCGATCCTCGGCAAAGGAGATGCGCAGCGGGTTCTTCAAACGCTCGGTAATAATGAGCGACGCACGCTCGATCGTGTCGATGAAGTTCTTGCATTCCACGGTAACACGTGTTTTTCTGTCCTTCGGGATGACGCTCTCATAGTTGAGGAAGTCGCCCTCGATCAGGCGGCTCATGATCGTATAGCCGTTGGAGGTAAACACGACATAGCGGCGGTTCGCGTCGATCTTCACGTCGTCGTCCGCGCCGCCCATAATTTTCAGCAGCTCCTGCAGTGTCTTGGCGGGGATGATGATGCGGATGTCGCGGGTACACTCGACGTCGCGCTGGATAATGGCCAGCCGGTAGCCGTCCAGGGCCACAATCGTCAGGCTGCCCGGCTCAATGACGAACAGCTCGCCGGTGTGGGCGGGCTTTTTGTCGTCCTGGCTGACAGCATAGATGGTTTTCTCGATCATCTCGCGCAGCATGCCGCACTTGACGGTCATCGTATTGTCGGCGCCGGTCACGGGCAGGCTCGGATAATCGCTGGCGTTCAGCGCGGGGATCTCAAATTCTGCTACACCGCCGCTGATTTTTGCCTGGCCCTCGTCGTTCAGCTCAATGCAGACATCGCCCGCAGGCATACGGTTGACCATGGCGCTCAGCAGTTTTGCATCAAGTACGGTTTCACCGGGCACAAGCACGTTGCATTCAATCGTGGTCGTGATGCCCATTTCCATATCGTAGCCGGTCAGCGTCAGGTTAAAGCCCTCGGCCTTCATGTAGATGCCTTCCAGCACGGGGATGGCGGCGCGGTTCGTGATCGCGCGGGAAACGCCGTCGATGGCGCTGGCCAGCAGTGTTTTTTCGCATTCAAATTTCATGTTTCTATCTCTTTCTCCGGCTTTTTTGGAAAAAAGCCTCGGCAAAAAACGTTCAGCGGTCTCTAGGAAGGGTGCTCCTTCTGTTTTCCACAGCCGGAGCGGTGTTTTGTAGGTGTGAGGAAGTGTATTTTGCGGTTCCGTTCGCAGAAACTATTAAACTATGGTAGTAGTCGTAGTAGGGGGTGTTAGTTTCGTGGAAAACTCCGCGGGACCCGATTGCGCCGCGAAAAATCGCGGGTGGATTGTTTTGAACAGTCTGTGGACTTTTCTGTGGAAAACCCGGAAAACTCCTTTTTTCAACAAGCCCCGTGGAATACGCGCTGTTGATAACTGAAAACTTTGTTGAAAAACGGGGTGTTCTTTCTTTGCAAAGAAAGAACCAAAGAAATTCTAAATGCTCGGGTGAGGATGTGCGATGCTGCGTAAAGTACATCCCAAATCCCGTTCCCGGGATAAAATATTGAAAGTTCTTTGCCTACTTTCTTTCAAGAAAGTAGGTCAGGTGCGGACGTTTTTCATGATGTCGCTGCACATCTCTTTCAGGTGCTGGTCGCGCTTGATGTTTTCCTCCATCGTTTTGATGGAATACACCACCGTGGAATGATCGCGCTGGAACTCCTGCCCGATGGCCTCCATGCTCATGCCGGTCACCTCGCGGATAATGTACATCGTCATCTGCCGCGCCGCGCTCACATTCGCATTGCGCTTCTTGCCGCGGATGTCCGACGGCATCACATTGTAGGTGCGCGCGACCTCGTTCAGGATTTTCTCAATCGTGACCGGGATCGGCTGGCTGTCGTTCAGCGTGTCCTTGATCGCCGTCGTCGTCACGCCGATGCACGGCTCGATGCCCTCCAGCAGATAGTAGGCGTTCAGCTTTTTGACCGCGCCCTCCAGCTGGCGGATGTTCTGCTTTAAGTGATTCGCAATGTACTCGGCCACGTCGTTCGGCAGGTCCAGATTCAACAGCTCGGCCTTGCGCTTGACGATGGCAACGCGCGTTTCAAAATCCGGCGGCTGGATGTCGGCGGTCAGGCCCCACTCAAACCGGGTGCGCAGACGCTCCTCCAGCGATTTGATCTCCTTCGCGGGGCGGTCCGACGCGATGACGATCTGGCGGCCATCGTTGTGCAGCGTGTTGAAGGTGTGGAAAAACTCCTCCTGCGTGCTCTCCTTGCCGGCCAGGAACTGGATGTCGTCGATCAAAAGCACGTCCGCCTTGCGGTAGCGCTGGCGGAACTGCTCCATCGTTGCCGTCTTGATGGCGGTGATCGTCTCGTTCGTGAATTTTTCACAATCCACGTAGACAATGTTGAAATCCGGGTGGTTCTTCTGGATCTCAATTTTGATGGCGTTCAGCAGGTGCGTCTTGCCCAGACCCGACGGCCCGTAGATGAACAGCGGGTTGTACGCGCCGGAGGGGTTCGCGGCCACGGCCTGCGCGGCGGCAAACGCAAACTGGTTCGACGGCCCCTTGATGAAGTTCTCGAACGTGAACTCGTACCGCCCGCTGGGCAGGTCGTTCTCGTCCAGCTTCGGCTTCTCGGCAGCTTTGCCGCCGTCCGGTGCGGGCGCGGCCAGCACAAACTTCAGCTCCACCTCAAAGCCGAGGATCGAGGCAAACGCCTCCTTGAGCAGATCGGCATAGCGCGCCGCCGCAAACCGCATGACGACGTCGTTGGGAACCTCCAGGATGATGATGTTCGTGCCCTCAAAATTCAGCAGATTGAGGTCCTGGATGAAAACTCTGTATGATGCATCGGATACTCGTCCTTTGCAGTACGCCTTGACGGCGTCCATTACATCATTGAAGGAATCCATGATTCTCGATACTCCCCACTTCCTGTTATAAGTAAACGCCCCATATCCAAACAGGGCGCAAAAATACTAAATACAGTATACCACAAAACCGGGTTTTAAACAACACCTATATATAATAAAGTAGGAATTTTTTTATATGCCGGAATTGTTGAAAATTTTTACGCGGAGCAAAGAAAAATAAAAGTTTTCCACAACAGATGCAATTTTCAACAGTAAATAGTACAAAATGTAGTGGATAACTCTCTGTAGCTCCAATTCTTTGACGCGGGAGCGAAAAATTCTGCCCAAACCCCCTTGACAAAGTGGGGGTAAATCGCGTATAATCTAACTCTGCAAGGCTGCCCCAGTGTATGGGCGAAGCCCTGAGCAAACAGCCCATACCGGGATTTCAACAGGAGGAATGAAAAATGAAGCGTACTTTCCAGCCCAAGAAGCGTCAGCGCAGCCGCGTCCACGGTTTCCTGAACCGCATGGCTACCAAGAATGGCCGCAAGGTCATTGCCCGCCGCCGTGCGAAGGGCCGTAAGAGCCTGACTGTCTGATAACTTCAGAGAATTAAGTGAACAAAAGGGTTGCTGATTGTAAAATCGGCAGCCCTTTTTTCAAATATGGCTTTACAGAAGCCGGGATTCATTATAATATATGTGTAGGAATGCCTTCCCCTTGGGGAAGGTGTCCGTGGCCCCGACCACGGACGGATGAGGGAAAACCTTCCGGAAATTTCCCGCAAATGGGTTTTGACCGAAAGGTTTGCCCTCATCAGCCGCCTGCGGGCGGCAGCTTCTCCCGAGGGAGAAGCCTTGGGAGGATACTACTATGCGTTACCGCACTTTAGATAAAAACTGGCAGTTCAACCGGGTGTATGGCCGGGGCAAAAGCTATGTGCATCCGCACTGCGTTTTGTATGTGGCCAAAAACCGGCTTGGCTATACCCGCATCGGGCTGACGGCCACCAAAAAGGTCGGCCATGCCGTGCAGCGCAACCGCGCCCGCCGCGTCATGCGCGCCGCTTTGTCGGAGCACCTGGCCCAGAACATCGGCGGGTATGACATCATCCTGGTCGCCCGCGGCCAGACCCCCCGCCTGAAAAGCACCCAGCTGAGCAAAACGCTGGGCAAGCTGTTTGCAAAGGCCGGTCTGCCCGACAAGGCCGCCCCGGCCCCCGGGCCCGAGACGGCCCCGCAATGATCGCCCGCCTTCTCATCGCGCTTTTGCGCGGCTACAAAAAATATATCAGTCCGCACCTCGGGCATCACTGCCGGTTCATACCCACCTGCAGTGAATACGCCATGCAGGCGCTCGCCGTACACGGCCTTGTAAAGGGTCTGATTTTAACGGTGTGGCGCCTTTTAAGATGCCAGCCCTTTGCAAAATTCGGCTATGACCCGGTACCCGAAAAGGGAAAGTGGGTCAACCCGGAGCGAAGGCTGACGAAAGATAATAGATAAAAGATAACAAAAAACATACCGTAGGGGCGGATTCCATATCCGCCCGCGGCACCTGCCGGAAGCTGCACGGGCGCATATAGAATGCGCCCCTACGGCGGCAGAGATTTTTAAGCGGTGCGCCGGCACCGCGACCCACAAATTTTATTATCTATTATCTCCACAACTTCCGCCTCTCATGTCTTTGCACTGCGCAGCAGAGACCTACATAAAAATAAAGGTCCCGGGCGCAGACGGGGCAGAAGGAAAGGCTATGTCTTTTATGTATTTCCTGGCCGTATTGATCGGCCCGCTGGTGAAGATCCTGTACAGCTTCATCGGCAACTACGCGGCAACCATGATCGTTGCCACCCTCATCCTCAAGCTGCTGCTGTTCCCCCTGAGCATCCATCAGCAGAAGTCCACGGCCAAGATGTCCGTGTTCCAGCCGCTGATCACCGAGATCCAGCAGAAGTACAAGAACGACCCCCAGAAGCAGCAGGAGGAGCTGATGAAGCTCCAGCAGGAGCATGGCTACAACCCCATGGGCGGCTGCATGCCCATGCTGCTGACGATGCTGGTCCTGTTCGGCTTCCTGGGCGTTGTGTACTACCCCGTACACTACATCTTCGGCGTCAGCAATGATGCCGTCAAGGCCGCGTGCGAGGCCATCGGCCTGGCCACGACCAACACCTCCACGATGCAGACCGCGCTGATCCAGGCCATCCACAACGGCGCGTCCATCGACCCGTCCATCATCTCCGCCAGCGTTGTGGCCGAGATCCAGAACTTCAACACCTCCTTCTTCGGCATGGATATGTGCGATGTGCCCGGCTTCCACCTGACCCCCATCGCCATCTTCCCGGCCATCGCCACGGTCACGATGTTCGTCAGCTACTTCATCACCCAGAAGCTCTCCGGCATGGATGCCCAGATGCAGGGCAGCATGAAGGTCATGATGCTCGTCATGAACCTGATGTTCGTCACGTTCTGCTTCAATGCCCCCGTCGGCTTCTCCCTGTACTACGGCGTGTCCAACGTGGTCCAGATCTTCCAGTCCTACGTGACCTACAAGATCTACAGCCCCGAGAAGTTCAAGGCCCAGTATGAGGCCGAGCTTGCCGCCAAGCGCGCCGAGAAGAAGAAAAAGCGCACCGTCACCGTCGAGCAGAACGGTAAGCAGGTCGAAAAAGAGGTCACCCTGGGCGAGGCCAACAAGCTGCGCCTGGAGATGGCCCGCCAGCGCGAGGCCGAACTCTACAAGGACGAGCGCACCACCCCGCTGAATAAGGATTAAAATATACGACGCACCAACCGTAGGGGCGAGCATTGCTCGCCCGCGCCGTTGGCGGCTGTGAGGGAGTGTATCCCCTGCCGCCGTAGGGGCGCATTCTATATGCGCCCGCCCCGCTCCCCGTTGTGATGAACGTAACGATAAGAAATAAGAAGGAGGTTCCCCCTATGCGCAGTATGGAAATGAGCGCCAAGACCGTTGAGGCCGCCGTACAGGCCGCCTGCGAGGCTCTCGGCGTTGACCGTGATGACATCAACGTAAGCTACGAAGTCCTCGAATTCCCCACCCGCAAGCTGTTTAAGACCATCCCCGCCAAGGTCCTCGTGAAGGTCGAGGAGCCCGAGGCGGAAAAGCCGGCTGAAGTTTCCACAAAGCCCGCCGAGGTTGTTGAAATCTCTGACGAGACCGCCCCTGAAATCCAGAAGGAGGTCGTCGAGGATATGGTCGAGGAGGCCGAGTTGGCCCCCGTCCCCGGTGAGGAAGTCGAGGTTCCCCTTGACATCGACGCCGACCCGCGCCTGCAGGCCGCCGTTGACTACCTGACCCCGATCTTCAACCTGATGGGTGTGGAAAACTTCACCTTCACCGCCGTCAAGAAGGGCGCTGCCACGGTCCTGAAGGTCTCCGGCGAGCACATGGGTGCGCTGATCGGACGCCGCGGCGAGACGATGGAGTCCCTGTCCTACCTCGCCAGCCTCGTTGTGAACCGCATGGAGGGCCCTTACGTCAAGCTGGGCCTGGATGTCGGCGGCTACCGCAACAAGCGCGAGGACGACCTCTCTGCCCTTGCCAGACGCATTGCAGACCGCGTCATCCGCACGGGCTGCTACTATGAGATGGAGCCGATGAACCCCTACGAGCGCCACATCATCCACACGGCCATCGCCGAGATCGACGGCGTGCGCAGCGAGAGCAAGGGCGACGGCCCGGCCCGCCATGTGGTGCTGTACTCCACCGACCCCGATGCCTGCAACCTGCCTGACCGCGACAACGCCCGCAACCAGCGCGGCGGACGCCGTGACGGGGGCCGCGGTCCCCGCCGTGACAACCGTGGCGGACGCGGCCCCCGCGGCCCGCGTGAGGGCGGCAGAGGCCCCCGCTACGGCGCTGGTCCCCGCCGCGACAACCGTGGTGGTCCCCGCTACGGCGGCCCGCGCTCCAGCGTGCCAGCCCGCGAGTTTGCGGATGCCCCGCGCGACCCCGCAGCCAAGCCGATGGCACCCAAGACCACCGAGCGCATCCACGACGGTGACGATTTCGCCTTCGGTAAGATCGAGTTTTAAACAATCCTGTTGAAAAAGCAGCTGTCCCTGTATAGCAATGGGGTAGCTGCTTTTTTATTGCTTAAATCCGGGCGAAGCCCGCCAAAGCCTCCCCTTTTAGGGGAGGTGGCCGCGCGCTTGCGCGCAGGCCGGAAGGGTCTCGACGGGGCTCCCGCGGGCTCCTGTTCCCCCTCTGAACTCTTTCCACACCGTTTTCCACAGTGATGTTGAAAACTCTTATTTTTCCACCGTTCACAACCGGCTATACATGGGGCAAAAATGAACCGTTTGTAAACAAGATATAGGCGTAACCACGGCCCGGCACCCCTACAGGTACCCCTTTTCCACAGGAAAACCGGTTTTCCACCGTTTCCCGGGGTTTTCCCTGTGGAAAACTCGTGAAAACTGTGGAAAACTATAAAATAACGGTGTTTCGCAGAAAACGGGCGGAACTTTTTGCGAAAGGCTCTCTGCAGACCTTATTTTCCTGTTGAAAATGTTGAAAACTGCCTATAGTTGTAGAACCCCGCGGTGGAAAAGTCCGAAATGTTGTTAAAAACACAGATGTAGCCGTACCGAAAACAAAGTGGGATGCAGTCGGTTATCAAACGTCCATGCCCGGCAACGAGGATACATTTTCAACCGTATGGCCAGCCCAATGTTGAAAGAAAAACAACAACCGGCGAACGGCATCCCACATAAACTCGCGGGCGGCATATATGCCGCCCCTACAGCGCTTACGTGAATTACATCCGTAGGGCGGGGTGCCCACATCCCGCCGCAAGTTCGCGCGGCAGCCCGTCAACGGGCAGCCACCCACGTAGGGGGCGGCGTCCCCGACGCCCCGGAAACCTCCCGTCATCGCCCATCCCCAGGAAAACCCCCGGGCCGGGTATGCCCGGCCCCTACCGCGCGGCGGTGGGCAAGCCCCATGCCGTCCATAAACGCCCACGGAGGGGTCAAGACCCCTCCCTACGGACCGCCCCATCAACGAGTGCCTGCACCCCGCCGCAAGTTCGCGCGGCAGCCCATCAACGGGCGACCACCCACGTAGGGGGCGGCGTCCCCGACGCCCCGGAAACCTTCTGCCGCCGCCCATCCCCGGGACACCCTCCGGGCCGGGCATGCCCGGCCCCTACCGCGCGGCGGCGGGCAAGCCCTATGCCGTCCATAAACGCCCGCGGAGGGGTCAAGCCCCCTCCCTACGAACCGCCCCATCAACAAGCGCCTGCACCCCGCCGCGCGGCGGTGCGGGAACGGCGACAAAAAAACCGAGGCGATCCCTTTTCCCGGGACTGCCTCGGTTCTTTATATAAACATATAAGCGCTTAATCGTGCCGGATGGCTTCCAGCGCACTGATCCTGACCGCTTTGTTTGCGGGCAGGATACCGGCTACCAGCCCCACCAGCGTGGCGAATACCAGCGCCGCCAGCATGAGCCAGGGCGGGATGATCGAAATGGCCGCGCTGCCGCCCCCGTCCATGTAGTAGTATCCGCCGCCCATCATGCCGGACAGGTCCAACCCGCCGCCCTGACCGAACGCCGCTAAAATTGTGGAAAGGTTGTTCAGCACAAAGCTGGCCAGCAGGCTGAACGCTACGCCGATCAGCCCGCCGATAAACCCGATGGTCGAGCTTTCCAGCAGGAACATCGTGCGGATGCTGCCCAGCTCACAGCCCAGCACCTTCATGACGCCGATCTCCCGGGTGCGCTCATAGATGGCCATCGTCATGGTGTTGATGATGTTGATGGCCGCCACAAACAGCGAGACCGCCGCAATGCCGCCGAAGATCATCTGGCTTTTTATGACCTGCTGCTGCATCTCCTCGCGCTGCTGGTTCATCGAGTAGGTGTTGGTGAAGCCCAGCTCGTGGATGGCCGTCTCAACGTCGGTGACGTTCTTCAGGTCATCGACCTTGACGTAGACCTGCTCGTAGCTCTTTTCCTCGGTCTTGGTTTTGGTCATGTCGTTGTAGACCTTTTGCAGCATCTTCATGTCCTGAATGCGCAGCACAATGCCGCTCTGGGTCCAGTAGCCCTTGGCGCCGTCCGGCTCCAGCACGCCCACGACCTCCAGCTCCCAGCTGCGGGTCTTTTCGGTGGAGCCCTCGCCGGTCCGGATGGTCAGGGTCATCTTATCCTTGTCGATGTCCACAAAGGGCGGCAGCTCCTTGCCGTTGGCATCGGTCTGGCCCTGCCAGCGGTAGCGCTTGGGGCTGTTGGGGCTCTTGCGCGAGTCCTGAAACTCATACCCGGTGGACCCGCCGACCAAAATCTGTAATTTCGCCGCCTTCTCGCTGGCGGGGGTGTTCGTGAGCCAGCTGCCGCTCTGCAGGGCGAAGCCCATCGGCTCCAGTGCGGTGGGGTCGATGCCGATCAAATTGTAAATATCCATCGTGTAGCGGTCATTGCGGCCCGCCGTGATGGTGCCCTCCAGATTATACGCCTGCGCGTAGGGCGTGGCCGCCGCCACATGGGGGATCTGCTTGATGCTGGCGATGGCCGCGTCGTCCAGATACAGCGGCTTGCCGTCGCTGCCGACCATCGTGCCGTAGCCGTAGATCTGCACCTGGGTCAGGTCGCCCCAGCTTTGCAGCATCTCCTCGTTGGTTTTGGTCTGGGCGATGCCCAGCGAGATCATCAGCACGACCATGCAGGTGCCGATGACGACGCCGACGAGCGTCAGCGCCGTGCGGCCCTTGCGGCGCAGCAGGTTGCGCGCCGACAGGCTGATTTCATCAGAGATCTTCATCGCTGTCCTCTGCTTCCAGCGCGGCCAGTGCCTTGGCCTTTTTGCGCTTGCGTACCACGACCACGATGACCACGATCACGACCACTGCGCCGCAGACACCGATGAGCACCCACGCCCAGACCGGCATACCGGTCTGCTCGGGCTGGGTGTCTTCCATCGACGGGTCATAGTTGAAGTCGTCCATGTTCATCTCCTCGGCACTGACAGAGAAGTCCTTCGAGATGGTCTGCGGGTTGCCGGAGGCATCCTCGTAGTTCAGCGTGATGATGCCGCTGACCGTGCCCGCGGCATCGGGGACGATGTCAAAGTCCACGCTGCCCTCGGTGCCGGCGGCCAGGTTGCCGAGGTACTGGTAACCGCCCGCACCCAGATTCGTGCCGGTCAGGCGGGCTTCCAGATTGCTGACGGGGTTCTTGCCCTTGTTGACGTAGGAGAGGGAGACGCTGCCGGTATCGCCGACATAGATCGTATCGCTGGACAGCTCGAGCTGGCCGACCTCAAAGCGGTCGGGCTGGCTGACGGGCACGGAAATCGTCGTGGTGCCGCTGACCTCCTTGCCGGTGACAGAGCCGGTGCCGGTCATGTTGACGGTGATGCTGGCCACCGTGCCGGTAAAGCCGGAGGCGGGCATGACCTGGAACGTGACGTCCCGGGTCTGCTTGGGGCAGATGGTGCCGAGGTAGCTGGACAGGCTGCCGCCGTTCAGGGAGATGTTCTCGGGCAGCGTCAGCGAGACGATGACGTCGTCGAGATTCTCATTGCCGTCGGTGGCGTAGAGGCCGAGGGAGAGGTCGAACGCCTGCCCTGCGGTGACGCTGTCGCCGTAGCTGGAGGTGCGCACAAGCAGGTTGGGCGAGGTCGTCTGGTCCTTGTCCACGCACTGGCCCAGCGTGACGCTGAACTGCTGCAGCGGCTTGGCGGTGTCCAGATAGGACAGGTTGATGGGCAGCGTGTTGCCGCCGCCGTTGTAGATGACGTCACGGAACAAAATGACGTAGCTGTAATAATTATACTGCGCGTTCGCCGCAACCTCCTCCGGCGAGGCCGAGCCGTTGCGGACGTTCTGCAGGCGGGTGGCGTTGGGGTCGTCGTTGCTGTCGAACAGCTGGCCGATCTCGCCGGTGCCGGTGTAGGTGAACACGGCGGAGTTGATGCGCGCGGAGATCTCCTCCGGCTTGACGCAGTACCGCGCCGAGGCGTGGTCCACGACCTTGAGCACGATGTTGATCTTATCACCGACCTGCACGGTGGTGACCTCGCCGCCCGCAGTGTCGGTGACGGAGTAGGCGGAGACGTAGACGCCGTCGGAGCTGGACGTGTCAATGGACGCCGTCGGCGTGGGGGTGGGGGCGGTGACATCCGGTGTGGTGACGTCGTCTGCCATAACCGGCGCACACAGCGCCGCCGCCAGAGCAAAGGCGGTCAGCAGGGAAAATAGGCGTTTCATGGTAAGTTTGTACCTCCAAATTTTATAACCCCAAGGCTTCCCCTTGGGGGGAAGCTGCCGCCCGCAGGCGGCTGATGAGGGGAGAGCTTGTGTGGCGGCTCCGTGAGCGGGCCGCGGCGGAAACACGCCCCTCAACCGCCCTCAGTCGGGGCCTCGGGCACCTTCCCCCAAGGGGGAAGGCTTATTACTTTTTCTGTTCCTTCGCTGCCTCCCCGCCAATATCCAGATTCCCTTCCAGATCGGCAAAAAGGGCGTCGCGGTTTTTCTTCTTCGTCTCCTCGTCCTGCACGACGTTGGAGCAGACCTTGCCGTCCAGGATCGTCACAATGCGGTCCGCACACTCGGCCAGATCCGGCTCGTGGGTGACCATAACAAACGTGACACCGCTGTTTTTGGACATTTCCAGCATACGGTACAGCACCTGCTTGCTTGTGCGGGAGTCGAGGTTTCCTGTCGGCTCATCGGCAAAAATGACCTTGGGACTGCTGACGAACGCGCGGGCAATGCCGACGCGCTGCTGCTGGCCGCCGCTCATCTCGGTGGGCAGGTGGTTGGCGCGGCCCAGCAGACCCATGGACTTCAGCTCTTTGCGGGCGCGGGCCAGACGGGTCTTTTTGTCCACACCCTTGAACATCAGCGGCAGGGCGACGTTCTCCGCCGCCGTCATGGTGGGCAGCAGGTTGTAGCTCTGAAAAATGAACCCCAGGTGCTGCTGGCGGAACTCGGCCAACTCGTTCTCGGTCATTTTGCTGATCTCGTGCTTTCCTATGTATACCTTGCCGGACGTCGGCTTTTCCAGCCCGGCCAGCTGGTTCAGCAACGTGGACTTGCCGCTGCCCGACTGGCCGACGATACAGCAGAACTCGCCCTTTTCTATCGACAAATCGACATTATTCAGCGCAACGACGCGCTCCTTGCCGACGGCATAGACCTTGCGCAGCTTCTCTGTACGGATGATTGGTGCCAAACGCACACCTCCTTACGTGCAATATACCACATATTGTACCATATTTCGACGATGGTGGGAAGATGGGGAAGTTGTAAAATCTGTTCTTTTCCTATATAATAGACGACAAAAAGGGGGCAGACGTTACCATGGAGTACACAATTCATCCGATTGCGCATATCCGCACGGATTTTACGGATAAATTCGGCATCCCGCGGCAGAGCGGGCTGGTGCCGGAGCTGATGGCGCGCATCGTGTTTGAGCCGGAATACCGCGACCCGAACGCGCTGGTCGGCATCGAGGGGTATGACCGGCTGTGGCTGATCTGGCAGTTTTCCACCGTGGCGGCAGAGTATGCCGCGGGCAAAAGCTGGCGGCCCACCGTGCGCCCGCCGCGCCTGGGCGGCAACGAGCGCCGCGGCGTCTTTGCGACCCGCAGCCCCTACCGCCCGAACGCGCTGGGGCTTTCCTGCGTGGAGCTGGCGGGCGTCGAAAACGGCGAGCTGATCGTCCGCGGCGCGGACCTTTTGGACGGCACGCCGATCTTCGACATCAAGCCGTATCTGCCCTATGTGGACGCCTACCCCGACGCCCGGGGCGGATTTACGGACACGACAAAGGAATACGCTTTGCAGGTGGTTTGCCCCGACGCGCTTTTGTGCAAAGTGCCGGAAAACAAGCGCGCCGCTTTGTCCGGTGTGCTGAAAAACGACCCCCGCCCCGCCTACCAGCACGACCCGGAGCGGGTGTACACGCTGGATTTCGGCTGCAATAAAGTGAAATTCACGGTGGAGGGAGATATTTTGAAGGTTGTTGACATCTTATAAACGGGAAGGAAAGGCGGCGCGGCGGAGCCGTCCGCAGAAAGCCTCCTCGCGCAGCGGGGAGGTGGCCGAGTTTACGAGGCCGGAGGGGCTTTTGCGGTTCGCGGCGGCGGTAGGCCGCGGAGGGGTCAAGACCCCTCCCTACGGGGCAAAAGATACATGGGAGGTAATGGCAAAGTTGCGGGCCGGGCATGCCCGGCCCCTACGGACTGCTGTTTCCGGCATCGGGGGTTCGGGGGAACACCCGAATTTTAAAACGGAGCAGAGGGCGCGGGCGTTAAGAACGAAAAGTAATACTGCTTTCGTTTAGCCCGCGCCCTCTGCGACCTCCTCTTTGGGAATCCAAGGGGCGTGCAGCCCCTTGGTCGCGGGTCCGCTGCGTCGAAACAGCGGCAGTTTTCTTTGCGAGCTTTCTTTTGCTGCCAAAAGAAAGCGGGTTCCCGGGAGGCTGCCGTTCCCGGGCAAAGATTCCACTATCCGGAACGCTGTCCCATAAACCGTACCCCAAAACACCCTAAAAACCGCCTTGTTCGTCATTGTGGTCAAAATGCACACAACAGCTCTAAAAATATGTGCAACTTTCTGAACAAAACCCCTTTACGAAAAGGGGGGTTTTTTGGTACAATAAAGCTATGCAAAAGCGTTTGTCTGGAACTATGCCCGGAGCAAGATTGGGGCACGTGCCAAATGACGCAGGATTTGTGCGGCCCTGACAACCGCACAGCTCTATAATGCAAAACTCTAATAAAAACGGAGGAAAGAAAATGCCCAGAGCTAAACAGTCTATGGACGGCAATACCGCTGCGGCGCATGTAGCTTATGCATTCACCGATGTGGCTGCCATCTACCCCATCACCCCCTCCAGCCCCATGGCCGACACCGTTGACCAGTGGAGCGCTGCAGGCCTGAAGAACATCTTCGGCAACCAGGTCAAGGTTGTTGAGATGGAGTCCGAGGCCGGCGCCGCAGGCGCTGTCCACGGTTCTCTCGGTACCGGTGCCATCACCACCACCTTTACCGCTTCCCAGGGTCTTCTGCTGATGATCCCCAACATGTACAAGATCGCCGCTGAGCAGCTGCCCTGCGTCTTTGACGTTTCTGCCCGTACCGTTGCTACCCAGTCCCTGAACATCTTCGGTGACCACAGCGACGTTATGGCCGTTCGTCAGACCGGCTTTGCCATGCTGGCCGAGAGCAACCCGCAGGAGGTCATGGACCTGTCTCCCGTTGCCCACCTGTCCGCTATCGAGGGCCACGTTCCGTTCGTGAACTTCTTCGACGGCTTCCGTACCTCCCACGAGATCCAGAAGATCGAGAAGTGGGACTACGAGGACCTGAAGGAAATGTGCAACATGGAGGCTGTCGAGGAGTTCCGTGCCAAGGCCCTGAACCCCGAGCACCCCAAGATGCGCGGTTCCCACGAGAACGGCGACGTCTTCTTCCAGCATCGTGAGGCCTGCAACCCCGCTTACGAGGCTCTGCCTGCCGTTGTTGAGAAGTACATGGCCAAGATCAACGAGAAGCTGGGCACCAACTACGACCTGTTCAACTACTACGGCGCCGAGGATGCTGACCGCGTCATCATCGCCATGGGCTCCATCTGCGACGTCGCAGAGGAGGTCGTTGACTACCTGACCGCCAAGGGCGAGAAGGTCGGCCTGGTTCTGGTCCGCCTGTACCGTCCCTGGGTCTCCAGCGCCCTGCTGAAGGTCCTGCCCAAGACCGTCAAGAAGATCGCCGTTCTGGACCGCACCAAGGAGCCCGGCTCCCTGGGCGAGCCCCTGTACCTGGATGTCGCCACCACCCTGCGTGAGGCCGGCATGAACGACGTCGTCCTGACCGGCGGCCGCTACGGCCTGGGCTCCAAGGACACCCCGCCGTCCAGCGTCTTTGCTATCTACACCGAGCTGGAGAAGGACGCTCCGAAGTCCCGCTTCACCATCGGCATCACCGACGACGTGACCAACCTCAGCCTGCCTGAGGTCAAGCCCGCTCCCATCACCTCCGCCCCCGGCACCAAGGAGTGCAAGTTCTGGGGTCTCGGCGGCGACGGTACTGTCGGTGCCAACAAGAACTCCACCAAGATCATCGGCGACCATACTGACAAGTACATTCAGGCTTACTTCCAGTATGACTCCAAGAAGACCGGCGGTGTCACCATCAGCCACCTGCGTTTCGGCGACAAGCCCATCCGCAGCCCCTACTACATCAACCAGGCTGACTTCGTGGCCTGCCACAACCCCGCTTACATCCACATGGGCATGAAGATGGTCCAGGATGTCAAGCCCGGCGGCGTGTTCATGATCAACTGCCAGTGGTCCGATGAGGAGCTGGGCCAGCACCTGAACGCCGAGGCAAAGAAGTATATCGCTGACAACAACATCCAGCTGTATACCATCAATGCTATCGATAAGGCTATCGAGATCGGCATGGGCAAGCGCACCAACACCATCCTGCAGTCTGCATTCTTCAAGCTGGCTGACGTCATGCCCATCGAGGATGCCGTCAACTTCATGAAGCAGGCAGCTCAGAAGAGCTACGGCAAGAAGGGCCAGGACGTCGTTGAGATGAACTGGAAGGCTATCGATGCAGGCGTTGACGCCATCCACAAGGTGGACGTGCCCGCATCCTGGTCCAACCCCGAGGCTGATCCCGCACCCAAGGCTCTCACCGGTCGTCCGGAGCTGGTCAAGCAGATCCGCGATGTCATGGAGCCCATTGCCCGTATGGACGGCGACAGCCTGCCTGTCTCTTCCTTCGTGGCAAATGCAAACGGCGAGTGGGAGCAGGGCGCTTCTGCATACGAGAAGCGCGGCACCGCTGTCAACGTCCCCGAGTGGGATGCTGCAAAGTGCGTTGGCTGTAACCAGTGTGCATTCGTCTGCTCTCATGCTACCATCCGTCCCTTCCAGCTGACCGCCGACGAGCTGGCAGCTGCTCCTGCACAGACCAAGAGCCGCGACAACAAGCCCGCAAACGAGTACAAGTTTGTTATGGCTGTGTCTCCTCTGGACTGCATGGGCTGCGGCGAGTGCGTCACCGTCTGCCCCACCAAGGCTATCACCATGGTGCCGCAGGACAGCCAGGCCGATCAGCAGGCAGTGTTCGACTACTGCGTGGCCAACATCTCCAAGAAGCCTTCCAAGTTTGCTGACGATACCGTCATCGGTTCTCAGTTCAACCAGCCGCTGCTGGAGTTCTCTGGCTCCTGCGCAGGCTGTGCCGAGACTTCTTACGCTCGCCTGATCACTCAGCTGTTCGGCGAGAAGATGTACATCTCCAACGCTACCGGCTGCTCCTCCATCTGGGGCGGCACCGCTTCCATCTCTCCGTACACCGTCAACAAGGACAGCGGCCATGGTCCTGCATGGTGCAACTCCCTGTTCGAGGATAACGCAGAGCATGGTCTGGGCCTGTACATCGGCCAGAAGACCGTCCGCGAGAACCTGATCAAGGAGATCGCAGAGGTTGCTGGTTCCGACAAGGCTTCTGCTGAGCTGAAGGCTGCCTTTGAGAAGTTCCTGGAGACCAAGAACAACACCAAGGCCAACGACGAGCCCGCAAAGGCCCTGATCGCTGAGCTGGAGAAGGCTGCTGCTGCCGGCTGCGAGAAGTCTGCAGAGATCCTGAAGAGCAAGCAGTTCATCGCCAAGAAGTCCGTCTGGATCTTCGGCGGCGACGGCTGGGCATACGACATCGGCTTCGGTGGTCTGGACCACGTTCTGGCTTCCGGCGAGGATGTCAACGTGATGGTCTTCGATACTGAGATGTACTCCAACACCGGTGGACAGGCATCCAAGGCTTCCAACATTGGTGAAGTCTGCCAGTTCGCTGCTGCTGGTAAGGAAATCAGCAAGAAGAGCCTGTCCGAGATCGCTATGACCTACGGTTACATCTATGTTGCTCAGATCGCACTGGGTGCTAACCCGGCTCAGGCTGTCAAGGCCATCGCTGAGGCTGAGGCTTACCCCGGCCCGTCTCTGATCATCGGCTACGCTCCCTGCGAGCTGCACGGTGTCAAGGGCGGCATGACCAACTGCCAGAACGAGATGAAGAAGGCTGTTGCTGCCGGTTACTGGAACCTGTTCAGCTTCAACCCCGCTGCCAAGGCCGAGGGCAAGAACCCGTTCACCCTGACCTCCAAGGCCGGCGACATGAGCAAGTATCAGGACTTCCTGGCCAACGAGACTCGTTACAGCCGTCTGGCTCGCGCCTTCCCGGATCGCGCCAAGGCTCTGTTCGAGAAGAACCAGGCTGCCGCCGATGCCCGTTACGAGCACCTGACCAAGCTGGTCGACCTGTACAAGTAATTTGTGCAAGGGCTGCTTAACGGCTAAAGCTACATAAAAAGTGCCCCACGCAGAAATGCGTGGGGCACTTTTTTTGTAGAGCTGTAGGGGCCGGGCATGCCCGGCCCGCAACTTCGCCGCTGTATCGCTTTAATCTTCAATTTGTAGGGGAGGGATTCATCCCTCCCGTGCACCTGCCGGTGCAGCCTCTTACATGGTTTATTCTGTAGGGGTCGGCGTCCTCGACGACCCGGCAGCTTTCCGCCGACGAAAACCTCCGCGGCGGCCTGTGGGCAGGCCGCCCTACAATCCCCTTTCCCGATTGTGCGTAGGGCGGGGTGCCCTCACCCCGCCGCAGGTTCATGTGGCCGTTCGTTTTCCTTTTTCACACCGGCCTCAACACCAGCTCCAGCCCGTTCTTCCCCCAGCCGAAATCCGCGGCGGCGTACCCGCGCTCGAGCACCCGCGGCAGGGCCGGGTCAGCCAGATGGCACCGGCGCAGCGGGTCGCGCCATTTCACAAGACCGTGCGCTGAAAAAATCAGCATCTGGTCGGCCCCGGCCATGGGCCGCATCCCGCGCAGCGTCAGCCCTGCCGAGAGATACTGCGCACACAGATCATCACACGCCTCCGGGTGTTCCAAGTCCAGCGGCAGCACGGCCCAGACATGGTAGCTGGCGTACCGCTCGGTGGCCCAGCGCAGCGCCAACCGCAGAAAATGCCGCAGCTGCGTGTAATCCTCGCGCAGTACGGGCGGCGTCAGCACCGCACCCTGTCCGTCGGCCCCGTAGCCTGCGGCGCGCAGACTTGTGGGCAGCGGGTCCTCGGCGTAGAGCGGCAGCAGCGCGGCGGCGGCCTGTAATTCGTCCTGCCCGGCGTAGTCGCCGACGATCTGGCCTTCCTCCAAGGCCGGGTGCAGGCAGGGCAGCAGCGGCAGCCCGCCCGGCCCGGTCAGCGCGCGCAGGGCATCGGCATGGGCGGCGGTAAGTACGCGGGCGTCAAAGATGTTGGTACGTTCGAGAGTTTGCAGCATAGTTGGAAATCCCTCCGTTACAAAAATTGTTGCATAGTTTATTGTAGCGAATGGGAAATATAAAAAATGTCGCATCCCGGGTGGGATGCGACAGAAAAAAGGCTTCCCCATCTGGGGGAAGCTGTCCGCGAAGCGGACTGATGAGGGCAAAGCTTACGTGGCTGCTATAAAAACGGGCAATAAGGCAAACTTCCCCCTCATCCGGCGCTGCGGCGCCACCTTCAGTCTCCGCGCTAAGAGCCGCCTGCGGCGGTTGCGCTCCGACACGCGCCTGCGGGCGCAGCCCCTTGGGGGGAAGGCTTGGAAGTTACAGCTTTCGCTTCCTCGCCAGCTCCTCAAAGCTGCGATTCTCCGTGAAAAAGCGCTTGTAGGGGTTGTCCGGCAGGGGCGGCGTTTTGGGCCGGGGCTGCACCTTTTTGCGCAGATGCCCCTTCAGGGGCGGCAGTGCCCGGCTCATTCGGCGGCGGTGGAGACAGCCCCTGCGGTCAGGGTGTCCCACAGCTCGGCGCAGCCCTCGTAGGTCGGGACCTGCTTTTCGTCCCAGACACCGCGGCGTCCCACGTAGAGGTGCGCCAGCACGCTCTGGTTCGTGCCGGTGACGTCGTCCATCAGGGTGAGACCCTCATAGCCGCCCAGATCCAGCCCGGTCAGCACGGGGCAGTCGGTCCAGCGGTAGACCATCTCGCGCCAGTCGGCGTCGGGGGTCTCGGGGTCGTCGGGGACCGTGCCGTCCAGATATTGCAGTGCGCCGGTCTGGGCCTCAAAGCCCTCGGGGTCCTCCAGCAGGAAGATGTAGGTCTTGCCGCCGGACGACAGCTCGGCGCTCAGCCGGGTGACGCCGGCCATCTGGTAGTAGGCGTCGGTGCTCTCGTTCGCGGCGTCAAAGTCAACGATGTAGCTGTCCACCTGCACAACGACCTTGCCGTCGCCGTTCAGGTCGGAGCAGAACGGCGTCAGCGCGTCCTGCAGCGCGGTGACGGTGTCGGTGGGCAGATCGCTGGTGCCGACATAAGCGACCTGCACGTCGGGGCGCGTCTGAAAAACGGTGTCCTTGATGATCCACACGCCGAACACGACGACCAGCACGGCCACGACCACGGCCATCCAGTGATAGTGCCACCAGTTGGCGGCTTTTTCTTTTTTTGTATATTCGCGCGGGGGTTCCGGCGTCTGATTGTAAGTTTCGGTACTGTCCTTTGTGACCCAAGCCATAGTGCGGGTACGCTCCTTTTATCATACTTTTTCTATTATAACACAAAACGACAGGAAAATTTGTAAACTTATTTTGACCACGCCTTGCAACGGCGTGGGAAAGAGGGTATGATATAGTTGTGATAGTGTAGGCGGGGGCGGGCCGGAAGCGAGTGGAAACGCAAACGCCCCGGGAGGGATGAATCCCTCCCCTACGGATGACCCGGTCACGATAGTTGGTCGGAAAGCAGCGGAGGGGTCAAGACCCCTCCCTACGGAGCAAGTAGGGAAAGGCGTGCTGACGGTAGGCCACGGGCCGGGCCTGCCCGGCCCCTACAGGGTGCAGTAGATAGGTTGTGCACGAGAGGGGCAAGGGAGGGCGGCAGCCCGCCCCTTCGTAGTGTGCGGTGGTTGCCCGTTGACGGGTTGCCACGGTAGGTTGCGGGCGGCATATATGCCGCCCCTACAGAGCACCCGTTAAAAACTGCGGGGGTTCGGGGGAACACCCGAATTTCAAAACGGAGCGTGACCCATGGGCGTTAAGAACGAAAAGTAATACTGCTTTCGTTTAGCCCATGGGTCACGCGACCTCCTCTTTGGGGTTCTTAGGGGCGTGCAGCCCCTAAGGCGGGGTCCGCTGCATCCGCAACAGCGGGACTTTTCTTTGCTTCTTTCTTTTGGTCACAAAAGAAAGAAGGAGTTCCCGGGAGACTGCCGTTAAAACTTTAGCCGAGAAAGGAAACCTCGTCATGTCAAATGAAACAAACGAAACCCCTATCCAGGGCCGTAAGGTCGGCATTGCGCGCTTTTTTGAACTGCTGGGCCGCGACCTGTGGCCGCTGTATAAATCCGGTATCCTCTGCGTGCTGGGCTTTCTGCCCGGCACGGCGCTGGCCGTCTTTGGCATGATGGCCGGGTCCGCGCTGCTGACTGTCGTCGGCGGTGTGGTCGGCGGCCTGGTCGGCGGGCCGTTCCTGTCCGGTATGATCGATACCGTGCTGCGCGCCCTGCGCGATGAGCCCGGCTACTGGTGGAACACCTATAAACGCGCCTGGAAGCAGAACTGGCGGCAGAGCCTTGTGCCCGGCGCACTGCTGGGCCTGTTTGTGGGCAGCTGGGCCTGGATGCTCCGCGCCCAGGCCGAGAGCGGCAACACCAGCACCGCCCTGTGGGTCGCCTCCTTCGCGGGCATCTTCGTCTGCACGGGCTTCTTCACCTGGCTGTTGGCGCAGGTACCGCTCGTGGATCTGCCGCTTGCCCAAATCGCCAAAAACGCCGGGCTGATGTTCTTCGGCTTCTTCCCGCGCACCGCGGCGGCGGCGCTGGTGCTGGCCCTGTACTGGGGCGCGACGCTGCTCTACCTGCCCGCCACGATCCTGACGATTTTGGCGTTCGGCTTCTGGCTGCCCGTCACGATTGCCCTGATGATCGTCTACCCGGGTCTCGAAAAGGTCTTTAAGCTCGAGGAAACGATCAACGCCCGCCGCGACGCCGAGATCGAGGACCGCATGGCGCAGAACCAGCCCAAATTCGACCAGTAAGGGGGACCCGGTATGGAAAAAAATACCGTCCTTTTGCAGGACACCGAAGCCTTCATGCACGGTGAACTGGACAACGTGACCGTCCAGCAGAACTGTGTCGTGCTGGATCTGGTGCAGGGCGGCTATGTGCCCTACGGCTGCTACACCAGCGCACCGATCCCGATGCCGCTGTTTGATGCGCTGCGGGTCAGCTGGAACGCGGCCTCGCCCGAGGACACGGCGGTGGAGGCCCAGGTCCGCGTCATGGTGGACGGCAACTGGACGACGTGGAACAGCTTTGGCAAGTGGAGCCCCAGTCTGCACCGGGAAGGCCCGCCCTACCAGGCGCGCGGCCCCGTGCAGCGCTGGCCTGACCGCCTGCAGCTTGACAGCAAATACGCCACGGCGGTGCAGCTGCGCATCTACCTTTACTCCAAAAATGAGAAGGTGAGCCCTGCTGTTATGCTGCTGGGGGCCAGCGTGCGGATGGTGGACGTCATCCCCGCGCGCGGGCGGCTCGTCAACGCACGGCTGCACCTGATGCCCTACACGGCGGCCCGCCGCGCCCCGGCGCTGCAGCCCTGGATGGACGCGGCGATCTCGCTGGCCAGCCTGACGAACCGCTGGGGTGCCGATCTGCTGCCCGAGGAGTTCGCCCAGGTGCTGCGCGACTGGCGCGCACCCGATGACTGCGGCCCCCGAAACCTGAGCTTTGCCGCCGCCGCGGCGGCGCAGTGGGGCTTCCCCGCGTGGGTGGCCTACGCGGACCTGGCGCTGCTGCGCGCCGAGGCCCGCGCCGGGTGCGGCGCTGTCGTTACATTGCAATCGACCCCGGCACAGATCGCCGCCGGTGCGCCGGAGCGGCACTGCGCAGCGCTGCGCGGGTTTGCATCGTCGCTGGACGGCGAACCCAAGGTGCTGCTCTGTGACCCGTATGCCGCGGCAAAGGATTTCGACTGCGAGATCGAGATGCCGCTGGACGACTTTATGGTCGCGTGGGACAATGTGGCCCTGCTGATGCGCCAGCGCAAGTCCAGCACGCCGCCGCAGGGCCGTACCCGGTGCAGCGCGTGGATACGCCCCGTGGGCACCGACGCGCCCGGCGTCTACCGCCTCTATCTGAACGGCGAGGAGCACCCCCTGCCCGACGACTTCTGTGCGCAGGGCGGCGTTCTGGCCTACAGCCTGCCCGATGAGCACCCCCACGCCACCACGGCCCACCGGCAGTTCAGCTATGTGGAGCCGACGCAGGGCGGTATCCTGCTTGAGCACGGCGACACCCCGCGCAAGTACACAGTCTACGCCATCGGCACCGACGGGCGGATGATCGTCGGCGATGTGACGGTATAAAAGGAGAACGCTATGAAGCTGCTGATCGCATCGGATATTCACGGCGCGGCGGGCTATTGCCGAGACCTGCTGGCCGCCTGGGACCGCGAGGGCGCAGACCGCCTGCTGCTGTTGGGCGACCTGCTCTACCACGGCCCGCGCAACGACCTGCCGCCCGACTATGCGCCCAAGGAGGTCATCGCCCTGCTGAACGCGCGGAAAAATCAGATTTTCTGCGTGCGCGGCAACTGCGACACCGAGGTGGACCAGATGGTGCTGGAATTTCCGGTGCTGGCCGACTACGCGGTCCTCACGGCGGGCAGCCGCCTGCTCTACGCGACCCACGGCCATGTGTACAACACGGCCCACCTGCCGCCGCTGCAGCCCGGGGACATCCTGCTGCACGGCCACACGCACATCCCCGCCTGGGAGGTGTTCGGGACGGATAATCTGTATCTCAACCCCGGCTCGGTCTCCATCCCCAAGGCAGGCACCCCCCACAGCTATATGACGCTGGAAAACGGCGTGTTTACCTGGAAGGAGCTGGGCGGGGAGGCGTACCACACGGAATCCCTTTAAAACATAGCTTGTAGGGAGCGGTCTTGACCGCTCCGCGGAACCGTGCGGCTGCCGCAAGGCGCGCGGAGGGGTCAAGACCCCTCCCTACGATGCAAACATGACAGCGCGTAGGGGCCGGGCATGCCCGGCCCTGCACCTGCCCATAGACGCCCGCTGCGCCTTACACGCCCGGGCCGGGCATGCCCGGCCCCTACCCCCGATGCAAGCATAACACGATACCCCGTAGGGCGGCCGGTCCCCGGCCGCCACGGCACACCCTATATTTACGCGAGGAGTATACTATGAAAATCCCTGCAAAAGGCTTTACCCACGGCGGAAAATTCCATGCGGACGATGTTTTTTCCACCGCCCTTTTACAAATCCTGCGCCCTGACATTCAGGTGACGCGGGGCTTCGTTGTGCCGGATGACTTCGACGGCATCGTCTACGACGTCGGCGGCGGTATGTTCGACCACCACTCCGAGCCGCGGGAGTGCCGCCCCAACGGCGTGCCCTACGCCGCGTTCGGCCTGCTGTGGCGGCTGCTCGGCGCACAGCTCGTGGGTGAGCATCAGGCCCGCCTGCTGGATGAAAACTTCATCCAACCGTTGGATCTGAACGACAACACCGGCGAGCAGAACTCGCTGGCCGACGCCATCGGCAGTTTCAACCCGCTGTGGGACTCGAAGGATGATCCCGACGTGTGCTTCTGGCGCGCCGTGCCCGTGGCAAAGCAGATCCTTGAGAACGAGATCGCCGCCGCCAACGCCGTGAACCGCGCCGACGACACGGTCCGCCGCGCTTACGCCAGCATGAAGGACGGCATCGTCGTGCTGCCCGCCTATATGCCGTGGAAAAACGGCCTGTACAAGACCGACGCGATCTTTGTCGTCTACCCCAGCCAGCGCGGCGGCTACAGTGCGCAGTGCGTCAACGACCACCGCACCAAGCGCAGCAAGCAGCCGTTCCCGGTGGCCTGGGCCGGCAAGCCCGAGGACAAGCTGCGCGAGGTCAGCGGCCTGGGCCTGCGGTTCTGCCACCCCAGCCGGTTCCTGATCACCGCCGATGACAAGGCGACGGCCATCGAGGCATGCCGCCGCACGCTGCGCGCCGCGGGGAAGAAGGTCAGCGAGGAATGAGCGAAGCCGAACCGATTCGCTTTGGCCCGTCCCCCAGCCCCGCCGAGGCGCAGGAGCCGACCCCCGCGCCCGCCTGGGCCTACTTGCTGCGCTGCCCGGACGGCAGCCTGTACGGCGGCTGGACGAACGATCTGGCCCGCCGCTTAAAAGCCCACCGCAGCGGCAAGGGCGGGGCCAGGTACACAAAAAGCCATGGCAGAGACGCCGTGCGCCTGGCCTACGCAGAGAAATGCGCCGATAAAAGTGCGGCATTAAAACGCGAAGCAGCGCTGAAAAAGCTGCCGAAGGCCGACAAAGAGGCCCTGGCCGCCCGGTGGGCCGCCGACAACAAAATTACCCTGCGGATGGCCACGCCGGACGATGCCGCCGCGGTTTGTGCGCTGTACAACTGGTACGTGCGCCACGGCACGCAGACCTTCCAGTACACGCCGTCCACCGTGGAGGAATACCGCGCGAACATTGCCCATGTGCGGGAGAACGCGCCGTTTATCCTGGCCGAGAGCGCCGACGGGCGGCTGCAGGGCTTTGCCTGTGCGCACCTGTGGCATGAGCGCGAGGCGTACTCGTGGGATGTCGAGACGACGGTCTACTGTGCGCCCGACTGCGTCGGTCAGGGCGTCGGCGGGCGGCTGTACCGCGCGCTGCTGGCGCTTTTGAAGGCGCAGGGCTATTACAACGCCTTTGCCCTTGTGGCCGGGAATAACCGCCAGAGCAACGATTTCCACCGCGCGATGGGCTTCAAAAAGATGGCGACGGAGAAGCGCACCGGGTACAAGTTTGGCCAATGGCTGGATCTGGATTACTGGGTGATGGTTCTGCACGAAGGCGGCGGGGAGCCGCAGCCGGTCCGCAAGACCCTGACGGACGCGGAAATTGCGGAGGCGATGGGGTAAGCATGCCGCCCTGCGGCTGTAGTACAGGTAATATCTGCCCCAAAGCCGCGCGGTAGGGGCCGGGCGTGCCCGGCCCGGTGGCTGCCCGTAAACGCCCGTTTGCCGGACACGGACACGGAGCGGTCAAGACCGCTCCCTACAAAGCACCCGTGAACGTTAGTCCGTAGG
>ERZ1673736.497-NODE-497-length-62370-cov-11.231967_pt1 | contig 62370 bp, 41 predicted proteins | sample MGYA00580212_ERZ1673736 | MGnify/ENA primary metagenome ERZ1673736 (study PRJEB41218, sample SAMN15661752) | gut metagenome | host: Homo sapiens | place: Canada: London | collected 2015-08-20/2019-03-30 | study: EMG produced TPA metagenomics assembly of...
AGCTGCATTGTCAGCTATATTAATATGGAATACATGTGAATGGCAGCCGCAGGCATTGGCGGCTGGTTCGCTGCAGCGGATCGGGGCTGAAACGGAGGCAGATGATACTGCGGAAACAGCAGAAAAAGAAGCTGCATTAAAAAAATCTGCGTTAAAAGCCTCTCCGTCGGATGCTTCTCCGTCGAATGCGGAAGTAAAAGATAACCGCGGCGGGGCAGGTGCAAACGGAGCACCAAACGGCACAGCAACAGGAGCAGAGATAGAGGCATTTCTGGAGCTGGATGAGGCCATTGCGGTGCAGAAGCTCTCTCTGGGTGCCAAAGAAAGCGATATCATCCTTCCGGATACTCTGGAGGTTCGGATGAAGCAGGAAACTTTAGAGGATACTCAAAAAGCCGAAAGGGAACTGCAGATAGCTGCGGAAGCTGACACCGAAAAAGAAAGTGCAGAAACGGAAGCAGATGAGGATATCAGCAGGATTTCCGGCGTGACCTGGAAGCTGGATATTGGTGAGAGCGACTACCCGGAATTTCACGGCGGGATCTCCCCACAGGAATATTTTGAAGAATTTGACGAAGACGGAGAACCTATCGAAACCTCCGATAAGACTTGGAATGGCTATTATGAGGCAAACCAGGACTACAACGGCTGTGCCTATGTCTACACACCGGTTCTGCCGGAAGAGCTGAGCAAATTTGAAGTGGCGGATACGGCTGACCTGCCGGAGATTTATGTGATGGTAGGGGACGCGGGCGTGGCGCTGCTTGCGGATACACCGCATGATTTGAATGGAAATTATCTGGTGATTAATAAAAAAATGTGGATGAGTTTAATGGAAAGACGATCACTGGCACCTATCATCCGAGGGAGAGATTATCGGGAGGCCAGAAAATCGAAGGTGGTATTGTAATTGATGATGTTACAGTAAATTTGACAATTGAAGATGTAAATGTTGGCTATGGCACTGATATCATAGATGATGCAGCCGGAATTCTTCTGAAAGGAAAGGCAAAATTAAATTTAACAGTAAAAGGGGATAATTCATTAAAGGGTACATACGGCGGCGCTGGAATTGGGGTTGAGGAAAAAGCAACCCTGATCATTACAAAAGAAAGCACCGGAAGTCTGACCGCGACCGGAGGCGGATATGGCGCGGCAGGAATCGGCGGAAGGGCGACGGTGCCAGATCATGAAAATACAATAATAAGCTATAAGACGGGTACGATTGAGATTCAAGGCGGCAATATCCGTGCGGTTGGTGGAGATTGCTGGCTTAGAAAGGGATCGGTACATTTAGGGGGTGCGGGAATCGGAAGCGGACGGAATGCTCAGTTCGATTTAAAGCTGTCCTGTGGTACGATAAACATATTCAGTGGAAATCTGAAGGTTAAGGGAAATATCGGGTACGGAGGTTTCGATAAAAATGGAGACAATGAACAAAGAGGCGGAAGCGTTGATATTTCAGAGCAAGTGAAATTAAAACTGACAGACGGAACGATAGAACCGCGTGGAACAACGTGTACATTTGGTAAAAAAGCATTCCAGATGACCGTCTATGATAATAAGTTGCCAGATGGAAGATACCGTGTAAAAATTCGCTTCTATCAGGAGGGGGATACCGCTCGAAGCGCGCCTGTTTATGAAACAGACGCAGAGATGGAGGTTAGTGCATTTAAAGGCACGATACCGGATGTAATAGAGTGGCTCGGATTTACGGGAAAAGTGTCAGTTGTGGCGGAGGTGACAGACGCCCAAAACAATATGGTTACAGAGACAGGAACGGCTGTCCTGCATGCAGGACAAGATGAGAACGTTCCTGTTACGCTGGGAAAAGAGGCGTATAAGAAAACGCTGGATTTAACCATTTATGATGGCCGTTTGAAAAATAATCAGAATTATACGCTGACAGTTCAGGTGGGCGATCAGGATGAAAGCGGAGTTTTGCCGGATATTCTGAGTTATTCGAATAAGAAAGCGTCTAACTATCAGATTTCGGCAGGAAAGGTCAGCTGGCATTCCTCTCTAAATGGAGAAGAGATTCCGGTTGTAGTTATGATTCAGGAATCAGGAGAAAATGGAACGGCGTACCAAGTGTCCGGAACACTTACCCTAGAAAACAAAGAAGAAACGGCACTTTCTCTTTCCATTGGTGAAAAGCTGTATCCGGTACACTTTGTATTCTTTTCATCACAGGTACAGGATACCGATCAGGTGGAACTGCGGGCAAATCGGACAGATGCAGCTGGCACAGGAAACCCTATAGAATTGAACAAGGAGCTGGGACAGTTTGCTTTTGATGGGAAACTGGTAAAAGATGCTGCTAACGAGAATAGTGCAGTTGCAACGGCATATCTTCCGACAGGCGAATATCAGTTCAAAATTGCGACGAGGATTGCGGGATTTGGAGAGTCGAATGGCCAATTTACATTGGACCAGAAGAAGGTGAATGCAGATGAGGCAGGGACAGAGATAGTGGTTCTGAATGAAATGCAGGCCTTTGAAGGTGTGCTGGATCTTTCCCAGGGCGATATCACATTCTCGGAACAGGGAGGGAATCTGGTCATTTCGCATTATCAGAAGGAGGCAGATTCGACAGAGAGCACGTTAAAAACAATACCGGGGCAGTCGTATGAGACAGTCTATACGATTGTGACAAGTGAAGAGAATACGGCGCATCTTTTAAAAATCAATACATCCGCAGCGCAGGATGTGAAGCTGGTTGTAAAAGGCATCCATCTCCAGGCATCAGAAACCGCAGCACAGGATGCAGCGCCAATTCAGATTAACGGTAGTTCCCGCGTGCTCATGTATCTGGAAGGAGAGAATGAGATTCAGGTTCAGAAAACGGAATCAAAAGCTCCGGCGGGGATTAGTGTGGCTGAGAAGGCACAGATTACCATAGATTGTAAGCCAGATGCAGACGGTTCGATAGAGGTGCTAAGCCAGGCTAAAGATAACAGTGGAGCAGCGATAGGAGGCGCTCCGGAAGCGGATGCGGGTACGATCATCATCAATGGAGGAACGGTTACGACTAAGCTTTCAGGGGGATCTTTTGCAGCGGCAATCGGTGCTTCGTTTAAGAAAAGTGTACAGAAAATACAGATCAATGGTGGAACTGTTACTGCTGAGGTAAAGGAAAACAGGGGGCAAGGAGCAGCAATTGGTTCTGGTTCTTCGATTAATAAGAAGGATGTTTCAACGGCTCAGATCCATATTACAGGTGGAAAAATTAACGTATATGCGCTGTATGGGGCTGGAATTGGAAGCGGCTCCGGGAGTAATGCACAGGTGCAAATCGATGGCGGAATGATTACAGCTCGCTCATGGAATGGGGCTTCTGTTGGAAGTGGTGATTATGGAAGCTCAGAGATAAAGATTAATGGTGGAACGTTTTGCCTGGATAAAAGCAAACAAACGGATTCTAAAATATCAGATATAGGATCGGGAGCATCGGGCGAGGAGACAGAGGTTATTATCAATGGTGGAACGTTTTATATGGTAAACAATGGAAGCTTTTATAATAGTGCACCTCGGATTCAAAGCCTGAAAGCAGATAGTTCAGGAAATTTGAACCCGGAAAATCCATTGAATGGTGAGGGAGCTCCTGTTTATGCCACGAAAGCCGATTTATCCAGCGTTTATGGAGCAGATGGTGTGATAAAAAATGCCAGCATCGACGTTCCTTCTTACAACTATGGTTTTAAGGATGCTCAGACAGCTCCAAACGGCGTTGTGTATATGTACCTCCCAGCCGCCGATTTAGTGAAGGCAACTTTTTCCGGCATCAACTATGAAGGAAAAGTAGAGGCGGATGCAGCTAAGAATGAGTTAGAGCGTGAATTGACTTTTGTTGATTATGGAAAGGAATTATTGAGAAACAATTTACAGAGCGTAGTGGAATTTGCACAGTCAAACGATGCATCGTCCTGGACGGAAATTCCGGTAAATGGTGCAGCATCGCTGACTGAGATTCTGAATAGCCAGTCAGAAGATACAAAAGAGATTTCCCTGTATGTCCGTAAGAAAGCGGGCACTTCCGGTGCTGCAACCGAGATAAAAATTCCGGCAAGACCGGCAAAACCGGTGCAGATAACAAAGGTAACGAAAACCAGCAACTCTATCAAAATTGTCGATCCGGCTGATGACAAGTATGAGTACGGAATTGCCGAATCTGAGTCTGCTGCTCCTCAATGGCAGCCGGAGAAGACGTTTACATCGCCGAAGCCGGCTCACACGTATTACGTAACCCTTCGTGTGAAAGCAACAGACAGCAGATTTGCATCGAAGCCGGCTGAACGCTTATCGGTGACAACACCGGATATCTTACAGATCGGCGGCTCCGGCACTGTATCCTTTGAAGCGAAGGGAACCTATGGACAGACACTTGATCAGATTCCGGTACAGCTGGCAGAGGGATTTCGGGTCGTTAATTATAGTGGATTACCGGTTTCAGGAACATGGAGGTTCAGCGAAAATCAGAAAGGAACGCCTGCTTCCTCCATTTATCCGGAGGTAAAGGGAACCACTGCATATCAGGTAGAATTTAGCCCGGAGGGAGCATCGGAAGGGCAGTATGGAGAAACTTTGACCCAAAGTGTGATTCCGGAGATATCTCCGATAGAGTTGCAGGCAGTTGTTAAGACACCCATTGAAAAGTCCTATGACGGAAGTACCGATATCGCGTTAGAGGCGACGGTAAAGATAGGAGCTTCGGGTCAGAGCTATACCATCAGTGGCCTGAAAGGAAGCTTTGCAGATGCCAATGCCGGAACCGGTAAGACGATAACCGTTGATTCCTCAGAGGCAAGGGTTGAGACGGGCGAGAGTGCAGTGAATCTGCAGAATTACCTTATCACATATCCAGCCCAGACCGGAACGATCCATCAGATACAGGGTTCGGTTTCAATCGATCCGCAAGCATGGACCGGAGAAAAAACCTATGGAGATGACAGCTTTTCCTTGACAGGTGTGAAGGTAGTGGGAGATGGGGCTCTGAAGTATGACAGCTCCGATGAAAATGTTCTCACCGTGGATACACAGGGACAGGTGACCATCAAAGGCACTGGTTCTGCAGAGGTAAGCATCACCATGGCAGAGGGAACGAATTACCTTGGCACAAGCACACCGGCAGAGGGAACGATCACCATTGAAAAAGGAACCTTTATCCTTACCTTAACGGCTGTGAACCGGAGTACCGGAGTGCAGCAGCCGGAAGGGATTCTCGGAACCTACGAGGATGATTTTGATATCATTGCAGGTATTCAGGGAGCGTATGGTGACAAGCTGCAGGGTATGATCCGCATCTATGACAATGGAATTCAGAATCCGGATACGATCCCTGTAGGGGAAGCTGGAACTGCGGTTCTCAACCTGCCAAAGCCGGGAGTCGCATCCGTAGGAACGCACCGGATGACAGCCGAGTTTGATTTTGACACTCATCAGGAGTGGGCGGCCAAATACAAAACGCCTGCTCCGGCTGCATTTACATTTACGATCGGAAAGGTGGCTGCACCGCAGATCACCTGGCCGACGGCAGCGTCGGTGAAGGCGGGAAGTCCTCTGAGTGACTCTGTCTTATCAGGAGGAAGCACCGAATACGGAAGCTTTGCCTGGAAGAATCCGGCCCAGACGGCACAGGCGGGCACCCATAGCTACGAGGTGGTATTTACACCGAATGAATGGGCATCCGCTCGTTATGAGATCGCAGCGATGACCGGTACGGCAGAAGTGACAGCAATGGAAGATAAGCCGGGTGAAACGGAAAAGCCGGGTGAAGCAGGCAAGCCGGGAGAAACGGGAAAACCAGGCGAAGCAGGCAAGCCGAACGAATCGAACAGAACGGATGATTCAGATGCTTCGGATGAGCCGGAAATACCAAGTCGCAACAACCCGTCCTCCGGTAAGGATAAAACCTCCGGCAGCGGTGCAGTCAGCCACGATTCAGTTAAAGGAACGGTCGACAGTATGGCAGGAATTATCACAGGAGAAACAAACAGCTTTGTCAATGACGGAAAGAGCCATTGGATGATGGATGAGCATGGCTGGTGGTTACGCTTTGCAGATAATACCTATCCGAAGGGCATTGTACGTGATTCCGGTGATATTTCGCATAGCTGGGAGCAGATCAACGGAAATTGGTGGGCCTTTGATGAAGCTGGCTATGCCAAGATAGGCTGGTTAAGAGATGAAGATTACAGCGGGTGGTTCTATATAGATCTGGAACGCGGCATGCAGACCGGCTGGGTGCTTCTCGATGGAGCATGGTACTATTTTAACCCGAATTCCGATGGAAAGAGAGGGATTATGTACGCCGGACAAAGGACACCGGATGGATACTATGTAGATAAAAACGGTGTCTGGGACGGAAGAAACAAGCAGTAAAGCGAGCTTTAAGTCGAACCTCCGTGGGACTTGGCGCATGTACTAACTATAGAATAATCCGGAAGGGATCCGCAGGCTTTGGAATCCTTCCGGATTTCTATTTGCATATTTCTATTTATTTATTTTTCGCGTAGTTATTTACTCAGTTTCTGAATTTCTTTCATCTGAAAAAACGACAAAATTGACAAAAAAATCTAAGCCTTTATGCGGCTTACAGGGTGTTTTTAGAGGGAAGGTGTGTCAAAGACCCGCCGCAGGGAAACAAAACCTTGCGGCTATCATAAACTAAAGAGGCGAACAACAAAAATGTGTACAGAGCAACCTAAATTCGCCCATGAAATGTGTGGAGCTGATTGACAATCGCTCATGCTTTGTGTACAATAAAGCAAAAACCTCATACTGGAGAGTGATTCAGATGTATTTGAAAAGAAAAGTAGATGCTTTCTTAGAGGAATGGAAAGCAGATAAAAACAGAAAGCCCCTTATTGTCAAGGGAAGTCGTCAAATAGGCAAAACGGAATCGATCCTGCATTTTGCTGCCGATCATTACGAAAATGTGATCGAGATCAATTTTGTCCGTGACGAGAAATACAAGGGAATTATCACTGACGGATATGAAGCTACTGACATTATCAAGAACATTTCACTCATTGACCCGACAAAGAAGTTTGTGCCCGAAAAGACGCTGATCTTCTTCGACGAGATTACGGAGTTTCCGGAAATTGCAACATCGCTCAAGTTCTTTTGTATAGATGGGCGGTTTGATGTGATTTGCAGTGGATCAATGCTGGGAGTCAATTACAAGAAGATCGAAAGCAACAGCGTAGGGTATAAAAAAGACTATGAGATGTTTTCGATGGATTTCGAGGAGTTCCTGTGGGCAAAGGGCTATGGAGATGACACGGTAGAAAACCTGCTTTCCCACATGAAGGGATTCACGCCTTTCAGCGAGTTGGAGATGAATGTCTTCCATTCGCTGTTTCTGGATTACAATATCCTTGGCGGAATGCCTGCTGTTGTCGCGGAGTATATCGTGCGAAATACCTTTGAGGGATCGCTTGATACGCAGAAGCAGCTCATAGCGGACTATAAAGAAGATATTCGCAAGTATGCTACCGGAATCGATCAAACAAGAATTATCAATGTGTTCAACCGGGTCGCACCGCAGCTTGCAAGGGAAAACAAAAAATTCCAGATTTCCAAGGTGGCATCCGGCGCAAGATTCCGGGATTATCGAGGATGCGCGGAGTGGCTTTCGGATGCAGGTATGGTCAACATCTGTTACTGCATGGAGTTTCCGGAACTGCCATTGGGAGGTAATTACGAGCCCGATACATTCAAGCTGTATTTTGCGGATACGGGTCTTTTGGTATCCATGCTGGATGATGAATCGCAGGAGGATTTAAGAGCAAATAAGAACCTGGGTGTTTATAAGGGAGCCCTCTATGAGAACATGGTAGGAGAAGCTCTCATCAAGCAAGGATATAAGCTGTTCTATTACAAAAAAGAGGATTCCACACTGGAAGCCGATTTCTTCATTCGTTCAATCGCATCCTTGATTCCTGTTGAAGTAAAGGCGAAAAGTGGGCGGGCAAAATCAATGAAAACATTGATTACCTCTGATCACTACCCGGATATCAGATATGGGATTAAGTTCTCAAAGAACAATATTGGGCATGAGGATAGGATATACACCTTCCCGTACTTCTGCACATTTCTGCTGAAAAGATTTATGGTTGGTTTTCACGCTGAAGAAGAAACGGAATAACAAAGACAGCAGGGGGAGAGATTCGGCCGGATGCAGGGAATAATCGGTGTGTCCATGTGCATACAGCAGAGTGCTACAAAGATGCAGACGAAACAGCAACTCCATCCCAGATCGGAAGGGAGCCTACGGAATGTACCCACATTTGCAGCGTAGAAAGTGGCTGTATACGGGATATAGACCTGCTCAGAACGGAGCAGCACTTTCTGTTAGCACGCTATTCAATGCGGAAGATACCACAGCCACAGGTGGAACCGTCACACCGGTTTCACAGACGAAGATCCTGTCATGGTCATGGTTTGATCCGGAGGAAAATCTGCTTGATGGCAGACTGGAGCTCACCGGAATCACTGAGGAAGTGCAGCCATCCTTTACAGAGATCATCGAGTATTTACCAACGGCCATTATTGCCCGGGCGGAAGAAGGCAAAGACGGCGAAAAAGTTGAAGATGAGGAAGAAAAGAATCTGTCAATCACCAACTGGAGCTGCCCGGAGTATGTGCAGGACGAAGAAGGTCGCTGGCCACTGGAAGGCACCTATGAGTTTAAAGCAGAGCTGCCGGAGGGGTATGAGCTGGCAGAGGGCGTGGACGCGCTGGTGGTGGAAGTGTCCGTGGCTGGAGATCAGGCGGCGGTGACGGCTGGTACGATGATAATGTCAGTAATGAAAAATGGAATTCAAAAAGACATTGTTTGGGATGGAAATAACTACTCAGTTTCGTATAATGAACTAGCCAGTATGGGAATCAGTCTTAGTTACGCAAACGGATATCATTATTTAACTTTGAATAGTGTAAACATGAATAGTTTATATTTGGGTAATTACTCAAACTGGGTCATTACGTTAGAAGGGACAAATACGTTAGATGTAACATCTTTAACAACTAAAGGCACTTATGCGCTCATGATTGATGACGAAACGACAGTAACAATTGAAGGTAATGGTACTTTAAATGCGTATGGAAGACATTCAGGATCTGGTATCCAGATTGGAGGAACTTTAACCATTAAGAGTGGTACTATTAATGCAAGTGCATCAAAGTCGCTTGGAGGTACGGATGATGGAAAAGTATCGGGAATTCTGATTGGGACGAATGGAAAGCTACAGGTTGAGGGTGGAGATATTACTGCAAGCGGAACCAAGGCTGGGAGAAATGATGCCTCCTTTGTTTCTTTTTTCTTTCGTCGGCAGCAGCGCCATTAAATCCGAAAAAGAGAGGCGCGTGGCAACGTCCCCTTTTAACGTGTGGATGATCAGGCGGTGGATTCTGCGTTTCCGCGTATAAAAATCATCCAGAAGAATCCGCTGGCAGTATGACTGCCCCTGTCCAAGGACAGCCTGAATCATAATATCCATAAATACAGCGTTGAAAAGACCGGGGCGGAAAGCCTCTAAAAAGGACTCGCCGCTCTCATAGCAGGTAAAATCAGCCATTTCTCCATGTTTCTCGAAATTCTTCTGTATTAAATCGATCAGATGCTCCTGATCGAAAATGAAATCTTCCACAATAGCAATATGCATCATCACTGCAGCACTCCCTTCACCACGATGCTTCTGAACCAATTAGGTCGAGGTTTGACCATTTGCGTCGAGGCGGTTTTCAGAAAAACACGTAATTGATATACTATTAGTATAGAAGATTATGCGAAAAATGTAAATATTGCGGGAATCTGATGTTTATCACAGTCGAGAAGACTCCCACCTCTTTCGGGTGGTGAGTAATAGCAAATTTGTCTCAATGGGAGGAAAATGGTATGAGAAAAAAATCGAAACGAATTTTAGCAGCTGCATTGTCAGCTATATTAATATGGAATACATGTGAATGGCAGCCGCAGGCAATGGCGGCCGGTTCGCTGCAGCGGATTGGGGCTGAAACGGGAGCAGATGATACTGCGGAAACAGCAGAAAAAGAATCTACATCAAAAGAATCTGTATTAAAAGCTTCTACGTCGAATGCTTCTCCGTCGAATGCGGAAGTAAAAGATAACTGTGGCGAGTCAGGTGCAAATAAAGCAGGAGCAGATGCAGATACAGGCAAAGCAGAAGCGGGAGCAGATGCAGATACAGGCAAAGCAGAAGCGGGAGCAGAGTCAGGTGCAGGCAAAGCAGAGGCAGGGGCAAACGGAGCAATAACAGGAACCGAGGCCGGAATAAACGGAGCACCAAACGGAACAGCAACAGGAGCAAAGATAGAAGCGTTCCTGGGGCTGGATGAGGCCATTGCGGTGCAGAAGCTGTCTCTGGGTGCCAAAGAAAGCGATATCGTTCTTCCGGATACTCTGGAGGTTCGGATGAAGCAGGAAACTTTAGAGGATGCTCCAAAAGCAGAAGGGAAACTGCAGATAGATGCGGAAGCTGATGATGAAAAAGAACGTTCAGAAGCGGAAGCAGATGAGAATATCAGCAGGATCTTTGGCGTGACCTGGAAGCTGGATATTGGTGAGAGCGACTACCCGGAATTTCACGGCGGGATCTCCCCACAGGAATATTTTGAAGAATTTGACGAGGATGGAGAACCTATTGAAACATCCTATAAGACCTGGGCAGGCTATCATGAGGCAAACCAGGACTACAACGGCAGTGCCTATGTCTATACACCGGTTCTGCCGGAGGAATATTCAGTGGGAGAGGAGACAGAGCTTCCGGAAATCTGCGTTCTCGTAGGAGAGATGCAGCTGGTGACTCTGGCAGGCGTGGAATATAACCTGAATAATAAGCATCTGCTCATTAATAGCACTAACAAAGATCAGTTTAATGGAAAAACCATTACCGGCTCCTATTGCCCGAGCACCCGGCCGGAGTCGACTTATACAGACATCAAGGGCGGTATCATAATTGATAATGTTACGGTCGATCTGACGATTAAAAATGTAACGATCAAATCTGATGGGGCCAGAGGATGGAATCTGGCCGGTATTTACCTGAAAGGCAATGCCCGGCTGAATTTGACCTTAGAAGGAACCAATACACTTGTGGGACTGGATGATGGAGCCGGAATTGAGGTGGGAAAAGATGCAACGCTGGTTATTACGGAGCAGAGTACCGGAAGTCTGAAGGCAGTGGGAGGCGCCTATGGGGCCGCCGGTATCGGAGGAAAACCCGGAACAACAGGTTACGAAGGTGCAGATAAGAACTATGGGACAGGAACGATTATAATCAAGGGTGGAAGCATTGTAGCTGAAGGTGGAGCTTATCAGGTTTCCCAATCGACGCGTTATCATGGAGGAGCCGGAATCGGAACCGGTCTGTATGGAATCGGCGGAACCATTGAAATACTGGGCGGAAGGATAACCGCAGCAGGAGGAAGGGAGACAGGAGCCGGAATCGGAGGCGGAGCTGGTGGAGGTGTAGACACCATCGTGATCGGCGGGACGGAAGGCGAAGCTCCCAATATAGCCGTATCTTCTTATAATAATGGCGAATTAGGATATCCGGGAGCTGCCATCGGCACCGGATGGAATGGAGTGGATGGTTTACAATTATCCTGTGGCGATATCCGGATATTAAGTGGATCTGTGGAGGTAACGGGCGGAAATATTGGTTATGGAGTGTTAAAGCCTTTGTCTGGAAATGGCATGAAAGGCGGCAGTGTCACTATTTCCGAGGAGGTGCAGTTAGAGCTGCCGCTTGAAAGCAAAATTGAGCCCCGGGGAGACTGTACCTACGGGAAGAAAACATTCCGGATCTCCGCATATGATAACCAGCTACCAGATGGAACCTATCCGGCGGACATATCCCTGTATCGGGAAAATGATACAGAAAAAGCAACTCCGGTTTATGAAACAAGCACTCAGATGACCGTCTCCGGATTCAGGGGAACGATACCGGATATAACCCAGTGGATAGGCCATTCTGGAAATATGCAGATGGTTGTAGTGCTGAAGCCTTCCGGGGGCGGGGAAGGTAAGACGATGGAGGGAAGGGTTGCTTTAAACAAAGGAAAGGATGAAACCATCTCCGTCACACTTGGAAAAACTGCCTACCAGAAGACAATGGATCTGACTATCCATGATGGCCGTTTGAAGAATGATAAGAATTATACACTGACGGCTCGGTTGGGGGAAGAAGCAAGCGAAGGCGGCACTGCACCGGATGTAGTAACCTATTTATCTCAAAAAGCTTCCGGTTATCAGCTAAAGACTGATAAAGTCAGCTGGTATACGCCTCTGTCCGGAGTGGTTCCGGTATCGGTTCAGGTAAAGGAAGAAGGAGGGGAAGGAGAAAATACGAATAGCTTTACAGTAACAGGATCCCTCACGATGAAGTCAGAGGAGGAAACGAAGCTTTCCCTTACCATCGGAGAACCCCTGTATCCTGTCCGGTTCCACTTCTATTCATCAAAGGTGCAGGCGGCAGAGAACGTATCCCTGACAGCCGGACGGCTGGCTGGAGCTGTCTCAGAAGCTCCGGTGGAATTAAAGCAGGACGAAGGCCAGTTTGCCTTTGACGGGAAGCTGACAATCGATGCAGAAGCAGGCAATCATGCATCTGCTCTGGCATATCTTCCGGCCGGAAATTACCGGTTTGTGATAAATACAGGCATCAAAGAATTAGGCAGCTCCGGTGGAAGCTTTACCCTGAACAGCGAAATGGTAAAGGCAGCGGCTGCCGGAACGGATATCATCGTATTAAATGCGGCAGAGGCACTGGAGGGAGAGCTGGATCTGTCCCTTGGAAATATATCTTTTTTAGAGGAAAATAGTCAGCTGACAATTTTATATTCTAAAAGAGATGCTTCCGGCCAGGCGGTTACAGCAAAGCTAATAGACCAGTCCTATGATAAATGCTATCGGATCACTTCATCTGGGAATAAGGTAGAGAAGTATCATCTCTCCGTGGATATCCCAGCTTCCAGGGAACTAAAGCTCGTATTAAAGAATCTTACGATTACACCGGAAAAGGCTATCGCACCGATTCAGATAAACGGAGAGTCCCAGGTGATCACCTATCTGGAAGGGGAAAACAAGATTTCGATTAATAAATCAGAGAAATCTTCATCAAGGTCAACTGTTTCACCTGCCGGCATCAGTGTGGCGAAAGGTGCAAAGCTTACGATTGACAATGAGCCGGGACAGCAGGGCTCCATAGAGGTGCTCAATAATACAAATGTAGACAGGAGTGGTGCAGCAATTGGAGGAAATGGAGAGCAGGATGCAGGAATCATTCACATCAAGGGGGGAACTGTAAGTGCAACTTCCGCTTCTAAAGGAGCGGCTATTGGTGCTTCGGTAGGAAAAAGTGTAGAAGAAATACGGATTAGCGGAGGAAATGTAACTGCAAAAAGTAGTGGTGGTGCCGGAATCGGAACAGGAGGTGCTTTTAGGAAGGAGGAAAGAACCGGTAAAATCGTGATTGAAGGCGGAACGGTGAATGCAAGCTCGTGGAGTGGTGCCGGAATTGGAAGCGGTTATGGATATGTCCCTGGAAGCTCAGCGATAATTGCAAAGATTGAGATTCATGGTGGAATGATTACAGCCTATTCTTATGATGGTGCCTGCATCGGAAGCGGTAGAGACAGTTCATCGAGTGTACTGATTGACGGCGGCACCATATGCTTAGTGAAGAAAAATAATGAAAGCGGTAGGAATGCTGCTCATATTGGAAAGGGGTATGAGTCTACACAGGCACCAACCGATGTGACGATTACAGGTGGAACGATCTGTTTGATAGGGGAGAATGGACATATACCGCGACCGATCATTTATGGCTGGGAGAAGGCAGGCGAAAAGTGGCAGCAGAATAAACCAAAAGATGGGAAAGGTAACCCGGTTTATTACACCACAGCGGATCTGACCGGTATCTATGAAAATAATACACTGGTTGAAAAAGCAGGTATTGAAGGAAGCTCCTACGGCTTTAAGGATGTCCGGACAGATTCCAACGGAAAGATTTATATGTACCTTCCGGCATCGGCGGCAGTGAAAGCCTCCTTTGGCGGTGTGGAATTTACCGGAAAGGTTGAGGCAGGTAAGGATGAGAATGTATTGGAGCGTAAAGAGACCTATATTGATTATCAAAGGGAAGTCCTGAAAAATATGGCTTTGTATGATCTCGAATATGCGGAATCCAAGAATTCTGAATCTTGGACAAAGATCCGGGCAGGCGGCGAGGTGTCTCTGACGGAAATTCTGGACAATCAGCCGGAGAATGCGAGAGAGATTACCCTGTATGTGCGAAAGGCAGCCGCAGGTTCCACAGCAGGAGGTTCCGCATCAGGCGAAGCAGCCGCAATAACGATTCCGGTAAGACCGGCAAAACCGGCGCAGATACAGGGAACAGATATAACGAAAGACAGCTACTCTATCAAGGTAAAAGGACAGGTCGATTCCCGTTATGAGTACGGAATTGCCGAATCTCTGGCTGGTGAGCCTAAGTGGCAGTCGGAGAAGAAGTTTGCATCGAATCCGGCTAACACCTATTATATAACCCTTCGTGTGAAAGCAACAGACAACAGTTTTGCATCGAAGCCGGCTGATCGCTTATCGGTGACAATACCGGATATCTTACAGTTCAGCGGCTCCGGCACGGTATCCTTTGAAACAAAGGGAACCTTTGGACAGACACTGGATAAGATTCTGGTACAGCTGGCAGCGGGATTTCAGGTTGTTAATTATAAGGGATTACCGGTTTCAGGAACATGGAGCTTCAGTAAGGATCAGAAAGGAACGCTCGCTTCATCCATTTATCCGGAGGTAAAGGGAACAACTGCATATCAGGTAGAATTTATCCCGGATGGAGCGTCAGAAGGGCAGTATGGAAATAGTTTGGAAAGAGATGTGGTTCCGGAGATATCTCCGAAAGAGTTGACCGCAGTTCTTAAGACACCCATTGAAAAGCCCTATGATGGAAATACCGATATCGCATTAGAGGCAACGGTAGAGATAGGAGCTTCGGGTCAGAGCTACAGGATCAGTGGCCTGAAAGGAAGCTTTGCAGATGCTAATGCCGGAACCGGTAAGACGGTAACCGTTGATTCTTCAAAGGCGGTAATTGAGGCAGATGGCAGCACGGGCACGGTGAATCTGCAGAATTACCGTGTGGTATATCCGGCTCAGACGAACGGAACGATCCGTCCGATACAGGGTTCGGTTTCAATCGATCCGCAAGCATGGATTGGAGAAAAAACCTATGGAGACGACAGCTTTTCCTTGACAGGTGTGAATAAAGCGGGAGATGGAGCTTTGAAGTATGAAAGCTCTGATAAAACGGTTCTCACCGTGGACGCACAGGGACAGGTGACCATCAAAGGTGTCGGTTCTGCAAAGGTAAGCATCACCATGGCAGACGGAACGAATTACCTTGGCACAAGCACGCCGGAAGAGGGAACGATAACCGTTAAAAAAGGAACACTCATCCTTACCTTAACGGCTGTGAACCGGAGTACCAGAGTGCAGCAGTCGGAAGGGATCCTTGGAACCTACGAGGATGATTTTGATATCATTGCAAGTATTAAGGGAGCGTATGGTGACAAGCCGCAGGGTATGATCCGCTTTTATGATAATGAAATTCAGAATCCGGATACAATCCCTGTAGGGGAAGCTGGAACTGCGGTCCTCAACCTGACGAAGCCGGGAATCGCATCCGTAGGAACGCACCGGATGACCGCCGAGTTTGATTTTGACACTAATCATGATTGGGCGGCCAAATACAACAAGCCTGCTCCGGCTGCATATACCTTCGCGATCGGAAAGGTGGCTGCACCGCAGATCACCTGGCCGACGGCAGCGTCGGTGAAGGCGGGAAGTCCTCTGAGTGACTCTGCCTTATCAGGAGGAAGCACCGAATACGGAAGCTTTGCCTGGAAGAATCCGGCGCAGGCGGCACAAGCAGGCACCCATAGCTACGAGGTGGTATTTACACCGAATGAATGGTCATCTGCTCGTTATGAGATCGCAGCGATGACCGGTACGGCAGAAGTGACAGCAACGGAAGAAAAACCGGGAGAAACAGAAAAGCCGGGCGAAACAGGCAAGCCGGGTGAAACGGAAAAGCCGGGCGAAACGGGCAAGCCGGGAGAAACGGAAAAACCGGGTGAAACGGAAAAGCCGGGCGAAACAGGAAAGCCGGGTGAAGCAGGCAAGCCGGGAGAAACGGGAAAACCAGGCGAAACAGGCAAGCCGAACGAATCGAACAGAACGGATGATTCAGATGCTTCGGATGAGCCGGAAATACCAAGTCGCAACAACCCGTCCTCCGGTAAGGATAAAACCTCCGGCAGCGGTGCAGTCAGCCACGATTCAGTTAAAGGAACGGTCGACAGTATGGCAGGAATTATCACAGGAGAAACAAACAGCTTTGTCAATGACGGAAAGAGCCATTGGATGATGGATGAGCATGGCTGGTGGTTACGCTTTGCAGATAATACCTATCCGAAGGGAAGCGTGCGTGAATCCGGTGGTATTTCGCATCGCTGGGAGCAGATCAACGGAAAATGGTGGGCTTTTGATGAAACGGGTTATGCCAAGACAGGCTGGTTAAGAGACGAGGATTACGGCGGCTGGTTCTATATGGATCCGGAACACGGCATGCAGACCGGCTGGGTGCTTCTCAATGGAGTCTGGTACTATTTTAACCCGATTTCCGATGGAAAGAGAGGGATCATGTACGCCGGACAAAAGACACCGGACGGATACTATGTAGATAAAAACGGTGTCTGGGACGGAAGAAACAAGCAGTAAAACGAGCTTCAAGCCGAACCTCCGTGAGACTTGGCGCGTGATTCTGGTCAGCGAAGCTGACATGCTTCTATCAGAATCACTGCGCATCTTCGCGGAGAGATGCTCTTGCACTAAGTATAGAATAATCCGGAATGGATCCGCAGGCTTTGGGAATCCTTCCGGATTTCTATTTATTTACTTATTTTCGTGCCAAAAAACAACAATTCGTGTGCATTTGCTTGACATGTTGATCTGATTATTGAATAATGAAAGCAGAGCAATAGACTGACTATATGAGCGTACATGAAATGTGAAAAGGAATCAGAAAGGGGCGTTGTGGTAATGAAAAATACACGAAAAGCAGCGGCAATCTGGCTGGCCATGTCGTTGGCAATATCGACAGCTTTTGGGAATACAGCATGGGGAGAGATTCGGCCGGATACAGGGAATAATCGGTGTGTCCATGTGCATACGGCAGAGTGCTACAAAGATGCAGACGAAACAGCAACTCCATCCCAGATCGGAAGGGAGCCTACGGAATGTACCCACATTTGCAGCGTAGAAAGTGGCTGTATACGGGATACAGAGAAGGAAAATAATGAGAATGCCGACACGTTGGATGCTGTTGCTTCCAATATAGGCAAGAATGATTCTAAGAAAGAGCAAGCTGGAGAAAAAGCCGCAGAAAAAGCCGCAGAAAAAGCCGCAGACCGGAAGGATTCTTCTGGTAATGCAGATGAAAATAAAAACTTAAACGATGTGCCTACCCAGAACGGGGCAGCACTTTCTGTCAGTACGCCATCCAATGCGAAAGATACCACAACCACAGGTGGAACCATCACACAGGTTTCACAGACGAAGATCCTGTCATGGTCATGGTTTGATCCGGAGGAAAATCTGCTTGATGGCAGACTGGAGCTCACCGGAATCACTGAGGAAGCTCAGCCATCCTTTACAGAGATCATCGAGTATTTACCAACGGCCATTATTGCTCAGGTAGGAGAAGGTGAAGACGGGGAAGAAAAGAATCTGCTGATCACCAACTGGAGCTGTGCGGAGTATGTGCAGGACGAAGAAGGCCGCTGGCCACTGGAAGGCACCTATGAGTTTAAAGCAGAGCTGCCGGAAGGGGTATGAGCTGGCAGAGGGCGTGGATGCGCTGGTGGTGGAAGTGTCTGTGGCGGGAGACCAGGCAGCGGTGATCAATGATGGATGGGATGTTTTACGTGTAAGCCCGGCTTCAGGAGAGGAGTCCATAACACTTAAGTTTAATGGGACAGATTTTTGGAGTTATAATAATGGTTTTAATAATATAAAGAATCGGACAAATATAACGGTTGAACCTTTGGGAAAAGGAAATGATGGTCAGTATAAATTTCGGTTAACATTAAATAATACTTCAGCCAGTAATATTATTATAGCTAGTGGAGACTGGGAAATCGTGTTAAATGGTAATAATCAGCTGGATGGGAAAGGAACGTATTGTGCTGGAATAGGACTTTACATTATTGGCGGGGGAACCCACGCAACAATTGTTGCAGGAACTGGAGCTGCATCTCTAATTGCTAATGGATATCAAACATCAGGTAGAGGTGATGGATCCTGCGGGATAAAGGTTGAAGCAAATTTAACAGTACAAAGTGGAAATGTTGTAGCGGTTATGGAAGCTACGGGTGAATTTAATGATGCGTCTGGAGCGATTTGTGTAACTAAAAATGGAACCTTAAATATTAATGGAGGGTCAGTTACTGCAAAAGGAAAAGGAAAGTATGGTTTATATGCAACTGGAACAGTTAATATGTCTGATGGCAATTTTGAGATTACTGGAGAAAATAAGATAGCAGTGGACCATGAGCCAAATTCTAATTTTACACTTTCTGGTGGTACAATTAACATCAAATCTCCGACTGGTCATACGGGACTTAGTACAAAAGGCAACCTGACGATTAAAGGTGGGAGCATGAATGTAAATATTCTTGAAATAGTAGAAGATACTATAATGACAGTAGAAGGAGGAATATTAGAAACTGGAGGAATAAAAATTGGAGATAAAGGTAAGCTGATAAATAGAGGAGAGCTTATTGCAAATGGTAATTTTGAAGGAAATGGAACAATTGAAAATACTGGTACAATTAGTGGAACTGGAAGTGTGCCGGATTCTGCAAAGCAGACGCCGGATACAATTACGGGGTATTCCGCAAACATAAGCAAAAAATATAGCGAGAATATGTCGATCAATGTTCTACAGTGTGCACAGATTACTAAACCGGCTAAAGCCGGAGAGTTGCAATATGAACTTGTTGAATATACAGGAAGCGAATCTAAGGGCGAAGGAACGATTGACGGGTCAACAGATCTGCTGACGGTAAAAAAGGCTGGTGTTTTTAAAATTAAGGTTAAGACACTGGCAAGTGGAATTTATCAAGAAGGTACTCCGGTTGAGATAACATTGACTGTTGATAAAGCAGATTTTCCTAATACATGGACAGTGAATGTAGATGCTGTTAGTGGTGTATATAATGGCGCTGAGGGATATCCGGCAGCTACAATTACATCGATTGGTATACCAAAGGATGCGGAGTATAAATATCAACTGGCCGCAACATCGGACAGCAGTAATTTACCAGAGCAGTGGCAGTCAGAGTGCCCAAAGATTGTAAATGTAAATGAGTCTGGCCAGTATGTATTTGTAAAGGTGATAACAGATAATTATAAGTCGAAAGTATTTGGTTCTTCTCAACCGATAGAGATTTCCAGACGTACCTTTAATGATGTGGGAGTAACTATTACCCCAGACAGAGTCACTTATAATGGTGACAACTGGGAGCCCCAAATTAAAGTGACTGAGGACTGGTCAGGTGCTTTCGGAGATGAAGTGGATAGTAGTGGTTATACAATTGAGTGGACAAATGAAGAGGGACGTACAGTAGAGCTAAAAGATGCTGGAACATATATTGCTCGTCTGATGGGAACTAGAGAAGGAAATTACTCGTCTGAGGTAAAAACAGCTTCATTTACAATCAAAAAGTGCGAATTAAAATCACAAATGGAAGGGGGCCCGCTGGACAAAGTTTACGATGGAACTACGAATGTTACAGAAGAACAGAAGGTACTTGTTACGCTTTTCAGCGATTCTGGTGTGCCTGATTTCCAGGATATTCATGTGGACCAGGTTGAATATGCATATCGGAGCGCAGATGTTGGAGAACACTATATAGATGCGACAATCAACACGTTAGCGGGTGATAAAGTGAATAATTATGAGCTGATAAACGAGACTTCATCACTGAAGGGCGTTATCAAGCCACGTGATTTCGCGTCCATGACCGTATCCGCAGCCCCGCTTACCTACAACGGTACCGAGCAGCAGCCGAAGATCAATGCTTCTGTGGAAACCGGTCTTGAAAAGGTAAGCCCGGATGCAACATTTACCTACTCGAAGGACGGTGTCAATTACCAGAGTGAGATCCCAAGCTTTACAGAGGCGGGAACATATCTGGTGTATGTGAAAGCGTCTATGGCGAATTTCAATGACGAAACGAAAACAGTTGCTGTGACTGTGCAGAAAGCAGCTGCTCCAACCGTATCTGCTATGTCAGAATCATACAGCTACAAAGAGACTGGCGAGAGACAGGTGGCATTGCCAGGATTTCCGGAGAACTGCGGAACCATTGGGAGTATCACGGCGCAGATCATTTCCGATGAGGGACAGATCTTAGATAGTGCGGCAGTGGATGGCATGAATCTGGTACTTCGTCTGAAAGGCAGTTCTAAAAACATGGTTGGCAAGACTGCCCAGGTTGTCGTGAAGGTGGAGACTAAGAATTACGAGGATATTCAGATTCCTGTGATCGTGACTCTGACTGCAGATTCGTCTGACAGTAACTCCAACAACAACTCTGGAAATAATTCTGGCAACAATGGCTCCAATAATGGTAATTCCAATGGCAGCTCCGGTTCAGACGGGGACAGCTCCGATTATGATGATCCGAACGAAAGTAGTGTTAAAGTAACCCCGAATCCGTTCAACAAGGTTACGAAAGACAGTCAGAAGGGCTACAGAAATGTGGAACAGGGCGTCATCACCGGCGCATCCAATCAGACCGTGAATGATGGCTACAGCCATTGGATGAAAGACGCCAAAGGCTGGTGGCTCCGCTTTAGTGACGGTACATGGCCAATGGCCGATCGCACCGGTGCATATCACTGGGAGAAGATCAACGGCAGATGGTGGGCCTTTGATGAAACGGGTTATGCTAAGACAGGCTGGTTAAGGGATGAGGATTACGGCGGCTGGTTCTATATGGATCCGGAACACGGCATGCAGACCGGCTGGGTGCTTCTCAATGGAGTCTGGTACTATTTTAACCCGATTTCCGATGGAAAGAGAGGGATTATGTACGCCGGACAAAGGACACCGGACGGATACTATGTAGATAAAAACGGTGTCTGGGACGGAAGAAGCAAGCAGTAAAGCGAGTTTCAAGCCGAACCTCCGTGAGACTTGGCGCGTGATTCTGGTCAGAGAAGCTGACATATTCCTGCCAGAATTACTGCACATCCTCGCAGAGCGAAGCTCTTGTACGAACTATAGAATAATCCGGAAGGGATCCGCAGGCTTTGGAATCCTTCCGGATTTCTATTTGCTTTGTCAAACACGTAACGAAATTTTTACTTGACAGTTCTATGTTTTTTCATGTATGATAGAAATAGTGTGAAGAGACATTTATCGTTTTCATGCAAATGTATGTAATGACCACTCCCGCAGAACAGACTACGGAAGTTAAGCCCATCGGACAGGCGGGTCAAGCGCCGCGTGGGGTTAAGCCCACATTATTGATTGAGTTAAAAGCTCAAATTTATAAGTTGATTACTTTATAATCAGTGTTTGAAAAACACATCATCTTGTGAATCGGTCAATAAGTGCAGGGACAATATATTTGCGATTGCAGACTTGGAAGAAAAAACGATAAAGCTCAGAGGCAGACGGGAGCGGAGTGACGCGCCCCAGACCCCAATGGAATAGAATCGTTTTGAGCAGATGATGGTTTTGGCGTCATCTGCTTTTTTTATTATTCAGATGATGCGCAATCAATAAAATGCGTGAGGAACAAAACCATGGACAGAGAGAGACAAAAGAAAGCCCCGATCTATGAAGCACTCGAGGCATTTAAAAAGAAGAGAGTTGTCCCGTTTGATGTACCGGGACATAAAAGGGGACGCGGAAATCCGGAACTGGTACAGCTTTTAGGCGAAAAATGTGTATCTTTGGACGTAAACTCCATGAAGCCGCTTGACAACCTCTGTCATCCGGTCTCCGTGATCCGTGAGGCGGAAGAGCTTGCGGCGGAGGCATTCGGAGCGGCCAGCGCCTATCTGATGGTGGGTGGAACGACATCTGCGGTCCAGAGCATGATCCTCTCGGTGGTAAAAGCCGGAGATAAGATCATCCTGCCGCGAAACGTACATAAGAGCGTCATCAACGCTCTGGTGCTCTGCGGCGGAATCCCGATCTACGTAAATCCGGAGATGAACCAGAAACTCGGTATTTCGCTGGGAATGCAGGTCGAAAAAGTAAAACAGGCCATCGAGGACAATCCGGACGCGGTTGCGGTGTTCGTCAACAACCCGACCTATTACGGCATCTGCTCTGATATAAAAACGATCGTACAGCTTGCCCATGCGAGGGGCATGAAGGTTCTCGCGGACGAGGCCCATGGAACCCACCTGTATTTCGGAAAGAATCTTCCGATCTCCGCAATGGCAGCGGGAGCTGATATGGCGGCGGTATCCATGCACAAGTCCGGCGGAAGTCTGACCCAGAGTTCGCTTCTTCTTTTAAATAAGGGAGTGAACACCGATTATGTGCGCCAGATCATTAACCTGACCCAGACCACAAGCGCATCCTACCTGCTTCTTTCCAGTCTTGATATCTCAAGACGAAATCTGGCTCTCCGCGGTGAGGAATCCTTCGCGAAGGTCGTTGAGATGGCAGAATACGCGAGACGGGAGATCAACTCCATCGGCGGCTATTATGCTTATGGAAAAGAACTGGTGAACGGTGACAGCATTTTCGATTATGATGTGACGAAGCTCTCCGTATATACAAGAGACATCGGACTTGCGGGAATCGAGGTCTATGATCTTCTGCGCGACGAGTATGATATCCAGATCGAATTCGGTGACATCAGCAACATTCTGGCTTACATCTCCATCGGAGATCGTATCCAGGACATCGAGCGCCTTGTTGGTGCTCTGGATGATATCGAGCGTCTCTACAAAAAAGACAGCTCCGGACTGCTCTCTGGCGAGTACATTTCTCCAAAGGTTGTTATGTCCCCGCAGAAAGCGTTCTACTCCGAGAAAGTCTCTGTTCCGGTGGAAGCGTCTTCAGGAAGAGTCTGTGCGGAGTTTGTGATGTGTTATCCGCCGGGAATCCCGATCCTGGCGCCGGGGGAGATGATCACGGACGACGTGGTCCAGTATATCCTGTATGCGAAGAAAAAGGGATGCTCCATGCAGGGAACAGAAGATCCGGCGGTGGATCATCTGATGGTGCTGGCAAACATATAGCATGAATTTTTTTAGGCGCCGGACCTGGCTGCAGGCAAACAGACTGTCTGCCTGTAAACAGGCTTTGGCCAATACGATACAAGGAGTCACGAGATATGGAATTCTGGTTTTCAGAACTGCACACCGGAAATGTCAAGCTGTCCATCAAAATCGAAAAGCAGCTGTTTTCCGGGGAGAGTGAATATCAGCGGATCGACGTGTTCGATTCCGAGGAATTTGGAAAATTTATTTCTCTGGACGGGGAGATCGTATTCTCCGAGAAGGACGAGTTTATTTATGACGAGATGGTGACCCATGTGCCGATGGCGGTCCATCCGTGTGTGAAGGACGTACTGATCATCGGCGGCGGCGACGGCGGTGTCGCGAAAGAGCTTTTGCAGTATGACTGCGTGGAACATATCGATGTCGTGGAGACGGATGAGATGTTTGTGGAGGTTTCAAGAAAATTTTTCCCGGAGGTAGCCTGTGCCTTAGATGATCCGCGTGTCGAGGTCCACTATGATGACGGTCTGAGATTTTTAAGAAACAAGAAGGCAAAATATGACCTTATCATCAACGATTCCACAGACCCCTTCGGCCATACTGAGGGACTGTTCACGAAGGAATTTTACGGTAGCTGTTACAGCGCCTTAAAGGAAGATGGGATCATGGTCTACCAGCATGGAAGCCCATTCTACGATGAGGACGAGCTGGCCTGCCGCAGTATGCACCGAAAGGCATTCCGCTCCTTCCCGATCAGCCGTGTGTATCAGGCGCATATTCCAACCTGTCCGTCCGGATACTGGCTCTTCGGCTTCGCTTCAAAGAAATATCATCCCATCAAGGATTTCAAGCCCCGGGAATGGGATGCATTAAATATCGAAACATGGTATTACACGACACATCTTCACATGGGAGCGTTCATGCTGCCGAAGTATGTTGAGGATCTTTTAAAAGAGGAGGAAAAATAAACATGAGCAGATTAATGATCATCGGCTGCGGAGGTGTTGCGTCCGTAGCGATCCACAAGTGCTGTCAGAACAGTGATGTATTCACAGAAATCATGATCGCAAGCCGTACCGTATCCAAGTGCGATGCCTTAAAGGAGAAACTTCAGGGAACTACAAAGACGAAGATCACGACCGCGAAAGTGGATGCTGACAACGTGGATGAGCTGGTGGCTTTAATGGAAAGCTACAAGCCGGATGCAGTGTTAAACGTGGCACTCCCGTATCAGGACCTGACGATCATGGACGCATGCTTAAAGGCCGGCGTGAACTATATCGATACCGCAAACTACGAGCCGGAGGACACCGACGATCCGACATGGCGCGCGATCTATGAGAAACGTTGCAAGGAAGAGGGTTTCACCGCATACTTCGATTATTCCTGGCAGTGGGCATATCAGGAGAAATTCAAAGAGGCTGGACTTATGGCACTCTTAGGAACCGGTTTTGACCCGGGCGTCACAAGTGTCTTCTCCGCGTATGCGTTAAAGCACTATTTCGATGAGATCCACACCATCGACATCTTAGACTGCAACGGCGGCGACCACGGTTATCCGTTCGCTACAAACTTCAACCCGGAGATCAACCTCCGTGAGGTATCCGCAAACGGCTCCTACTGGGAGAACGGCCACTGGGTAGAGACAAAGCCGATGGAGATCAAGCGTGAGTACAACTTCCCGCAGGTCGGCGAGAAGGACATGTACCTTTTACATCATGAGGAGATCGAGTCTCTCGCTAAGAACATTCCGGGTGTAAAGCGCATCCGTTTCTTCATGACCTTCGGACAGAGCTACCTGACCCACATGAAATGCTTAGAGAACGTTGGAATGCTTTCCACTTCCCCGGTAAACTTTAACGGACAGGAGATCGTTCCGATCCAGTTCTTAAAGGCTCTTCTTCCGGATCCGGCATCCTTAGGTCCGAGAACCGTCGGAAAGACAAACATCGGCTGTATCTTTACCGGTGTGAAGAACGGAAAAGAGAAGACGATCTATATTTATAACGTATGTGACCATCAGGAGTGTTACAAGGAAGTCGGCTCCCAGGCCATCTCCTACACGACAGGCGTACCGGCTATGATCGGTTCCATGATGGTCGTTGACGGAACCTGGAAGGGCGCAGGCGTATTCAACGTCGAAGAGTTCGATCCGGATCCGTATATGGAAGCACTGAACAAGTGGGGACTTCCGTGGGTTGTGGATGAGAATCCGGAGATTGTGAAATAAAAAATTGAAAATGATGACTGTTCGGCAGATTCGTGCTGTCCGTGGGAAAAATGCGAAATGTGGAACAGTTTCAAGTACAGAAAACACCTCTGGCAGGAACGAGTTGTCAGAGGTGTTGTTGTATTGTGATGCGGCAGTAAAAATGAACTTCGTTTTCTGGTAGGACTGAAATGTGTATCGGAAACGAGTCAGTAATTGGAGAATAAAATGAAGATTAATGAATTACCCACTCCATGTTATGTGATCGATGAAAAAAAACTTAGAGAAAATCTGGAAATCTTAAAGAAAGTCAAAGACGACACCGGCTGCAAGATCCTCCTTGCCCAGAAGGCATTCTCGAACTTCTTTGAGTACCCGCTGATCGGGCAGTATCTGGACGGAACCACAGCCAGCGGTCTTTTCGAGGCAAAGCTTGGATATGAAAAAATGGGAAAAGAAAATCACGTATTCGCTCCGGCCTTCAAGGAATCGGAGATCGGGGAACTCACCGATATCTGCGAACATCTGGTATTCAATTCCTTTTCCCAGCTTGAAAAATACGCGGACTTCTGTAAGGAAAAGGGCGTCAGCATCGGCATCCGCGTAAACCCGGAGTGCTCCACTCAGGGCGACCACGCGATCTACGATCCCTGTGCGCCGGGCTCCAGACTCGGCGTGACCCTGGCCAATTTCCGGGAAGATCTTGTGGAAAAGCTTGATGGGATCCACTTCCATACCCTCTGTGAGCAGAACTCGGATGATCTGGAGACGACTCTGAAGGCGGTGGAGGAAAAATTCGGAAAGTACCTGAAGCTTCCGAATATCAAATGGCTCAACATGGGCGGCGGACACCATATCACGAGAAACGATTACGACATCGACCGTTTAGAACGCTGCATCCGCCATATGCAGGAGACATATGACGTCACTGTCTATGTGGAACCTGGGGAAGCCGTGGCGTTAAATGCGGGATATCTTGTGACGGAAGTCATGGACATTGTGGATAACGGCATCAGGACACTGATCTTGGACGCTTCCGCCGCCTGCCATATGCCGGACGTGCTGGAAATGCCCTACCGTCCGCCGTTAAAAGACTCCGGCGAAGCAGACGAAAAGCAGTACACCTACCGTCTCTCATCAATGACCTGCCTTGCGGGTGACGTGATCGGCGACTATTCCTTCGACCACGCGATCCGGATCGGTGACAGACTCTATTTCGAGGACATGGCGATCTACTCCATGGTAAAAAACAACACCTTCAACGGCATGTGCCTGCCGTCCATCGCGCGAATGGATGAGAGTGGGGAGTGCAGTGTGGTGAAAACCTTTGGGTATGAGGAATTTGTGAGAAGACTGGGATAAAATAGAAACATGATTATAGAAAACGGGGCTGCCGCATACCAAAATTGGTGCGGCAGCCCCTTCTCATTATTTTCGTTTTACAACGGCTGTTTTTCCACGAAAAGCAATCCCGATTTTTATGATCGGCCGGACACCTGCATCCCGCAATTCCGTGTCATATTTTTTCACATCTATTTGTTGGAGGGCGCGATCTGCCAGCGCATCCAGATCCACATGATCATCATTTGTGTGTTTGAATTCAAACAGGAATCCCGGAATTCCTTTTACTAATGGATTCAGTTGAATATCAAATCGGCCAAGCCCCGATTCTCGATTGGAACGAATCTGGTACCTGTTTCCAAGGATCGCACATAATCCAAGCATCATGCCATGATAAAAACTTTCATTTGCCCCATCCATAGAAGAAATACTCTGCAGCATAAAACTCTCCAGCAAAGACTGAAGCTTTTTTGCATTTCCGGAGAATATTGCCTGATTGATAGAAATCGCGACGCTGTTCTGATTCGTCCGATTCAAAATTTCTTTTTCATAGACACAGGCAATCTCTTTATTTGGAATTGCAACATCACACATGAAATTTCCATCATTCTGTGGATAAATTTCTGCAACTTTTAAGTAACCCGCAACAAGAAGAAAACTATAAATCGTGTATGGATTATTCTGGATCTCCGGATAGATCACGCTGGTATCTATATACGTAGTGATTTTTTCACCGCAGAGCAGTTTATGAAGTCCTTCCGTTATCTCGGGTGTAGCTGTCGCGATAATCTCACCAATGATTTCGTTGCTGCCGGTAGACTGCCAGAACGCCTTTGGGAAGCACTGATCGGTAATGTAATTGATCACAGACCATGGATTAAAGATTTCTGTATGACCAAATCGGTATCCGTCATACCAGCTGCAGATCTCCTGATATTTGTCCTCTTTCCCATAGTAGTGCAGAATCTCTTTTACTTCCTCAGTCGTAAAGCCGAAATATTCACTGTAACTGTCGTCCAAAATTGAATTGGTTTTCAAATTATTCATGCCGCTGAAAATGCTTTCTTTCGCCACGCGGAGAATTCCCGTGAGAAAGCCAAAAGCCAGATGTGGATTATCCTTCAGGCCGCCGGAAAAGAAATTACGCATGAAATTCACAATTTCCGGATAAAAATTGCAATGATGTCCCTGCTGGATCGGTGTATCGTATTCATCAATAATGATAATACATTCTTGTCCATAATGCTTGTGCAGCAACAGAGATAAGATTTGTAATCCCATCTGGCAGTCTACTTCATTCGCATTGTCACTGGCAAGGCGATGGTACTGTTCTTTTTCATAGATTCCAAGTGCAGTACTTTCCTCAAGTTCACTGTGCCGTATAAATTCCAGTGAAATCAGCTTACGGATCTTCTGAAATGTCTCCTGCCATGTCAGACATTTTACATCCTTAAATGTCAGGAATATGACCGGATACTTTCCCTGATGCCGGGTATAATCAGAACCACACTGCCATATCTGCTTATCCTTGAAATAAATGGAGGTGTCCTCCTGTGTTTTTTCAAAAAAGACCCGAACCATATCCATATTCAATGTTTTACCGAAACGTCTCGGACGGGTAAACAACGATACCATAGGTTTCGTATCCAGAAAATCACGGATCAGCAAGGTTTTATCTACATAATAATAGCTTGTGGTCGCCGTCTTGAAATCAGAAATCCCAATGGGCATCGGCTTTTTCTTTTCGACTGAATCTGGCCAAACTGCATTTTCTGGAATCAGCCAGGAATGTCCCTTTTTCACAGCTCCGGAAATTTCGCCCTGCTTGCACATCTGCTGGACTCTGCGCACTGTGATTCCCATTGCTTTTGCCGCTTCCATGCTGGATAAATAGTTCATTGAACACCTCCAAACGTAATTCTATCATAAGTATATCCTATGAAACGAAATATTACAACTCTGAATTTCGTTTGTATTTCGTTTCAAACGAAACATATAAACAGCAACGGTCAGCCGGACAATTCAGAATAAAAAAGCCGAATGAACGTTAATTTCATTCGGCAGTGAAGCTTTACGCGTCTTTTGTTTCCGTATTCTGTCTGTACAGGATCATCAGTCCGCGGAGCAGAAGATCCGGGTCATAGGTGATCTTGTGGGTGCAGAGCGGTGTGATGAATCTTGCCATACCGCCGGTAGCAATAAGGGTTGCCGGTTCGCCGAGCTCTGCGGTCATGCGGTCGATCAGACCGTCAAGCATTGCGGCATTGCCGAGCATGATACCGTTTCTCATACATTCGATGGTGTTCTTTCCGATTGCGCGTTTCGGAACATCGAAGCTGATCCTCGGAAGCTGGGCTGTATTGGAAACGAGGGAGTTTAAGGCAACCTTTACACCGGGGAGAATCACACCGCCGATGTAATTTCCATCGTGGTCTACAACATCGAGCGTTGTCGCGGTTCCCATATCCGCGATGATGATTGGTCCTTTGTATTTGGCATTTGCAGCGACAGCGGCCACGATCCGGTCACCGCCGACGGTCTTAGGGTTATCCATCTTGATGTTTAAGCCCGTCTTCATTCCGGAACCGACAAGAAGCGGTTTCTTTCCGGTGATCTTCTTTACGGCAGAAGAGATCGGCGCGTTTAACGGCGGGACAACGGACGCCATAATGGAACCTTCGATATCATTTTTCTTTACTTTATGGATCTCCAGAATATTCTTTAAAAGGATTGCGTATTCGAGACTCGTTTTCCGGTCATCGGTGGTGATGCGCTCCTCAAAATATGTTTTATTGTCGTCAAGCCCTCCGACAACGATATTGCTGTTTCCCATGTCGATTGCTAAAATCATTGAGAAAACTCCTTCCACAAATCTAAGTAACGTGTTATACTGTTTTTACGTGTGCAGTTGATCAAAGGTTCCGTATTTGCGGGATTTGTCAACCGTCACTGTGAATATGAGAAACGTGTGAGACAGGTTCCTCATAATTTTAAAGTTCGAATTATCTTACCATAAATTGACTAAAATTACAACGGAGGATTCCAAATGTTAGCAGGAAAAACCGTACTTTTATGCGTGAGCGGCAGTATCGCTGCATATAAAATCGCATATCTCGCCAGCGCACTGAAAAAACTGAAGGCAGATGTCCATGTGCTTATGACCCGGAATGCGACAAATTTCATCAACCCGATTACATTCGAGACACTGACCGGAAATAAATGCCTGGTGGATACGTTTGACCGGAACTTTGAGTTTTCCGTTGAACATGTTTCTCTTGCGAAGGCGGCGGACGTTGTCCTCGTTGCCCCGGCTTCCGCAAATGTGATCGCGAAGCTGGCCCATGGCCTTGCGGACGATATGCTGACGACCACGGTTCTCGCCTGTACCTGCAGGAAGATCATCAGCCCGGCGATGAATACGAGAATGTTCGAGAATCCGATCACACAGGACAACTTGAAGATCTGCGAACACTACGGAATGGAAGTGATCAGTCCGGCAAGCGGATACCTCGCCTGCGGCGATACCGGAGCCGGAAAGATGCCGGAGCCGGAGGTGCTGCTCCAGTATATCTTAAAGGAAGTCCAGTACGAGAAAGACTTAAAAGGAAAGAAGATCCTCGTGACCGCAGGCCCGACGAGGGAGGCCATCGACCCGGTCCGCTATATTACAAACCACAGTACCGGAAAAATGGGATATGCCATCGCGAAGACGGCAGCTCTCCGCGGCGCTGAGGTGACTCTTGTTTCCGGACCGGCAGAGGTGGAGCCGCCGATGTTCGTAAATTTTGTTCCGGTGGTTACCGCCAAAGATATGTTTGAGGCCGTGACAGGCCGCAGTGACGAGATGGACGCGGTGATCAAGGCCGCGGCTGTCGCTGACTACCGCCCGAAGTTCGTGAATACCGAGAAGACAAAGAAGAAAGACGGAGATATGGCGATCGAACTGGAGCGCACCGACGATATCTTAAAATGGCTCGGAGAACATAAAAAAGAAAGCCAGTTTCTTTGCGGATTTTCCATGGAGACGGAACATATGCTGGAGAATTCCAGGGCAAAATTAAAGAAGAAGAACCTCGATATGATCGTTGCCAACAATCTGAAGGTTGCCGGTGCCGGTTTCGGAACGGACACGAATGTAGTGACGATGATCCGCGAGAATAAGGAGACGGAGCTTCCGATTATGTCGAAGGAAGAGGTTGCAGGGGCGATCTTAGACGAGATCTTTGAAATTAAAAGATAGAAAATTCCAATTTTTACCAGAAAATAGAAGATTCGACCACTCAGGTGCCTTTACAGGCGAAAAACGCAAAGCAGGCACAGAGTGGTGAAGATTGCTATAAATATGTTACAGTTCAGCCATTACATCTTCTTGTTTTCATATTCATGAAAACAAGAAGCTTGGTGGTTCCACCATATGCTGATTTGGATGAAAAAGTGCTTATGCAAGCAAGCTTGCAACACACTTTCTCATTCAAACCAGCGCATGGCTGAACTGTAACATAAATATAACGAATTTTAGGGCTTTCTTCTTGACGAAACTCTTAAATACTGGTAAAAATTAATTGGAATAAGAACAGCAGAAAAAAACGGCAGTCAATGAAGGACCGCGGTTCTTTTGTGCTGTCAGCAGGAAAATATTGTTAGACGAAACACAAGATAGATTTGGAGGAAAATTTTTTGGCTTCATTAAATGATGAAATAAAGAGACGACGGACATTCGCGATCATTTCTCACCCGGATGCCGGTAAAACGACACTGACCGAGAAATTCCTGTTATATGGAGGCGCGATCAACCTCGCCGGAACCGTAAAGGGACGCAAAGCGACAAAGCACGCAGTCTCCGACTGGATGGAGATCGAGAAGGAGAGAGGTATCTCCGTAACATCTTCCGTACTCCAGTTCAATTACGAGGGATACTGCATCAATATTCTTGATACCCCCGGACATCAGGACTTCTCCGAGGATACTTACCGTACCCTGATGGCAGCGGACTCCGCGGTCATGGTCATCGACGGATCCAAAGGTGTCGAGGCGCAGACCATCAAACTGTTCAAAGTCTGTGTGATGCGCCATATCCCGATCTTTACCTTTGTAAACAAGATGGACCGCGAGGCGAGAGACCCGTTCGAGCTCATGAGCGAGATCGAGGAGGTTCTCGGAATCCATACCTGCCCGATCAACTGGCCGATCGGCTGCGGAAAGAGCTTCAAGGGCGTATATGACCGTCAGACAAAGAAGATCACGACCTTCACGGCTGCCATGGGCGGACAGAAGGAGGTTGCCACAGAGACTTTCGACGTGGAGGGAACAGACGTGGATTCCGTCATCGGTTCCGATTTCCACGCTCAGTTGAGGGACGATATTGAGCTTCTCGACGGGGCAAGCGATGAGTTTGATCAGGAGCTTGTAAGTGCCGGAAAGCTTTCACCGGTGTTCTTCGGATCTGCTCTCACAAACTTCGGTGTTGAGACATTTCTGGAGCATTTCTTAAATATGACGACTTCTCCGCTTCCGCGAAAGACAACGACAGGCGTGATCGACCCGTTCCGGGAAGATTTCTCCGCGTTCGTATTTAAGATCCAGGCAAACATGAACAAGGCACACCGTGACCGTATCGCGTTCATGCGCATCTGCTCCGGTAAGTTCGAGGCCGGAATGGAAGTCAACCATGTCCAGGGAGGCAAAAAGATCCGTCTGACCCAGCCGCAGCAGCTGATGGCTGAGAGCCGTAAAATCATTGACGAGGCTTATGCCGGAGATATCATCGGCGTCTTTGATCCGGGTATTTTTTCCATCGGTGACACGCTCTGTACGTCCAACGAGAAGTTCCAGTTTGAGGGTATCCCGACCTTTGCGCCGGAGCATTTCGCGAGAGTCCGCCAGATCGATACCATGAAGAGAAAACAGTTCTTAAAGGGGGTCAACCAGATCGCTCAGGAAGGCGCGATCCAGATCTTCCAGGAGTTCAATACCGGTATGGAGGAGATCATCGTCGGCGTTGTCGGTGTCCTGCAGTTTGAGGTCCTGACCTACCGCTTAAAGAATGAGTATAATGTAGACGTAAGACTGGAACAGCTTCCGTTTGAGTATATCCGCTGGGTTGAGAATCCGGAGGAAGTGGATGTGGCGAAGATCCAGGGCACATCCGATATGAAACGCATCTGCGACCTCAAGGGCAATCCGTTATTGTTATTCATCAACAGCTGGAGTGTCGGCATGGTCGAGGAGAGAAATCCGAACTTAAAACTCAGTGAGTTTGGAAAGAACTAATCAGGTTTACAAAATATATCATCACAGGAACATGCGGAACCAGTTGTTTCGACTGGGAATACCGCATAGACAGGAGGAATATAAGATGAGTAAGATCGATGTTGTAAGAGCAGCTATGGTCGAGGCGATGAAAGCAAAAGATAAAGAGAGAAAGGATTCCCTTTCCATGCTTCTCTCTGCGTTAAAGAACGCGCAGATCGACAAGCGTGAAGCTCCGCTCACCGAGGATGAGGAGAACGCGATCGTAAAGAAAGAGATCAAGCAGGTCAAAGAGACGATCGATACCGCTCCGGCAGACCGTGCCGATATCATCGATGAGGCAAAGAAGAGACTTGCCGTATATCAGGAGTTCGCTCCGGCTGATATGACTGAAGACCAGATCAGGGAGACGATCGCAAAGGTTCTTGCAGAGCTTGGGATCGAAGCCCCGACAGCAAAGGACAAAGGAAAGATCATGAAATCCCTGATGCCGCTCGTAAAGGGGAAGGCAGACGGCAAGATCGTAAATGAGATCTTAGCTGGATTCATGAAATAAGGTAAACGAACGAAACGCCTGCGAAGCAGACAATAAAGCGCGTAAGTGCGGGTTTGTGATCAGGCATGCAGCCAATAACTGGCGCACAGAATAAATATGATATAAGCGGGGCTGGCTTTACGATCTCGGAGACGCCTGGGATGAGACGGTCCCGCCTGTCTGTAAAATGGGTTATAACAAAAGAAATATGGAGGCGGAAATTATGTATAAAGAGAAGATCAGCCGGTATATTGACGCGCACAGGAAAGAAATGCTGGAGGACATCGGAGCTCTTTGCCGGATCAACAGTGTGAAGGGGTCTTACCGTATCGGAAAACCTTATGGGGAAGGGTGCTCCGAGGCGCTGCGTACAGCTCTGCATATTGCGGAATGCTACGGTTTTGCCATCAACAACTATGACAACTATGTTGGAACCGTTGATATGAATGACAAAGAGGCACAGCTCGATATTCTGGCACATCTGGACGTTGTTCCGGCCGGAGACGGATGGACCGTTACAGAGCCTTTTGAGCCGGTAGTAAAAGACGGAAAGATCTATGGACGCGGAACCGCGGATGATAAGGGACCGGCAATTGCTGCTCTCTACGCGATGCGTGCCGTAAATGAACTTGGAATCCCGATGAAAAAGAACGTCCGCCTGATCCTTGGCACTGACGAGGAGTGCGGAAGCTCCGACATCACCCACTACTACAGTGTGGAAAAGGAAGCTCCGATGACCTTCTCACCGGATGCATCCTTCCCGGTGATCAATATCGAGAAAGGCCGGATCGGAGGTAATTTTACGGCAGAGTTCGAGCCGTCTGACCGTCTTCCGAAGATGGTATCCTTCCACAGCGGAACGAAGACGAATGTGGTTCCGGGCGCGGCAGAGGCATTATTTGAGGGTCTTGACGGAGATGAGACAGAGGCTCTCGCAAAGAGCATGGAGGAGGAGCTTGGAATCCGGTTTACGGTATCCTCTGAGGATGGCTGCCTGAAGATCGCTGCAGCTGGCGAAAACGGCCATGCAATGGCACCGTGGAAAGGAAAGAATGCCCTGACAGGACTCTTATCCCTGATCGAGCGTCTTCCGTTGGCGGAATGCGGACAGGTAAAGGCAGTCCGCGCGTTAAACCGCCTGATGCCGCACGGTGACTGGTACGGAGAAGCTCTCGGGATCAAGATGAGCGATGAGGAGTCCGGCGAGCTGACACTGGCATTCAGCATGCTGGATATTTCCGGGAAAAGCCTGGAGGGCGAATTCGACAGCCGCTGTCCGATCTGCGCCACAAAGGAAAACACCATTGATGTGATCCGTAAAAAAATGGAAGCAGATGGAATCTCCTTCAATACGGAAGAAATGAAGCCGCCGCACCATGTACCGGCAGATTCTGATTTTGTGAAGACTCTGCTCTCCGCATATGAGAAATATTCCGGAAGAAAGGGCGAGTGTATCGCCATCGGCGGCGGAACCTATGTCCACAATTTAAAGAACGGTGTTGCTTTCGGCGCTGCCCTTCCGGAGACCGAGAACCACATGCACGGCCCGGACGAGTTCGCGGTGGTTGACGAGCTCACGATGAGTGCGAAGATCTTTGCACAGGTGATTGTGGATCTTTGCTGTTAAGAGATGATCGTTGGGAGAGTATGAAAAAGGAAAGATCCCGGAAGTTCGTTTTCCGGGATCGGGATAAAAAATATGAGTGAAAAGACATTCGCGGAACTGTTGGAGCGGCATATCCGTGAAAATGGTTATACGAAGTAACAGCGGGCGGTCCAAAAGGTTCCCTCGTAGTAAACGGAACAACTCCGGATGGCTACAAGGTGAATGAAAACGGGGAATGGGTAAAGTAAATAGATAAGCGCAGCAGAGCGCACACGGTCCGGCTTCAGAAATGGAGCCGGGCCATTTTTTGTTATGGCTTATAGCAAATTACGCAGAATGAGCGGAAGCCGGAATAGCCGCAGTAAGCAGAGCTTTTTCTTGTAAAAACACGAGATTCATGGTAGCATAGAAGCAATGAAAAATCTGTGCATGGCTGCACGAAAGGAGCAGCAGAGATGAAAGAAATGAACATTCCTGTTGGAGTTTCGGATTTTGAAGAAATTCGTAAAAATGAGTATTACTATATTGATAAAACGGAATTAATAGGAGAGCTGCTCAGCAGAACGGGGATAAAAGTAACGCTTATTACCCGTCCCCGGCGCTTCGGCAAGACATTGGGCATGAGCATGCTGGAAAGCTTCTTCGACATCCGCAAGGAGAGCAGAAAACTGTTTGAGGGACTGAAAATTACAGAAAACCAGGCATTGTGCGATGCGTGGATGAACCAGTATCCGACAATTTTTGTTTCGTTTCGACAGGTAGATGGACTGGATTTCACTGGGGCATACGATATGCTCACAATGGTGATTGCAGATTTGTACAACAGACATCTCTATTTGCTTGATGGTAAAAATGCCACGGACTTCCAAAAAGCGGCGTTTGCACATCTCGCACATGGCAGCGGTTCGATAAAAGAAGTTAAGAGCAGCCTTATGCTTTTGACAACGATGATGCAAAGCTATTATGAAAAGCCTGTAATTCTTCTTATAGATGAGTATGATGTTCCCGTAGCAAAAGCGAACAACAACGGTTACTATGATGAAATGCTCGATGTTATGAAAGGCTTGATGCAGGCACTGAAGGACAATCAGGCACTTCGGTTCGCGGTTGTTACGGGGTGTCTGAAGATTGCAAAAGAGAGTATCTTTACTGGAACAAATAATTTTGTGTCGGATACGATCACAAATTCCCGTTTGAACGAGTATTTTGGTTTTGTACAGAGCGAGGTTGACCAGCTGCTGAATGACGCCGGTCTGACGGAACAGGCTGACAATATCAGGAAATGGTATGATGGCTACCATTTCGGTGATTTTGATGTTTACTGCCCGTGGGATGTTATGAATTATATGTTGGAACTGCAGCGAAATCCGAAAGCCAGACCGGTCAGCTATTGGAAAAACACCAGCGACAATGCCATCATACGTTCCTTTATTGAGTATGCAGGCGGTACGATTACAAATAAGCTTGAAACTTTGATGGCGGGCGGCTGTATTGTTCAGCGTGTAGATGAAAACCTGACCTATGATTATCTGCATTCTTCGGAAGAGAATCTTTGGAGTACACTATATCTGACGGGATACTTAACCAAAGCGCGCAAGGGAGATTACAAGGACGAACTGCCGGATGGCATGGCTGCTCTTATGATTCCGAATGCAGAAATCAAAGAGATTTTTGAAACGACAGTTATTAAATGGTTCGATGACAGCACGAAGAAGTGGAATCGAAATGCTTTGTTTGACGCTGTATGGAACGGTGACAGTGAGAGGATTACCAAAGAAATGAATGCCCTGCTCCGGCGGACGATCAGCTACCATGACTATCGGGAAGACTTCTACCACGCTTTTCTTGCAGGTATCTTCACCGGCGCCGGATATATGGTGGATTCCAACAAGGAACACGGAGAAGGCCGGAGCGAGGTGGTTATTTACGATTCTATGAATGCCCGTGTTGCAATTTTTGAGGCAAAGTATACGAAGGTTCTGGAAAATCTGGGGAGTGCGTGCGATACAGCTTTGCGGCAAATTGATGATCGAATGTACGCAAAGGAGTATGAGGAAGACTATGACCAGATTCTTTGCTACGGTATTTCGTTTTTTAAAAAGCGCTGCATGGTAAAGAAAAAGTGACTCATTGCAAATAAAAACCAAAGCCGCAGAAAAATTCAGGAACATGCTGCCGAAAACGGTGCATGGAGGAAGAACTGGAGAAGAATAGATGAATTGCAGGATCATTGACATTCATACGCATATCTATCCGGTCGCCCTAGCGAGACGGGCCATGGAGGTCACCGGGCATGAAAATGATGACTTTAAGAAGCTTCCGATCAGGGAAAATCTGCTGGCGCGGATGCGGGAGGCGGGAGTGGATCTCTCCGTGAACCTGCCGGTGGTATCGAAACCACAGAATCAGGGGGAGGTGAACCGGTTCGCGAAGGAAGCGGCAAGAAAGAATATTATCTCATTCGGGGGACTCCATCCGGACTGTGAGAATGTGATCGAGGAGCTGGAAAAGCTGAAGGACATGGAGATGGCCGGGATCAAGTTCCATCCGCCGTTTCAGAAGGTCCATCTGGAAGATCCAAAGTACGAGGAGATGTGGAGAAAGATCAATGAGCTGGGATTTCCGGTGCTGATCCATATGGGGACGGCGAGGATCGTGCGCCCTTATGATCTTTACCCGTCGGGAATCCGAAAAATCTTAAAATCTGCCCCGGATATCCCGATCATCATGGCCCATATGGGAAGCTTCTGCATGATGAAAAATCCCGATGAGGATCTTGAAAATCTGCCGGAAAATGTGTTTATCGATACGGCCATGAGCGCGGAGCTGGAGGAAGCCGGAGAGTTCGAGAAGATCGTCCGGCAGTTCGGCACAAAGCGGGTGCTCTACGGCTGCGATTTTCCTTATGGCAGCCAGAAAGCCGCAATCGCGAGGATCAAGGACAGCAGCTTTTCGGACAGCGAAAAGGAAGACATGCTGTGGAAAAACGCGGCGAAGATTTTGAAGGCAGTGGGAAAACTGCCGGAGAATATTGAGTTGTAAAGCTTCAGAAAAATTACAATTAAGTGAAAATAATGCTGGATATTTATCTCAGGGACAAGAAATGGAACATAGACTATAAATAGAGAGTATGACTGGTTGACGGCAGCCTGCGCGAATAACAGGTCTGCGGTTGATGGGATACATAAAATGTTTCGATCCGGGAGATGATGCCATGCGGATGAGCGAATTGAAGAGGCGGGAAGTGATCAACGTCTGCGACTGCAAACGTTTAGGCTTTGTGGGTGATCTGGATGTCGATCCGTGTACAGGTAGGATTCTGGCGATCATCGTGCCGGGACCGGGCTGTGTCTGCGGTTTCCTGGGACGGGAGAAAGAATTTGTGATTCCTTTTGGGGATATCTGTCAGATCGGAGACGATATCATTCTGGTCCGGGTTGAGGAGCAGAAGGATAAGCCGCCGAAACCTCCGAAGCCAGGCCCGCCACCGCCGCCAAAGCCGCCGTTTTGTCCCTGCCCGCCTCCATGTGAGCCGGGAGGAAGATGTGACTGTCCGCCGCCGTGTAATATGGATTGTGGCTGCCCTCCGCCTTGTGACCAGGAAAAAAGCGGTTATATAAAAAAGTGGCGGTAAGAAACCTGGAAGTGAGAGCGGCTTCCGGGGCGAACAGCAGGAAGATGTACATGAGATAGATCAGTATAATTAGTAGTTAATGAAGATAAGTCAGGAAAGGAACTGAAGAATGAACAAACTTCACACGATACCGGCAGCGGATGGATTCCGCATGCCGGGAGAATTTGAACCTCACAGAGGCTGCATCATGATCTGGCCGAAGCGTCCGGGAAGCTGGAACTACGGCGCGAAAAAAGCGAGAGAGGCATTCAAGCGCGTGGCATGGGCCATCGCGGAGAGCGAGGAGGTCTTTATGCTGGCGGAGCCGGATATGGAGGAGAATGCCCGCGAGATGTTAGCCGGGAATCCGGGACACGGGATCCACGTGATCCAGATGGAGTCCGACGATGCCTGGGCGCGGGATGTGGCACCGACCTTTGTGGTGAACGGGGAAGGCACTGTCCGTGGCATTGACTGGGAGTTCAACGCCTGGGGTGGAACCGTGGACGGACTTTACGCCCACTGGGAGAAGGACGATCTTGTGGCGGAAAAAGTCTGTGGGGAGCTTGGCTATGACTGCTACGAGGCCCACCCCTTCGTTCTGGAAGGCGGTTCGATCCATTCTGACGGAGAGGGGACGGTTCTTGTGACGGCAGCGTGCCTCCTAAGCGGAGGAAGAAATCCGAAGCTCACAAAGGACGAGATCGAAAAGAAGCTCTGTGCTTACCTCGGGGCTAAAAAGGTGATCTGGCTGGAACATGGAATCTACAATGACGAGACGAATGAACATGTGGATAATATCTGCGCGTTCGTGCGCCCGGGCGAGGTGGTCTTAGGCTGGACAGACGACGAGTCAGACCCACAGTATTCCATGTCAAAGAGCTGCCTGGACATTCTGGAACGGGAAAGAGATGCAATGGGAAGAAAAATCAAAGTCCACAAGCTTCCAATCCCAAAGACACCGATCTGTGTGACGGAGGAAGACCTTGGCGGTTATGAGTTTGAGGACGGCGAGGACACAAGAGAAGCCGGGGAACGGCTTGCGGCGAGTTATGTAAACTTCTATATCTCAAACGGCGGGGTGATCGTGCCGCAGTTTGGGGATGAGCATGATAAGACGGCGGTGGCGATCCTCGGAAAAGTGTTCCCGGAAAGAAAGATCTGCCCGATCCCGGCCCGGGATATTCTGCTCGGAGGCGGAAATATCCACTGTATTACGCAGCAGATCCCGCAGGGAAGATAGGAAAAGAATACGATAAAAAATAGAATCAGAAAACGTGTATTGAACCAGGATAGACGCTGTACCTGAGGAGCAATTCAAAAAATTAAAAATGAAAGAACAATATAGAGCTGGAATATAGACAGCACATAGGGACAATAAAACGGATACCCCACAGGAGGAAATATAAAATGCGAAAAGTAAAAGTCGCAGCGGTACAGATGCGCTGCACAAGAGACGTGAATGCGAATATCGCAAACGCGGAGGGACTCGTGAGAAAAGCGGCAGCGGACGGAGCCCAGATCATCCTGCTCCCGGAGCTCTTTGAGCGCCAGTATTTCTGCCAGGAGCGCCAGTACGAATACTATGAGTTTGCAAAGCCGGTGGAGGAGAACGACGCGGTAAAACACTTCGCGAAGGTGGCGGAGGAGCTCAAAGTCGTTCTTCCGATCAGCTTCTACGAGAAGGATGGAAAGCGCCTGTTCAACACTGTTGCGATCCTTGACGCAGATGGAACAAATCTTGGAATCTACAGAAAGACCCATATCCCGGATGACCACTATTATCAGGAAAAATTCTACTTCACACCGGGCGACACGGGATTTAAGGCATTTAAGACCCGCTACGGCACCATCGGCGTGGGCATCTGCTGGGACCAGTGGTTCCCGGAGACCGCGAGATTTATGGCGGTAAAGGGCGCAGAGCTCTTATTCTACCCGACAGCCATCGGCAGCGAGCCGATCCTCTCCGTGGACAGTATGCCCCACTGGAGACGCTGTATGCAGGGACATTCCGCGTCGAACCTGATGCCGGTGATCGCGGCAAACCGTGTGGGACTGGAAGAGGTAACGCCATGTGCGGCAAATGGAAACCAGAAATCTGCCTTGAAGTTTTACGGCTCCTCTTTCATCACGGACGGTGCCGGTGAAGTGATCCGGTCCATGGACCGCGACAGCGAGGGCGTGATCACAGCGGAGTTCGACCTGGACGAGCTGGAGCGCGAGAGATTCTCCTGGGGACTCTTTAGAGACAGAAGACCGGAGATGTATCACGAGTAAGAAAAATTCTGAGAAGAAAAAGGGTTACTGTACACGGGTAGGAATTTTCTGAACTGAAAATTCCGTACAATACAGTGGTGGTAGTGGATTTTGCCGATTCGGAATGCGAAGCATCGGCAAAATCAGTTACTGTTTGCGCAAAGCGTGAACAGTAACGAAAAAGGCACATGCCATGGAATAAACATTGGTTCCGGGTGATGTGCCTTTTATCATGAAGAGAAGCAGTGAGAGTGAACCCCACTAAAGTATAACTGTGATTCATATAAATAATAGAAAACATATATGCCAGTAATTTCTCCAATTTGTTGAAAATTAAGAAAAATTAGAGTATGATTACAAAGAGATAATCGGACAGAAAAGGAATTAGTCCGGTACAAATATGAAAAGTAAAATACCCGAAAAATATGGAAATGACGACAGCATTTCGTGAATTTTCAGGCGGGATATGGAGGAAAAAGACATGGAATATAGAATTGCAACGATCTCCGGTGACGGGATCGGTCCGGAAATCGTGAGAGAAGCAAAGAAAGTTTTAGATAAAACAGGTCAGAAATACGGTCATAAATTCAACTATGAAGAGGTCCTCATGGGTGGAATCTCCATCGACACCTACGGTGTGCCGCTGACAGACGAGGCGCTGGAGACCGCAAAGAAGAGTGACGCTGTTCTTCTCGGTGCAGTCGGTGGAAATGTCGGCAACTCCCGCTGGTACGATGTTGCCCCGAACTTAAGACCGGAGGCAGGACTTCTTGCGATCCGTAAAGGATTAAATCTCTTCGCAAATATCCGCCCGGCATACCTCTACAATGATCTTGCAGGCGCATGCCCGTTAAAACAGGAGATCATCGGTGACGGCTTCGACATGGTCATCGTCCGCGAGCTGACCGGAGGCCTTTACTTCGGTGAGCGCCACACAGAGACCGTAAACGGTGTTGAGCAGGCGACAGATACTCTCGTTTACAGCGAGAAGGAGATCCGCCGCGTAGCGATCAAGGCATTCGAGATCGCCATGAAGAGAAAGAAGAAAGTCACAAGCGTCGATAAGGCAAACGTTCTCGATTCCTCCAGACTCTGGAGAAAAGTTGTTGCGGAAGTCGCAAAGGACTACCCGGAAGTCACTCTTGAAAATATGCTGGTCGACAACTGCGCAATGCAGCTCGTTATGAACCCGCGCCAGTTCGATGTGATCTTAACAGAGAACATGTTTGGCGATATCTTATCCGACGAGGCGAGCATGATCACCGGATCCATCGGAATGCTGTCCTCCGCAAGCTTAAATGAGAGCAAATTCGGTCTCTACGAGCCGAGCCATGGTTCCGCACCGGATATCGCAGGAAAAGACATCGCAAATCCGATCGCGACGATCCTCTCCGCAGCTATGATGCTCCGCTTCTCCTTCGACCTTGACAAGGAAGCAGATGCTATCGAGGATGCGGTCAGAAAGGTCCTCGCAGAGGGCTACCGTACCGTCGATATCATGGACGAGGGCAAAAAGCAGGTTGGAACCACTGAGATGGGAAATCTGATCTGTGAGAGAATCTAATAAAATAAGTACGGCAATGATGGCAGAATACATGAAAATCGTGTGTTCTGCCATTTTTTTGTGTAACAGGAAACAGAAGTCTCAGACGGTTGCCGGTGATTGCGTGAGACACACGAATGCGTTGGAATCTGATCTCTGTAGCCATATCTGAAGAAAAATAAATAGCAGACGAAATATAAGAGCCACATATATTGTTAAAAAAGATATCAAAAAAAGAAAGAAGTTTGCATAATTCGAGAAAAAGGCAATTTTAACATTGATTTGCCCGGGTACTTGTGCTAGGATATATGACAAATCAGCCTGATTCGTCACTTCACACTGATAGAGAAGAGACGGAGTGAAGCGAGACGCTGGATCGAGAGACAAGGGCTGGAATCGTGGCCATCCCCGAAAGGAGAGAGGCCACAGAGCAATCAGAGAGGGGAACAAAACTATGAGCAGAGTCTACAACTTTTCCGCAGGTCCGGCCGTGCTGCCGGAAGAAGTCTTAAAAGAAGCAGCAGCCGAGATGCTTGATTACAATGGAACCGGAATGTCCGTCATGGAGATGAGCCACCGCTCAAAAGCTTTTGAGGAGATCATCCAGACAGCAGAGCAGGACATCCGAGACCTCTTAAAGATTCCGGATAACTACAAAGTCCTGTTTTTACAGGGCGGCGCTCACCAGCAGTTCGCTGCAGTACCGTTGAACCTGTTCAAGAACCGTGTCGGCGATTATATTATCACCGGACAGTGGGCAAAGAAGGCATGGAAGGAAGCAAAGCTTTACGGAACCGCAAATGCCATCGCGTCCAGCGAAGATAAGACCTTCAGCTATATTCCGGACTGTTCCGATCTTCCGGTCGATGAGAATGCTGACTATGTTTATATCTGCGAGAATAATACGATCTACGGAACAAAATTCCATACACTCCCGAACACAAAGGGAAAAACACTCGTCTCCGATGTGTCCTCCTGTTTCCTCTCTGAACCGATGGATGTATCAAAATACGGTGTGATCTATGGCGGTGTCCAGAAAAACATCGGACCGGCAGGTGTTGTGATCGTGATCATCCGTGAGGACCTGATCCGCGAGGATGTTCTTCCGGAGACACCGACGATCATGCGCTACGATGTCCAGGCGAAGGCCGGATCCCTCTACAACACTCCGCCGTGTTACGGAATCTATATCTGCGGCAAGGTCTTCAAATGGCTGAAGAAGCAGGGCGGACTGGAAGCCATGAAGGAGAGAAACGAGAGAAAGGCAAAAATCCTCTATGATTACCTGGACGAGAGCAAGCTTTTCCACGGAACTGTCCGCAAAGAGGACCGTTCCATCATGAACGTGCCGTTCGTTACAGGTGATAAAGATCTGGATGCCCTGTTCGTAAAAGAGGCGGAGGCAGCCGGATTCGTGAACTTAAAAGGACACCGTACCGTCGGCGGTATGAGAGCCAGCATCTACAACGCAATGCCGGAGGATGGCGTTGTGAAGCTTGTAGAATTTATGAAGAAATTTGAGGCGGAACACGCGGACGCGTAAGACTGCCGGATGAAAATATCAGAGGAAAAATCATGAGAAATATTTGTTGTTTAAATCAGATCTCCCACTATGGCACAGATCGCCTCACAGGAGACTATAAACTTGTAGATGATATTAAGGACGCGGAAGGAATCCTGGTACGCAGCGCGTCTCTTCACGAGACAGAATTCCCGGCTGGACTCGAGGCCATCGCCAGAGCAGGAGCCGGAGTCAACAATATCCCGCTCGACGAGTGTGCGAAGAAAGGCATCGTCGTATTCAATACACCGGGCGCAAATAAGAACGGTGTAAAGGAGCTTGTTCTCGCAGGACTGTTCCTGACATCCAGAGACGTTGTCGGTGGTATCGGGTGGTGCAGGGAACATGCCGGGGAAGAGGACATTGCGAAGAAGATGGAGAAGAGCAAAAAGGCCTTTGCAGGAAACGAGATCAAGGGCAAGAAGCTCGGCGTCATCGGTCTCGGTGCGATCGGCTGTGAGGTCGCAAACGCTGCCGCGGCTCTTGGAATGGAAGTTTACGGGTATGACCCGTTTATCTCCGTCAACGCCGCATGGATGCTGTCCCGCTCCGTAAAACATATCATGGATGTGAACACGATCTACAAAGACTGTGATTACATTACAGTCCATGTGCCGCTTCTTGATTCCACGAAGGAAATGATCAACAAGGATGCTTTTGACCAGATGAAGGACGGCGTCGTGATCTTAAACTACGCGAGAGACCTGCTTGTAAATGATGATGATATGGCAGAGGCGTTAAAGAGCGGAAAGGTAAAAAAATACATCACCGATTTCCCGAACGCAAAGACTTCCGCAATGGAAGGCGTGATCGCTACACCGCATCTTGGCGCATCCACGGAGGAATCCGAGGACAACTGCGCGGTGATGGCTGCGGATGAGTTGAAGGATTATTTAGAAAATGGTAATATCAAGAACTCTGTAAACTATCCGGCGTGCGACATGGGAATCTGCCAGGTTGCAGGAAGGATCGGTCTGCTCCATGCGAACGTTCCGAACATGATCGGACAGATCACGTCGATCCTTGCTGCTGAGGGAATCAACATCGCCAACATGACAAACAAGAGCCGTGACAAGTACGCGTACACACTTCTTGATCTGGAAGATCCGGCGAAAGCAGAGGCGGTTTCCCATCTTGAAAAGATCAATGGAATGTATAAGGTCCGCGTGATCAAGGGCTAAAAAATATAGTCGAAAAGAGAATAATACGGCTGCATAAGAAGATGGCAGCTGTGAAATGTAATTGTAATTCATCCATGTACGAAAAATCGTCATGGATGAATTGCGTTTATAGAGAATTGAGTGTAATATAGAGGCAGGATAAAAATAATATGGGGAGGTAACCGGCATGGCAGTAGTGAGACCGTTTTCATGCGTGCGCCCGGCAGCAGAACATGCGGCAGAGATCGCGGCACTTCCGTATGATGTATACAACAGGGAGGAGGCAAAGCGAGAGGTGAAGTCCCATCCGCTTTCCTTCCTCGCCATCGACCGCCCGGAGACGGGATTCCCGGACACGGCGGACATGTACGCGCCGGAGGTCTATGCCCACGCAAAGGATCTTTTCGAACAATGGGTGAAGGACGGAAACTATGTGGAAGATCCGAATGAGACCTACTATCTCTATGAACTCACGATGAACGATCATTCCCAGACAGGAATCGTGGCATGCTCAAGCGTAGATGACTATGTAAACGGCGTGATCAAGAAGCACGAGAACACGAGAGAGGAGAAGGAACTGGACCGGATCCGCCATATCGATGTGATGGACGCCCAGTCCGGACCGATTTTTCTCGCATATCGCCCGGTAAAACGCTTAAAAGAACTGGTTGCACTTGCAAAAGAGGAGAATCCGCTTTATAATTTTATCTCAGAGGATGGAATCAGACACCGGGTATGGAAAATCGGATCCGGTGATATGATAAAAGAGATCCGGGAGGAATTTGAAAAGCTCCCGGCGACATATATCGCAGACGGTCATCACCGCGCGGCTTCTGCCGTGAAGGTTGCCTTAAAGCGCAGGGCGGAACACCCGGACGCGCCGAAGGACGCCCCGTTCAACTACTTCCTCTCCGTACTGTTCTCAGAGGATGAACTGACGATCCTGCCGTATAACCGTGTAGTGCGGGATCTGAACGGACACTCGGAGGAGGAGCTCTTAAAGGAAGCTTCGAAGCTTTTTGAGGTCTCCGGACCTTTAAAGGAAGCTGTGGAGCCGAAGGAACGCGGTGAGGTCGGCATGTACCTCGGAGGAACATGGTATGATCTGAAATTAAAGGCGGGAGTCCGACCGGATGATCCGGTGAAGGGACTTGACGTGTCCGTGCTCCAGGAGAAATTCCTGGCTCTGGTGCTTGGAATCGGAGACCCGAGAACGGATAAGCGCATCGACTTTGTGGGCGGGATCCGCGGCGTGAAAGAACTGGAGCGCCGCTGTGAGGCGGACATGAAGATCGCCTTTTCCATGTATCCGACATCGATGGAAGAACTGTTGTCTGTTGCGGACGCGGGGCTTCTGATGCCGCCGAAATCGACCTGGTTTGAACCGAAACTGCGAAGCGGAATTTTCATCCACCGGCTGTAGCCTGAAACTTGGGGTCAGCCGACAGGATTTCTGGAGATCGAAATGGGACTGCAGTCGTGGAGCCGCCGGTATCACAGAAACCTGACATCACAGGAGAGAAAGGAATATTGTTGTGGGAAAGATTATTTTAACAGGAGACCGCCCGACAGGACGTCTTCATGTAGGACATTATGTAGGATCTCTTAGAAGAAGAGTAGAGCTTCAGAATTCCGGCGAGTACAGCGATATCTATATCATGATCGCTGACTCCCAGGCGCTCACAGACAATGCGGATAACCCGGAGAAGGTCCGCCAGAATATTCTGGAGGTTGCGCTCGATTACCTGTCTGCAGGTCTTGATCCGGAAAAATCCACGATCTTTATCCAGTCCATGGTGCCGGAGCTTTATGAGATGACCGCTTACTTTATGGACATCGTTACGGTTTCCAGACTGCAGAGAAACCCAACCGTAAAGAGTGAGATCCAGATGAGAAACTTTGAGGCCAGCATCCCGGTTGGCTTCTTTACCTATCCGATCAGTCAGGCTGCCGATATCACAGCCTTCAAGGCAAACGTGGTTCCGGCTGGTGAGGACCAGATGCCGATGGTGGAGCAGACAAGAGAGATCGTTCACAAATTCAATACGGTATACAATACAGATACTCTTGTTATGCCGGATATTCTTCTTCCGAGCAATGACGCGTGCCGCCGTCTTCCGGGTATTGACGGAAAGGCAAAAATGAGTAAATCATTAGGAAACTGCATCTACCTTTCTGATACGGAAGAGGATGTAAAGAAGAAAGTGATGTCCATGTATACAGACCCAAACCACTTAAAGGTAAGTGATCCGGGACAGGTAGAGGGTAACACAGTTTTCACATACCTTGACGCTTTCTGCAAGGACGAGTACTTCGCAGAATTCTGGCCGGATTACAAGAATCTGGATGAGGTGAAGGAACATTATTCCCGCGGCGGACTTGGCGATGTAAAGGTCAAGAAGTTTTTGAATCGTGTGATCGAGGAGGAGCTTCGCCCGATCCGTGAGAGAAGAAAAAGATGGGAACAGGATATTCCGGCTGTATACGAGATCTTAAAGAGCGGAAGCGAGAAGGCAGAACGCGTAGCTGCACAGACATTAAAGGAAATGCGTGCGGCTATGAAGATCAACTACTTCGATGACGCAGCGCTGATTGCGGAGCAGAGTGAGAAGTACAATGGTCAGTAACCAGAAAGAGTTTTGACAGGCTTTGACCACTTCCGGAAGCGGATAAAAACAGAATAAGTCAGACCGGATCCCGCATATATTGTATCCATGGTAAAGCGGGGGTGCTGATATGCGGGAACTGGTTCTGGGATTAATGGGGGAATACGGCAATCTTGCTGTGTTCCTTCTTATTTTAGTGGAAAATCTCTTTCCACCGATCCCATCGGAGGTGATCCTGACCTTTGGGGGTGTTATGACAGTCTGCACGGATATGACACCGGGAAGCGTGATCTTTTCTGCGACGGCCGGGTCGCTGGTGGGAGCGGTGATCCTTTACGGTGTGGGAAGATTTCTGCCGGATGAGGTGTTTCGAAAGCTTCTCTGCGGAAGGACCGGACATCTGCTCCATTTTAAGCCGGAGGATGTGGATCTCGCGAAAGGCTGGTTCCGGGATCGTGGAAGATCAGCGGTGTTCTTATGCAGACTGATTCCTATCGTCCGCAGCCTGATCTCGATCCCGGCAGGGATTGCAGGCATGCAGGCATTGCCGTTTCTTATATTTACCACGGCAGGAAGTCTTTTGTGGAACACGGTTCTCGTCTATGCCGGACGGATCGCGGGTGATTCCTGGGAGAAAGTTTCAGCGGCCTTCGGCACGTATGCAGATCTGTTTCTTATGGTGGCCGGGATCTCCATCGCGTTCGCAGTTTTGTTCCGCGGATGCGGGGAGAGAAGAAAGCCGTAGAAGCCATATAGAAGTCATTGCGGATGGGAGCAGGCTGGAAAAAGGAGGGTGAAAAGGAGAGAGAATTCGTTTTATAAAATAATAGAATTATTTGAATAATTATATACAATAAAACAATAAACTAATAACAATAAAATAAATAATATTTTTTCTAAAAACATATTGACAAATAAGAAGTTATCGAATATAATAAAGACAACAAAAAGAAAGAGAGAACAAAGCAAAGAAAACGAAAAGGTTCGTACTTAAAAAAATCTAAGTAAAGGAGGTACAGTCCACCGAACACATAAGTCTCGTTCCATTTTTCAAATTTGAAAAATCCGGAACAAAGGAAAAACACAAAACCGGGTAATTAATCGAAAAAAAGATTATTTGAAATCCTTCAAGATATGACGAGAAAGTATCAAAAAGAGAAATACAATAATCGATATGAGAACGAAAAGAAAGATAAGATTTCGGAAAAAGCCGGTGGAGTGAAAAAGGAAAACTTCATATAGAAAAAAATCTAATGAAAACGAGGTAAGATCCATTGGATAACGCAGAACATTAAGGTGGGTATCGAAACAAGAAAATTGATTCGGTACCCACTTTTTATGCGCAGAAAAGAATTACTGCCACTTGCTTTGGGGGGGGAGAGTAGCAAACTGTCTGTACGAACCAGGTGCAGGTCTGTAACCGGGCAGGCTTATTAATCTGTATTAAAGCCCTTCACAGTCAAACGGTGGCGTATATTCTTCTTTCGCGCTGCTTCTTTCCTGCATAAACCCTTCCGTGAGACCGAGGTCAATCGCGGTGTCAACGACTTTGTTGTACTCATAGGAGGTGATCCGCCGGTTGATCTCCGGATATTCGGTGCTCCTGTAGAACGGCGTATACTGGCTCATGATGCTGATAAGGTACTGGTGATCCGGGAGATTTTCCCTGATCCAGTGCAGGAGGCGGATCGAGTCCTCTTTTGCGCCCGGAAGGACCATGTGGCGGATGATGACGCCGCGGTCCAGCATTGATGGATTCCTTTTATTCCAGGAAAGTCCGCCGGTGAGGCGGATCATTTCTTTTATGGCGTCGGAGGCTTTCTCGAAATAGTCCGGGGCGGCGGAGTATTTCTTGGCGAGACCGCTGTCCATGTATTTGAGGTCTGGAAGCCAGATATCGACGTAGTCTGCGAGATCACGGATCGTTTCAAGCTTTTCGTAGCCGCCGCAGTTAAAGACGACAGGGATCTGAAGCTTCGGCTTCGCGAGATCCAGGGCGCGGACGATAGATGGAGCGAACTGGGTCCCGGTCACGAGGTTGATGTTTGCGGCGCCTTTTTCCTGGAGTTCCAGGAAGATATCGGCGAGGCGGGAGACAGAGATGGTTTTTCCGTAGTTTTCGTGACTCAGCTGGAAGTTCTGGCAAAAGACGCAGCGTAACGTACAGCCGGAGAAGAAGACGGTTCCGCTTCCGGTGGTGCCGCTGATGCAGGGTTCTTCCCACATATGCAGGGCGGCCCTGGCGGCGCGAAGTTCATGCCCGGCGCCGCAGAAGCCGGTGGAGATTGTACGGTCGGCGTGGCATTCCCTGGGACAGAGAGTGCATGATTTGTAGATGGATTCGGTTAACATAACTTTAAATGCTTCTTTCGTGTTGGTTTAGGATTTATAATGGTCGGAATCATCAGCTGTCTGGTCCGGGGAATCCGGCAGGTAGTGGTAGAGCTCCTGATAATGTTCTAATTCTGCGTCGGTCTCCGGGAGCGCCGGGATCAGGCCGGTGCAGTCGGTGGCGGAGCAGGCCTGGATGTCGATGTCCCAGTCGGCGCTGGTAAGCAGTTTCTTTGATGAGTTTTTCATGGAATCACCTCCTGAATGATAGTTTCCATCGAAAAAGGAAAATAAAACAGGAAAGTAATTCATAATTTTTTATTCGAGATAATCTGAAATCACACCCCAGGCTCCTTCTAATTTCTCCAGCGTCCACGCCGCGTTCGCCGGGCTCGTGGAGGGAAGGGAGACTGCCGGGATTCCGGTCACGGCCTCCTGATATTTTTTATAATAGTTCCAGGAGGTCTTCCCATTGCAGAAGATTGCCTGAATACTGGAGGCAGACAGGATCCGGGAGAGATCGTTGGGCACGACATCGCGGATGGAGCTGTCGCTGGAACCCTCGATGGAGCAGGATGCGATCACATCCCAGAGGGCAATATGATGGGAGAGGAGAAATTCCTTTTTCTCATCAATACTGCCCGGAACCGGAACCGCGAGAATTCCGGCCAGGGTCTTCCAGAAACGGTTCTGCGGGTGGTGATAGAAAAAATGTCCTTCCCTGGATTTGACGGACGGGAAGGAACCGAGGATCAGAATCCTGGAGGCGCTGTCAAAAACAGGCGGAATCGGGTGTGTGACGGTATTCATGATAAATATCCTTTCAGATATATTTTAAATGATAAAATTGCTATCCATGTTGTATTGTAGCGTTTCTGATATTTTTTGTAAACATAGAAATTTCATACTTTTTTTATTGCCTTATGGGGAAACTCAACTTATAATGATTAGGTATCACAAAATCATGGGTCAATATACCCAAATGTGATATATGCGCAAAAGAAGTGGAGAAAATCAATGGACAACAACAATCAGAACAGAAATGGCGGAAAGCGGCCAAGCGGACAGAATATCGGGGTGCTCGCCCTGATCCTAGTGATCACGCTGATCGCTGTGACCGTTATGAACAACATGGTCCGCAAAAACCAGACCCAGGAACTCGGGTATGAGGAATTTGTGGAATACTTAAAAGAGGGAGAGATCGATACGGCGAAGATCTCCAGCAACAGGATCTACTTAACGCCAAAGACTTCTTCCACGAAGCTTTCCCGCTTCATCCAGTATTATACGGTAAGAATCCCGGATGTTGATCTTGCAGAGCGTCTTTTAGATGCCAACGGGGTCCATGTGGTGGCGGAAGATACGAGTACGAGCGCGAGTATTTTAAACTTTCTGATGGGATGGGTACTCCCGTCGGCGCTCATGATCGGACTTCTCTATATGATGTACAGCCGGATGGGCGGCGGAGGAATGATGGGCGTTGGAAAGAGCAATGCCAAGGTCTACGTCCAGAAGGAGACTGGAGTCACGTTTGCTGACGTAGCGGGCGAGGACGAGGCGAAGGAATCCCTTGTGGAGATCGTTGACTTCCTGCATAACCCGCAGAAATATTCAAAGATCGGTGCAAAACTGCCGAAAGGAGCGCTCCTTGTGGGACCTCCAGGAACAGGTAAGACTCTGCTTGCGAAGGCGGTAGCCGGTGAGGCCCATGTTCCGTTCTATTCCCTTTCCGGTTCCGACTTTGTGGAGATGTTCGTCGGCGTGGGCGCGTCCCGTGTCCGTGACCTCTTCAAGCAGGCACAGCAGTCCGCACCGTGTATCATCTTCATCGATGAGATCGATGCTATCGGACGCAGTCGTGACAGCCGGTTAGGCGGAAACGATGAGAGAGAGCAGACCTTAAACCAGCTGCTTTCCGAGATGGATGGATTTGATTCCTCTAAGGGACTTCTCGTCCTGGGCGCGACGAACCGTCCGGAGATCCTGGATCCGGCACTTTTGAGACCGGGACGTTTTGACAGACGTGTGATTGTTGACAAGCCGGACCTGAAGGGCCGTGTCAATATCTTAAAGGTACATTCCAAGGATGTGCGCCTGGATGAGACTGTCGACTTCGAGGAGATCGCCCTTGCGACTTCCGGTGCTGTGGGCGCAGATCTCGCGAACATGATGAACGAGGCGGCTATCAACGCAGTCAAGAACGGACGCCAGGCTGTCTCCCAGAAAGACCTCTTTGAGGCTGTGGAGCTTGTTCTCGTCGGAAAAGAGAAGAAAGACCGGATCTTAAGCAAAGAGGAGCGCCGGATCGTCTCCTACCATGAGGTTGGACACGCGCTTGTCACCGCGCTTCAGAAGGATGCTGAACCGGTCCAGAAGATCACGATCGTTCCGCGTACCATGGGAGCGTTGGGATATGTCATGCAGGTTCCGGAAGAGGAAAAATATTTAAATACGAAAAAAGAACTTGAGGCAATGCTTGTGGTTTCCCTTGCCGGACGTGCGGCTGAGGAACTCGTGTTTGACACGGTGACGACAGGTGCTGCGAACGATATCGAGCAGGCGACAAGGATCGCGAGAGCGATGGTCACCCAGTATGGTATGTCTGAGAAGTTCGGTCTTATGGGGCTTGCGACCCAGGAGAACCAGTATCTGACAGGACGCACCGTCTTAAACTGCGGTGACGCTACGGCGGCTGAGATCGATACGGAAGTCATGAAGATGTTAAAGAACGCCTATGCTGAGGCAAAGCGTCTTCTCTCCGAAAACCGTGATGCGATGGATCAGATCGCCGCGTTCCTGATCGAGAAAGAGACGATCACAGGCAAGGAGTTCATGAAGATCTTCCGCCAGGTGAAGGGAATCCCGGAGCCGGAGGAAGGAAAGAAAGAAGAGAAGAGCCGTATGGGAGGCGAGTTCGCGGAGGACGCGGCGAGCCAGCCGGTACAGGCTGCTGAGGCTTTGGAGGCCCCGACGGAGCAGAATCCGGAGCAGCAGAACTAAATATGGATAAATGTGGGCAGGGTGACAAAAAGTGTCATCCTGCCCATTTTTCTATATCAGCAAATTAAAAGAAATAATTCATGAAAAAGACAAGAATATCTGGTAAAATAAAATACAGATTTGAACACAGCTCAGAAGACAGCAGAAACGTATTGCGAATGTCCGCTTTGCAGGGCTGGAAATGGAGAGAAAAGAGAATTTTTATGGATCAGAATGATTATGGAAAGAGAAAAGCGGTCTGCAGACATGCGGCGGGATTTATGGCGGCGGTGATACTCGCGGCAGCGGGACAGCCGTCTATGGCGTATGCGTCTGAAAAACTTCAGACGAATGACCCGTCCGCATCGGAGCAGTGGGCGTTCTTCAACGATGGATCGTTCACATCGGAAGAGGTTACGAAGTATCCGGTCTACTCGGATCCGTTCGGGCAGCCGTCGGAGAACACGGAGCTTCTTGGAACTCTCGTGGAGGTAAAGAAGAGACAGGCGGTTTCCGGCGTGGATATCAACCTGAAACAGGCATGGGAGACATATGGGAACGGAAGCCATGATACCATCGTCGCAATGATCGATACGGGAATTGATGCTTCTCATGAAGATCTGAAGGACACTTTATGGGTCAATACCGATGAGATTCCGGGAAACGGCATCGACGATGACGGAAACGGCTACGTGGATGATCGGTATGGGTGGAATTTCTACAATAATAACAATCAGATCTTCACCGGGAATGAGGACAGCCACGGAACCCACGGGGCCGGGACGATCAGTGCCGGGACAGGAAATGGGATCGGAATCTCGGGAATCGTTCCGGGAAACCGCGTCCGGGTGATGGCGTTAAAGGCTCTTGGGGGAAATGACGGCGGCGGAAGTACGGCGGCTGTCATCAAAGCGATCAAATATGCGGAGGATAACGGTGCGGTGATCTGCAACCTGAGCCTGACGTCGACGACAGATGATAAGGCGTTATATGAGGCGATGAAGAATTCCGGTATGCTGTTTGTAGTGGCGGCGGGAAACGGAAATCCGAAGACAGGAAAAGGCGTTGATACGGACGTGATCCCGTTTTATCCGGCGGCGTATGACCTGGACAATATTATTTCCGTCGCGAATCTAAGCTTTGATGGGGCACTGTCCGCAAGCTCCAACTATGGAAAAACGACTGTGGATCTTGCGGCGCCGGGAAGTTATATCTTAAGTACGACCCCTGGAAACACCTATGGATACATGAGCGGAACGTCCATGGCGGCGCCGATGGTGTCCGGGGCGGCGGCAATGATCTATTCGTATTTTGACGGGATCGGGGTTGCGGATGTGAAGGAGATCCTGATGTCCACGGTGACACCGATGGAGAGTCTCAAGGACGTGACGGTGTCCGGCGGTATGCTGAATGTGGGCGCAGCCCTTTCCTATGATATCGGCAGTTTATTAAGAAGGGGATTTCAGAACGGTGGAACGAGACCGGCGAACGGAACGGCTCCATATCTGGAGATGCAGACCTCGAACCGGAATGGTGGAATGTATCTGACGGTCCGCGTCCTCGATATTGACGGGGATCTTGATAAGCTCTTCTATGCAAAGGGCGAGCATACAGCCGGGGAGTTTGCGAACGGGACTGTGGAAGGAACGGCGTTTACGGTGAATGAGAAGGATATGGCGGCGTTCCAGATCACGGAAAAAGGAACGTATACGTTCTATGCTGTGGATAAGAATGGAAATGGAGCGGTGAAGATCGCAAAATTCGTGTCGGAGAGCGACGGACCGGGGGCATTTCAGTAGGATCCTGATGGGAGAAATGCCGGAGGCAACAGATGATCGGAGGAGAACACATGAAGACAAGACGATTGGGAAAAACAGGGCTCATGGTGAGTGAGATCGGATTTGGCGGGGAATGGCTGGAACGGCATACGGAAACTGAGGGCATTGAGCTGATCCGGTATGCGTCAGAGAAAGGGATCAATATGCTGGACTGCTGGATGGCGGATCCGAAATCGAGAAATATCATCGGCGAGGGAATTAAAGAGAACCGGGATCAGTGGTTCATTCAGGGACACATCGGATCTACCTGGAAGGACGGCCAGTATTTCCGCACGCGGGAGATGAAATATGTGCGTCCGGCCTTTGAGGACCTTTTAAAGAGACTGCAGACCGACTATATCGATCTCGGAATGATCCACTATGTGGATTCAGAGGAAGAGTGGGAGAAGATCCAGCACTCTGATTATCTGGATTATGTGATGGAGCTGAAAGAAAAAGGCGTGATCCGGCACATCGGCATGAGCTCCCACAATCCGAAGGTAGCTATGAAGGCGGTTGAGTCCGGATATATAGAGATGATCCTTTTCAGTATCAACCCGGCGTTTGATATGCTGCCGGCGAGTGAGGATATCGATACGATGTTTGCGGAGGAGTTTGACGCGGGACTTAAGGGGATCGATCCGGACCGGGCGATGCTCTATAAGGCCTGTGAGGAGAACGATGTGGGGATCACGGTCATGAAGGGATTCGCGGGCGGAAGACTTTTCGATGCGAAGAGATCTCCGTTCGGTGTCTGTCTTACCCCGGTCCAGTGTATTCACTATGCGCTGACGAGACCGGCTGTCTGCTCCATCATGTGTGGATATGACACAAAGGAGCAGGTAGATGCGGCAGTGGGATATGAGACTGCCTCAGAGACGGAGAAAGACTATGCGTCTGTGATCGCGAATGCGCCGTTCCATTCCTACCGGGGCGAATGTACATACTGCGGACATTGCAAGCCGTGTGCCGCAAATCTGGATATTGCCATGATCAACAAGTTTTATGATCTGGCAACCATGCAGCCGCAGATCCCGGCGACAGTGCAATCCCACTATGAGCTTCTGGAACATAAGGCATCGGAGTGCATCGGATGTCATTTGTGCGAAGCACGGTGCCCATTTGGAGTTCCGATCGCGGAGAGGATGGAGAAGACTGCGAAGCTATTTGGATGCTGATATTGCGGAGATCGAAAATCCAGTCAGCGAATTATCAACAAAGGAGAAATAGGATCATGTCACTTGAAAAAGCAAAAGCAGATCTGGAACAGAAGGGATTTCTGGATCATGTGATCGAGCTGAAAGAATCAACGGCCACAGTGGCAGAGGCTGCGGAGGCACTGGATGTGAAGCCGGGAATGATTGCGAAGACCATGTCCTTTTTACAGGGTGAAAAAGCCGTCCTGATCCTGACGGAAGGGACGGCAAAAGTCGATAACCACAAATATAAAGATACATTTCATGTAAAGGCGAAGATGATCCCGTTTGATCAGGTAGAAGCGCGGATCGGCCATGCGCCGGGTGGCGTGTGCCCCTTTGGGATCAACGAGGGGATTGAGGTCTATCTGGACGACAGCCTGAAGCAGTTCACAACGGTGTACCCGGCTGCGGGAAATGACCACAGTGCGGTAAAGCTCACGATCCCGGAGCTCGAGCAGGCGGCAGGAGCAAAAGGATGGGTGGATGTTACATCGAGATCCACCCAAACGCATTCGCCACGGAACTGATCAGAATGATCGCCGCAAAGATCGGGCAGAGGTATTTGATCATAAACTGGAAGACTGCTTTTCGGCGGAACGGATGACCGCCTTCTGTGACTTCGCTTTCAATCTTTTCCACGCCGATGACTCTCGAAACGAGAAGGCAGGTGGCGATCGCCGCAACCGGCATCATGACGGAGTTTGTCAGGAAATCGAAGAAGTCAAGGAACTGCATTCCGATCACGGTCACACCGGCCAGTGGACCATAGCCGAGACAGGAGAGCGTTCCGAGCAGGAGCATAATGACAGCCATAAATACCGTCGCCTTTTTCCGGCTCCAGTGCAGCTCATCCTCAAAAGTGGAGACGGCACTCTCGGTCAGGGCGATGGAACTTGTGACAGCCGCGAACAGGACCAGGACAAAAAACAGGATGCCGACTGCGGCTCCGAGTCCCATGCTTGCGAACACCTTCGGGATCGTGATGAACATCAGCGCAGGACCGGCCTGCAGGGTATCCGGGTCACCGCCGGAGAAGGCGAAGACGGCCGGGATGATCATGAGACCGGCCATGATCGCGATCGCGGTATCGAAGATCTCAACATTCTGGGTGGAATCTTCGATTGAAGTATCTTTTTTCATGTAGGAACCGAAGGTGATAAGGATTCCCATGGCGATGGACAGGGAGTAGAACATCTGTCCCATAGCGGATACCACCGTCATCCATGAGAAGTTCTCAAGGTTTGGTACCAGAAGATATTTCACACCACTCATAGCCCCCGGTCTCGATACGGAATAGCCCGCGATGAGCAGGGAAAGGACCACGAGGATCGGCATCATAAACTTCGATACACGCTCGATCCCGTTGCGTACACCTGCGTAAATGATAACAACTGTAAACAGGGTGAAGAGAATAAAGCAGATCTCCGTGGAACGACCGTTGGAAATAAACGCGGAGAAATATTCGTCCGTGGCAAGGGCCTGTCCATGTCCAAGAAGGTATTCAGCCAGATATTTGATGACCCAGCCGCCGATCACAGAATAGTACGGGACGATCAGGATCGGGATCACAGCATTGATCCAGCCGCCGAAGGACAGCCATTTTGACTTTCCAAAGGATTCATAGGCACCCACCGGACTCTTTTTTGTCATGCGGCCGAGAGCAGTTTCCGCCACGATCATCGTGTAGCCAAAGGTCAGTGCCAGAATGATATAGACGAGTAGAAAGATTCCCCCGCCATACTTTGCTGCGAGATAGGGGAAACGCCAGATGTTTCCAAGTCCTACGGACGCGCCCGCCGCCGACAGGACGAAACCGAGCTTTCCGGAGAACGAACTTCGTTTACGATTCATAATTAATTTCTCCTCATGTTTTTATCACAAATACATTTGTGCGTGTAAGGGATAGTCTATCATAGAATATGAAAAAAGGCAATTTGAACTGTCGGGGAGACTAAAATTGGAATAGAACCGATGGAAGGTATAATCAGAACGCAGAAGAATGTATAAAAAAAGGAACAACCGGAGAATCTTATAATTTGATGGCGAAATTATCGGTTTTGCGTTATAATACACTTATTCCTACCAGATAAATACAGTTTATATTTGGATACAGACGCAGGAATGGTGTCGATGTACAGGGGCTTTTATCCGACAGGGTCTGAGCCCATTGATAGATACAGAGAGGTGAAATTGTGTTAAAAGCAGAAAATTTGATCCTCCATGTGGAGGATAACGGGGCGAAAAAATGTCTTCTGGATCATATTTCTTTCCAGGTGGACGATGGGGAGATGCTGGTGATCACGGGACCAAACGGCGGTGGAAAGTCCACACTGGCGAAGGTCCTGATCGGAATCGAGAAGGCGGAGAGCGGAAAGATCTTTTTAAACGGGGAAGATATCACGGATTTTGATATCAACCACCGCGCCAACGCCGGGATCGGCTATGCGTTCCAGCAGCCGCCGAGATTTAAGGGAATGACGGTGCAGAGACTTCTTGCGCTGGCAGCAGGAAGAGAGCTGGAAGATCAGGAGTGCTGCAGGCTTCTGTCCGACGTGGGACTCTGCGCGGAGGAATATTTAGGCCGCCAGATCGACGGAACGCTTTCCGGAGGCGAGATGAAGCGGATCGAGATCGCGACGGTTCTTGCGAAGGAACATACCTTATGCATTTTTGATGAACCGGAAGCCGGGATCGATCTCTGGAGTTTTTCCATGCTGATCCGGAAATTCGAGGAGATCCACAAAGAAAAAAAACAGAGTCTGATCGTCATTTCCCATCAGGAGAAGATCATCAGCATGGCAGATCGGATCATGGTGATCGATGACGGGAAGATCAAGGCGGAAGGACGGAAGGAAGATGTCCTGCCGTGTTTAGAAGGTCTTGATAAATGTCATGCATGTGCAGGAAATGCGGGGGTGAGAGCGTAATGGTAGAGCTGGATCATGTAGTAGAAGAAGTACTGAAAGTTATCAATGACAACGGATTTTCCCAGAAGGGCGCTTTCAATCTGCGCCAGAACGGAACGTCCATCTGCCACGGTGACAGTGAACATATCAAGATCAAGAAGAAGACGGACAAGCCGGGAATCGATATCTATATTGATGGCGATACAAAGGGCGAGAAAGTTTACATCCCGGTGGTCGTCAGCGTTTCCGGCATGACAGACCTTGTATACAATGATTTTTATATCGCGGACGGCGCGGACGTTACGATCGTTGCGGGCTGCGGGATCCACAACAGCGGATGCAATGAGAGCAGACATGACGGGATCCACACCTTTCATGTTGGAAAGAACGCGAACGTCTGTTATCAGGAGAAACATTATGGAGAGGGAAATGGAACCGGCGGCCGTGTGCTGAATCCGGTGACGAATATCTATGTCGGAGAAAATTCCGTATTTACGCTGGATACGGCACAGATCAAGGGCGTTGACTCCACAGTCCGCGAGACGCTTGTGGAGATGGATAAAAACTCCAGATTGTATGTGACGGAGCGCCTCATGACCGAGGGAGACCAGACAGCGGAGTCCAACATTGAGGTACGCTTAAACGGCGAGGACAGCTCCGCCCAGATCATCTCAAGATCTGTCGGAAAGGGCAATTCCGTCCAGACCTTCCACCCGAAGGCAGTCGGAAACAACAAATGTCAGGCTCATATCCAGTGTGACTCCATCATTATGGACCACGCCGAGATCGGATCCATTCCGGAGATCCGTGCGCGCGACTTAAACGCGGCGATCATTCACGAGGCGGCGATCGGAAGGATCAACGATGAGCAGCTCTTAAAGCTTCGGACGCTGGGACTTACCGAGGAAGAGGCGGAGAACGTTATTATTGAGAACTTCCTGAACTAAAATCGAAAGGTTATGCATAATAAAAGCAGGTCTGCAGGTGAAAAACACCGATGTAGACCTGCTTTTTTTCGCAATTACACGTCAGAAATGCAGATGTAAGCAGAATTGTAACTGTTCAGTAGGTCGGCGCACTTGCTGCGTTGACCGTAAGAAAACATACGCATAATTATTTTATTGTGATCGAGAGATTGCCAAAATCAGTGACAGGTGTCTCTTTTCCGCCAGTAAAGAGAAATACAGACAGCGTATGAGCCGGTTTTGCGCTGCCGGTGATCTGGACTGCTGGCTGGATCCTGATGAGGATATCTGCATCGGCAGATCTGGCATCCAGCCATCTTAACAGGTCTGCATCCAGGTATGCGGTCGAAGCGCCGTCAAGTCCGAGCGCTAAATGAGTCACGTTTTCGCGGATCAGTGTGTCGAGAATGCGGGCACTTATCGTCACGGAGAATGCGGAATGACTCTTTTCTGATACCACAGGGATGGACACCGCGATGCCGTTTGCAGATCTGCCATTCTTTTTCACAGTTTTCCGGGCGGCTTTGATGGCGAACTGGATCATATTGTGATCGAGAGTTACATTACCGTTCTTATCCGGTACAGCGGATGGAATGCTGATCGTGGACGGAGATTTGGACTGTGCCTGTCCGGAGTAGTCTGAGGACAGGAACGTATCTTCATAGGAAGAATCGCTGTCACTGTCGGAAGAACTGTTTCCGCCGGAATTACTGCCATTGGAGGAAGAATTTCCACCGCCGGAAGTATTGCCGCCGGAGTTCCCGCCTGGCTTATTGTCTTCGCCGCTGTCGGGCAGCTTATTGTTGACAGCGCTGACCTGGAGCGTGAGGAGAAAGTCATGGTAATTCTGGGAGATGACTTTAACTGTCACGGTGCCGATCTGCTGCTCCAGCGCAGAATCCACCGGACGGACCGGAAGTGTCAGTACTCCATCACAGATGGACGCGCCGCTGTCGTAATAGTCTCCGAGAGCCACGTCCTCAAGATGGTATTCGACCGTGCCGTATTTCTTTGGCGTGTCGAGCTCCGGCAGAAGGGAACTGAGGTCAAAGCGGTACGCGGCTTCCGTATGATTGAGGACAGTCATGGTTCCTGGTTTTGCATTGGATGCGGTGGCTTTTTTGATGTACGGTGCCTGACCGCAGAAAAAACGTTTTTCCGTTTCCCCGCCTGCAAACGAGTAGTTCGGGTTTGTCAGGGTGCAGAGGAAGCTTACCCCTTTTTCATCGGAAAAATCTGGATTTGGTGTTTCTGGTGCTGGAGAATTAAAGTACCAGGAATCGCCGATCAGACATGTGATCTCGTCTGCATCCGGGAGATCTCCGCCGCCAGCCGCAATGAATATAGGCTTTATGTCGGGTACATCCGCTGTACCGTCATAGACTTTTGAGATGAAATCTTCATCGACGGTCAGCTCCAGTTCCCGGGGAGTGACGGTCACGGTGTACGGGTCACTGTAGCAGATATATCCGCCACAGGTGATCTCCGCGGCATAGGTGTATGTGCCGACGGGTATCGTCGGAGAGAGGTGGAGAGCCATGTCTGAGGCGTCTTCGACCTCCGTCATGCTGCCGTCGGAATTTACCTGGTACCACTGGCAGGAGGCAGACGGAGTTACATCTGATCTGAAGTGGATATCAGGCATCAGGCTGAATTTCCTGCCGGTCCGTGCTTTGTACTGGACGTTCACAGACTCTTTGTACTCTGTACCGGAAATCCGGGCATATACGGCTGCATCCTGGACAGGCGCATCCACAGCGGTCACATCTTCAATATATTTACTTTTTCTGTTCATATATTCGGGAGAACTGGTTACATCGTTCTTGGAGAGCCAGCTGCCGTCAGACTTCTGAAATCCTGATCCATTCGTCAGCAGAGCGGAGAAATCCGCGTAAGTGACTTTCGGACGAACCAGAGCTGATTGAAGGTCCGTCTCATAGATCTCAATTCTGCCGTAACTTCCGCCAGAGATCTTTACGTCACAGATCCCTTCCAGATAGAGCGACCGGTAGCTGCCGCCGGTCAGGACTGCCCTGCTGCCGTCCTTCATAACAAGGACAGGGTTGCTGCAGTCGGAAATATGGATCTCACTGTCTGTGTCTGCGTAGATATAACTGTATGTACCGCTGTCTAGT
>ERZ1673736.498-NODE-498-length-62306-cov-10.831135_pt1 | contig 62306 bp, 61 predicted proteins | sample MGYA00580212_ERZ1673736 | MGnify/ENA primary metagenome ERZ1673736 (study PRJEB41218, sample SAMN15661752) | gut metagenome | host: Homo sapiens | place: Canada: London | collected 2015-08-20/2019-03-30 | study: EMG produced TPA metagenomics assembly of...
CCAATAATAAAAGTACAATGGACTCTCATAAGGGAGTCCATTGTTATCTTATAATAGTAATTACATTGCCAAAACCGATAAAAATCAGTATAATAGTTTATAATAGATTTCAGTAACAGTTTAAACGGTTATAACTATGCGTTTACAAAATTCCGCACGCAATATTAAGGCTGCATGGGCTCTTCAGCTGGTTCATATACTGAGCCAGTTCATAAGCCGAACGGTTATAATAAAAGTGCTGACAATTGAATATGTGGGGCTTAGCGGACTTTTCAGCAACGTACTCATGATGCTGTCTCTGGCCGAGCTTGGGATAGGAGAGGCCATAATTTTCAGTATGTACGGGCCTATCGCCAGAAGCGAAAAAGAGAATATCAGCGCCATAATGGGCTTTTACAAGAAGGTCTATATTTTTGTGGGAATGTTCATATTGATTGCTGGCCTTTCCATAACGCCATGGATAGACTTCTTTATCAAGGACATGCCTGATATCCCCGAGATTTACTGGATATACGCATTATATGTTATGAACTCGTCGGTGTCATATTTCTTCTCTTATAAAGCAGCCTTTATTACGGCAAATCAAAATAATTCAGTAGTAGTGATCAACAACGGCCTATGGGAAATAGGAATGGTCGCGGTGCAGGTGGCGGTCTTATTTACTACCAAAGATTATATCGCATACATGGTGATCGGTATATTGTTCGTGCTGTTTAGAAACATAAGCATTTCGGTCATCGCCGATAAGCGATATCCATTTTTGAAAGAGAAGCGCCGTAGTCCAGTACCGGGAGAAATCTTCGGCCAGATTAAAAAAAATACAGGAGCGATGGTGTTTCACAAGATCGGAACTATAATAGTATTCGCTACCGACAATCTTATCTTATCTAAGTTCATAGGACTTGTCAGCGTAGGAATATATGCTAATTATTACACTATAACCAACGCTGTGGCAGTATTCATAAACAAATTCTTTCAGGCCATCTCTGCCAGCGTGGGAAATCTGGCGGTAAATGAATCCGTCGAGCGGCAGGAAAAAACTTTTTTTAAGATTTTATTTGTAAACTTTTGGATGTATGTGTTTTCCTGCTGCTGTCTGTTCAACCTGATGAATCCGTTCATCAACGACATATGGCTGGGAGAAGGTTATCTGTTCAGTGAAACTATAGTCCTGCTGATCGTAGTAAAAATATATTTTACAGGTATGCGCAGTGCAGCTCAGACCTTTAAAAACGCCAAGGGCCTGTATTGGCAGAACAGATATATGCCGATTTACGAATCGCTGATAAATCTGGTAGCTTCGCTTATTCTGGTAAAATATTTGGGAGTGGCAGGAGTCATCTTGGGTACTATCATCAGTTCCGTTGCGACTTGCGTATGGATAGAGCCTCACGTGCTGTATAAATATGGATTTAAGAAGCCTGCTAAAAAGTTTGCGGCAAGATATATCCAGTATCTTTTTGCTTTCGCGGTAATTATGGCTGTCACATATGGATGCAATATGATAGTGCCTCAGACGGGAATAACAGCATTTATACTCAGATGCGTAATAAGCGCAGCCGTGCCGAACATTATGATGCTAATTATATACGGAAGAACCGAAGAGTTCAGATATTTTTATGATCTGGCTAAAAATAGATTGAGAAAGTAGCGTAGATATTATGAAAAGAAGGATTTTTAAAATTCTTAATTTGGCTCTCTTCTTTATTTATAACAGAATAATGCTGCTTTTCTTAAGACTTGACCGGGAAAAAGTTCTTTTCCTGTCAGAGTCTCATTTCAATTTGGACGGAAATCTTAAGGCCGTCTTTGATTCGCTGGGCAGCAAATACGAGAAAAACGTTTATGTAAAGCACGACAGACGTCAGAGAGACAAGCTTCCGAGAAAATTAAGGATGTGGAGAGACTTGACCGATTCAAAATATATAATTCTCGACGACTTCTTCAGTTTGACTTCTGCGATGAAGCTGCGGAAGGGGCAGGAACTGGTTCAGCTTTGGCACGGATGCGGCGCTTTTAAAAAGTTTGGTTTCAGCAGAATGAACACAGGAGATAATATTAAAAATATAAATAAGGGATACAGAAAATATACTAAAGTTGCAGTGACATCTGAAACTGTACGTCCCTGCTTTGCCGAGGCTTTCGATATCCCCGAAAAATGTGTAAAAGCTGTTGGAAGCCCCAGAACAGATATGTTTTTCGACCTGAATGAGATAGCTGAAGCCAGAGAAAGAGTTTATAAAGCTTTCCCCGATCTCAGGGATAAGAAAGTGGTATTGATTGCGCCTACCTACAGGGGGCGAAAAGTTGAAGACGCTCATTATGACTTTGAACAGCTCGGGCTCGACTTTCTTGCGGGCTATCTGGGGAATAAATATCATATAATAACCAAGTGGCATCCGGCGCTGTACAGCAATATGATGAGAGGAATATGTGAGAGTCCAGTCCTTTCAGGGCATGATGAGAAAGATGCGAAAATCACAGATGTATCTGCGTATGGAGATATAAACGACCTTTTGACGGTGGCAGACGTATTGGTGACAGACTTCTCTTCAGTCATATTTGACTATTTTCTGATGGACAAGCCTGTGGTATACTTTATATATGACAGAGAAAATTATCAGGAAAACAGAGGCCTCTATTTTGCCTTTAAAGACTATCTTTACGGAGAAGTAACCTTTGACAGGCAATCACTGGCCGCAGCTATAAAGGCAGAAAAAACATGCAAGGGTTCAAGAGACGCTTTCAAAGAAAAATTTATGAAGTCATGTGACGGAAGATCCACTGAAAGAGTCATAGAATGGGTTTTTGAAGGAGACAACGAATAATGGAAACAGCAGCTGCAAAACCATGGATAGGAAAACTGAATATATTAAACTCTAAAATACTCATGCCTGCAATGGCTCTCACTTTTATTTTATTTAATACCGTAATAAACCTATGGATAGGAGAGCGGATAGAAACTCTCCAAAACTTATTAGCAATATGTGTGCTTGCCATCTGGGCCTGCAATATTTTATCGGAGCCTAAACGTCTGCTGAAGCCATGGATAAAGAGCAATGTGATCGTAATAATTTATTTTATCGCCAGACTTATCTCACTTTGGCAGAGCGGATTTGACTACAGCGTCATCAGGACAGTTTTCTTTGAAATATTTTTTCTTGTGGGTATATGTAAAACAACTCTGCAGGATGAAAAAAGCATATATATAAAAATCTTTATATGGTTAGAACTGATCATCAGCGTACTGAGTCTGCTTTTGTTTTATATGTATGATCATTTAGGCATAAGATTGCAGACTCTGTTATATGAATATAGCTATCTGAAAGATTCAGGGAATGCGATGCTGTTTTCTAATACTAATACTGCAGGGATTATGGCGGGTTTTTCTATAGTTTTAGCAGTAGTTTTGTATGGCAAAAGAAATTATAACAAGAACCTTGTAATAGCTTTCGGAATATACAATATAATTGCACTTATATTGTTTGGCTGCAGAAGTGCCGATGTAGCTGCCATTGCGATAGTAATATTAGTCATTGCAGAGAAAAAGTTACTTAGAATAAGAAAAGAAATACTCATTGCCGGAATTTTGGTCATGTGTATTGCTACGTTATTACCGGTGTATCTTGTAGTATATCACAGCCAAAATATAGGGACGTTATATTATACTGATATAGAATATAATTTGGATAAAATGAGTGCTGGGAGATATATAATATGGAAAGAATGTATTATAAATCAGAATAATAGTTTAATTTTTGGAGAAGGAAATTTAAAATTGGAACAGGAAGAGAGACTCCAGTATATAAATGACCATGAAGATATATATTGGGGTTATGTAAAAGCCGCCCAGCTCGGCCCTCATAACGGTTACATCGGAATGATATCAGCCACAGGCTGGGCAGGTTTCGGCCTCTTCATCGCCATACTGCTTCAGAGGATAAAAAGGGCCAAACACTTAGAAAAGGGCAGATGGTATCTGATGCTCATATTCATATTCGTGATAAACTGCTTTGAAAGCTTATTCATATTGAACAGATTCTTCACCTGCTTCTACATGTTCCTCATACTTGAGACCGACATGGAAGACGGTGAAAAGAGACTGACGGAGGCAAAATGATGATCTACGCGTGCATTTTAGCAGGCGGCATAGGAAGCCGCATGGGAAACGAAAAGCCCAAGCAATATATCAATATAGGCGGAAAACCTATAATCCTTCACACCATAGAGAAATTCTGCCTTTGCAGCGAATTTGAAGAAATACTGATACTTTGTCCAAGAGATTGGATAGAATATACTAAGAGCCTGGTAAAGAAACATATAGGAGACAGGCGGATCAAAGTGATGGAAGGCGGAGACACGAGAAACGAGACTATAATCAACGCCGTGCGCTATATAGAGAGATCAGAGGCCCTCAGCGAGGAAACCGTGATAGTGACTCACGATGCGGTGAGGCCTTTCGTTACATACAGAATAATAAAGGATAACATCGAAGCGGCAGAAAAATTCGGAGCATGTGACACAGTCGTGCCGGCTACGGATACCATAGTGGAAAGCCGCGACGGCTACAGCATAACGGCTATACCCAGCAGGGCGGACCTTTATCAGGGACAGACTCCCCAGAGCTTTAAGGCTCTCAAACTTAAGAAACTGTATGAGCAGCTTACAGAAGAAGAAAAGGCGATACTGACCGACGCAGCTAAGATATTCGTCATAAAGGGAGAACCGGTGAGCCTGGTGCGGGGAGAAAATTCCAACATAAAGATAACTTATCCATACGACTTGACGGTGGCCGAAAGCCTGCTGAAACAGCAGGATATATGAGAGAAACCCTGCGTCGAAGATAAGCTCTGCGGATTTGCAAGGGCCGGATGCAGATGAAAAGATGAAAGGCGAGTTAGAATGCTCAACACGATTTACAGGCTTACAGAGCCGAGAAAAATAGAAATTGAGTTTAACGATATACAGATGGACGATGACCATGTGATAATAAGACCTACTCATCTGTCCATATGCAACGCGGATCAGCGATATTATCAGGGGACGAGAGATCCTGAAGTTCTTGCGAAGAAGCTTCCCATGGCGCTGATCCATGAGGGTATAGGAGTGGTTTCCTGCGATAAAAAAGGCGAATTCAAACCGGGAGAGGCGGTAGTGATGATCCCCAATACTCCGGTGGAAGAAGACCCGTTCATAGCCGAAAACTACTTGCGTTCCAGCAAATTCAGAGCCAGCGGCTTCGATGGCTTTATGCAGGATAATGTGGCCATGAGGCGAGACAGAATAGTCAGGCTTCCAGAAAATATAGACAAGGAAGTGGCGGCTTTTACCGAGATAATTTCTGTCAGCAATCACGCGGTAGGAAGATTTGATAAGATAGCTCACGGCAGGAAAGACCATATAGCTATCTGGGGAGACGGAAATCTGGCGTTTATTACGGCTATTTTTCTCAGATACCGTTATCCCGACAGCAAGATATATATAATGGGCGTCAGCCACGATAAGATGACGGGATTTACTTTTGTGGACGAAACCTATGATGTGAGAAATATTCCCGACGATATAGCGATAGATCATGCTTTCGAATGTGTGGGAGGAAACGGTTCCACAAAGGCGATAGATCAGATTATAGACTATATAAAGCCCGAAGGCACCATCGCTATCTTAGGCGTATCGGAGAATCCTGTTCCCATAAATACCCGCATGATCCTGGAAAAAGGGCTCAGGATGTTCGGCAGCAGCCGTTCCGGCAGAAAAGACTTTGAAAATACCGTGGCTATGTTCAGCGAGCATCCAAAGATAGTTCAGCATTTAAAGAATATAGTCGGAGATGTAATAGATGTGCGGAATGTGGACGACATGCACACGGCTTTTGAGAAAGATATAGCCAAGGCAGGCGGCAAGACCATAATGCTCTGGAATGTTTGACAGGTGAGATATGAACAAGGTTTCTGTAGCAGTACCGGTGTACAATGTGGAAAACTACATATACGATATGCTGAAATCTGTACAGAATCAGACTTTCAAGGATTTTGAAGTTGTCATAATAGATGACGGCTCCACCGACAGTTCCGGCCAGATTGCCAAGGAATTCTGCGCTTCTGACGTCAGGTTTAAGTATTTCAGGCAGGAAAACGGCGGAGTTGCCTCGGCGAGGAATAAGGCTATTGACCTTGCATCCGGAGAATATATAGTATTCTATGACCCCGACGATTATATTCCGCCCCACGCCCTTGAAAAGATGTATAAGGCGGCCACATCCGGGGCGGCAGATATGGTGGTAGGCGTCATGGAAGAAAAGAATCTGGGAGAATCTCTCATATACATGCATTCTCAGAAACTGGCTAAACAAAAGAATATAAGTCCGGCTGACCCTCACTTTATAGGCGCGTGGTCATTGTGTCATAAGATGTTTTCCATGAGACTTATAAGGGAACATGACCTTCGGTTTGAGCAGCTTTACAATGCGGAGGACGGTGTGTTCACTTATAGAGTGCTAAACTGCGCAGAAGTGATCTCTGGGTGCGACACCATAGCGTATAACTATATAAAGAGGCCTTTTTGGCTCACTCCGTCGGCTACCCAGATTATAAGCCGCAGATATCTAAAAAGCCTTTTGGCTTCCCACGACCGTATACGTGAAGAGGCCGAGAAGCTGATTCAGAAGTACCTTACAGAAGAAGAACAGGCAGATTACCTCGGAAAGCTGTACTATCGCTTCATAGAAGGAGAGATGATAAACGGCTATTACAGGGGAATCTGGAGGGGAGAAGAGGACCTGAGCGAGATTCTTAACCAAAGGACAAAGCTTTATCGCAGCTACCTGAGCGATAAACAGTGGAGCAGTCTGCTGGCAGGTCACAGAGATTTGAACCTCGAGAGCGGCTTCATGTCGCCTGAAGAAATGGACAGGGAACCTGTTGTGTCAGTGATTTTGACGCCGGATTATACGGCCGAAGAGGTGGACATGATGTTGGGAAGCGTCTATAATCAAGCTTTCCCCAGGTTCGAAATATTACTGCCGGCTTCCTTTGACGGCGCAGTGGGACAAGCATACAGAAATAAAGTCAACCTCAAAATTATAGAGGGTGACATTGTGGCGGAATTTTTAAACAGAGCCGTGAAGCAGGCGAGAGGCCAGTATATAATCATTTTCGATGAGTTTGCCATGTTTACCAAGAATTCCCTCAGACTGATGGTTTCTAAACTTTCTTCCAGAGCTGGATTGGGATTCGTCTCGATGGTAATGAAGAACTTTGACGGAAGCTCATACAAGCCGATACCTGTTATCAGCGCCGCATTTGGATATACTAAGAGAGGACGGCGAAAATACGGAAAGATCGCGTCTTGCGACAACATTTTTTCAAATAAACTGTTCAGAAAGAGCTCCCTCGAAGGTTTCAGATTCAACGGCAGAGGACCGCGCGATGTAGATACGCTCTACAGGACTCTCAGCTTTGAGCGGCTGAGAAAAGGAGCTATGATAACAGATATGGCGGACGAGGATTTCTTGGCAAGAGTTGAGACTTCTCCGCCGGCGATTCTTGTGAAATGCTGCCACAGCCAAAACAGCAGAGCTGACAGGTTGATTCAGAGGCTCAAACGTCATATAACGAGAGAAGATATAGAAAATTTAAAAAGTAAGATAGGAAAATAGAATGAGATTCGTATTGAAAATCATCGTAATCTTGCTAAACTTAATATTTGCACCGATGAAGCTACTGCCTGTGCAAGATAAAGTAACGTTTATAAGCCGGCAGTCAGACGATAAGAGCGAGGACATGGAACTGTTAAAGGCGGAGCTGATAAGGCAGTCTCCTCAGATAAAGCTGATTTTCCTGTGCAAAAAATTGGAGGGAAACTTAGCTTATAAGATGGCATATTGCTTTCATGTGCTTCGCCAGATGTATCATATAGCTACATCTAAAGTGGTGGTCTTAGATTCATATTGTATAGCTGTCAGCGTTCTTTGCCAGAGAAAATCCCTTACAGTGATACAGATGTGGCATGCGTTAGGCGCTCTCAAGAGGTTCGGCCTCAGCATAGTGGGAGAAGGGGAAGGAAGCAGCCGCGATTTGGCTGAATCCATGTCGATGCATAAGAATTATACCTGGGTATTGACCAGCGGCAGAGCCTGTCTGCCGTATTTTTCGGAAGCCTTCGGGTATGATGAAAAAGCTGTGAAAGTCATGCCTCTTCCGAGAGTAGATAAACTGACGGATGATGAGTTTGCCAGAAGCGCGGTGAAAAGAGTGAGAGAAAGATATTCCCGGTTTGAAGGCAAAAAGATCGTGGTATACGCTCCTACTTTCAGAAAAGATAAGGATATTTCCAGAGAGATAGATGACTTGGCCGAAAAATTCGACGATGGTGAATACATCTTTGTTCTGAAAAAACATCCGCTCATGAAGGAAACATGCGATAATTGTCTTACAGATGAAGAATTTTCTACTCTTGAAATGCTCTTTGCGGCCGATTATGTAATTTGCGATTATTCCGCCGTGATATTTGAAGCAGCCATACTGAAAAAACCGCTGTTCTTTTATACTTTCGATTATGATACTTACGGGGCTGCAAGGGATTTCTATATAGATTATATGAAAGAGATGCCGGGAGTGATTTCAGACGATCCTTCTTGTATAGCCGACTCGATAAAAGAAGATAAGTATGATCTTGAAAGGGTAGAAAAATTCGGACGAAAGTTTGTCGAGAAACAGGAAAACTGCTCCAGAGATCTGGCTGCAATGATAATAGGGTACTGCAAATGAGTGAAAGAGGGAGCTAAATAGCTCCCTCCGCTTCGTCTATACTTTTATAACCATACATTGCGACCATGGTATTAAGATTTTTCTGGGATAAAGAAAGCCCCGCTTCCTGCAATTTATTGACATATTCGGCATATAAGGATAGCAGCTCCTGCGGATATGTCTCAAGTTCTCCTCTGGCATAAGTCTCCATGGAAGTAAATCCGTATTTATCCTCCGAAGACCTGATCGGGCGAGCGGTGCCTGCCAGCTTTGGGTAACGCTTCGCCATATCTTCTTCCCACAGTATGAGCTTTTCCACTATTCCGCTTATTATCCTGTAGTTAATCATGGGAACCGTCGGCAGTTTGTCCTTAAGATGTTTGTTGAAATAGTGGAGATCAGTATAGGCCATCATGCGGGCATACTTTTCAGAAATCAGATTTCGCCCTTCTTTTAGCGACTTCGCTGCAAAATCACCGTAGACTCGGACCATCTCTTCGGTCCAGTTATCGTACTGACTTCGGCGCATGATGTAGAAAGTCTCAAAATCGTCCTGACAGTCTGCACGGCCTCCCAGGTTATCTACATTCTGAAACATCTGCCATTCTATTTTTATGATCTCTTCTATCTTTGCCTTATCCGGCGTCTGAAGATCAATGCCGTTATTCATATGATTTCCTCCCTTATATTTTTTATAGACAATCGGCCATCGGATGCATGGACGAAAGCTGAGGATCTTCTATAGAAGACATCAGCTGCGGAATATAGTCCTGAAGAAAATTACCGCTGAAATGAGCCAGGTCTTTTGAACACAGCATATGGGCAAGGCGGCTGCATACGGCTTCTATGGCGTTTATACATTCTTCAGGGCGAGTTGTATTTTTCCTGACGACTGTTTCTATCAGCCCGGCCGTCTGAGGATCAAAACCGCAAAGACTTCTGAAACTCCACTTGTAAAACGGGGTCGGCTTCCTCACCAGAAGATGAGCCATGGAAATGGAGTTTTCCACGAATCGCAACAGCGCGAGGGCAGCGGCCGTCAAATCGTTTCTGTCGAGACACCTTTGAAAATTGTATTGTCCCGACTGGGAGACGACTGCACATCTGGCGGTTAATTTTTTGAGAAGGACATCCCTGGGATAGAAGCCCAGCAGCCCTTTTCTTATGCGGCTGAACTCTCCGAGGCCGTCAAAGAAAACTTGCCCGTTTGTGACAGCTGCCAGATTGGCTTCAGAAATTAGAAACCAGTCCATTGAGGTACCTGGAATGTCAGCGCACCCGGTGAAGGACGTGTAAAAATCGGAAATCTTCATGACTCCCAATCTTTCTTCCGCAACGATATTTTCTCTTGTCAGACCCATGAAATCACCGGGAAGCTTACGGTAAGCTGTGGACAGGTCGGCCGCATAGGCGTCGTAGTCATCGTCTGTGAGCCATATGCAAAAACCCGGGCCGAAGTCGTGATCCCGAGAAATTTCATCGTCGAAGCCGAAACAGCCGGAGCCTTCGCCTACCATCCCGGCCGCATAGCGGCCTACCAACTTCGGGAAGTTCCTTTCGATCATAGGCCGGCCCAAAGTATCAAAGTATCGGCGACAGATCTCAAGATGTTTCATCGACTGTGCCTCCCAGTTCTGCAATTATCTGATCGATGGCCTTATAGGCCAGACTTTCCGCTCCGTAGTCTCTCAGGGCAAGGCTGCGGGCCTTTTTAAAAGCGTCGAGAGCGCCGCCGGTGTTCCCCTGCTTAAGCAGCACATGGCCCATGGTCTCAAGGGCTCCGCTGTAATGCACATCTGCGTCGCCATCGGCTCGGTCAAAGATTTCAAGGGATTTGGACGCTGCTTCAAAAGCGTCGTCAATCCTGCCGGACTGAACAAATATCTGAGCCATATTGGTATAAGTAACGGCAATCTCTATCTCGCTTTCCGCAAGGCTCGTAAGGATTTCCAACGCTTTATGCAAGTGATAAAGAGCCTTGTCAAAATCGCCCATGTCCTGACAGAGGATGCTCATGTTGTTGTACAGAGTGGCAGTTCTGTAATCTTCCGACAGTCCTAAATTTTTCAGCATGGACGCAACTTCTTCAAAGATCGCCAGAGCTTCTTTTGGCTGTCCTTTGACGGCATAATTAGTTCCGAAGTTTATCAGAGTGGTGGCGTGGTGTTCACTTCCGCCAAGACCCAGCCTCTTTAGCATTGCAAGAGCCTTCTGATACAAAGGTATTCCCTTTTCATAAGCGCCGGTCGCTCTGTATAATCCGCCCAGCTCGTTGCATATAGGTATCAGCGCCGGGTCTCCGGCTGCTTCCGCCTCGGCAAGACACGAAAGCAGGTAGGGCTCCACCTCGTTGGCCCGTTTATTTTCAAACAGCTCATCTACATGAGCGAAGATTTCGTTGATATTCATTAGAGCCTCCTTTTTAGCAATTATACCATGGAAAGGAAATTTTAAACAGAATTGATTTATGGCTGTGCATATGGTAAAATTTTACATAAAAAGGAGATATCTATGAACAGGCGAGTATTATTGGAACTGAGAGAAATTATTAAACGTGAAGAAAAACTCCTGAGCGGTTACAGGGAAGAGGCGAAAGGAATCAAAGGCGGCCAGCTGGTCATAAGGAGAAAAGGAGACCGTCTGGTGTTTTCGGAAAAGGCAAAAGGAGTCGAAACAGGTATTACAACAGATAGCCGGAGAGTCCGTAACTTAGCCCGAAAGAGGTATTTAAGAGGTGAAATACGCTATGCTGACAAAATTTGCGATATTCTGAAAGACGCGCTGCATAAGATAGAGGGGGTACCGTATGCGCGAGCAAGCAGTAATATGAAAGAAATATCTGGATACAGATATTCGGCATCTGTAACGAGGTGGCTGGACGACGCCGGAGATAAAAATCCTATGGCTCCCGAGAATTTAAAATATAAGACGAAGTCGGGGATTGCTGTTCGGTCTAAGTCGGAAAGGACAATTGCAGATAAGCTTTCACAATATGATCTACCATACAAATACGACACGAGACTTCAACTTGGTAACAGGGTGGTTTATCCTGATTTCATCATAAAAAGGTGGGACGACAAGCAGGTGATATGGGAGCATTTTGGGCTTATGACCGATGAAGAATATGCTGCTCATGCAATTCAGAAGATGATGATGTACCAGCGCTGCGGCTATATAACTCACACTGATTTAATCTATACTTTTGAAAGAGATGTGGAGGATCCGGCGGTCTTGGATAACATCATAAAAAAATTTTTGCTGTGAGATGATAGCGGGTGGTAGCGGGGAAGCGCCTCTGCTTATATGCGGAAATGTCCATGCTTATATGGGGAAAAGTGGCCATGCTCACAAAAAGAAATATTAGCATATATTGAGAGAATTTTTTTGCGTAAAATGCTCTCAAAATAGCGTAAAAGGGCGGTGAAGTGAGCATGGCCAAAAAAGTATGCTCACTATTTTCAAAAAACGAAGGAAAAGAGAGAAATATTGCATCTTGAAAACCGGCTCCAAAAAGGAAATTCTCTTTTTTCTTAAGAATAAACCAAAAAGAGAGAATGAGCAGCAAAAAAATTCTCTCTAATAGTCCCAATATGAAAAATAGTGAGCATAGGCCCATATCCATAGCCCCGCACAGCCCGCCCCACCCGGACTCCCGCACAGCCAGCCCTGCCTCACACCCCCCCCGCCTCCGGACAAAAAAATTGACATTATGCCCGGCGGTATTATATAATTAAATACTGTAGATATAAGCGATTATAGCCCTGCCGGCGGGCAGAACGCCGGGGCCGGCGGCCGGCTATCGAAGATACAGAAAGAAAAGGTGAATGATATGGCAAAAGAGAAATTGAACTGGGAAGACGAACAAGTCAGACACGATTACCGTCATACGGCTTCCCATATTATGGCGCAGGCTGTTAAACGCCTTTGGCCTGGCACAAAGCTGGCCATAGGCCCGGCCATCGAGAACGGATTTTATTATGACTTCGACTCTGAACATAAATTCGGAGAAGAAGACTTTATGAAGATTCAAAAAGAAATGAAAAAGATCGTTCAGGCCAACTACCCGCTGGAGAGATTCGAGCTTCCGCGGGAAGAAGCCATCAAATACATGGAAGAGGCAGGCGAGCCATATAAAGTAGAATTGATACAGGATCTTCCTGAGGATGCGGTGATCTCCTTTTACAAACAGGGTGACTTCGTAGATCTGTGCGCCGGTCCTCATGTGGAATCCACGGGCAAGATCAAGGCGTTTAAGCTCATGAGCGTAGCGGGGGCTTACTGGAGAGGCGATTCTGATAAGCAGATGCTGCAGAGGATCTATGCCACCGCATTTCCGTCGCAAGAGCTCCTGGATGAGTATATAGCCAAGATAGAAGAAGCTAAGAAGCGCGACCACCGCAAGATAGGCAGAGAGATGGATCTGTTTATGCTTACGGAAGAAGGTCCGGGATTCCCGTTTTTCCTGCCGAAGGGAATGGTCATAAGAAACGGCCTTGAAACGTTCTGGAGACAGGAGCATGTCAAGAGAGGATACGAAGAGATAAAAACGCCGCTGATCCTCAACGAGCAGCTGTGGAGAACCTCCGGACATTGGGATCATTATAAAGATAATATGTACTTCACCAAGATAGATGACGAAGATTACGCCATCAAGCCGATGAACTGTCCGGGATCCATGTTGGTATACAAGAGAAAGATGTGGTCCTACAGGGAATTTCCTATTCGCTGCGGCGAACTGGGTCAGGTTCACAGGCACGAACTTTCGGGAGCTCTTCACGGACTGATGAGAGTGAGGACTTTCACTCAGGACGACGCTCATATATTCATGCTTCCCGAGCAGGTCAACGAAGAAATAAAAAATGTGGCGAAATTTTGCGACGACGTATATAAGATGTTCGGATTTGAATATCATGTAGAGCTTTCCACGAGACCAGAGGATTCCATGGGAACCGATGAAGAATGGGAAATGGCTGAGAACGCTCTGAGAAACGCCATAGAAGAGATGGGAGTGCCTTTTGTTATAAATGAAGGCGACGGGGCTTTCTACGGTCCGAAACTGGACTTCCATCTGGAAGATTCCATAGGAAGGACATGGCAGTGCGGAACCATACAGCTGGATATGCAGATGCCGCAGAGATTTGATCTGACTTATATAGGCGCCGACGGTGAAAAACACAGACCTATAATGATCCACCGAGTAATCTTCGGCTCCATAGAGAGATTTATAGGTATACTCATAGAACACTGCGCAGGTAAATTCCCTCTCTGGCTGGCGCCTGTGCAGGTAAGACTGATGACAGTCACAGAAAAATTTGCAGGCTATGCAAACGAACTTAAAAAAAAGCTTGAAGAGGCAGGGCTCCGAGTAGAAGCCGACGTGAGAAACGAAAAGATCGGCTACAAGCTGAGAGAAGCGAGAAACGCTCGAGTAAATTATATGTGCGTTATCGGAGAAAGAGAGGAAGAAGCCGGCAGCGTTTCCGTACGTTCCAGCAAGGAAGGCGAACTGGGAGAGATGTCGGTAGAAGAATTCACTGCAAAACTCTTAAAAGAGATAGAAGAAAAGAAGATGTAAAAGCTTCAGCATAAGAGAAAAAATGCTCTCTCGTATCAGGCGAAAGTTTTATGCGCCCGGTGCGAGGGAGATTTTTAATTTCCATAGTAAGCTAATCCTTATCAAGTAAGAACATTTTGCGCTCTTGTATAATGAATTAAGAGAATATATACTTTTCGTATAAGGAGGACGGATATTATGTTATTTGAAACCGAAAGATTAGTAGTTAAAGAAGCGGCAGAAAGTGATATTGAACGAATTATCCGGTTAGAAAGTCAGCCGGATGTCAGAGATTATTTGTGGATTGGGACTACAGAAGAACACAAAGAAGAAATTGCGGACCCAAATCACATTCTTTGTATTTTTGAAAACAAGGAGACTTCCGAATATGAAGGATACGCCCTCATAAGGCTTAACCACAAATCTCATATATTCGAACTCCGCAGGATAGCGATTGTTAATAAGGGCAGGGGCTATGGCAAAGAAGTTATGCAAGAAATGCTAAGATTCGCTTTTGAAAACCTTGGAATCAATAGATTCTGGTTGGACGTTTATCCTGATAACACAATTGGAATTAAGCTGTACGAATCATTGGGAATGCATCGGGATGGAATTCTGAGACAAAACTACTTAAGTGATAGAGGATATCTTGACCAAATTATTTATTCTATGCTGAAGGAGGAATATATGAACATGATTATCAGAGATTTAAAAAAGGAAGATTACGACTTTGTTTTAAGGGTAAATGAGGAAAATGTAGAGGTTCTGTCACCGATGGACCAGCAGAGACTGGAATTCTACGCCGGCATCGCAGACATGTTCAAGATTGTCGAAGTTAACGGAAAACAGGCGGCGTTCTTGATTGCCATTCGAGATGGGGCAGATTATCCAAACGATAATTTCGGCTTTTATTCGGCCAAATATCCACACTTCCTCTATGTGGATAGAATCGTAATAGACGAGCCTTACCGTAAGCTTGGTTTAGGGCGTATGCTCTATGAAGCGGTCAAGGAGCATGCAAAAGCAGTGGGCGTGAATGTTGTCACAGCAGAGGTGGATACGGAACCGGTTTACAACATCGGAAGTATTAAATTCCATGAGAATATGGGCTTTAAGGAAGTAGGCGTTCAGTGGACAAGAAATCATACGGTCAAAGTTTCACTGGTTGCTTGTGATCTATGACAACGAAATGAACCTCAGCTGAGAGTGATAAATATAAATTGTCGAGCATATTAGAATTCAAAACGCACATTGTGACCATGATTTATAATGTGCGTTTTTATAATGTACACTTTTGTAAAGAAACGGAAAATATATAAGTGAATAAGAAATCTTAACGAAATATATACATAAATTAGTAATTTTTTAACACTTTTTTGCATTTAAATTAACAACTTGCAAAGTTATAATAAAAGTGCATATTAAATTAAAGCGGAATTGTTATTCAGGAAAGGAATAATACTATGTTTATTTTAGAAGCAATTGCCGCGTTTGGTAACTGGTTTTGGGGACTCCCGATCCTGTTCCTCATTGTAGGTGGCGGCATCTACATTACGATCCGTTTAGGATTCGTGCAATTCAGAAGGTTTGGATACATATGTTCACAGACTTTCGGCAAGATGTTCGCTAAAGCGGGCGATGGTGAAATCTCGCCGTTCTCAGCAGCTTGTTCAGCTCTTGCATCATCCATCGGAGCTTCCAACATCGTAGGCGTGCCTGCGGCAGTAGTAATGGGAGGTCCGGGAGCAGTATTTTGGATCTGGCTCATAGCCTTAATCGGCTGCGGAACCAAGTACTGCGAGATCGCTCTGGCGATCAAATACAGAGAAAAGAACGACGACGGCGAGTGGGTAGGAGGACCTTTCTACTATCTGAGAGCCTTAGGCGGCGGTATCGGCAAGTTCCTGGGCGGATTTTATGCAATCGGCCTGATGATCGAACTGATCCCTTCACTCTGTACTCAGGCATTATCAGGAACAGCCCAGTTTGTAATCATGGGCGTTGACGAAAAGGTTTCCGGAGTTATCATGGCTATATTAGTAGTACTGGTAATTGCAGGAGGTTTCTCAAGAGTAACCAAAGTCATGGACCTGATGGTACCGGTAATGGCTATTTTATACATGGTTGGAGCTTTCGTGATCATCTTCATGAATGCCGACCAGATCCTCCCTTCACTGGGAAGCATCTTCGTATATGCATTCACACCGCATGCAGCAGTAGGCGGATTCGCAGGATCCACTATCGCGCTGGCCTTAAGATGGGGAGCTGCCAGAGGAGTATACTCCAACGAGGCGGGCTTTGGTACTGCGCCTACAGCACATGCTTCTGCGACAGTAGATCATCCTATCAGACAGGCAGTATGGGGCGTATTCGAAGTAACGGTAGACACCCTGATCGTATGTACAGTTACGGCTCTTCTGACGCTGACCACAGGCATGTGGACTACAACGGAGTACGAGACCGGAGCAATCGCTCAGGCTGCGTTCCACAATGCGTTCGGAACTTTCGGAGACTACTTCGTAGCAATCTGCGTATTCCTGTTCGTATTCTCTACTATCGTAGTGTCAGCATTCTATGGCTGGAGACAGGCAGAGTTCCTGTTCGGAGTTAAGTTCTCCAAGGTATGGAGATACGTATACCCTGTAGCTATGGTATTGGCGACATCGGGTATAGACCTGACTATGATGTACATGATCACAGACGGATTCTTGGCAGCTATCATGACTCCAAACATGATCGGACTGATCATAATGGTACCTCAGGTAGCGAAGCTGCAGAAGGAATACTTCAATACTCCGGGCAAGTACTACTTAGCGGACAAAGAGGCTAAGAAAGCCAAGAAGGCCGCAAATTAGAAATTATAATTCAACTTTAAAAATTGTCATAAGACGTTATCAAATTTTCCGCATGATATTTACTGCTTAAACGTAGTATGATATATTTAATATGTGCATTGAAAACACCGTATCGCATAGATGCGGTGCTTTCGTTTTTGCATTTTTTTTACGCGCAGGGGAAATTTTTTAATATTTTATTTATGAGACAGCCGGCTTTTTTAACGGTTTTAAGCATTGGCGCAGTCTGATGCGAGAACTATAATATAGGTACATATTAAATTAAGGCGGAGGTTTTGTGAGAAAGGAATAATACCATGTTTATTTTACAAGCGATCGCCGACTTTGGTAACTGGTTTTGGGGAATTCCAATCCTGTTCCTGATTGTAGGCGGAGGTATCTACATCGGAATCCGCTTAGGATTTATTCAGTTCAGAAAGTTTGGATACATATGTTCACAGACTTTCGGCAAGATGTTCGCTAAAGCGGGAGAAGGCGAAGTATCGCCGTTTTCAGCAGCTTGCGCAGCTCTTGCCTCATCCATCGGAGCTTCCAACATCGTAGGCGTGCCTGCGGCAGTAGTAATGGGAGGTCCGGGAGCAGTATTTTGGATCTGGCTCATAGCCTTAATCGGCTGCGGAACCAAGTACTGCGAGATCGCTCTGGCGATCAAATACAGAGAAAAGAACGACGACGGCGAGTGGGTAGGAGGACCTTTCTACTATCTGAGAGCCTTAGGCGGCGGTATCGGCAAGTTCCTGGGCGGATTTTATGCAATCGGCCTGATGATCGAACTGATCCCTTCACTCTGTACTCAGGCATTATCAGGAACAGCCCAGTTTGTAATCATGGGCGTTGACGAAAAGGTTTCCGGAGTTATCATGGCTATATTAGTAGTACTGGTAATTGCAGGAGGTTTCTCAAGAGTAACCAAAGTCATGGACCTGATGGTACCGGTAATGGCTATTTTATACATGGTTGGAGCTTTCGTGATCATCTTCATGAATGCCGACCAGATCCTCCCTTCACTGGGAAGCATCTTCGTATATGCATTCACACCGCATGCAGCAGTAGGCGGATTCGCAGGATCCACTATCGCGCTGGCCTTAAGATGGGGAGCTGCCAGAGGAGTATACTCCAACGAGGCGGGCTTTGGTACTGCGCCTACAGCACATGCTTCTGCGACAGTAGATCATCCTATCAGACAGGCAGTATGGGGCGTATTCGAAGTAACGGTAGACACCCTGATCGTATGTACAGTTACGGCTCTTCTGACGCTGACCACAGGCATGTGGACCACATCAGAATATGAGACCGGAGCAATCGCTCAGGCTGCGTTCCACAATGCCTTCGGAACTTTCGGAGATTACTTCGTGGCGATCTGCGTATTCCTGTTCGTATTCTCTACTATAGTAGTATGCTGTATGTACGGCTGGAGACAGGCAGAGTTCCTGTTCGGAGTTAAGTTCTCCAAAATATGGAGATACGTATACCCTGTAGCTATGATCGTAGCTACATCAGGTATAGATCTGACTCTGATGTACATGATTACCGACGGATTCCTGGCAGCTATCATGACTCCAAACATGATCGGACTGATCATACTCGTTCCTCAGGTAGCGGCGCTGCAGAAAGAATACTTCAATACTCCGGGCAAGTACTACTTAGCCGACATGGAGGCCAAGAAGGCTAAAAAGGCCGCTAAAAAAAGCTGAAATATTACATAAAACTTCATAATAAAACGTGTTATATAATTTTTCCGCATAATATTTACTGCTTAAACGTAGTATTATGAATTTAATTTAATATGTGCATCGAAAGCTCCGTATCATCAGTGGTACGGGGTTTTCGTTTTATCTAATGCAAGGAGATAGGCTGCATAGGAGAAAGCATCTATCCTTATTATCTTTGCAAAATATATACACATATTGATGACTTTTTAACAGTTTTAAGTATTGGAGTTTATAAACTGCAAGAATATAATAAAAGTACATATTAAATTAAGGCGGAATTGTTTATGTAAGAAAGGAATAATACTATGTTTATTTTACAAGCGATTGCCGACTTTGGTAACTGGTTCTGGGGACTCCCGATCCTGTTCCTCATTGTAGGCGGCGGTCTTTACATCACAATCCGTTTAGGATTTATTCAGTTCAGAAAGTTTGGATACATATGTACGCAGACTTTCGGCAAGATGTTCGCTAAAGCAGGCGAAGGCGAAGTATCGCCGTTCTCAGCAGCTTGCGCGGCTCTTGCATCATCCATCGGAGCTTCCAACATCGTAGGCGTGCCTGCGGCAGTAGTAATGGGAGGTCCGGGAGCAGTATTTTGGATCTGGCTCATAGCCTTAATCGGCTGCGGAACCAAGTACTGCGAGATCGCTCTGGCGATCAAATACAGAGAAAAGAACGACGACGGCGAGTGGGTAGGAGGACCTTTCTACTATCTGAGAGCCTTAGGCGGCGGTATCGGCAAGTTCCTGGGCGGATTTTATGCAATCGGCCTGATGATCGAACTGATCCCTTCACTCTGTACTCAGGCATTATCAGGAACAGCCCAGTTTGTAATCATGGGCGTTGACGAAAAGGTTTCCGGAGTTATCATGGCTATATTAGTAGTACTGGTAATTGCAGGAGGTTTCTCAAGAGTAACCAAAGTCATGGACCTGATGGTACCGGTAATGGCTATTTTATACATGGTTGGAGCTTTCGTGATCATCTTCATGAATGCCGACCAGATCCTCCCTTCACTGGGAAGCATCTTCGTATATGCATTCACACCGCATGCAGCAGTAGGCGGATTCGCAGGATCCACTATCGCGCTGGCCTTAAGATGGGGAGCTGCCAGAGGAGTATACTCCAACGAGGCGGGCTTTGGTACTGCGCCTACAGCACATGCTTCTGCGACAGTAGATCATCCTATCAGACAGGCAGTATGGGGCGTATTCGAAGTAACGGTAGACACCCTGATCGTATGTACAGTTACGGCTCTTCTGACGCTGACCACAGGCATGTGGACTACAACGGAGTACGAGACCGGAGCAATCGCTCAGGCTGCGTTCCACAATGCGTTCGGAACTTTCGGAGACTACTTCGTAGCAATCTGCGTATTCCTGTTCGTATTCTCTACTATCGTAGTGTCAGCATTCTATGGCTGGAGACAGGCAGAGTTCCTGTTCGGAGTTAAGTTCTCCAAGGTATGGAGATACGTATACCCTGTAGCTATGGTATTGGCGACATCGGGTATAGACCTGACTATGATGTACATGATCACAGACGGATTCTTGGCAGCTATCATGACTCCAAACATGATCGGACTGATCATAATGGTACCTCAGGTAGCGAAGCTGCAGAAGGAATACTTCAATACTCCGGGCAAGTACTATCTGGCAGATAAAGAAGCCAAAAAAGCTAAAAAGGCATCAGTGTAAGAGATAAGGTATATTATTTATAATTGTTGAATTAAATTATCATAAAACGTTGTTTAAATTTTTTCCGCATGATACTTACTGCTTAAACGTAGTATGATGAATTTAATATGTGCATTGAAGACCCCGTATCATCAGTGATACGGGGTCTTCATTTTTTGCCTGTTATATTTCAGTTTCCGCTACTTTCATCATGATCGCACATTCGATGCGTTTTTTGAACAATTCGCAGCCGGGTTTATAGACGCCTCTTATGCTTCCAGAAGCATGGCAGGCGTTTGCGGCGCAGCCTCCCGAACAGTAGAACTTAGCCCAGCAGTCGCTGCACTCGGGACGGGAATATGCGTTACAGGTTCTGAATTCCTCCTGAAGAGGCGAATTGCTGACGCCTTCCCATATATCTCCCAGCTTGTAGGCAGCGTCTCCTACGAACTGATGGCACGGATAGAGATCTCCCCAAGGAGTCACGGCCATATATTCAGTTCCGCAGCCGCAGCCGGATATCCGCTTATATATACATGGACCGCCGGTCAGATCCAGCATATAATGATAGAAGGTTATAGGGCGTCCCTCTCTTTGGCGGCGTAGCATATCCTGAGCAAGTATTTCGTACTGCTGCTTCACGATTTCTATATCCTCTGAGGTCAGAGCGGCCGGATCACCTTCTGCGGCGACGACCGGTTCCATGCTCAGCTGTGTAAATCCAAGGTCTGCCATGTGGAACACGTCCTTGGTGAAGTCCGGATTGGCGTGAGTAAAGGTGCCTCTGATATAATAATCCTTGTCTCCCCTCGATTCAACGAGGCGCTTGAATTTTGGAACTATGGCGTCATAGCTTCCGTTGCCCTTGTAATCGACGCGGAGCCTGTCGTGGATTTCCTTTCTGCCGTCGAGACTTAAGACCACGTTGCTCATCTGTCTATCTGCGAAGTCGATGACGTCCTCATCTATGAGCATGCCGTTGGTGGTGAGGGTGAAGCGGAAGTTCTTGCGATGCTTTTTTTCCTGAACCCTCGCATATTCCACCAGCTGCTTCACTACTTCCCAGTTCATCAGCGGCTCGCCTCCGAAAAAGTCTACTTCGAGATTCGTCCTGTCTCCGGAATTCTCTATCAGAAAATCCAAGGCCCGCTTACCTGTCTCAAGACTCATGAGAGCCCGCTGTCCGTGGTACTTTCCCTGGCTGGCAAAACAGTAGGAACAGTTCAGGTTGCATGTATGAGCCACATGAAGGCACAGAGCCTTGATAACATCTTTGCTGCGCTCTTTGAATGTTCCCGCAACCTCTGCAAAAGTATCCGGTGTATACAGCTTTCCTTCGGCCTTGAGAAATTCTATATCATCTATACATGACATGACGTCGTCTTCTGTGACGTCATCTCTGTGTACGTATTTTTCCAGGATAGATTTTACGATATCTTCTCTGGAGTTTTCAGGATACATTGATATTATATCGTAGGCGACCTCGTCCACTGAGTGTATAGATCCCGAGCAGGTATCCAGCACTATATTATAGCCGCCCATCCGGTACTGATGTATCATATATTTTCCTCCGGTAAAATGACATAAATATTGCCGCCTTAAGTGGCGGCAATTCTGATTGTTGATAAACTTCGAGGTGTTTATTTCTCCTCGTTCTCACATTTTTGGTTTGCAACTCCGCAGCTGGTTTTGCAAGCTGACTGGCAGGAAGTCTGACATTCGCCGCATCCTCCGTTTTTAGCGCTCTCGCAGAGAGAAGCGGTTTTTAAAGTTTTGATTCTTTTCATAGTGCGTTTCTCCAATCTAATAATATATTATTTTATCATAAAAAGTCGCCTGAATCAATGGTTATTTCGACACATTGCTCATGTAGCTCAGCCTGAAGCTGCCGTTGAGCTCGATCAGCGCTTCTATGGCCTCGGCGTCTGTGACAGACGAAGAACCCTTCTGATCTGCTATGATACCCAGCAGGTCGGAAAGACTTGCATAGGACTTGGACTGGAAATATTCCACATATACATCTTCCATGCCGTAGACTGCGGCCATATCGCTTGCGGCCTCTTCAAAAGTTCCTATCTCATCCACCAGACCGTTGTCTACTGCCTGCTGAGCGGAGTATATTCTTCCGTCAGCCAGTTCTCTTACCTGCTCGTTGGACATGCCTCTGCCTTCTGCTACTATGCTGACGAACTGCTCGTAGGCTTCATCTGTAAGGGACTGGAATATAGCTCTCTGCTCGTCTGTCATAGGTTCCGTGTTGCTTCCCATGGACTTGTTGGCTCCGGAAGTTATCGTCTCTGTATTTATGCCCAGATCAGACAGCAGACCGCTTATATCTATAAATGTGCCCATGGTGACGCCTATAGATCCGGTCCAGCAGTTTCTGTTGGCGATGATCTTGTCGCACGGAGCCGAGATATAATAGCCGCCTGAAGTTGCCTGCGACTGCATCGACGAGTAGACAGGCCGGCCTGTAGTCTCCTGATAATCCTTTATCTTTAAGTAAAGCTCATCCGACGCATAGACGCTTCCGCCGGGAGTATTCACATACAGGATCATACCCTTGTTGCGGTCGTCTTCTGCCATGGAATCTATGGCGTTTAGAAGATACTGATGATTGTAAGAACCGCTTCCGTACTCATCTATGGTGTCGATAACGTATAAGACTCCTATATAATCATGACCGAAATTAGTGGTGACTTCCGAAGAATCAGAATTTCCGGCGATACCGCCTATGATGCTGCTGCACCCGGCCATAAATATGGCTATAGCCACGAGTATGAGAACTATGATTATTACTGCCTTTGCCCAGGAGGGAAGTCCTCTCCTTCTCCCGGCGTCTACGTAGGAACCGTATCTGTCGTCAAAGCATTCTTCGTCGTGAAAACGCCCGTCTGAATAGTATTGAACCCGTCTTTTTTCTTCATCGAATCGATCCAAATCGCGACCTCCTTTTTTAGAGAAGTAAGTATGTATAGCAATTGTAACATGAAAACCGGCGGTTGGAAAGAAAAATATTGACAGTGTACTATGGTGCATGGTACACTTAGGATGAAAAGGGAGGTAAGCTATGTTTCAGCTTGATTTGCGTAACAACAAATCAATATATGACCAGATAGTGGATAAGTTCAAAGAGCAGATTATGATGGGCCAGTTGCAGACCGGAGCTAAGATGCCTTCGGTAAGAGAACTGTCTCGGGAACTTGGGGTCAACCCCAATACCATCCAGAAGTCTTACAGAGAACTTGAACGTCAGGGCTATATCTACACGTCTTCGGGGGTGGGGACCTTTGTTGCGGATAAAAAGAGTATAGTGCCTGATGAAGAGGGTCTTTGCAAGGCTAAAGACGCCATAGGGGGGGCGTTCAGGGAACTACTGTTTCTCGGTCTTAGCTATGAAGAAGCTTACAAAATTGCGATTGAGACAATCGAAGAAAGGAAGAATGACCTGTGATCAGAATAGAAAATCTTTGCAAAACATATGAGGATATAAGAGTTCTGGATAACTTTAGCCTGCTTGTTCCAAAGGGTTCTGTTTACGGTCTGATGGGTCTTAACGGGGCAGGAAAAACGACTGTAATAAAACACCTGGCCGGTTTTGTTGCTCAGGATTCGGGAACCGTCGCCATAGACGGGCAGCCGGTAATAGATAACGAAAAACTCAAAGAGAGAGTGCTCATCATACCGGACGAGGTATTTTTCTTCCGAGGCTACAGTTTGAAAGACATGAGGGGGTATTATAAGGACATATATGAGCGGTGGAATGACGAACGGTTCGAAAGGATGACAGAAGACTTCAAAATAGACGTTAGGAGAAATATGGGGAATTTCTCAAAAGGAATGCGTAAACAGGCAGCCTTCTGCCTGGCTATGTCGGCTATGCCTGATTATCTGATACTGGACGAACCTATAGACGGGCTCGATCCTATAGTGCGCAGAAAATTATGGCGCTATATAATGGGCGATGTGGCCGAACGTGAAATGACCGTTCTCATTTCATCTCACAATGCAAGAGAGATGGAAGACGTATGCGATTATATAGGTATAATAGCAGGGGGAAAGATGATATTCGAAGGAGATCTGCTGGAGATGATGCCGGTTTCCATAGAAGAGATATTTATAGAAAAGCTTGGAGGTGGCCGAAGTGCAGAATAAAAAATATTTCAGCCTTTCATGGCCTCTCATAAGAGAATGTTTCAAAATGTATTGGTATATACCGGCCTTATCCTTCGTGATGTACTTCTTTGCCGGCATATTTCCGGTGCTCTCAAATCTGAAACATATTCCGGAGCTGGAGAATTATATAACGGAATCTTTTAATAACCTCAAATTTATTTACATGGCTCTTCTGATAATAGCGCCGGTAGTTTCAGCGTCTATCATGATGGGCTACCTGCACAGAGAATCCAAAGCTCTGATGCTTCACGCCCTTCCCATGTCAAAGAACCGCCTGTTCAATTCATATTATCTGAGCGGATGGATACTGTGTCTGATACCGGTGGCGCTGATTGCGCTGCTTTACTGCGCCATAGCTCCGAGTACCGAGATCATACAGCTTAGGGACATATCAATATGGTTTATAAGTTCGCTGTCAATGATAACTTTTTTCTATGGCATAGCCGTGCTGGCGGGGTCTCTCACCGGCACCGTATATATGAACCTCATAGCCGTAGGAATCATGATGGTCATAGCGCCGCTGATCACGTTCATAATAAAGACTTACGGAGAGATCTTTATAGCGGGCTTTTATACGCTTCCCGAAGGGGTGCTGGATTTCTCAGTCAAGACTAACCCTGTATTCGCTCTGATGTTCTATTTCCAGCCTCTCACCCTCAAGGCATACGGAATCTATTTCGTAGCAGGTCTTGCGCTGGGAGCAGTATCGAAGGAGATATACAGGACGAGAAAACTGGAACTTGTGGGAAATTCCATGCTTTCCAGAACCTTTGAAGAGATATGCACCTACCTCACCGTATTCGTGGGAATGAGCGCCTTCGGACTTTTGGCCTGGAATTTTACGCGCCAGAGAGCATTTATAATAGTAGGTATGATATTAGGCATACTGTTTACTTTCGCCGTGACTAAGATAGTAGTAAACAGAAGCGTCAGGATATTCAACAGAGGACTCCTGCGTTCGCTGGCGATATATATGTGTATAGCGGCTGTTTTCATATCCATAACCGTCTTCGATATTTTCGGGATCGGAAACAGAGTGCCCGAGGCGGATCAGGTAGAGTCTGTCGAGATGTCGGGCCTGGTGGAAGGCTACGATGTAGCTAACCTGGCGTACGGAGACGCAGGCCAGGAGTATGTGAACAACAAGCCTCTGCTCACTTCGCCGGAGGCTATAGAACTGACTCGCAAGCTTCATCAGTACATCATAGATAACGGTATCTATATAGTAGATGAAGAGACTTCTCAGGAGAGCCGGTATGAATCTCCTCTTACCGATAAAAAGGGAAATGAAATCTATGTATATAACGAATATATAAACATAAATTATCATCTGAAAAACGGAAAGGAATTGAGCCGCAGATATAATATAGTGCTGGACGATGAGGCAATTGAAATCATAAACGATCTGCTCAGCTGTGAAGAATACGTGGAAAAGAGCAAGATAACTTCTTATATAAATGTAGATAAGATAAGTTATATGATCATAACGCCGGTGGATTCATACTGGTACGATTATGAGAACAGCGAGGGCGGCGTTGACGTCAGCGAGGATGATATGTCTACCGTAATAATAGACGACAAAGACAGGATTATCGAGATACTTAAGGCATGGGAAAAAGACGTGGCTGAGGGAAGCTATAAGAACGGCAATCGTTCGCTGACCGAATCGAGAGGTATTGGCAGCATAGATATCTATTTTGAAAAGGCGAAGAAAAAATTAGATAAAGAGACGAAGGACGATAAAGCTTCTTCCTCGTCCAATGTGGCAGGCGAGATCGGCGGTATAAACGAAAGTATGATATATGAGGGCGCAAACGATAATCCTTATATAGGCTTCATGTTTACGGACATAGATCAGAACTTGATGTCGTACCTGCAAAGCCTGGGCATAACAGACAGCATGGGATTTTAAAGGTGAATTATGGATGTGGTTTATTATGAAACTATAATAGTAGGCGCAGGGGCCGCAGGGCTTTACTGCGCCTGCAGTCTTGATGGGGGCGCCGAGTCTTCGGCTCTCGTCCTGGAGAAGAACAAAAAGGCCGGAAGAAAACTTCTGATGACGGGAAACGGGCATTGCAATGTGACTCACGGCGGCTCTATCAAGGAATTTATAGGCCATTACGCGGACAAGGGGCGCCGCATAAGAGGAATACTGCAAAGATATAACAACCGGCAGTTGTGCGATTTTTTGGAGAGCATAGGAGTACCGCTCACAGAACGAGAGGACGGCAAAGTATTTCCCGCCTCCATGGACTCAGCCGATGTTCTGAATTCTCTGCTGCGGGAGATCGAAAGAAAAGGTATCGCTGTCAAATATGAGTCGGAAGTCATCCGAATAGAGCCTTTTGCCGGCGGTGAGAAAGCTTCTGAAAGCCGCTTTACGATCTATACGCCGAAAAAGAGCTATCGATGCCAAAATCTCGTCATAGCCACCGGCGGCTGTTCTTATGCCGGTACAGGTTCGGACGGAAAGATGCTGAATATATTATCGAGAGATCTTAACATAGATATAGAGGAGCCAAGACCTGTTCTCACTCCCGTATATGTGGAGGATTATGAGTTTGGAGACCTCAGCGGCGTCAGCTTCAGAAACATAGAAGCGTATATAGAGACTGAAGATGGAAAGAGACTCAGGGGCTTTGCAGGAGACTTATTGTTTACAAGTAAAACTCTTTCCGGACCTGCCATACTGAACAACTCCAGATATATGCGGCCCGGCATGATCTTGTCTGTGAACTTTCTGACTCCGGCAGACGAGCCGAAAATCACAGAACGTTTTAAAAAGAATTTTCCGGGAAACGGCAGATCGCCCCAGACCTATATGAGCGAAAATCTGGGCCTTCCTAAAAGATTTGCCCAGGCCATAGCATGTAAATTATCTGTAAACGACAGAAAAGTGTCACAGCTTACAGGAAAACAGATGAGATCTCTTTCGGAAGTTTTGACAGGATATAAGTTTAAAATACGTAAATTAGGAGGATTCAGCGAAGCTATGGCCACCGGCGGAGGTGTATCATTGTGTCACAAAACTTCCGCAGTAATGGAACATGAGGTACATAAGGGGTTATACTTTATCGGTGAAGCAGTTGACGTGGACGGAGATACTGGCGGATATAATCTGCAGTTTGCATATTCGTCTGCCAAAGCTGCGGCACATAATATCTCGGCAGGAGAGTTTTTGCGGGGAACAAAAAAATAAATGCGACGGACGACCTATGACCCGGCAGCTTTAAAGAGGGCTTTAGCTATGCCGGGTTACATTTCTCTCGCTCCCTGCCGGGATGCTATGAAAATACAGATGTTTTAAATAAAAAACGGAAAAGTATCAAAAACTTTTCCGTTTTTTAGAGGCACGAGGGCGGCAGTCTGCCGCCCTCTTATTTTCTATGCTTTGCATAGCTGGTGGCGCAAAGCTTCTATTATATCTGCGCCGCAGTCTTCCATGAGATCGCGGTTGATATCCTGCATCCTTGATATGTCGCCGTTTTCGATATGTGAAACTTCGTGCATGTAGGCTTGTCTTTGCATTTCATAACTGAGTCTTGAATTTAAGACTATGGTGTAGAAATCAAAGCCGTCGCTTACTACAAAGCCGTGAACGGCGCAGGGTAAATCCAGCAATATCACCTTTGCGTAATTTGGATCGTACATATACTAATCATCTTCCTTCTTCATACGGTCAACCAAAGCAATAACGGCTCTGAGGTCTTCCGCGCTTACGTCTTTGGACGCGCTGAACAGCATGCGAAGTTCGGGTCTTTCGTATACCTGCTGCGCTATCTTTGCCACTTCATCATCAAGGTAGTAGCCGTCTTCGGCTTGATGATCGCCGGCAAAATCCGCTGAAGTCTCCTCAGACAGACGCCTTTTGGCGGCGGAGATAAACGAAGTGTAATCCACGCCGAAGAGTGAGGTGAGCTCCATGAGTTTATCCATGCTTATCTTTCTCTGGCCGGTCTCATATCTTTGTATGGTCTTTGCGATGACCCCTATCTTTTCTCCGGCCTGCTCGAGAGTAAAACCTGCTTTAAGCCTGGCCTCTTTAAGCATTTTTCCCATAATTTCATACAATTTTGCTTCTTGTTCACTCATTTTAAAAACGTCCTTTCCCTTGCTGTAACTACATTATAGACTATTACGGACAAAAAATCAAGTCATATCTAAAAATAATTTTAAAAAAATGTCCAAAAAGGTCTTGACGTATCCAAAAAGTTGTAGTATGATTCTTATTGTCCGATAAGGACAACAAAATGTCTGAAATGGTACCGAGCAGGACATGAATATGAAAAAACATATCGACAACTTAATAGCCAGAAGTTCCGAGACGTTCTTTTAAAGAAGAGCCGAAGTACAAGTGCGCATTATGCGATAAACACTGATGTACAAAATAGAGCCGCGGCGGGTTCTAAGGCGACGAGGCTTTATAAAGGATAATGATACTTACGCATTGCCGGGTCACACCATGGTGCGTCCCGGAGGAAATCGGGGAGGCTTAAAGGCCTATGAAGCAGAGCCACTGCAATCGGAACCGGCAGAAAGGAACAAATTATGATACAGGTAAAATGTATTACAGGGGATACGGAGTATATCGAAAACGAGCTTTCCTCTATGCTTTCTGAAGGCTGGGAAATAATCAGCATAGATACTGCTATATATGAAAGTTACGGGACTCTCAAGAGAGATACTGCCGTTTACCTGAAAAAATCTAATTAACGAAAAGGAGAAATAATTATGGCAATTAGTACACAAGGAACAGTTTTAAAAATCAAAAATGGAGAAGAAGCATTAGTAACCGTGAACATCAAGTCTTTCCCTGATCTCGGGGCAGCCCCTGCGGCTATCGACGTTACTACTCTGGCCGACACGGTACAGAAGTTTATTCCGGGAGTAAAGGCTCTTGCAGCTATGGAATTCGTAGCTAATTACGATAAGGAGGTCTTCACTACCCTCAAAGAAAAAGAAGGAGAAGATCTTACTTATACGGTGGAATTCGGAGCTAACGGCACTTTCACTTTCAACGGTTCTCACTCTGTGGCCATCGCCGGAGCCGGCCTTAACGCAGCAGTAGACATGAAGATCTCTGTGCTTCCGAACGGCGAGATAACAGCAGCTTAATCTGAGATGAAAGGGAGGGAAATCATGAAAATTAACGACAGAGAATATACGATTCCTGAATTAAATTTCAACGCAATGTGCGAACTCGAAGATCTGGGAGCGTCGTTTTCCGAAATGGATAAAAAGGTGCTTTCCACGGTCAGAGCATTTTTAGCGCTTGCTATGGGCGGGGACGCTGAAAAAGCGGGAAAGGAAATCGAGGCCCATATCGCCTCAGGCGGCAAGTTTGATGACATAATGCAAGACATCAACAGAGCCGTGGAGGAAAGCGGTTTTTTTCGGGCTCTCAAGGCGTGAGCGGAGAAGAAAGCTGGCCGCGGCAAGGCGGAGGCGCATCCGGCGCTTTCAAAGAGCCGGCTCCTGATTCTTTCAGAGAAGCCGTAAGCCGGGAATGGCTCCCCTTCGCCATCTGCGCAGGGCTGACAAAGGAGCAGCTTGGAAAGCTGTCTCCTGCGGCTCTGGCGCCGTATATAAGGGCGAGAGAAATAGAGCAGCGAGCCAGAATGGAAGAAATAAATTTTCAATGCTGGATGACAGGGATTTATTTTACCCATGCTCTGGCCTGCGCTTTCTCTCAGAACAGCTCTTATCCGGAGGCTCCTTTTGAGCTTTTTCCGGAGAAGATTTCGGAGGAAGAAAGAAGCCGAAGGGACGCCGAACTTTTCTCCGCTTACGTCAGCGAATATAACTCGCAGATAAAAAAGGAGGAGAAATGAGATTATTAGACGGATATAACCTGACGGTGGGGGCTGTCCTTGCCATGGCTGCCGAGATATTTCATCAGTATGGCGCAGTGCTGGCGACTTTTCTGATATTCAACATCATAGACTGGATAACAGGCACATGCAAAGCCAGATTTTCGGGCAAAGAATCCAGCGTCTGCGGTCTGAAGGGTATCTGCAAGAAGCTGGGATACTGGGTCCTGATCTTTGTCGCTTTTATGACGGGACAAAACCTGATGATAATGGGCGATGAAATGGGAGTTGGCTTTGCGGCTGCCGAATATATAGGGTGGCTCACCCTCACCATGCTGGTAGTCAACGAGGCCAGGAGCATTACAGAAAATCTGGTGCAGATGGGCGTCAAAGTGCCCTCAGTCCTCATCAGGGGTCTTGCCATAGCGCAGAAAGAACTTGAGAATATACAAGAAGATGAAGAAGATAACAGCGAGGCCATAGACAGAGACAGCCTGTGACATATATATGAACCGAAAGCAAGGCCCCTTTCACCTTAAAAGGGTTTGTATATAGAGGCAGAAGGCGTGGTTAAATACGCCTTCTGCCGCAAGATGCCGACGAGAAATTTATCTCCGTATGACTGCAAAAGAAAAGACAAGGGCATATTAAAACTACCATAATCCGGCGATGGTAGTTTTTTTGTGTTCTTAAAAATTTACAATCGCCCTATACCGCTGATTCGGGCAGCGACGTAGGGCAGAGAAAGGAGTGATATAAACGGAGGTCATGTGTCAAATGTCTTCAATTTGCGGACGAAGTCGTCGACATATAGGTATTCACCGTAGGCTTTTTTGATATTTTTGGTTAACTTTTCAGTACGAAAGGTTACTTTAAATCGTGTCTCATTTCCTTTTGTGAAAGAGATACTAAGATAATAATCATCATCATAGTTAATATAATAATGACTAAAGTCTGTGAAAGGTATTTCAACATAGGTAGTGTTGTCGAAGATATTCTTTACGACGAACTTGGAATCCGTAAAGAATATACAAGCCTTGTTGGCATCATAGGGCATCATGTTTAGTGAGTCTGCATCTATCATCATCATCATGATGGGACACTCGGCGTCGCACTCATCCTGCATTTTTTTGAAAAAAGGAATAACGTTTTTGCGGATATGTTTTCTGACACGCGCTCTTTTAATCAGCGGATAAATGCCGAAAAACCATATGGGGATAAAAGCCACTAAAATCCTGAGAATATACACAAAGTTGTACTCCAAAAAGTCATAAAAAGTCGTCATGATGAAAAGACCTCCAATATAGATATATCAAAATTATACAACAAAACACTTAGTGAAAAAAGAAATTTTAAAGAGAAAGGAGAAAAAATGGCACAAAGTACAGAAAATGTAAACATGCTCTCCGTAGATACCGACGCTCTCGCTGCGGCGCAGGAGATGATAAACAGCATAGTATCACAGATCGGGCAGATACCTGAGACCAAGAAGTTCAGCCTCGATGTAGCGGCAGATATTTCCAGCATAGCCAGCGTTGTGTTGTCTTTAGGGCAGATGTCTTATGCTTTTATAGACGGGTATAAGCAAAGTGAAAAGTTAAAGGACTATTTTGGAAAGGTGAATAGTGCAATTACAGACTTAGGTAAAAATCTAAGCACCACCGTCAAAGGCGTAGCCGCCGATCTTGCTGCCGGCAGCAAGGCTATAGGCGAGGGCATAGCCGACGGAGTATCAAAGGGACTTAAAGACGGTCTGAAGTCGGTCAAGATGAAGACAAAAGAACTGGGAGAGGACGGGGTTATAAAAGAATTTGAAACCACCCTCGAAATCAACTCCCCATCAAAAGTCATGAAGCGCATAGGAGGATACATAGCCGACGGACTGGGAGACGGAATCAAGGACGGCTCCAAGACTGTCAAGTCCGCCATGGGCGACATCAGCGACACCGTGGAGAAATCCGCCAAGAAGACTTCAAAGACCAAGTTCAGCTTCGGGGGCATAGCCGCCGTAGCCACGGTAGTAGCTACCCTGGTGGGATATTTCGTAGACATGCTTTCCACCAACGAAGCGTTGAGCGAAAAGATGGGCAAGATCTGGGAGAAGATAACAGAAGCCCTTTCGCCTGTCATAGAAGTGGTGACAGGCCTCTTCGATTCCTTCATAAACGGAGGAGAGGGAACCAGCAGCATACTCGACACGGTGGTGGAAGTCATCACCAACGTAGCCACGTTCATAGGAGAAGTCATAACTCAGATAGTCACCTTCTTCCAAGAAAACAGCGAGGTCATAGGAGGAATAGTCAGCGCAGTCTGGGGCGTGATTTCAGGCATAATCGAAGTCGCCAAAGAGATATTCGCAGGAGTCTTCGAGATAATAGGAGGATTCTTCGAAGAACACGGCGATACTGTGATGGCAGTAGTCGAAACCGTATGGGGATTCATCTCGAGCATACTGGACGGAGCCGCCAAGATCTTCGGCGGCATCTTCGACGTCATAGTGGGCATATTTACCGGCAACGGCGAAAAGATAAAAGAGGGCTTCGGCAAGATCTGGGAAGGTATCAAGGGCATCTTCGGAGGCGTAGCGGACTTCTTCAGCGGAATCTGGGATAAAGTGGTGAGCCTGTTCAAGAAAGTGGGCACCAAGATAGGAGACCAACACCTATGCTCTTGTCAAGGGCTTTGAAAAGCAGAACCTTTGACAAGAGCATACTAAAACTACCATGAACCGGCAATGGTAGTTTTTTTGTGTTCTTAAAATAAAGGTAGCCTTTGAATGTTACTCCGGAGGACATTTAAAAGGTGAAGGAGGAAAGGAGGTTAAAACAGGGATAGTATGCAAATTCGTTTGTTGCAAACCCAACTGATTGATAGTATAATTATCAAAACGGAGGTGTGGCATGCTGGGTGAAGATACAATCAAAAAGGTTCTGAATAATATTCTTCAGGTAGATAAAGCAGAAATTAAGTACATAAGAAAGATATTCAGGTGTCTTGATGAGGCTCTCGAAGCAAAAGAAAAGCTTGAATATGAAGAAGATGAAAAAGAACGAAAACATTTAGAGTGGCTTTGGGGAAGGCGGGATGGTATATGGGTGGACTTGTCAAACCTTGCTATATTTGAAGTGATATGTGAGTCGTTTCAGCGATACAGTCCTGATGAAAAATATGTGCCGCTTATTTTGCAGGCTTATGAAGAGCATAAGGACAGAATAAAGGCGTGGGATCGGGGTAGTAAATTCAGATTGCAAAAAAAGCCCATTACAAGCGAGCGAAAGGCTAGAAAATCTTTGGAGGAATTTATCAAAGGGCTAAATAAAAATACGCCACTTGTTGCAAGGCTACTCTTATCGGATTATGTGACTGCTGACCATAAAAAGACTGCCTACGCAATCAGAGATTGGCTCATAAAGGACTTCGACGATTTAATAGATAAAATAGAACCTGCCAGGCAGGAATATATCATATCGAGAAAAGGAAATGTAAAAGAAGAAGAAGTGGAAGATATGCTGAAAGAGACTTTTCCGGATGAATATGATATGTATAGCAGCTGTCTACTTGGTAGACCTTTTATCCCGTTTGTATATTATCCGAATTTAAAAATCAAATAAGTTATATTTAAAGATTGCTCTGCTGATGAAGCAGAGCTTTTATATTTTAGGAAAGGAGAAAAAATGTCAGAAAAAGAAAAGAAAAAAGCCGAAGAGCTATCGGATGTGTTTAAGGATTTAGGCAGTGCCTTCAGAATTGTAAACTCTGAGTTTGCCGACTTAATGACTTCCATCTCTGCTGGAATAAATACTTTTGAAAGCCTAAAAAGAACATTCAATATGGAAGAGGAGGGAGGGATAGTTAAGAATTGCTTAAATAGTGTGTCAAAATTATTTGGCAACGCCAACGAGAAAATACAAGAAACTACAACCAACGCCTTTAAAGCGATTGAAAAGTCATATAATGAACTTTCCCTTACCCTTAAGAACGAAGGCGTAAAAGGTGCGTTAAATGAAATAAACGAAAATATCAAAAAATTCGGCAGTACCACAAAAGACAACTTAACATCAGCAGATGGAAAGTTCCAAACCTTCTTTGGCGGGATAAAAGAAAAAGGAACCTCATCATTTGGAAAGCTTAAAACTTCAGCGGTAGGAGCTTTTGCTACCCTAAGGGCCCATCCGTTTGCAATATTGAGTAAAGCCGTAGCAGGCTTTGGAGCAATTGCATTGGGAGTGTTTTCTGCGAGTATCGTGGGAGGAATCGCTTTGGCAGTCGTGGCTATAACCAGTTTCATAGCATACTTTAATCAGCTCATGGAGACCAACGAAGAGTTCAGAGAAAAAATAACGGTCATGTGGGAAGGCGTAGGAGAGGCATTTCAGCCTGCCATAGATGCCTTTGGAGAATTGTTTGCATGTTTAGTAACAGGCAAAGAATCAGTAGACGAGCAGGGAGGAGAGATAACAGAGTCATTCCTTTCTGTAGCTACATCAATCATAGAGGGAATTACAGGCATAGTCACTTTATTCTCAGATATAGTAACCGGAGTCGTAGAGTTCATCAAAGAAATACTGTTTACTACCTCTGAAGACGCGACCGGTCAGTCCCAAACCACATGGGACACCATAACGCAAGCTGTTAGCGAAGCATGGGCTTTGATAGAGAGTATATTTACTACTGCAACAGAAATAATTATGACTCTATGGGGATTTTTCGGAGAGGATATCATCTCTGTATTCTCGACAGTCTGGGAGAGCATAAGCAGCGTTATTTCAGGAGCGGTAAGCGTTGTGAGCGGCATCTTCGACGTCATAGTGGGCATATTTACCGGCAACGGCGAAAAGATAAAAGAGGGCTTCGGCAAGATCTGGGAAGGTATCAAGGGCATCTTCGGAGGCGTAGCGGACTTCTTCAGCGGAATCTGGGATAAAGTAGTGAACTTGTTCAAGAAAGTGGGCACCAAGATAGGAGACGCTATAGGAGGAGCCTTCAAGACGGTGGTGAACTCTATAATCGGGTTTGCGGAAAATATGATAAACGGCTTTATAAAAGCCATAAACGTGGCGATAAAAGTCATAAACCTCATACCGGGAGTCAACATCAAGAAGCTGGACCTCCTGGTTATTCCTAGGCTGGCCGCCGGCGGAATGGTAGACGCCGGACAGATGTTCATCGCCCGTGAAGCAGGTCCCGAACTCGTAGGTTCCTTCGGATCGAGAGCCGCCGTCATGAACAACAATCAGATAGTGGAATCAGTATCAAGAGGTGTATACAATGCCGTCAGAAGCGCCATGGGCACAGGAAACAGCAGTTATACCTTCAACATCACCAATCAGCTGGACGGAAGAGAGATAGGCAGACAGGTGATCAAATATCATAACGGAGTAGTCAAACAGACGGGAATGTCGCCGCTTCTGATTTGATCTCTATATAAATTAAAAAGGATAAAAACGCCTTCAAGCCAAAAGCGGAAGGCGTTTTTAATTGAAAAAAGGAGGAAAAAATGTCAATTTTAAATGTAATAACTTATGATGAGAACGGCGCAGCCGATAAAACTCCGCTGCCCGACCCTCAGACTCTCCAGTGGGATTCCGTTGACGTCGAGGCGGAAGGCTGCAGCGGCACTAACCAGCTGGGAGAATATTTCAGAGATGTGATAGCAAGCAAAGTCACCTTAAGCGCCACCTGGGCAGTTCTTTCCGATGAAGAGATTTCAGGGCTTTTAAAGAGCATAGAGGAAAAATCGTTTGTGCTGGAATATCCTGACGCAAGGCTTGGGAAGAGAGTAATGACAGAAGTATACGTAAACAGCCGTACGGCGCCTATGTATTGTTATGACAAGGGCGAGGAAGGGCAGGAGGACTCATGGAAGTGGCAGGGTCTTTCCATAAGCTTTATGGAAGTATAGGAGGTGAGACTTATGGCAAATTCCACATGTAAGATAGACCCATCTTGGCCTGCGTGCAATATATGCAGCAGGCTCATTTTCAACAGAGGAACAAGCAGCGAGATGACTGTGTGCGGAAAAAACCTCATTTCAGTAAACCTGGTCGAAATGTACAACTCCTCGGACGGCATAACCATGGGAGCTTCCTGCGCCAACGCCTTGACAGTAGATATGATAGTGCCTTCAGGTCTGGCGTTTAAGACTGCCATGATAGAGCCTGTAGTCACCATAGACGATGCGGATACGACGCTTGGGACATTTTATGTATGCGGACACACTACTGAGAACAAGTACAAGACCGTGACGCTGGAATGTTATGATCCTTTCTGCAGAACCGAAGAAAAATATGCGCCGGGGATAGACGCGCCTGCTTCCATAGAAGAAGTGGCTGCAGATATAGCCGGGCAGTGCGGTTTTGAGATAGATTATGACTTTTCGCCGTATGCGCATATACAGATACCGTGGTACGGCGACTACACCTGCCGCCAGATGATAGGATATATAGCCGGTCTCATGGGAAAAAACGCCCGTTTTAACAGAAACGGTAAGCTGACTTTCTCTTGGTACGAGGACAGCGATATCACCATCGAAAGAGAGAGGCAGTATATAAACCAGTTCAAGCTTCTGAAATCCGATACGCAGAAGATAAATTCCGTATCGTCGGGAACTGAAGAAGAAAGATTTTCAAAAGGAGACGGACTGGGCATAGCTTTTGAAAATCCGTATATGACCGGGGAGATATTAGAAGCCATATATGATGAGGTTCACGGATTTGAGTTTCAGCCGTGTTCTGTGGCTCACAGAGGCGATCTCAGGATACTTCCCGGCACCAGAATCAAGATAAAAGACGATACGGGCGGCGACGTTTACGCCTGCGTCATGGAACATAACATGATCATCAACGGAGGACTGTCATCGACGCTGTACTCTTACGGCAAAGAGGATATCAACTACAGCTTTGAGTCAAACAATTCATCTAAGACTCTCAGCCAGCTGTCAAGCCGCATGGACAGAGCCATGATGATGACTAAGGAAATCAACGATTCTAAAGGAGGAGTGTTTCAGATCATAGACGCCGACGGAGACGGAATCAACGATTCCTTTATAATGAGAAACGCCGACGGAAAGGGGAGCTTTATACGAGGCAACAAAGACGGCATAGGTTTCAGCAAGGACGGAGGAGATACTTATACCACCGCCATAAACGAGCAGGGCATATGCACTGAGGCTCTCAATGTAAAAGAGATCTTCGCAGAGGAAATAGGCGTCAGCGGAGTTGAATTCTCAGATATGTTAAAAGTCCAAGAGGATGAACAAGAAGGCATGATAATGACCATAGGCTCGGGAACCAACAACGTGATAATGCAGCAGGAAAACGACCAGATCGCTTTTTACGAAAAGACTGATGAAGCCAAAAAAGTTCTCTGTTCTTTCGGCGTACAGACCGGTACTGGGAAAAAAGTCATCACTCTGGGCAATCTTTCCATAGAGGCATGGCCCAGCGGCAGAATAACTTTCAGCACAGGAGGTGATAAATAATGGCTACTACTATATTATATAACCAAAAATCTACTTACGGAGGACCGTATTGTTTCTATACGGTGCAGTATACGGAAAAATCACGTTCGGCGACGGCCGTCACGCTGGGGATAACCGTACAGGCAAGACTGCAGTATGCCGCCTCGTATAACGGATACAAGCTTACAGGCATACTGACGGTGGGAGGAACGGCTTTCAGCATACCTATCAAGGGAACTGAGACGTGGAGCGGCACTGCTGTTCATACTGTAAATCAAGATATAACGGTAGCGGCTTCCGCAGGAACTACTGCGCTTTCTGCGACTTTCGCCGTCACCAATCCGTCTACCAGCAGTTCAGTACTGTCTACCACAGGCTGCTCCAATATCTCTATTTCAAGATATTATACGGCGGCTTCCATGACGGCCGCCGGCGGCAAGATAGGAAACAAGATAAGAATCACCCTTACGGGGAAATATCCGCCGGAGGCGACCTGCGATATCACATACAATTTTTTGGGGCAAACGGGAACGGTGGCAAGCGGCACTACGGCCACTTCTATAGATTGGGATACTTCTTCCATAAAAGATAAGCTCCTGGCCAAAATACCGTCGTCATCATCGGCCTCCTGCAGCTTTTCCTGCACTACCAGAGTATCGGGCTCGTCTATAGGCGCTGCCTCGGCCAGCTGTACTCTTTCCACCGATGAGAAGGTGAAAATCAACTCTATGACGGTAACGCCTGTCAACGACAAGCAGTTCCTCATAGACAGAGGAATCTATGTGGCAGGCTATTCAAAGGCCAAAGTAAAGATATCGGCGTCTGCCGGAGCGGGATCATCCATCAAGTCATACAAGATAACAGGTCTTGAAAAAGAGGGTGATTCTGCCGACTGGACTTCACCGGTGATAACTAAAGACGGCAGTTTCGTGATAAAGGCCGTCGTAGCCGACATGAGGCCTCAGACGGCTGAAAAGAGTCAGAATATCACCGTTTTGAAGTACGAAAAACCGAAAGTGACTTTGAATGTGGAAAGGGGCTTTGTCGAAAACGGCCAGTGGACCGCCGACACTTCCGGAGTCAGGCTGAGAGTCAGCGGAGCAGTATCGGTCAGCCTGGCGGAAAACAGCGCAGATTTGACTCTGACTCTGGACGATCAGCCTTGCGCTGAGACGCTCTCTCTATTTGACGGAGAAACCTTTGATCTGATTCTCGAAGAAGAGGTGTCTATAGACGCTACCCATGAAGTGAAAGCCTATGTCACCGACGCTCTCGGCGAAAAAAGCCCCGATGTGACTTTCGGCATCCCTACAGAGATCGTAAACATGTCTTTTATGCCGGACAATAAGGGAGTGACGCTGGGAGGACATCCGGTGGAAGAAGGTTTCGTATCTCAGTTCCCTGCCAAGCTCTACGGCGGAATCTATGTGGATACGGAAAAAGGAGGCTTTGCCGCTGAGCTGGCGGCCAAATACAGTCAGCAGGGCAATGTGGCGGCTCTAAGCCGCCTTCTGCTGGACTTTACTCACCCTGTGGGATCATATTACTGGAGCTCTGACGACACCGACCCGTCGCAGATATTCGGCGGAACATGGACTCAGATAACAGGCAGATTCGTGCTTGCAGCCGGAGGCGGCTATAAGGCAGGTTCCACCGGCGGAGCCTCCAGCGTAACTCTGGGAATTTCCGAGATTCCTTCCCACACTCACAGCATCAGCGCGTCGGCGTCTTCAAGCGGAAGCCATTATCACAATATAGGATGCGATTATGACGGAGCAGGAGGAAGCATCTACGCTACTATTCATAAATCTGCGTCTTCCTCTCCGGGATACTGGGCGGGAAGGACTACCTCAGACGGATCGCATACTCACAGCGTTACAGGTACGGCTTCTTCCTCAGGAGGCGGAGGCGCTCACAACAATATGCCGCCTTACGTGACGGCCTACTGCTGGAGAAGGACTGCGTAAAAGCCTTGTCAAATGCGAAAAGAACAGTCAAATCACACTTGCATATAATAAAAAGAAAGGAGAATTTTTATGGCAAAATTGATATATTTAAGCCCGTCTAACCACGGGAAAAACCAAAATAAATGTTTAAGACCGGACTGTTACGAGGATAAACATACCAGGCCTATAGCCGAAGTATGCGCAAAATATCTTAAAAACAGCGGTTTCGATGTTATAATAGGCCAGACGTCCCAGAACATGGCGAAAAGGTGTCAGGAAGCCAACAGCAAGGGCGCCTCTCTCTACGTGCCTATTCATACCAACGCTTCAGCCACGGAATCGGCCAGATATCTTCTGTTCATGTTCTATCAGGATAATGCCGCATATAGAGCTATATATAATGCTGTGGCGCCGTTCCTTGAAGCGATATATCCGGGAGGCATAAAAGCTCAGTTTTCAAAGAGGGCGAATCTCTATGAGATAAACAGGCCCAGCGCCAAGACCATCTACTGCGAACTTGGATTTCACACCAACCAGACCGACGTAGACAGCTTCATCCACGATTCGGAAAGCGTGGGAAAGGCGCTGGCTCAGGGCATCTGTAAATATTTCGGAGTTCCTTTCGCTCAAGGAGGCGAAAGCGTATCGCCTCAGCCGGATCCTGCGCCTTCGGTCACGGCGGGTAAAGCTGTCAAGCTGGTCAGCACGCCGCTATACTCTTCTTCGACAGGAAAAGTCCCGGCCACCCATGTGAACGGAACTTATTATCTGTGGGACGATAAAGTAGTAAAGGGACGTATCAGAATCACCAACATTAAGTCGCGAGTCGGCGTCGCAGGTCAGGTGACAGGCTGGATAGACGAAAAGTATATTTAGAAAAATGAGTACGGCTGACCTAAAGGTCAGCCGTACAGGCCAGGGAAACAGCCAGCTGTCTGCTTGACGGGTTGTTATGATCGCAGGCGGAGCTATTGCAATGACCTGGAAAAAAAGAGATAAGGGCGGCGATGTTCTGCGGCGGGCAAGTTTGCTTTGGCAGGCAAGCCTGTCTTGGCGAGCAAGTTTGATTTGGAGGGCAAGTCCCGGTTTTTTCTAAAATCGTGACGTTTGCGGGAATTTTTGGCGCCGCGTTTTCGGTAAAGCGGATTTTAAAGCCGTTTACGGGACTTTTCAGAGCGGAAATCAGGGCAGAACAGCGCTAAGGCTCTCCAGGCAGCCACTTCGCCGCTATAAGATGTTCAAAAATTCCCGCAAACGCTCTATAATTTAAGGTAACCGAGACTTGCAAAGAAAAAATTCCCGGCGGGAGTCTTTTTTTTGCTTGGTACCGGGAATCGCCGACGAATTGTATTCTTGAGGTAAAGTTCTGCAGTAAACCGCCGCTGCCGATACATGTACAGAATTTTTCACAACTGTGATTCAATAAAAAATAATACCTTTAAGGCTCTGAATATGAACTTTCATCTGACGGGCAAGGATTTCAATTTCAGTGATTATCCATAATCTTTACATGGCTGACCTTCGGGCCGGCCATATTTTTTTATTTACATATATTTACAAATTCGCAGAAAAATGTATAATTTTACCAGGAGGGTGAAAAGATGAATTTTAGAGAATTTACTCAGAAGGAAATAGAATATGAAAAAAAACTGGCGCAGGATTATAGAAGAAAGATAAAAACTCTTCCCGGCGGCTGCCTTAACTGCAAGCGCACAGAGTATTATCTGGTCGAAAACAAAACGAGAAAGCAGACTTACATACCTAAAAAGCAAGGAGATGTCGTCGATGAGATTAAACTTCGCAAACGTCTTGAAATCTCAATATCCGTATTGGAAAACAATATTACCGCCCAGGAAAAGATGCTGATGAAATATCGGCCGTATGAATTTGATGATATTGAAAAGATAATTCCGAAAGTTTACAGAACGGAATCAGTACCTGCCGGTGAAAAGGTAAATATTAAAGAGGGGATAAAACTGTTTGATGACGGTGTAATTCATCTGACCAGTTTTGGCTTAAAAGTCAGATCAAAGTCAGAAGTGATGATCGCCGAATTTTTGAAATCAAGGAAGGTAGAGTTTGAGTATGAAAAACCTTTGGTTCTAAAGGACACTCTCGGTGAAAGAGTGACGGTGCATCCTGATTTTACGTTTACAAACCGGTATGGAGACAAGCTTTACTGGGAGCACTTTGGACTCCTGGGATCACAGAAGTACAGGACAGATACGCTGAAAAAGATTGAAACTTATATAATAAATGGAATAATGCCTTCTGTTCAGCTTATTACGACGGCCGAAAACGCTGATGGAAGCATTGACGCAGGGGTGATAATGCGAACGATAGAAATGATAGAAAAGATTTTATAACACGATTCGCCGTACGTTCCTCTGCCCGCTTAGCGAGCAGAGGAACGTTTCGATTTGGGACGAGGCTTAGGGAAAGCAGGGGAAGAGCTGGGGGAAAGACTGCGAGAGAGGCTTGGGCAGAACCGTGGGGGGCTACGATAGACTACGAGAGATTGAACCCCACTCTTTTTCTGAAAGATTAGTGTTTCGAGTGGGGCGGTACCCACTCATTCTCAATGAAACCTCGGTTTCGAGTGGGGTCACACCCACTCATTTTTTAGGATACAGCTGTTTCGAGTGGGGCAATACCCCACTCGTTTTGCAAGATATCTTCACTTTGAGTGGACTTATCTCGCAGCAATCAGCTAAAAAATTACAAAAATTTGATATAATTTACATTTTGCAAAGGGAGTAACCCCACTCTTTTTTATTAAAATTGTCGTTTCGAGTGGGGTCACACCCACTCATTTCCAACAAAACTCCGGCTTCGAGTGGGCCCTCGCCCACTCGAAAACCGAAAAAACTTGAAAACGAGTGGACTCTCGCCCACTCGAAACAACAAAAAAAGCTTGAATGAGTGGGGAAGGAAATAGGGTAAAAATCAAAAAAGTGTATTTTCACGGTCGAAACTTACAATATATGTAAAATTTGCAAAGGGAGTGACCCCACTCTTTTTTATTAAAATTGTCGTTTCGAGTGGGGTCACACCCACTCATTTCCAACAAAACTTCGGATTCGAGTGGACCCTCGCCCACTCGAAAACCGAAAAAACTTGAAAACGAGTGGGCCCCTGCCCACTCGAAACAACAAAAAAGCTTGAACGAGTGGGCCTGAGATCACTGTATTGACCCACTCACTGACTCTGCTCACCGACTTCGCCCACCCGTTCTCAACAAACTCGTAACTTTGAGTGGAACGCCGGCGATAGACGGCGCTGGCCGGTACGCCCTCGGCACCGCCCGCCGTCCAATGACCTTACTGCCCGTCAACTCAACTTATTTTACAGCAGGATTCTGCTTCGGGTAATCGGTGTTACCGCCATCGCAAGGTGAAGAGGAATTTCTCTTCTTTGCATATTTTCATATATTTCAAGCAAAAAAACTTGACACCTATGCCGCAGTCATGATAATATATACGCTGTGTAAAGCAAAATACCTTAACATCATGCGAGGAGAGCCAATGCTTAGCGATATAAACGATATTACAAGAGCCAGCCTCTTATATGATTTTTACGGAGCTTTGCTGACGGAAAAACAGCGTAGCGTCATGGCTTTGTACCACGAAGAGAATTTATCTCTTTCAGAGATTGCCGATGAATACGGCATATCGAGGCAAGCCGTACACGACGCCCTGAAAAAAGCCGAACAGGCTTTAGAAGATTACGAAAACAAATTAAAACTTATAGACAAATTAAAGAAGACGGCAAACGCGGCGGAAAGTCTCAAGCGAGAGCTAAAACTGCTGGAAGAATCTGCCGACATAGGCGGACAGGCCAAGATACATCTGAGAAATATAAAAGATATAGTGGCCGGGCTTGAAGATTAAACATCATTGAAGCTGCCGAAAAACACCGAAGATGTCGAACAGATAGGCCGGACTGTCGCATAGGATTCGTTTGGCCGAGCTGTACAGCTGACAAGACTGAATTCGGATGGGTCGACCCAGTTGAAACCGAATCTAACAGAGTCGAGATTGTCACCATAGCCGAAGCTGTTTCAATCGGCCTATCAATACGTCGGACGGTACGATCTACTGCGTCACGCAAGCCGGAACTAAATCAGGCAGAGCCGGCGCCTGGACTGAACTAACCAAACAGGCAGAGCCGGCATCGAGACCGGTCCAAACTAAATCAGGCAGCCACGATCGGCCGCAAACCCCAGACGGCCGCTACGGCCACAGGGTCATAGCCAGGGAGCCGCCGAAGCCGCAAACCACAGCCGGCCGCCATGGCCACAGGGTCATAGCCGGGGAGGCGCAGCAGCGCCAAACCCGCCCAGGCCGCCCAAATCACGGTCATTCAAAACCTCAGACGGCCGCCACAAGGAGATAAGATGGCATTTGAATCATTATCCGAAAAACTTCAAAATACATTTAAGAAGCTTAAAGGCAAGGGAGTCCTGACAGAAGCCGACATCAACGACGCCATGAGAGAAGTCAAGCTTGCGCTTCTTGAGGCAGACGTAAACTTCAAGATAGTAAAAGAATTCGTGGCAGACGTAAAAGAAAAGTGCCTCGGACAGGAAGTTCTCCAGAGCCTTACGCCGGGACAGCAGGTAATAAAGATAGTCAACGAGCAGCTGACCGACCTCATGGGAGGAACAGGAAGCAAGCTGACCTACTCACCAAGCGGGTTCACCGTGCTCCTCATGGTAGGACTTCAGGGAACAGGAAAGACCACCACCTGCGGAAAGCTGGCGACTTACCTTAAGAAAAACGGCAAGAAGCCGATGCTCTGCGCATGCGACATCTACAGGCCTGCGGCCATAGACCAGCTCGAAGTGGTGGCAGCCGGCGCAGACGTACCCGTATACGTAGACAGAAACAACCCAAAGGCGGAAGAGATCGCAGTAGCGGCTCGCAAAGAGGCCGAGAGAAAGGGCAGAGACGTGCTCATCGTCGATACCGCCGGACGACTTCAGATAGACGAGGAACTGATGGAGGAACTGGCCAGAGTCAAAAAGGCCGTAAAGCCTCACGAAATACTGCTGGTAGTAGACGCCCTCACCGGACAGGACGCGGTGAACGCCGCCGAGGGCTTCAACGAAAAACTGGGCATCGACGGAATCATAATGACCAAGATGGACGGAGATTCCAGAGGAGGAGCAGCCCTTTCAGCCAAGAAAGTGACGGGGAAGCCTGTCAAATTCGTAGGTATGGGAGAAAAGCTGGATGCTCTGGAGCCTTTCCACCCCGACAGGATGGCCGGCAGAATACTTGGCATGGGCGACATGCTTTCCCTCATAGAAAAAGCTCAGGAAAGCTATGACGACCAGCAGGCCGCCAAGCTGGAGAAGAAGCTTCGCAAAAACGAATTCACCTTAGAAGATTATCTTGAACAGATGGGCCAGATGCAGAAGATGGGTGGACTGGGAAAGATGCTGGAGATGATGCCGGGACTCGGAAACAAGAAGGTCAGCGATGATGAAATAGAAAAGGGAGAAAAAGAGCTGAAGCAGATGGAGGCCATAATATATTCCATGACTCCTGCCGAAAGACGAGACCCTAAGATATTAAACGCCAGCAGGCGAAGAAGAATTGCGTCGGGATCAGGACAGCCCGTCAGCAAGATAAACAGCTTGATAAAAAAGTATGAGGATACGAAGAAACTGATGAAGCAGTTCACAAATCCCGGCTTTATGAAAAAGAATAAAAAATTTAAAGGATTGTTTTAAGGAGGAAAAACAAAAATGGTAAAGATCAGACTGAAGAGAATGGGAGCTCATAAGAAGCCTTTTTACAGAATCGTAGTAGCGGACGTGAGAGCGCCTAGAGACGGAAAATTCATCGAAGAAATCGGCTATTACAACCCTATGACAGAGCCTAAAGAAATAAAGATCGACGAAGAACTGGCTCAGAAGTGGATAAATAACGGAGCTCAGCCTACAGATACGGTAAAAGCCTTATTCAAGAAATCCGGAATTTTGAAATAGGAAGAAAGCGGTGAAATCTAATGACTAAATTGGTTGAAGCAATCGCAAAGTCACTTGTTGACAATCCCAACGGCGTCGAAGTGTCCGAGACCGAAAGCCGGCAGGGAACGATTATTCGCCTTAAGGTAGACCCGAGCGATATGGGGAAGGTGATCGGTAAACAGGGCAGGATCGCAAAAGCTTTCCGTACTGTTGTCAACGCCGCAGCAACTAAGGAAAATAAAAAAGTGACAGTTGAAATTGTGAAAGAATAATTCTAAAATAAGTAGGCACATACTTACCTGAGGTATTTATGTGCCTATAATAGTATGGCAGAGACTGCTGATACTGCGGCCATAAGCCGGTACAGCCGGGCCATATGTAAGAGGAAAGAGATTGCTTATGGAGAAGATAAAGATTGGAAAGATCGTCAACGCCGCAGCGCTGAAAGGCGAGGTGAAGATATATCATTATTCCGATTATAAGGAAAGATTTGAAGAACTTGACAGCGTCATCGTCTGCGGTGACAGGCGAGGCAGCGATGAAAGACAATATGAAATAGAGAATGTCAGGTATCAGAAGGATATGGTAATAGCCAAACTCAAAGGAGTGGATGACCGCAATGCGGCAGAATCTCTCAAGGGCTTTGACGTGTTCATAACAGAAGAAGATCTGAGAGAACTTCCCGAGGATACCTTTTATATAAGAGACCTCATCGGATGTGAGGTGATAGACGGCAGAGACGGCAAGACTCTGGGACAGATAAGCGACGTGCTCAAGACGGGCGCCCAGGACATCTATCAGGTGGAACTTGCCTTTGGAGGACAGGCACTTATTCCCGCCGTCGCACAATTTATCGAAAAAGTCGAGATAAGACAAAAGACAGTGGTGATAAAAGTGATACCGGGGCTTATTCCCGGGATAGACTGACGAGCCTGCCGAGAGAATGAGGGGAAGCTGATGAAAATAGACGTACTGACCCTGTTTCCGGAGATGTTTACTGCCGTAACAGAAAGCAGCATACTGGGAAGAGCCGGAGAAAAGGGTATAATAAATATTAACCTGATAAATATAAGAGACTACAGCAGAGATAAGCACAACAAGGCGGACGATACCCCCTTTGGAGGAGGTCCTGGGATGGTAATGCTTGCAGACCCTATCTTCGGAGCTCTCGAGGCTTCCTCTGCCGGAGAAAAGAGGATTCTGTACATGTCACCAAGAGGCAGGGTGCTGGATCACGACAAGATAAGAGAATTGTCAGAGGAAGAAGAACTGGTGATATTGTGCGGACATTACGAAGGGATAGATCAGAGAGCTATAGACTATTGGGGTATGGAAGAAGTCTCCATAGGAGACTATATACTTACGGGAGGAGAGCTTCCTGCCATGGTGCTGATCGACGCAGTGGCAAGATTCATACCCGACGTGCTTGGAAATTCTCTTTCAACCAGCGACGAGTCTGTTTATTCGGGCCTTCTCGAATGTGATCAATATACTAAACCGAGAACCTATCAAAATATGGAAGTTCCGGAAGTGCTTACCGGCGGCAATCATAAACTGATACATCTGTGGCAGTACGAAAACGCTCTGAATCTCACAAAACAGCGACGTCCCGACCTATGGAAGAAGTACCTTGAGGCAGAGAAAAATCTCACTAAAGATGAGAAAAAAATATTGGAAAAGGTTGCGGCAAAACCCCGTTAGTCCTGTTGTGCTTGGCAATATTTTGTGGTAAAATATTTTAAGGGGAAAATATGAAAAAAGCAAAGATTAACTTTACTGCAAAAAAAGGATTGATAGTGTTTTTTATCCTATTTATCCTCTTATATACGATAATTTACATTGTTCCTACAGTATTTGATATATTTACACAGACATATATAGCGGAATACGGCACTTTAGAGGTGAAAGAGGAGGCAACTTGCGTATTCGTCAGAGATGAAAAGGTATATAAGGCTCAGTCGTCGGGGAAAGTGGAACGAAAAGCAGAGAGCGGCGATCTCCTGCGTTCCGGCGAGGTTGTGGCTGCTTTAGGCGGACAAGACCAGATAAACGATATGAGGGGAATAGTCAGCTATCGCTATGACGGATATGAGGACAGGCTCAATTCGGAGAACATGACCCAGCTTGAGAAGTCGTTCATATCAGAATATAAAGAAGCGGGCAGCGCAGTACACGACGCGGCCACAGGCACTGCTGAAGCAGGCGACGTACTGTTTAAAATGATAGACAACAGCAGCTGGTACCTGGTGTGCTGGATGAGCGAAGAAAAAGCGTCTATATTTACAGAAGGAAGCAGCGTTTCGGCTAAAATGGATGAGGCAGACCAGATACCGATGAGCGTTGAGAGCATCGTTAAGCAGGGCGACTCTGTACAGATAATATTATCCTGCAACAGGACGTATAAGGATTTCGACCTTTACAGAATAAGAACTTGCGAGTTAGTGGCTTCCGCCTATAGCGGAATCATCCTGAACAGCGACAGCATAGTAGAAGAAGACGGAGTAAAGGGCGTATATGTGGTGGACAAGTTCAACAATGAGAACTTTGTACCGGTCAACGTACTGTCATCTCAGGGAGGAAAGACTGTCGTTGAGAAGAATTTCTTCCACGATCAGGAGGGAAACCGTGTCGAGACGATCAGCGCATACGATGAGATTCTGAAATCCGGGAAAAAATAGCAGATAAGGGGTGAGAAGATGTCTATCGGAGAGAATATAAAGCATATACAAAAACTTAAAGAAGACGCGGCCAAGAGGGCCGGACGCAGCGGAGAAGAGGTTCTTCTCGTGGCCGTAACCAAACTACATTCGGCAGACGAGATAAATGAAGCGATAGATTGCGGCATAACAGATATCGGGGAGAACAAGGTCCAGGAGATAATGGATAAGTACGAGAAGGTGAAGCCGGTTCGCTGGCATCTCATAGGTCATCTTCAGACTAACAAAGTAAAATATATAATAGATAAGGTGGCGATGATACATTCCGTCGATTCGCTTCACCTTGCTAAAGAAATAGACAAAAGAGCCCGTCAGCACGGTCTCGTCATGGATATACTTATCCAGGTGAATTCGGCTATGGAAGAGAGCAAATTCGGCATAACAACCGAAGAGACGGGGAAGATGATAGATGATATTCTGCGGGAATGTCCCAATATCAGGATAAGAGGGCTAATGTGCATAGCCCCGTTTGAAGATAATCCGGACGACGCAAGAGTTTATTTCGCAGAAGTCAAGAAATTGTATGACGAGTACGCAAAAGTACATCATCCGAATTTAGATTTTAAATACCTTTCGATGGGTATGTCCAATGATTTTGAAGTGGCCGTAGAAGAAGGTTCAAATCTTATACGGGTAGGCACTTCTATCTTCGGAGCGAGAGATTATTCCAAAAAAATGGGTTGAATACGAGGAGGAAATTAATAATGGGAATTTCAGACACTTTTAAAAAGCTGGTAGGCATTGAAGAAGTTGAGGATGACTTCGACGATGAAGAATTAGAAGCGGAAAAGGAGAGAATATCGAGAGAATCCGTCCGCAAGCCTCAGATAGAATACAAGGCTCCTAAGGCTATGGGAGACACTACCAAAGCCGTGCCCATTGACAGACGTATTTCGGTGGCGGGAACCAGCGCTTTCAAGCTGGTGGTCATAGAACCCAAGAGCTTCGATGAATGCCCTAAGCTGGTAGACAGCTTAAAGGGGAGGAGACCTGTGATAATAAATTTAGAAAAGATAGAAACCGAAACGGCGAAAAAAATCTTTGATTTTTTGAGCGGAGCTACATATGCTTTAAACGGCAATGTGCAGAAGGTGGCCAACAATATTTTCATATTCGCTCCGGAAAGCGTAGATATAGCCGCCAATCAAGATGAAAGGGGATTTGACTTCGGGGGAAACAAGAACCCCTGGAGGTAAGAAAAATTAAGAGATTATGAAAGCAACGATTATTTACGCCATATATATGTTCTGTAACATTTTAGTGGCGCTGCTCTTAATAAGAGCGTTGATGAGCTGGTTTGTAAGGGATATGTACAGTCCTATGGGGAAGATATACGGCGCGATAATCAGATTTACCGAGCCTATAGTGATGCCTTTTCGGAGGCTGCTTTCCAGGTTCAACACCGGCATGCTGGACTTTTCCGTCCTTTTAGCTATGCTTGTCATAGAGATGGCGGGAAACATACTCGTAAAGATTATCGTACTGTTTTAACAGGCGGGGAAAGAACCGCTGCGATCGTCTGTTTCGACTGCAGACGGGCTGGGCTTTCTTTCAGATTTCGCTTTGATTTTAATAAAAGTGTTTTGGGAGGAATAAATGATTACACCTGCGGATATAGAATATAAGGAATTTACTAAAGCAGTAAGAGGATACAAAGAAGAGGAAGTAGACGCCTTTTTAGATCTCATCATAGTGGATATGGAGAATCTGATAAGAGAGAACAAGAAACTCAAGGCAGACCTTGAAAAGGCTAAGAACCAGGTAAATCAGCACGTCACTACGGAGACTTCCGTATACGAGACTCTCGAGGCAGCCAAGTCACTCATGAACGACATAGCTGCCAGCGCTGAAAGAAGAGCGGAGGTACTCTTAAAAAATGCCGAGCTCGAAGCTTCTCTGATCACCAAGGAGGCCAGAGAATCCATAGCTAAGCTGACGGAGGAAGGCAGCCGTCTCAAAACGAAAGTCGAAACTCTTAAGAGCAGATACAAGAGACTCCTGGAAGATGAACTGGAACGGCTCACTTATTCCGGAAACGATCTCTTCGCAGAGTTTGAAAACGAATTTATGCCTGAACCTTCGGTACAGAGCGACAGGGGAGAGGGTGCAGCTGAGGAGAAGACCGGTCAGGAAACTTCAAAGCAGGATCTCTCGAAAACGATAGTTAATTTACGGTGATGATATTAGGGGGAGCTTGGCGTAAGGCGCAGTCAAAATGAAAAAATTCAGGTATTTGTTGGTAGTAGGGATTATACTTTTAGATCAGATCATAAAGATTTGTATTAGAAATACCATGTATATAGGCGAGAGCTTGCCTTTGATAAAAGATGTGTTCCATATTACCTATGTACAGAACAGGGGTGGCGCTTTCAGCATATTGTCGGGACAGGGTTTTATTCTGACCGTAGTGCCTTTGGCGGCTATAATCTTTGCCGCATGGTATATGGAAAGACATCTGACCGACCATTGGAGTCTGCCTTTATCCCTCTGTCTCATAATAGGCGGAGGTATAGGAAATCTGATCGACAGGATATTTCTTGGATTTGTCACGGATATGATAGACTTCAGATTTTTTCCTGTATTCAATATAGCGGATATAGCCGTATGCGTGGGAGCAGGTTTTCTGATACTCTATACCCTCTTCTTTTCTGAGGACGACGCCTCTAAAAAGACTAAGAGCGGTTCGAGAGAACCGGCGTGAGAACAAAACATCAGAGAAAGGTCCGCCTGCGTCAGGCGGTCGGTCACATGGATAAAATACAGAAATATACATTTGTCATAGATGAGGAAACACAAAGCACTAGATTGGATTTAGTGCTTTCTTTGCAGCTTGGGGAAGTATCCCGAAGCTTTATACAAAAGCTCATAGACCAGGGGCAGGTCTCTGTGGATGGAAAAGTATGCCGCTTAAAAAAATATAAGGTCAGCATAGGTGAAGCCATAGAGATAACTCTGCCACCGCCGAAGGAACTGAAAGCCGAAGCGGAGAATATACCTATAGAGATAGTATACGAGGACGATGATCTATTGGTAGTGAATAAGCCGAGAGGAATGGTGGTACACCCGGCCGCAGGAAACGAGAACGGAACTCTGGTAAACGCTCTGATGTATCACTGTCAGGGCAGATTATCTTCCATAAACGGCGTCATAAGGCCGGGCATAGTTCACAGAATAGACAAGGACACCAGCGGACTGCTTGTTGTAGCTAAGAACGATACGGCTCACGAATGTCTGTCTGCGCAGTTAGCCGAGCACACCATAGTTAGGCGCTATGAGGCGCTCGTATTCAATAATCTTTCTGAAGAGGAGGGAACCATCGACGAACCTATCGGAAGGGACCCTTCCAGCAGAATACGCCAGGCCGTGATACATGGCGGCGGCAACGCCAGAAATGCCGTTACCCACTGGAAAGTACTGACCCGTTTCGGGCGTTATACTCTTATAGAGGCCAGACTCGAAACAGGAAGGACACATCAGATAAGAGTCCATATGTCATATATAAAGCACCCTCTCGTAGGCGATATGGTATACGGACCTAAGAAACAGCCGTTTAATATCTCAGGGCAGCTTCTCCATGCCAAAGTGCTGGGATTCGTACATCCGCACACAGGCCGTTATATGGAATTTGAAAGCTTCCGCCCACAGGTATTCGACGATGTTATAAAGAAACTTGAAAGTAATTTGTGAAAGGATCAAAGATGCAGAGATCTAATGAAGAAAAAAACACACCTTTTGAAAAAACAGCTCTTAAACCGGGAACTCTTCTGAGCCCCGTACCTGCAGTTATGGTATCCTGCGGCAGAGATGAGGAGAAAAATATATTGACTATAGCGTGGACCGGAATAATAAATTCCCAGCCTCCTATGACTTATATATCAGTGCGTAAATCCCGCCATTCTCACGGAATAATTAGCAGGGAAAGAGAGTTTGTAATAAACCTGACTACCGAGGAGCTGGCCTTTGCGGCCGACTGGTGCGGAGTCAAGTCCGGAGCGGACACAGATAAATTTAAAGAGATGAAGCTTACGCCGCTGAATTGCAGCGAGGTGTCCTGTCCCATGATAGCTGAATCTCCCATTAATCTCGAATGTAAAGTAAGGGAGATACATGAATATCCTACCCACGACATGTTTGTAGCTGAAATAGTAAAAATTCACGTAGACACAGGCCTTATGGAGGAAGACGGACGGCTCTCGGCTGACAAGGCTGGCCTTTTGGCCTATGTCCACGGTGAATACTTTGGGATAAAGAAGAACCCTATCGGCAGGTTTGGTTTCTCTGTCATGAAGAGAAAGACTAAAAAGCGTATCAACAGAGAGAAAAATCTCGACCGTAAAGCACGAAACCATAGGAGGCGGAGAGGATAGCTCTCCGCGGGAGCTTGGTCTTAGCATCATGGATAAAGATAGATAGGGCTGATCCGAGCATTTTATTTTAAGTTGTAGCGAGGCCTGCTCCCATGGCGGTTAAGCCATGGGAGCAGGCTTTAAAAACATCTAAGTACAAGTCTTGATGTAGTCTATACAATCCTCACATACATATCCGCATTTAAAGGTTATGTTGTTGTGTATTCTCCCGCATAGTGAACAGCGATGCTGCACCATCATCTATACCTCCTTCTTTCGTACAGCCAAGGCCGTACCTGAGATGTGATTTAATAGTACATCAAATGACCGTCAAATAAAAGGATGAATTTACAAAATATGTAAAATTCATCATTTTTATGTAGGATTTTAGACTTTAAATGTATTTTTGATGAGAAAAGATGCGTCAGAGATAGGGACTGCGGGCAGCGGCATATCGCAATGTCCGTCACTTGATACGCTCCTCTGACATGCTGAGGTTTAAAGGACTGAATGACTTTTACGGCCTCATTGCCGCAGCCCTCTTTTTCTGAAAAAAACAGCCTGACAATGGACTGCCAGCCTGGAGAAAGAGTTCAAGTTTCTTTTTTTGAGGTGAGTTTTTTTCCGCCGGGTAGCAGTTCATACTCAAATCGCATGGAGCTTGCTTCTCGCTGAATTTTGACTTTACCGAGAATTCGCAGTCGAGAATTCCCGCAAACAGCTTGAATTTCGACTTTACTGAGAATCCGCCGCCGAGAATTCCCTCAAACGCCTTTAAATTTGAATTTGAAAACCATAAAATTATGAGTGATTATTTGCTCTCCATAGATTATCAATAAAATCCTCCAAAAGCCTTGAAAACAAAGGATTTATCGCAATGTGTTCGCCTTATCCTTTTATATGATTTCACACAAGTTTACTCTTTCCCTGCCTGCTTATAAGGGCAAAATCAAGGGCAAGAAAATCTCATAACAAGATATAACAGAGTGTGGCAATCGGAGAACTGTGACATATGTGCGAATATATTATAACGGAGGATTTTTTAATGGACAAGTATATTTATGATGAAAGCAATGGTTTATGGTATGAGTTGCAGGAGGATTATTATATTCCTTGCCTTGTTTTACCAACCGAAAAAGAAAACAAGCCTATCGGTTTATGGGGACAGCGACACAAACGTTACTTACAGGAACATAAAAGAATGGGTTACATCTCGCTGCTCATGAATGGCAAGTTTAATAGTTATCTTGCCGACATTGATGAACAGGCAACAGAGATGATGTTTCAATTGGTCGAGCAAATGGCTGGCAAGGAGGGTGTGACCGAACAACTCAAAGCAGAAAATTCGATGTTATGGGTTGGTCGAATGAATGAGATACAGGCAAGAGCACGAGAAATTGTATATGCCGATATTATCTATAAGTAAAAAATGTAACATATAGAATATTAAAATTTTGGCAGTCAAAAATTAAAACTTTGCCTGCCACAATTATTATTCGATGTGTTCTCTTTCATAATGACTTTGGTAATTCATTATGCTATAATGAATTTAATTTACGGTATCGCACTGCATCTACTAATTTGGAGTTCGATTAGAACTGGAAAAAGATTATATTGATTGCTCTCTATGCGAGATTAAAACCGATTATACAGGAGGAAATTGAATGAGCAATATTATTCAAATCAATAATCTTAATAAAAGTTTTGGAAGTGTAACCGCTGTTCAGAATTTGAGTTTTCGTGTGAAAAAAGGAGAGTTGTTTGCTTTTCTTGGTATCAATGGGGCAGGAAAATCAACTACAATCAATATTATGTGTGGACAACTGTCGAAAGACAGTGGAAGCGTTTTTATTGATAAACACGATTTAGATAAGGACATGGACTATATTAAGCGTGAACTGGGTGTAGTGTTTCAATCATCTGTCTTGGATTCTGCCCTTTCTGTTTATGATAATTTGGAAAGTCGTGCCGCTTTATATGGCATTACTGGAATGGAGTTTAAGAAACGACTTGAGGAACTGGCGAAAATATTGGATTTTGAAAACTTATTGAAACGCACCGTTGGTAAATTATCAGGAGGACAACGCCGAAGAATTGATATTGCAAGAGCTTTGTTTCATAAGCCCAAAATCCTTATTCTTGATGAGCCGACAACAGGACTTGATCCGCAGACACGCCGACTTATTTGGAATGTTATATCAAGTTTTCGCAAAGATGAAAATATGACTGTATTTTTAACTACGCACTATATGGAAGAAGCTGCGGAAGCTGATTATGTTGTTATCATTGATGATGGGAAAATATCTGCAGAGGGTACTCCGCTTGAATTAAAAAATATTTATACTGGTGATTACATCACAATTTATGATGTAGATGAAAAGGATATTAAAGCACTTGATGTGGAATATGAGCAAATCCGAAACGGTTATCGCCTTTCTGTACCGGATACAAAGGCTGCAACTGAATTGATTATTTGTAATCCGCAGTTGTTTAATGATTACGAAATAACAAAAGGAAAAATGGACGATGTTTTTCTTGCTGTTACGGGCAAAACGTTGGTGGGGGTGCAGAAAAATGAGTATGGCTTTCATTCTTATTAAAAGAAATATCAAATTGTTTTTCAAAGATAAGGGAATGTTCTTTACCTCTTTGATAACGCCTGCTATATTGCTTGTACTTTATGTGACTTTTCTTGGGAATGTGTATCGGGATAGTTTTACATCTAATTTACCTAATTCATTAAAACTATCAGAAAGCATAATAGAGGGACTGGTAGGCGGTCAACTTATCTCATCTATTCTTGCTGTTTCGTGTGTAACGGTTGCTTTTTGTTCTAATTTTTTAATGGTGCAAGATAAAGCGAATGGTACGATAAGAGATTTAAGAATATCTCCTGTAAAGTCAGCTACACTTTCGCTGAGTTATTATGTTGCAACCTTGCTTTCAACACTTATTATTTGCTTTGCTGCAACGGGTATCTGTCTTACTTATGTGGCTGTTGTCGGTTGGTATATGTCGCTCGCAGATATATTCTTTTTGTTTCTTGATATTTTACTCCTTGTTTTGTTTGGAACAGCATTATCTTCGATTATTAATTTTTTCTTATCAACACAAGGACAAATTTCAGCGGTAGGCACAATCATCAGTGCGGGATATGGTTTCATTTGTGGTGCATATATGCCTATTTCTTCATTTGGAGAAGGGCTGCAAAAAATAATCTCATTTTTGCCGGGTACTTATGGTACATCACTTATCCGAAATCATACAATGCAAGGGGCGCTTGCCGAAATGCAAAATCAAGGTATTCCAACAGAGGTTATTGAAAAACTAAAAGATTCCCTTGATTGCAATCTTTATTTTTTCGGAAGTCAAGTAAATATTGGAACGATGTATATGATACTTGGAATTACTATTTTGGTATTGATTGGAATTTATATTTTGTTAAACAAATCAAAAAAATATAACTGTTAATTTTGTAGTTGCAAATGATTATGTATGCCGCCGCTATGGGTAACACCATAACGGCGGCATACATAATCATTTACCGACTGCAAGCGTGATTTTCATATTCTGAACATTGATGAGTGTTTCTTTCCTGCACTTCGGACAGTAGAGAGGAAAGTTTTTTAATTCCGTATCTTCCCGTATCATGGTACGGGTTTTATTGCCGCAGACAGGACAATATTCCCACGCTGTTGTGTTCATATCATCACCTCACAATGTTTGCCCTTTGCGTTTTATAAATCTAACAGGTATTTCATCAATTCTTTTGGCTTTCCAATATTATAAATCAATCTTCTCAAAATTTTTAATTGCCTGTTGCATAGAAGTTGCGGTCAATAATGTAAATACGATTACGCCCGCTATGAATACGCTTATTTGCAGTCCGATATGCGTAAAGCCAAAGGCATTCAAGGCTGAAAGTGTTGGAATATGGAAAAGTGTTTCGCCAATGCCCACAACAAAAAAGGCAACAATAATAAAAGTAACAAAAGGTTTGGCGAATTTATAGGCTGTCTTAAAAAAACCACCAATGAATATCAGATTAAACAACCCTAAAATCAGTAATACAAAGCCAAGATATACAAGATTAGCATTCATTAGAGCATTATGTCTGTATACGGAAACTTCCGATAATACCGTCATACGAACCAAAACAGGTACGGATGTCAAAATAAAATAGCATAATTCTATCATAATACAAAACACGTACTTTGCCCTTACGATGTCACCTTTAGCAACAGGCAAAAGAGCAGTATAGGTGATGTCGTTCGCTTCTCTCATACATTGAAACGACTGAAACAGTCCAAGACAGACAAAAAATGAGCCGACTAATATAGGATAACCCGGCAAAAATGCCATAAATCCAAAGGCAATAAATATGTACGAAAGAGGAGAAGCTGCAAGCTTCATTTCTTTTTTTAACAGTTTTCTCATACCTTCTCTTCCTTTTCCATTCGTAATATAGCTTCTTCTAATGTTTCCCCATCTTTGCAGTAATTTTCACAAAATTTATCCTTAGAGCAGTTGGCAATAAGCTTCCCTTTTCTTATGTACATAATATCATCGGCACATTTTTCTATATCCGAAGTGATATGCGTGGAAAACAATAATGCAACCCCTCTGTTTTTTAGCTCAACAAATAACTCAAGAAGTTCATCTCTGGAAAACGGATCAAGTCCACTTGTCGGCTCGTCCAAAATCAGAATTTCTGCCCTATGAGAAAGAGCGAGAAGAAGATTGAATTTTACTTTCATTCCCTCTGAAAGCTCGCAGGGCATTTTATTTTCATCCAGCGAAAACAATTCAAGATATTCCCTGTACGCAGTTTCATCCCAATTTTTATAAAAAGTTTTCGTTATAGCAACAATATTCTTGATTTTTTTCTTTGGATAATAGTTGACTGCTCCTGTAGAAAATCCAATGCGTTGCTTTATTTCTTTCTCATTTTCTGAAAATGGCAAGCCAAAATAATAAATCTCGCCGCAATCAGGATGAACAAATCCTAAAACAGACTTTATTGCTGTAGTTTTACCTGCTCCGTTTCTGCCGATAAAGCCGATAATTCTACCAGCGTTCAACTCAAAAGAAATGTCCGACAGCACAAAAGAGGGATACGATTTACTCAAATTTCTAATATCACAAAGCGACATTATTCATCCTCCTCAGTAGTCTCAAATACAGCAGCGGCAAGCTGCGAGAACATTTTTTTCGGTGGAATTGCAATTCCTCGCTTTTCATCACCTAAAATTACCAACGTATCCCCGGGGTTAATATTAAATATTTCTCTTGCCTGTTTCGGTATAACAATTTGCCCTTTTTCGCCAACCGTAGCAGTCCAAGCATATTTCCCTTTTGGTTTTGGCATAGTAATAGTAATCCTCCTTAATAAGTATGATTTGTTATACAAATCATACCCTGATTATTTCTATTTGTCAAGAGAAATTATGAAAACCTGTAACGCTTTTTACATTTAAATTGTATAGACTATAGAAAACTATTATCTTTCCCAAAAACAACTCTAAAAAGCGTTACAAAGAAGGGCGAAGATACCAATAAAAGGAGCTTCGCCTTTACCTTATATTATGAGAAAATCAAAGTATTATTGACAACCTCTCTTGCACTTGCCTGTATCTCATTCATTTTTCCAACCCACAACATCGGAGATTCTGCTTTGAGTTGTTCGGTCACACCTTCCTTATCAGCCATCTGCTCAACTAATCGAAACATCATATCCGTTGCCTGTTTGTCAATGTCAGCAAGGTAACTGTTTAACTTTCCGCTTGTGAGTAGTGTAGTGTAAACTGGTAGTGTCAAGGATTTTTCGCAAATTGGTTTGCAGTCTCTGGAATAAATGAAGTCAGCCAGCAATGGAGGTGTCCTCAAGGGCCGCCTCCAGGTGCTTCATGTTCATGTACTTTTTGTTGCCCCACTGGGTGCCAGCCACATGGCGCAGCCGGGCACAGACCAACATGAGAGCGGAATTGCCGTCCGGGAAACTCCCAACCACACGGGTACGGCGACGGATCTCCCGGTTCAACCTCTCAATGACATTGTTGGTGCGGATGCGAGTCCAGTGCTCACTGGGAAAATCACAGTAGGTCAACGTTTCTTCAATGCCGTTTTCTACCTTCTTGGATGCTTCTTTCAGCTTCATGGAACGCAACTCCTCCACCACGGCCTTGGCCTTCTCGCGGGCAGCTTTCTTGCTCTCTTGGGCATGGATCGCCTTGAGCATCTTAGTCACCAGCTTCGCCTTGGAACGCGGTGTAACAGCAAACACATTTCGGTAAAAGTGGACTGTACACCGTTGGTATTTGGCCTCAGGGAACACTTCACCCACGGCTTCTATCATACCGAGACACTTGTCTCCAACGATGAGTTTCACACCGTCCAGGCCACGGCCACGCAGCCACTGGAAGAAACTGCCCCAACTGGCCTTGTCTTCTTTCATGCCCTCAGCGGCACCCAGGACTTCACGGTATCCGTCTTCATTGACCGCAATTGCTACAAGAATGGCTATATTTTCAAACTCTCCGCCCCAGTTGCGGCGTAGGTAGATTCCATCCACATAGACATACGGATACCGTCCACCTTGCAGAGGACGGTTTCGCCAATCCTCAATGTGAACATACGCTTTCTTATTTAGCTCACTAATGGTGGATGGCGACACCTTGCTGCCCCACAGGGCCTCGGTGATGTCCTCCACACGCCGGACGGATACACCTGCCAGGTACATTTCAATGAGAGCCTCTTCCACACTGCTTTCACGGCGGCGATACCGCTCAATGATAGCGGTCTCAAAGGAGATGCCTTTGAGCTTAGGCGCCTTGAGAGTAACATCCCCGGAAGTGGTGGTGAGGTTGCGGCTGTAGTGGCCACTGCGGTAGCCCTGGCGCTGCTCATTGCGCTCATACCGGGCTGCTTGGGTCAGCTTATTGGCCTCTGCCTCCAGTAGTTCGTTGAGCGTTTCCTCTACACTGCCTCGTACAAGTTCCTTGAGTTCGCTCTTGATTACGGCCTCGTTTAGTTGTACAATCTTCTCGGACATGGTTTGCTATCTCCTTTCGAATGTTTGTGCCGCAACTTCATTCTACCAGAGATCTGCAAACCATGTCTCTTTATTTTTGCGAAACTTATTCTACCTTATCTGTAAACTGCCCTTTTATATTCCTGCAAATAGCGTTTGTGTCGTTGTCCCCATAAGCCGATAGGCTTGTTTTCTTTTTCGGTTGGTAAAACAAGGCAAGGAATATAATAATCCTCCTGCAACTCATACCATAAACCATTGCTTTCATCATAAATATACTTGTCCATTAAAAAATCCTCCGTTATAATATATTCGCACATATGTCACAGTTCTCCGATTGCCACACTCTGTTATATCTTGTTATGAGATTTTCTTGCCCTTGATTTTGCCCTTATAAGCAGGCAGGGAAAGAGTAAACTTGTGTGAAATCATATAAAGGGATAAGGCGAACACATTGCGATAAATCCTCTATTTTCAAGGCTTTTGGAGGATTTTATTGATAACCTATAACCTCTGTTAAGAGGTCATAATTTATAGAAATTCAAATTTAGATTTACCGAGACTCCGCCGCCCAAAAATTCTCGCAAACATCTTAAATTTTGACTTTACCGAGACTCCGCCGCCGAGAATTCCCGCAAACAGCTTAATTTTTGACTTTACCGAGAATTCACAGTCAAAAATTCCCGCAAACAGCGTGAATTTTGACTTTACCGAGAATCTGCCGCCAGGAATTCTCGCAAACAGCTTTAAATTTGACTTTACAGAGAATTCACCGCCCAAAAATTCTCGCAAACATCTTAAATTTTGACTTTACCGAGACTCCGCCGCCGAGAATCTACAGTCAGGAACCCACATCCGGGAACTCGCCGCCAGGAATTCCCGCAAGCGCCCCGATTTTTAAAAGAACCGGGGCTTTGCTTTATACCCTCGGAAAAGGCCGCCGTGCGGCCGTGAGGCCATGCAGCAGTGAGGCCATGCGGCAATACGATAGTGGCACGACCCTTGTACCTTCACTTTTGATATTCGAATTTGTGACCTCGAAAAAGCGCCAACATCTATAAGTGGTCCGAGCCCTGCTCTTCTTCAGCTTTCGGAAGCTTTGGATCTACCCATACAGTCTTGTTGTTTGTGAATATCACCATGCCCGGCTTCGCTCCGGCGGGCTTCTTTACATATTTGACCCTCACATAATCTACGGGAACATTTTCTGATTCGCGTCCTTTGCTGTGATAAGCCGCTATAGACGCGGCGGTATATAGGTCTTCGTCAGATATTTCTTCACAGGACGTTTTCACGATGACATGAGAGCCTGGGATATCTTTGGTATGCATCCATATGTCTCGTGATGAAGCAGTCTTGAAAGTGAGGATATCGTTTTCCCTGTTGTTCCTTCCTACCAGCACTTCGCATCCTCCGGGGAGAATATATCTGTAAGGCTTAGAGCTTATCTTTTTCTCTTTGAATCCCCCGGGAATCTTTCTCTTCCTCAGATAACCCGTCTCCTCCAGTTCTCTTCGGAGAGCTTCTATCTCTGATACATCCGACGCGTTTTTCAGATAAGACATGACTGAATCCAGATATTTTATATCGCTTTCGTTTGTTCTTAACTGGAGCTGCTTCTCCTTTACGGCAGTCTTTGCTTTGCCGTATTTTTTGAAATACTGCTGAGCGTTTTTAGAAGGAGAAAGGCGCGGATCGAGAGGGATAGTTACAGTGGAACCGTCGTAATAATTGATGACGGAGGTCGACTTGTCTCCGGGTCTAACCTGATGTATATTAGCCGTCAAAAGTTCTCCGTATAATCTGAGACTTTCCGAGTTTTCCGCTTTGAGCAGATCTTCACGAAGCCTCTGCTCCTTGAGATACAGTTTATCCAGCTGAGAGGAGACTGATCTTTCGAGATCGGAGGCCTTTTGGTGAAGTTTGTTCGAACTCTGTTTGTGAGCGTAATAGTATTCCAGACAGAGGCTCAGAGAATCGAATTCCTTCTTTTGACAGACATCTTCGTATTCTGATAAAGGGATAATATGAAATTCCTTTGGGGATCCTTTGTCATCGCTGTAGACGACAGGGCAAAAACGCCCTTCTTCGATGATCCTTGCCGCAGAGCGGAGAAAGGATAGAGGGTCTTCTGACGCTGCCATCTCCTGAGCAAAAGAGGGAGAAACGCCTCCCACCGTTCGCTGTATAGCCTTTGCTTCGGGCGGCAGAAAGACGGAAGGGCTTCCTTCCGGCAGAAGTTCTTTAAAAGGAATCTTATCCTGTGCCGGAGGGTATTTATATATGATACCCGGCAGG
>ERZ1673736.512-NODE-512-length-61300-cov-9.109054_pt1 | contig 61300 bp, 47 predicted proteins | sample MGYA00580212_ERZ1673736 | MGnify/ENA primary metagenome ERZ1673736 (study PRJEB41218, sample SAMN15661752) | gut metagenome | host: Homo sapiens | place: Canada: London | collected 2015-08-20/2019-03-30 | study: EMG produced TPA metagenomics assembly of...
CAGAGGCCCGCCGTCTCGCCGGCCACCAGGCAGCCGTCGAACACGTACTTCGGGACCATGCCGTAGCCGCCCTCGGGCACCATGTGGCCCGAGTGCTCCACGAGCTTCGCGCCGCGGATGATGGGCGCCACGGCCGGATGGTTCTTGAAGTCCTCAAGCATCTGGTACGCGGGGTAGGGGTTCGAGGCGTCCATGGCCGTGGAGATGGTGGCCACGAGGCCGAGCGATATGCTCTCCTTGTTCGTGTACAAAAAGCCGCCGCCGACGTTGCCGTGCGTGCAGTCGCCCACGAACAGCATGGCCGCGCCCTCGCCCTCGGGGCAGAGGAAGCGGTCCTCGATCTGGGAGGCGGGCAGCTCGAACACCTGCTTGATGCCCACGGCCATCTGGCTGGGCTTGGGGCGCGGGTTGCCCAGGCACTTCTCGGACAGCAGGCTGTTCACGCCCTCGGCGAGCACCGTCACCTGCGCGGTGATCTCGTCCTCGCCGGCGCGCACGCCGATCACCTTGCCGGATCCGTCGCGGATGAGCTCCTCCACGGCGATGCCGCAGATGTACTCCGCGCCGGCGTCCTCGGCCTTGGAGGCCAGCCACTGGTCGAAGGGCGCGCGCAGCACGGCGTAGGAGTCCTTGCCCTCCTCTGCCAGCTCGTCGCTGGTGAAGTCGACGGTCATGTTCGAGCGCGCGTCCAGAAGGGCGATGCGCTCGTGGGTGATCTTGCGCTCCAGCGGAGCCTCGGACTCGAAGTCGGGGAACACTTCCTTCAGGCTGTGCGAGTAGATGCGCCCGCCGGTCATGTTCTTCGCGCCGGCGAAGTAGCCGCGCTCGACCACCAGCACGCTCTTGCCCGCCGAGGCCGCCGTGTAGGCCGCCACGGCGCCTGCGCACCCCGAGCCCACGACGATAACGTCGAAATCGGTCTCAGCCACGTTCCTCTCCTCTCTCTTTCTCTCTTCTCTTTTCCAATACGGTAAGGGCGCCCTGCTGCCGCGCAGCGGTAGCGAGGGCGGCAGACGGAGGGAAGGGGTCAGCGGCGCCCACCAAGCGAGTTCCGCACGAGCCGAACAGCCCAGTGGGCTGTTCGCGCGAGCAGGACTGTTTGAGCGACTGGGCGTTGCCGACCCCTTCCCGGTCAGGTCGAACTGCAGGCTACAGCGCCGCCGCCAGCTTCGGCAGGACGTCCTTCAGGTCGCCTACGAGGCCGTAGTCGCACTGCTTGAAGATGGGAGCGTTCTTGTCCTTGTTCACGGCGAACATCGTGCCCGCGTGGTTCACGCCCACCATGTGCTGCATCTGGCCGGAGATGCCGATGCCCAGGTACATCTTCGGCGCCAGCATCATGCCGGACACGCCGATGTAGGCCTCGCGCGGCATCCAGTCCACGCCTTCGGCCAGCGGACGCGAGCAACCGCACTCGCCGCCCAGCTTCGCGGCCACGTCGCGCATGAGCTGCAGGTCGGCTTCTTCAGCGAAACCGCACCCGCCGGCGACTACCACGCTGGCCGCAGCCAGATCGACGTCGCTCTTCGGCAAGTCCTTCGTTCCCGTCACGCGCAGCGCGCGGGCCGGGGCGGTGAAGGGGGCTTCCTCGACGACGTCGGTGCCCGAAGCGGAGGCCTCGTCGAACACGCCGGCACCCACCGTGTAGATGGCCGTGCCGCTGGCCTTGCTCTTGCGCTGGCCCACGCCGCCGAAGTACATGGTGGTGGCCAGGTCGCCTTCGAACTCGATGACGTCGGTGATGGTCGCCGTGCCCAGATGGGCGGCCAGCCTGCCGGCCAGAACCTTCATGGAGCGGGTGGGCTCGACCAGGACGATGCCCGGAGCCTCGGCGTCCACGACGGAGTTCACGCTGGCGTACGCGTCGTCGATGGCGTTTTCAGAGGGCACGTCGATATGCACGGCCTTGTCGGCCACGCCGGTCAGAGCCTCGACGCCGGGGGCGATCAGCACCACTTCGTCGGCCATGCCGCGGGCGCCGGCGCACAGGGCGCGGGCGGCGGCGGAGGTTTCAGCGATAACGCATGCTTTCATGTCCACATCACCTTTCCTACAGGGCCGCTTTGAGGGCGGCCGCGAATTTCTCCAGATCGCCGTCGACCGAGGCGTCCAGCACTTCCATCTTGCGCTCTGCTTGCTGCGGTGCCTTGGTCTCCACGACGTCGACGACCGCGGCCGCCACATCGGAAGCGGCGTTCACGGAGGACGGCTTCTTGCCGGCGGCGAGGATGTCCTTCATGCCGGGGATGCGGGGCAGCGCGATGTCGGGGACCACGCTGATCACGGCGGGCAAGTCCACCTGCACGGTCTGCAGCTGAGTCTCCAGCATGCGGTCGCACGTGGCGACGGCGCCCTCCACCGACACGGCGGACACGGCGGTAACCACGGGCAGGCCCAGCGCATCGGCCAGCTGCACGTCCACCTGCTGCGCGTAGTTGTCGGCGGAGCCGTCGCCGCACACGATGAGGTCGGCGGCGTCCAGCCCGTCTACAAGGCGCGCCAGCATGGCGGCCGTCGCGTGGGCGTCGAGGTCGGCGCAGGCGTCGTCGGCGATCATGACCAGCTCGTCCACGCCGCGGGCGAGAATGCCCTTCTTCAGCTTGGAGTCGTCGGCTTTCGCGTCGGCGACCGACACGCAGACCACCTTCGACCCCTCGTGGGTAGAAGCGAGCTGCACGGCTGCCTCGATGGCGTTCAGGTCGTACGTGGACACGATGCGATGGGCTTTCAAGTCGTCCAGACTCCGGTCGGCGGCTACGACGATGTCCTGATCGTCGGCCAGCACCTTGATAGGAACAATGATGTTCATGGATGCCTTTCCTTTCTTCTCCTATCGTCCTGCCGTTCTGCGGCATGGACATGCCGGGCAAACGTTGCGCCCTGACGGTCGTTTGACCGGCATGTCCATGCCCGCGGGCGTTGCCGCGACCCTCCCTCCAAGGCCGCGGCAACGGGCGAGCGGGGTGCTACTGCTGCGCCTTGGCGGCGGCAGCTTCGAACTGCTTCTCGAAGAAGATCTTCTTCGCCAGCACGAGGTGGTACTCGCCGGTCTGCAGCACGTCGCCGTTCTGGTCGATCATCGACATCTGGATGATGATGACGCCGCGCTCGGGCTTGTTATCGTCCTTGGCGACGATCTCGGACGTGGTGTACACCGTGTCGCCCACGGCCGGCATCTTCAGGAACTTCCAGTTCTTCGTACCCTTGGTGGCAAGGATGGAGTTGTTCATCTTAGCCATCATGGGGTCGGACGGGTTGATGGACGGCGTGAACGTGTACACCAGCATATGCTGCGCCAGCGTGGTCTCGTAACCGTGGGCCTTGCAGTACTCCAGGTCCATGTGGATGGGGGCCCACTCGCCGGAGATGCCGGCGAAGTTGAGGATGTCGGCCTCGGTGATGGTGCGGCCCGTGGTGGCCGGCGTCTTGTGGTTCAGCGGCACGTCCTCGAAGAACCAGGTGTCCTTGAACTTCTTGTCGAAGGCGGCTTGCAGTTGCTCGTTCATATCGAATTCCTCCTTAAGGATGATGGCGTTCGCGGGCTAGTTCTTCTTGGCGATGGTGTAGTAGCGCACGTTGTCCAGAACCAGCGTGCCGTCCTGGTCGATGCCGTGCACGGCCAGCTCGATGGTGCCCGTGCCGTCGCCGTTGTCCGTCTTGTCGGTGATCTCGCACTCCAGGTGGATGGTGCTGTTGAACTTCACCGGGGCCATGAACTTCACGTGCTTGAAGCCCGTGAGGTCGCCCAGCGTCTCGGCCGTGGCCGACCAGAACTCGGTGCGCTTCAACATGCCGCCGGCCAGCGTCAGCGTCAGCGCGCCGTGGGCGATGTTCTCGCCGTACATGCCGGTCTTGGCGAACTCGTGGTCCAGGTGGACCAGGTTGTAGTCGCCCGTGATCTGCGCGAAGTTCACCACTTCGGCGTTCGTGATGGTGCGGCCGCCGGGGGTCTGGAACTTATAGCCGACCTCGACGTCTTCGAAATACAACGGTGCTTGCAGCATTCTGACTCCTCCTCAAAACGTGATGCTTCCTATATCGATGCGCGGAGCGCCCGCGCCGGTTCTCCGGGCGCTCCGCGAAATCGCCTGTGCGATGCGTTAGAACTTGATGACGTACATGGAGCGATCCCAGGTGTCGCCCAGACCGACGACCTTCTCCTCGGCCATCTTCTTGATCTCCTCGTCGGTGTAGCCGCATTCCTTCAGCACGTCCTCGGTGTGCTCGCCCACCGTGGGCGCCACCACCGGGTCGGGCGCGCCGGCCTCGCGGAAGTAGACCGGGGTGCGCGGCATCTTGATGACCTCGCCGCTGGGCATCTCGACTTCCTTCATGAGGTTGCCGGTCAGCACCGCGGGGTCATCGGCGACTTCGCTGAACTTCAGGCAGATGTCGTTGGGGATGTCTTCCTCGGTGAGGATGTCGCTCCACTCTTGCACGGTCTTGGTGGCGAACAGCTCGTCCAGCATGGGGATGATCTCGTTCGACTTCGCCAGCGCGGTCATGTAGTCGGGGTACTTCGTCACCAGCTCGGGGTCGAGGCCCAGGCGCGCCACGAAGCGCGGCCAGTCCTTATGCCACTGCAGGCCGGCCACCATGATCCAGCGGTCGTCCGAGCCGCGGTACATGCAGGAGAACGGAAGGACGTTCTCGCGGCCCTTCGGCCACAGGTTGTTGTAGGGCTTCTGGCCGGAGAGGATGGGCACCATCGCGCTCATCATGCCGGAGCCGTACAGGCTGCACGACACCTGGTCGCCCAGGCCCGTGCGCAGGCGGTTGATGTAGGCGGCCATGATGCCGATGGATAGGTACAGGCCCGTGGGGATGTCGCCTTGCGCCTGGTAGGGCATGTAGGGGTGCGCGCCCTCGGGCACCACGTCGGTGGTGAGGCCCGTGCGCGTGGCGTAGGCGATCATGTCGAAGCCGCCGCGGCTGGCCAGCGGGCCCGTGCTGCCGTAGCCGGTGGTGTTGGCGTAGATCAACGCCGGGAACTTCGCGTGCAGCGTCTCCCAGTCGATGCCCAGCTTGACCATATCCTTCTCGCGCATGTGGCAGATGAAGATGTCGGCCGTCTCCAGCAGCTTCCACAGCACGCCCATGCCCTCGGCCGTGCGCGTGTTCACCGCAATGTGGCGCTTGTTGCCGTTAATGGCGTCGTACAGCGGGGCGTCGCCGTTGTAGATGTTCTGCGTCATGCCCGAGCCGCGGATGCCATCGCCGGTCAAGGGCTCGATGCGCACGACGTCGGCGCCGTACTCGGCCAGTACCTCGGCTGCCATCGGCGCCGCGACGAACGCGGACATGTCGACGACTTTGACGCCTTCCAGAAGTTTCAGTCCAGCCATTGCTCTTCCTTTCGTTTGGTTCGGCTACTTGCCCTGGAACGGCCCGGCGGGGCGCTTCTCCAGGAATGCCGACATGGCCTCTTTCTGATCCTCGGTGCTGTACAAGTGCGCGAACAGGGCCGATTCGAACAGCAGCGCGCGATCGAGATCCATCTGCATGCCCTCGTTCACGGCCCACTTCACGTATTCCAAAGCCAGCGGCGGCTTCGCGGCCATCTCCTTGGCCATGTTCACGGCCGCTTCCAACAGCTCCTCGGCCGGGAACACCATGTCCACCAGGCCCATGGCCAGCGCGGCCTCGCCCTTGTAGTGGTTGCCGGTCATCATGAGCAGCTTCGCGCGGCTGGGGCCGATGAGGCGGGGGAGGCGCTGGGTGCCGCCGGAGCCCGGGATCACGCCCATGTTCACTTCGGTCAGGCCGATGCGTGCGCGCTCGGAAGCAAGGCGAATGTCGCATGCCAGCGCCATCTCAAACCCGCCGCCCAGGCAGAAGCCGTTGATGGCGGCGATGACGGGTATCCGGCACTTTTCGATGCGGGTGTTCAGGCGGTTCCCCTCGATGCCGCCGTGGTACGAGCCCACGACGTCCATCTGGATCTCGCCTTCGATGTCGCCGCCCGCGCAGAAGGCCTTGCCGTCGCCGCCGGTCAGGACGATGACGCGAACCTCGGGGTCTTCCTCGTATGCGTCGAACAGGTAGTACAGGTCATCCATGATGTCCTGGTTGATGGCGTTCAGCTTCTCGGGCCGGTTCAGCGTGATGATGCCCACGCCGTCTCGTTTTTCGGTTAAGGTCGCCTTCAATGCTCGTTCTGCCATGGTGCAACTCCTTTTGTTACGAACGCTTCGGCTTCTACGCCGGGGCGTTATGTTCGTGTTCCGAAAGACCGGACAGATGCTGTTCGATCAGTTCTCGACGTCGGACCTTGCCCATTTCATTGCGGGGCATGTCCTGCACGATCTCGTATGTCTTCGGGCACTTGTACCCGCTCAGCTTGGTATGGAGGAACTCGTTGAGGTCGTCCGGGGAAAACTCGCTCTCGGGGCCTTCTATCTCCAGGATCGCGTGCACCTTCAATCCCCAGAGCTGGTCCGGGATGCCTATCACCACGGCATCGATGATGCCGGGGTAGTCGAATATGGCGTTCTCCACCTCGGCCGTGTACACATTCTTCCCGCCGGTTACGATCATGTCCGAGCGGCGGTCGGATATGTACAGGTATCCTTCCTCGTCGAGCCAACCGAGGTCGCCGACGCTGAAGAACCCGCCGTCCTCGCACTTGAGGGACTGCGGCCCCACGTACTTCGCCGAAAGCCCGATGGCGGGCTTTCCGAATATCTCGCCCACTTCGCCGGCCGGCAGCACACGGCCTTCGTCGTCGCGTATCTGCAGCTCGCACCCGTAGGGGCGTCCAACGCTTCCGCGATGCTCCAGCCACTCCTCGCCCCGTATGACGGTGGTGGCCACCATTTCGGTCTCGCCGTACATCTCGTACACCTTCTGCGCCCCGATGCGCTCGATCCAGGCGAGCTTGACCTTGTCGGGGCACGGGCCGCCGCTGTGGAACACGGCCTCCAGGCTTTCGAGGTTTCGGCTGGAAAACGAAGGATGCCTCATCATCCGCTCCATCATCGTGGGCGCCAGCCCGACGAACTGGATCCTGTGCTTCTCGATGAGCTCCAACGCCTGGCCTTCGTCGAAACGCTCCATGAGGTACACGGTCTGCCCGAAGAACAGGCCAATGTACGTGGCGTTGCTGTACAGGTTGTGGAACAAAGAACCGGGAATAAGCTGCTTCGACCAGGGGGTTTGCCCGGTCATCGCCGTCCAGGCCGACAGATCCATCTCGCAGTAGGCCGGCCTGACCTTCTGTACCACCAGCTTCGGCTTTCCCGACGACCCTCCCGTCGGGATGGCGCGCGACGGCTCGCAGGCGAAGAACGGCAGGATCTCCACCCCGTTGGGGAAGTCTCCTTCGATCCAGGCGCGAACGTCGTCCCCGGACACGCAGTCGTCCTCGTCGCAGTCCCATGACGATATCAGCAGCTTCCGCTCGAACAGCGCGTGTATGTGGTTGCGCTCCTCGTCGGTTCCCTTGGGGGACATGAACACGCAGCACGCTCCCAGTTGCCAGGACGCCAGCGTCGCGACGACGTTCTCGTACCCGTTGGGAAGGGCTATGACGACGAAATCCCCTTGTTGGACGTTTCGAGCATTGAGATGGCAGGCAACCTTCTCGATGGCCTCGAACAGCTCGCGGCGAGAAAACGCCCGTTCCGATCCGTCGCGGGAAACATCGACGAGCGCAGTCTCGTCTCCCCATTCTTCCGCAAGCCGTTGAAGCTGCTTCGAAAAAGCAAGTTTGTCAACCGGTATGCCCTCGCATCGATCCATCTCGTTACTCACCTCCTCCTTGCAGCAGCAAGCGCTGCCCATTCCTTGCGTTCGTCGAAAGGGGCGGGCGCGGGTTCCGACGGCCCGCCCCATACTCGTTCTGCCGGCCTAGCGGTAGCGCTTGAGGATCTGCGGAGCGGTGTTGAACACCATAACCTGATCCGACCCGCCGGCGATACGGGCGCTGCGGATGTCGATGTAGTAGCGGCCCACGCGATGGTCCCCCACCACGCCGATGCCCGCCAGCACCTGGATGGCGTCGTCCACCACTTCGCAGGTGGCCTTCGAGCAGTAGTACTTGGCCATGCCGGCGAGGATGCGCACGTCCTGGCCTTGATCGGCCTGCCAGCACAGCTTGTACAGCATGTTCATCATGTTCTCGATCTTGCAGGCCATCTCCATGATCATTTCCTGCACCAGCTCGAAGCGGCCGATCTGCTGGCCGAACTGCTCACGCTGGTTGGCGTAGGCGCAGGCGTCCTCGAACGCGTTGACCGCCGTGGCGATGACGCCGGACACGTTGGCGATGCGCTCGCGGGTGAAATTCGCCATGGTCTGCATGAAGCCGTTGTGCTCCACGCCCAGGATGGCCGAGCGGGGCACGCGCACGTCGTTCAGGAACACCTCGCAGATGCTGGTGGGAGCGTCCTCGTGGCCCATCTTGGGAAGCTTGTTGATGGTGACGCCGGGGGTGTCGCGGTCGACGAGGAACATCGTGGCGCCGCGGTGCACGTTGTCCACCGTGGGGTCCTTGGCGATGACGATGATGGCCGGGGCCTCCATGCCGCAGGTGGTGTAGTGCTTCCCGCCGTTGATGACCGCGGTGTCGCCGTCCCACGCGTAGGACGTCTGCATGCCGGCCACGTCGGAGCCGGTGGAGGGCTCGGAGATGCCCAGGGCCAGCGGCGCGCCGCCCGCGATGTAGGGCTTCACGTACTTCTCGATCTGCTCAGGCGTGCCGAACTCGCACACGTCGTACATCGTGGGCATGCCCATGGAGTAGAACGCGGCCAGCGGGCCGCCGTAGCGGGAGATGGTGAAGTTGGCCAGGGCCACCGTCATGAGGTCGACGTCGGTGCCGCCCACTTCTTCAGGCAGGCCCAAGCCCGTGAAGCCGGCCTCGGCCATGGCCTTCCAAGCATCCCAGGGGAACTCGCCGTTGCGATAGCATTCGCGCTCCTTTTCGGCCGGCATCTCGCGCTCGAGAAGCTCTTTGATGCTTTCGATGAGCAGTTCCTGTTCCTCGGTCTTAGAGAAATCGATCATTTCTGTGCCTCCTTGGCGGTTGTTTTGCGCGGATCGCGGATCACCGGTATCCGCGCGGTTGAAAACGGTACTTCATCGGATCGCCGTCGCAGCTGGCGATCCGCTTTCCACTAACGGCGTCTCAGCAGTTACTCGGCCTTCTTCTTGGCGGCTGCGGCCTGGGCCATCAGCTTCTCCATGTTGTACTGATCCTTGTCCCATTGATCCTCTTCGGTCACGAGACCCTGCTCGCGCAGCTCGTCGATCTTCGCGTCGTCGAAACCGTATTCCTTGAGCACCTCTCGGGTGTACTCGCCCGGATAGCCGGAGGGACCGAACTCGGCCTCGCCCGACGAGAAGATGGCCGGAGCCTTGACGATGCCGATGTGCTTGCCGGAAGGATAATCTATGCCCTGGAAGAACCCGGCGTCCCAAGCCTGCTGGTCATCCTGCAGGTCGGCGAAATGCTGGCAGAGGTCGAACGGGATATCGGTGGTCATGAGCTTCTCGATGGCCTCGTCGCGCGTGACGTTGGCCAGCACCTCGGTGATGATCGGCGTGATCTCGGCAGAAGCGGCCAGCGCGGTCTGATAGTCGGGCCACTTGGCGATGAGGTCTTCGTCCATGCCGAAGGCATGCACGAACTCAGGCCAGGAATTGTGCCACTGCAGGCCCATCAGGGCGATGGCCTTCTCGTCGGAGCACATGTACGGACGGGCCAGGGGCAGCACGGAGTTCGGATCCGTGGGGTACTCGTCGCCGTAGGCGGCGGTCACGATGGGGACGCCCACGCTCCACATGCCGGCGTGCATGAGGGCCACGTTCACTTCCTGACCCTTGCCGGTGCGCTGCTGCTCGATGTAGGCGGCCAGCACGGCCATGGCCAGATAGGTGCCCGTGGGGATGTCGCCGAAGCCGAAGTACGGGATCATCGGGTTGTCGCCCTTGATGGGGCAGTCCAAGTCGTAGCCTGCACGCGCGGCGTAGGAGGCCGCGTCGAACCCGCCGCGGGGAGCCCACTCGCCCTTGGTGCCGTAGCCGGAGGTGTTGCCGCAGATGATCTTCGGATTGATCTTCGACAGGCTCTCGTAGTCCAGACCCAGCTTCTTGGAATCCTTCGGTCGCAGATGCGAGAGGAACACGTCGCAGTCCTTCAGCATCTCTTTGAGGATGGCCAGCCCTTCGGGTTTGCGGGTGTCGAGCGTGATGCAGCGCTTGCAGGAGTTGATGGAGTCCCAACCGGCCTGGTCGCCGTTGTAGATATGGCGGGCAAGGCCGATGCCGCGGTTGCTGTCGCCGGTGGGAGGCTCGACCTTGATGACGTCGGCGCCCCATTCGCCCAGGATGCGTCCGCCCATCGGAGCCGCCATGAACGCGGCGATCTCGATGACCTTCATGCCTTCCAGAAGTTTCAGAGCCATGTGTTTCCTCCTCTTTCAAAAGGACTGTAGTGTGACGGGCGGTCCGGTTGTTTCCGGTGCCCGCCGGCTGCGGGGCTCGTGCCCCGCAGTGGAACCAAACGGGTGGCGCGCAGCGCATTCCGCGCAAAGCGCCGGGTGGCGCGTCTGATTTACGCCTTCGGCATCCACATGGCCTGAACCTTCTTGCCGGTCTTGAAGGCCATGATCATGGAGATCAGGCAGACGACGATGAAGCAGAAGATCATGATGAGGGCGGGCGTGAAGCTGCCCGTCGCATCGTAGATGAAGCCGTACGCCGGGATGAGGATCATGGAGCCGATGCCGGTGGCCATCATGACGATGCCGTAGATGGAGCCGAATTCCTTCTGGCCGAACAGCGTGCCTAGCACCAGCGGGCCGATGACGCCCAGCGTGGCGGACAGGCAGCCGTAGAAGAACAGCGAGCCGAAGAACATGTACAGGTTCGTGCGGAAGAAGATGAGGCCCAAGAGGGCGATGAAACCGCACGCGCACGCCACCATCGTGGCCTTGAGGGGGCCCAGCTTGTCGGAGATCGTGCCGAACACGACGGCGGCGATAGCCGTGCCGATCATGTACGCCGTCATAGCGAATCCGCTGGTCACGGTATCGAAACCAGCTTCGATAGCCAGGGTGGGAACGATGGAGGCGAACGCCAGCGTTCCGGTGAGCAGCACCATGAAGATGAAGAAGAACCAGAACGTGGGGGTCTTCAGCGCTTGCTTGGACGTGAGGCCCGGCAGGTTCTTCGCGGCCTCGGCGGCGGCTTTCGGATCGGCGTTCTTGGCGGCTTCGATGTCGGCCTCGGTGGCGCCGAGGGGCAGCTGCCCCTTCTGCTCGGGCGTGCGGAACCAGATGAGCACGGCCGGGATCACGATAACCAGCGCGAGCACGCCCAGCACGATATAGCCCATGCGCCAGCCGTTCGATGCGATGATGGAGGCGACGACCGGCGAGAGAACGGCGGAGCAGATGGCCACGAAGCTCATCATGATGCCCATGGCCAGGCCGTTCTTATCCTTGAACCAGCGGTTGATCATCATGGGACCCACCAGCTGCGTGGCGAACACCGAGCCGAACGCCATGATGCCGGCCAGCGCGTAGAAGCCCCACACTGCGTCGACCAGCGACAGCGCGGCGAAGCAGCCCGCCTGGATGGCGACGGCGACTACGGTGATGATGCGGATGTCGAACTTGTCGAGCAGGCGACCCGCGAACGGGCTCCAGAACATAGTGATCAATGCCGAGATGGACGACATCATTGCCACTTCGCCCACGCCGATGTGCATGTCGGCGCTGATAGGCTGGAAGAACAAGCCCATGCCGCTGTTGATGCCGCCACGGCACAGACCCATCATCAGCAGAACGCCGATGAGGACGAACCATGCGAAGTGGATCCCCTTCTTTTTGGCTGTAGTGGTAGCCATGTTTACCTCCTGTGTGCGTTCGGTCGCAGGGACCGTCCGCGATTCAGTTACGATTCTTGCGGATCGATATCCACCGCAGACCGTGCTTCGCCCTGGCCGCTATGAGGCGGTCCTGGTGAAAACGATGTTCAGTGGAGTGACGCTGAGCCGTGCCCTCGACTTTCGCGTCGCCTTCCGGGAGGCGGGATGCGGAACCTAACTACCGATAGGAGATCGGAGGAAAATATGCGACCGCTTGCCGAACTCTTGCTGAGATCGGCTGGTGTTCGTATACTTTTGGCAACGATCTGGTGAGAAGGATCGGTTGTTAGGGGCATCCGGAGATCCTCCGGGAAGGTAGGACGTCAACGTCCTGCCTTCACCCCCTTTCTCTCCTTACTTCGGGCACAACGATACAAGGCAAGCGCGACCCGACAAAGGGCGCACTTCCCCCGAGGGGCACCAACTTAGGAAAGGAAGATGAAGAGCTTGGTTGCCGAGGCGTCTCCGTAGTTTGCGGAGGAATACGCAACGCGGCGAGTATTCAAGAACGAGGCGAACAGCGCGGAAGTCTTCGGCAACGTGAAGCTGGAGAAGAAGCGCTTGAACTGGCGGGGGCAGACTTTGCGGTTCCAAGCCCATTTGCTCATGAGCATACCCATCTTCGCTTGGCGTAAGCGTGGGTTCCGCTTGATGTAGGATTTGACGTTCAGCTCAAACATCAACACCATGTCCTAACATTCCCCGTGAATTCGTCAAATTATGACGACTTCCAGTAGTTTAGACGGTAAAACATTTAATGTCAACCACGTTTAGCATGGTGAATCGACATCGGTGCTCGTTTGCTTCCTCTCGTTGTCGTAGCAGCTGTTTGACCGGGGATTTCATTAGATATCCGATAAAATATTATCTGCTTCATTCGATAGGCAATCTGCTTGATTGGTAGCCGCCGCGGTACAATATCGCATCATGGAAGCGGCGAAGGAGAGGTTTGGAAAAGAAAGCCACCTTATTCGAGTACGTGTATCGTCAGCTTGTCAGCGACATCGAGCAGGGTGCGCTGCGCTATGGCGATGCGTTGCCGTCGCTGCATGACTTGTGCGATCGATTTCGGGTGGGCATCAGAACCATCCGCGACGTGCAGCGTGCTTTGAAGGCCGACGGGTACATTGTCGTGGAGGAGCGAAAGCGCGCTGTCGTGGCGTACCGTCCGGCCGATGACGCGGATGACGGTCGCATCCGTGCGCTGCTGGCGCGTCGCGAGGTGGTTGCCGATTGCTACAGAACCCTCGAACTGGTCATGCCCCCGTTGTTCCACTTAGCCGCTCGATGCTGCTCTGACGAGGATCTTTTCGCTTTGGCTCAGGATGCGAAGCGCGTTGATCGCTCTGGCGTATCGGAAGGGTGGCGCATATCGCACGCATCGATTGTTTTGCACGGCCTGGTGGCAAAGGCAGGCAACCCGTTGTTCACGTCGTGCTTCGCAAGCTTGGAGCGCATCGGTCTGGTGCCGGTGGTTCCGGGTTTCGAAAGCCCTTTTGCCTCGCGTGCGGTCGACGTCGACGGGGGTTTGATGACGTGGATGTTCTCCTCTCTGCTTTTGCGCGATGCTGATGAGGTGCAGTATCGGTTCGGTTGCATGTATCGCGGCGTCGCGCAGCGCGTCGGGGCGTATTTCGACGCGCTCGAGAACGCATATGCCCCCGCCGTGGACATCGGATCGTTCGGGTACGCGTGGAATGCGAAGGCCGGGTTGGAATTCGTGCACGGACAAATAGCTCGCAATCTTGTGGAACGCATCGTTCGGGGGGAATTCGTCGACGGCCAGCTGCTTCCTTCCATCGCCGAGCTGTCGGCGCAGTATGGAGTCTCCGCTTCCACGGTGCAGAAAGCGTACGGCGCGCTCAACGTCATAGGCGTCGCGCGCACCGTCAACGGGTTGGGCACGCGCGTGCAGTTGGGCAATGCGACGTTCAGCGAGCGCTGGCTGGAAGATCACTCGTTCAAGAGAGATGTGGGCACGTACGTCCATGCGGCGCAGATGATGTGCGCCGTGCTGCCTGCTGCATTGAGCCGCGTGCAAGGTCATGCGGAGGAGGTGGCCTCTTCTGCGGAACGCGCCCTCGCGGTCGAGGAGGGGGATTGGGCGGTGTCGAAGGCTCTCATGACGGGTTTGATCGAATGCACGGAGCCTTGCGCATTGCAGACGATTCTGCGGGAGCTGAACGATTTGCTGCGCTGGGGAGCCTTCCTTACGCTGTTCGCGGCTTCGCGAGAAAGCGCGTCCGCTCTCTCGTCTCTCGAAAGCATCGCTCTCGGGCAGGCGCGCAGAGCAGACGACGAGGGGTTCTCCCAATCGATGACCGCGTATTACCGCCTTATGCTCCAGTCCGTGCTCGCGTTTCTCGAGAGGGCGGGTATGATTGACGTCGACCGCACGATCGTGCCCTAGGACCGCGGCGGGCTCCGACGGTTTACCTCCTTCCCAATAGGGTGCTATACTCTGACACCGCATGCAATAAGGCTATGTTTGATCAGGTATAACAATTTCTGCACTCAGGCAGGTCGGTTTGATCGAGGGGATGTCGATGGCTCAGAGATTGGCTGACGCATGAAGCGAGCGCCGAATGCGCGCTGGACGCGCATCTTCGGGTTGGCGGGTTTGCTGACCCTGCTTCGCCGCGTGCGGCGCCGGGCTGATGCGAAGGAGCTGGCCATCGAGAGCCGCGAGCAGCTGTTCAGCATGCTGGTGCGCAATGCCGACGATATCTACGTTATGTTCTCTCCCGATGCGTACGAGGTCGAATACGTCAGTCCCAATGTGGAGAAGCTTTTGGGCGTGTCGGTCGAAGCGGTGAAGAACAACATACGAGCGCTGTCGGATTCGGCGGCCGATCCATCGTCCGACCCTCGAATCGATGACATTGCGTCGTTGGAAGAGGGCGAGTGCCTTCAAGTGTTTCGCGAGCGCATTCAAGCGCGCACAGGAGAGCGTCGCTGGTACCAGGAAACGTTGTACCGGGAATCCATCAAAGGGGTGGATAAGTACGTGCTGGTGCTGTCCGATCGCACGAACGAGCAAAAAGGAAGTTTGATGCTCGAGCAGGCGCTCGATATCGCACGATCGTCGAACGAGGCGAAGAGCCAGTTCCTTGCGAACATGTCGCACGACATACGCACGCCCATCAACGCCATCGTGGGCATGACGAAGATCGCACGGGAAAGCGGCGAGGCCAGCGAGAAGATAGCCGGTTGCCTCGATGCCATCACCGCGTCGTCTCGTCATTTGCTGGAGCTTATAAACGACGTTCTGGACATGTCGCGCATCGAAAGCGGGCAGATGGAGCTTCAGGAGCGTCGGTTCGACATCGATGACGTCGTGGGCGGGGTAGAGGCCATCATCCGTCCTCAGGCTCAGGCGAAGAGTCAAGAGCTGCGCATCGATTGCTCGAAGATGAAGCATAAGGCGTTCTCGGGAGACGAGCTGCGCATAAGCCAGATCCTTTTGAACCTTGCGTCCAATGCGGTGAAGTACACGCAGGAGGGCGGCTCCATAGCCCTCGTCGTGCAGGAGCTGGCGAAAACGCGGCCCAGCTATGCGAGCGTTGCTTTCACGATAACCGACGACGGCATGGGCATGTCGCCGGAATTCGTCGAGCGTATTTTCGATCCGTTCGAGCGCAGCGAAGAGGTGTCTATCGCGCGGATACAGGGAACCGGGTTGGGGATGTCCATAACGAAGGCGCTGATCGACGCCATGGGCGGCATTGTCGAGGTCGACAGCGAAAAAGGACGAGGCAGCTCGTTTCGCGTGACATTGGAACTTCGCGTCGTCTCGTCGGCGGATGCTTGTCCGCCGCTTGAAGTCGTGCCGGAGAGCACCTCCTATCGATTCGAGGGCAAGAGGTTTCTCCTGGCCGAGGACAACGAGCTGAACGCTGAGATACTGATAGAGCTTCTCGGCTGCCGCGGCGCGAAAGTGGAGTGGGCCGAGAACGGCGAAAAGGCGATCGATGCATTCTCGAAGCACCCGGCAGGATATTACGATGCGGTGTTCATGGACGTGATGATGCCGGTGATGAACGGCTACGAGGCAGCGCGCGCTCTGCGCGCTTGCAGCAGTGCCCGCTCGGAAGAAGTGAAGATCGTCGCGCTGACGGCCAACGCATTTGCCGAAGATGTGAAGTCCGCGCTCGATGCGGGCATGGATGCCCATGTGGCGAAACCGGTCGACATAGACGGGCTTGCATGCGTGCTCGGAAAGGTTTGCGGCTGAACGACGCGACGGGCAGCGTGCGAACCCCGATGTTTCACGTGAAACATCGGGCGGTTTGCTCGTGATGCCGTATGCGCAGAACCGTTGCGCGGCCAGCTCTTCGAGGGTAACGCCTGCATGATGCACGAGCAAGACGGCAGCGGCAAGAGGGCGCCGCGCCGGCCCGCTAGGCTCGGGCGGCTTCCTCTTCCATGGTCACGCGGTCTGCTGCGGAGCCTTCGTCCTTTCCCAGGCTGCGGATCACGCTTGCCACCATGAACGCCGCCACCACGATCATGACGCCGTCGGACAGGGCCGATGCGGCCCATACGCCGTGGATGCCGAGCCCTGCGACGTTCGGCAGGATCAGCACGAGCGGGACGAACAGGGCCACGGGTCGCGCGAACGTGAGGATCGCCGCCTTGCCGCCTTGTCCGAGCGCTTGCAAGAGCGTGATGCCCATGACCATGGGGCCTGCAACCAGGTAGGTGGAGAAGAACACCCTGAAATCGTCGGCGCCCATCGCAGCGACGGCCGGGTCGGAGACGAGCAGCGACAGCGTGGCTTCCGGCGCCAGCATCGCGGGTACCCAGAACAGCAGCGCCAGCGCCATCGAGCCCAGGCAGAAGACGATCGTCAGCTTGCGCACGCGACCGTAGAGTCCGGCGCCGTAGTTCGTCCCGGCCGCGGGCTGCAGGCCGTTGCTCATGCCCCACAAAGGGATGAAGGCGAACGCCTGGATGCGCAGCGCGGCTCCCAGCAGCACCTGCCATTCCGCGCCGCCCCATGCGGCGGCCGCGCGGTAGGCGATGGCTTGCTGCACCAGCACGAGCACCTGCATGAGCATGGCGGACGCGCCCACCTTCAGCACTTCGGGGAGTATCGCGGGCGAAACGGCCACGCGGACGATGCGCGCCGTCTTCTCGCGCTTGACGAACCACCACAGCATGACGCCCGCTTGGATCATCTGCGTGATCACCGTGGCGCAGCCCGCCCCCTGGATGCCGAGCCCTTGGTCGCGCAGGGCCAGGATGAACAGAGGGGCCAGCACCATGTTGAGGACGGCGCCTCCTCCCATGATGGCCATGGCCCGCGCCAGCTCGCCTTTGCCGCGCATGACCATGTTCGAGCTTTGCGCGAAGTTCACGAACAGGCTGCCGACGAGCATGATGCGCAGGTAGGATTCGGCCAGGTCGAGGACCTGTCCCTGTGCGCCGGTGAGGGCCAGCAGCGGGCGCGCGAACACCGTGCCGACGATCGTGACGGTGAGCGACAGCACCAGGTTCATGACCACGAGGTTGCCCATCACCTGGTCGATGGTGCGCTGGTCTTTCGCGCCGATGGCGCGCGACAGCACCGAGGCCGACCCCATGCCGATCATCGAAGCGCCGCCGGAATTGATGAACGTGAACGGGTAGGCCACGGCTACGGCTCCCATGGCCTCCATCCCGATAAGCTGTCCTGCGTACACGGCGTCCATGAACGTGTACAGCCCGATGACCGCCATGCCGACGATGGCAGGCAGGCTGAGCGACATCATGAGCTTGCCGGGCGTTTGCGTGAGCATGAGCGTGCGTTTGTCTTGCTGTAGAACCTGTCGAGCCATGAGCTTCCTCGCTTTCCTTGTCGGGCATAAGCCGCCCGAATGCCGGGAGCGGGTCTGCTCGCTATATATTAACCATGTCTAACTTACTTGTTGTCTCCGACTCATGCAAGTGCGGAATAAGAATGTATGTAGATTATATGGTGAAATCCCCAAAATCATTTCTTGAAGTTAGCTATGGCTAACATCTGCACATCGGCCGGCTTGCCCCGCCGCCGCCCCTGTTTCCGAGAGAGAAAAGAGTGCCGCTTATGGAATCTGTCGACAGTGCCGCCGCTCGGCGCACGTATCTGCGTCTGATCGAGCCGGTGAAAGGGAGGATCATAGGCAACGTCGCCATCGCGGCCTTGTCGTCGGCGTGCGAGTTCGTCCCCTACCTCGCAATCGCGCGCGTTGCCCAGCTGTCCATCACGGAAGGCGTTCCCCCGTCCGACGTGCTGGCGATGTGGGTTCTGGTCGCCGTCGCGGGCGCGGCGGCGGGAAGGATGCTGTTCAGCATGGCCACCGGCCGCTGCCATTACGCCGACGCCGATTTTCGCGTTCACGTGCGCACCGTGCTGATAGAGCACTTGGGGAAGATTCCGCTGGGATGGTTCAACGACAACAGCTCGGCGCAGGTGAAGCAAGCTGCCACCGATGACGTTCTCAACCTGCATCAATCGGTCGGGCATGCGCCGGTCGACGTGACCGCCGCGCTGCTCTCGCCCTTGATCCCCTTGGTGTACCTGTTCACGGTGGACGTTCGCTTCGCCCTTCTTCTGGTGGCGTACTTCGTCGTGGTGATAGGCGTTGCGTGGCCGTTCATGATGAGGGATTTCGGTCCTCTCAACAAGAGGTTCAACGAAGCGATGGTGGAGGTTTCCTCCGCTGCGGTGGAGATGGTGGAGGGCATCGCCGTCATCAAGACCTTCGGTTCCCGAAGCCGCGCGGGCGCACGGTACCGGGCGGCTACCGAGGAGCTGGCGAAAGCGTGCTATGTGTGGACGAAGCGCAACGGCAACGCGTTCAGCTGGGTGTCGGCCTTGTTCTCGCCGGGAGCAATGCTGGTGGTTCTGCTGGCTGCAACGCTGGCCTTCGTCGCGAACGGCGTTTTGCCTTTGGAGCGGTGCGTCCCTTTTCTGGTGTTGGGCGTGGGAGTTCCCGCGGGGCTGGTCAACCTGTTTCGAAGCATTCGAATGCTGCAGATGTCGCTGCAGGCCGCCGACCATCTGGCCTCCGTTCTCAACGTGGCTCCGTTGGCCGAACCCGAGCGGCCTCGCCCGGCGGCCGAAGGACCCGTGCGCATGGAGTTCGAGGGCGTGGCGTTCGCATACGGCGAGAACCTGCCTTTCGTGCTGCAAGACGTCGACGTCGCGTTGGAGCCGGGAACGGTGACGGCCCTCGTGGGAGATTCGGGCAGCGGCAAGACGACGCTCGCCCGCTTGATCCCTCGCTTCTGGGATCCCGTTTCAGGGTCGGTGCGCATGAACGGAACGGAGCTTCCCCAGATGGCCTCCGGCGAGGTGCTTTCGCGTGTTGCCGTGGTGTTCCAGGACAGCATGCTTTTGCGAGCGAGCATCGCGGACAACATCCGTTTGGGCCGTCCCGGTGCCACCGACGAGCAGGTGCAGGCCGCCGCGCGCCAGGCCCAGATTCACGATCGCGTAATGGAGTTGCCGCAAGGCTACGACACGGTGCTGGGAAGCGAAGGCTCGGACCTGTCGGGCGGCGAGGCGCAACGCGTGGCCATCGCGCGCGCCATCGTCCAAGATGCGCCTATTCTCGTGCTCGACGAGGCGACCGCCCATGCGGATCCTGAGAACGAGACGGCCATCCAAAAAGCGCTGAACGCGTTGGCGAAAGGCAGGACGACCGTCGTGATCGCGCATCGGCTGGACACCATCGTGCATGCGGACCAGATATTAGTGCTGGTCGGGGGCAAGGTGGTGGAGCGCGGCGTCCATGAGGAACTGCTGGCGGCCGACGGCCATTATGCGGCGCTGTGGCGATCTCAGCAGGTGGATGCGCTGGAAAAGGCGCTACTTGTGGAAGGAGCCGCGATGCGCGGCGCGGCCGCGGGGCCGCAAGAAGCGGATGGCGAAGCGGAGCCGAACGGTGCCGATTCGCGCGAAAGCGAGGAACGATGATAACGACCCAAATCGACGATCTGGTAGGGCGGCCGACCGGCGTGAAGACGCAGGCTTTCCTGTACGTGCTGTGCGGCCTGGCGGAGGCGGCCGTGTACGTGGCGCTGCTTCCGCTGCTGCGCTCGCTGATAGCGGGCGACTACGTTGCGGCGGGGTATCTGGTGGCGCTGGCTGCAGCGCTGGCGCTGTTGCATTCCGTGATCGGCTTTTTCGCGGACAATCGCGGCTACTGTATCGGCATCGAGCAGATCTGCCATGCGCTGCAGGACGCCTTGGGCGACCATATCGTGCGCCTACCGCTGGGGTGGTTCACGAAAGAGCGCTCGGGGCAGGTTGCGGCTCTGCTCACCAAGGAGCTGCAGATGGCCATGGACGTGCCCAGCACTTTTTTGCGCCAGATGGTGATCGCCGTCACCACGCCGGCTGCGGTGGTGGTGTTGTTCCTGTTCGTGGATTGGCGCATCGGCCTGGTGTTCGTGATTGCGGCTCCGCTGCTGCTGTGGGCTTCGCGCGCCATGGCGAAGGCCGCAGGCGAAGGCCATAGGCAGGAGGAGCTCTCGAACGCTGAAGTGGCGGCCCGGGTGTTGGAGTTCGCGCACGCCCAGCCCGTTTTGCGCGCGACGAAGCGTTCGGTGGAGGGTTGGGACGCTTTGCAGCAGGCCATCGAGCGGGACCGTGCGGCGACGGTTGCCACCTTGCGCATGGCATCGGCACCCGTGGCGCGCTACACGATGCTGATCCAGGTCGTGTTCGCCGTCGTGTTCGCAACGGCCACGGCTCTTTTGGCCTGGGGCCAGATCGACGTGGCATCGTACGTGTTCGTGGCGGTGCTCTCCTTGAGGCTGGTCGATCCTTTGACGCTCATCGGGTCGCAGGGGATGGCGCTGCGCGTGGCGAAGAACGCGCTGGACGCGTCCGAGGGGATATTGAAGACGCCCCCTCTGCCCGAAACCCGCAACCCCCGCGTTCCTTGCGGATCCAGCGTGGCGTTCGATCGCGTGGGCTTTGCCTACGAGGAATCCCGTCCGGTGCTGCAAGGCGTGAGCTTGACGTGCCCCGAGCGCAGCCTGACCGCTTTAGTGGGCCCTTCCGGCTCGGGAAAGACGACGCTGACGCGGTTGGTCGCGCGTTTCTGGGACGTTTCCGAGGGCAGCGTTTCGATCGGCGGGGTGGACGTGCGCGACATGCGTCCCGACGAGCTCATGCAGCAGATATCCCTCGTGTTCCAGGACGTGTACCTGTTCGACGGAACCATCGAGGAGAACGTGCTGGCGGGGCGCCCCGACGCAACGCCCGAGGAGGCGCGCCGCGCCGCGCACGTCGCGCGCCTTGACGAGGTGGCCGCCCGTCTGGAGCAGGGATGGGACACGCCCGTGGGCGAGGGAGGCTGCCGCCTTTCGGGCGGAGAGCGCCAGCGCGTCGCTATCGCGCGCGCTTTGCTGAAGGACTCGCCCATCGTGCTGTTCGACGAGGCCACGGCCGCGCTCGATGCGGAAAACGAAGCGGCCATCGTGGAGGCTATGCACGAGTTGGCGCGCGATCGCACGGTCATCGCCATAGCCCATCGCTTGTCCACCATCGCCGCCGCAGATCAGATAGCCGTCCTAGAGAAGGGGTGCATCACCCAGCAGGGAACCCACGGCGATCTGGTGAAGGTGCCCGGCCGGTATCGGTCGTTTTGGCGCGAGCGCCAGCAGGCGGCCGGTTGGCGGCTGGCCAGCGAGCAGTAGCGCTTCGGATTCGATCCGGCGCGTTCGGTGCCGGAACATCAGATGAACCAAGACATGCAAAACGCATGGGAAAGAGAGGTCGATATGGAACATTCGCCTTATGAGACGTCGAAGTCCCGCAAAGGGGCCGCGTTCGAGATGTGGGGCGTCAAGGAGGTCGTCACCGCGGTGCTGTTCAGCGCCTTGATGATCGTCGTCATGTTCGTGGTGGGGTCGGTTACCATGCTGGGTGTGGATTTCTCCATGCTGTTCATGGCGGCGACGTACGTTTTGGTGGTTGCGCCGTTGTACATGCTCATGGTTATGAGGGTGAACCGCTTCGGCGTCACGGCGTTCTACGCGTGCGTGATGGCGCTGGTGTACCTCATGTTCGGAAACCTGTGGTACATGCTGCCGTTCTACCTGGTGGGAGGTTTGGCTATCGATGCGCTGTTCCTGCGCACGGCCGCGCAGCGGGCTAAGCCGAACCGCATCGTAGCGGCGTGGGCGACGTTCAGCGCGCTGTACTCGCTGTCGTCGATCATCCCCATACTGGTCAACCTTCAGGGGTACCTGCAAGAGCTTGCCGAAGTGAGGATGATGGGCGAGGAGTACGTGAACGCGTACCTCAAGTACTACGGGAATGCAGAATGGATCGTGTTCATAGTCGCTCTCACGGCGTTCGCCGGATTCCTGGGAGCCCTCGTGGGCAAGCGTCTGATGAGGAAGCACTTCCTGAAGGCAGGGGTGATCTGACGTGGAGGAGGGCATCCGAAACGAGCGGTTCTCATCGGGCGCTCGCGCCGTCGGGCGTTCGGCGACGGCGCCCGACGGGGAGCGGTTCTCCATGGCGACGAAGTCCATCGTGCTGGCTGCGACGATCGCGACGGTTTCCCTGGTGGACAGCGTGCGGCTGTCGCCTGCGCTGACCTGCTTTTTACTGCTTTACCTTGCTGCATGCGGACAGCGTTCCATGGCTTTCAAGATGCTGGTTTTCTACGCGGCGCTGTGGGGCGCGTGCCTGGCGCTTGCATACGGGAAGATGACCGTGATCGTTTTCTCGCCGGTTCATTTTTACGCCGCGATCAAAACCTATCCCATCATGGTTGCGTTCTTCGCGGTGGCGCTTTCCCCTCCGGGGCTTATCAGCGCCGCGTTGGCGAAGGCTCGTATTCCGAAGCGCCTGATCGTGGGCGTGCTCGTGCTGCTGAGGTTCTTCCCCACCGTTCGCTCGAGCTTCCGGCGTTTGTCCGAGTCGTGCAAAAGGCGCGGGGTGCTTTCGGCGGGAAACGTCGCGCGCAGCCCCGTTCAGGCGCTCGAGCATGCGCTGGTTCCCTTGATGTTCTCGTTGGTGGACAGCTCCGACCGCCTTTCCGCATCCGCCATCGCCCGCGCCGCCGAAGCGCCGACCAGGCGGACGAGTTACTATCGCAGTTCTTTCGGAGTGGCGGACGCGGTTTGCCTGACGGCCGTCGCGACGGCGCTGGCTGCGTGCGTCTGGGTTGTGCGGGGAGGGTGGTTCGGATGACCGGCGATCTTGTCGCGCAGCTGAAAGGCGCGAGCTTCTCGTACTACGGCGCTCCGGAAACGCTGCATGCCGTGGATTTGGACGTGCATGCCGGCGAATGCGTCGTGCTTATGGGCGCGTCGGGCAGCGGTAAAACCACGATCGTGCGCGTCTTGAACGGCCTGGCCGGGGGCTACTATCGCGGCAGCGTTTCCGGCGACGTGTTCTTGGGCGGGCTCTCTGCGCGCGATATGGAGGCGTGGCGAAGAGCCGAGCTGGTGGGAAGCGTGTTTCAAGACCCGACCGCCCAGTTCTTCTCCAGTCAGCTGGCGGGCGAGGTGGCGTTCGGGTGCGAGAACATCGGCTATCCCGCCGAGGAGGTGGTGAGGCGCACCGATGCGGCGATCGGCCGTTTGGGTCTGGACCGTTTGCGCACGATAGCGGTGGACGAGCTTTCCAGCGGGCAGAAGCAGCGCGTGGCTATCGCCTCGTCGCTTGCTCCTGCGCCGAGGCTCGTGGTGATGGACGAGCCCTCTTCGAACCTCGACGAAGATGCGGCTCAAGAGTTGGGCGCGGTGCTGATGGAGCTGAAGCGGCAGGGCTACGCGCTGGTGGTGGCCGAGCATCGCATCTCGTACCTGATGGAGTGCGCCGACCGGTTCTGCTATATGGAGGCCGGGCGGATGCGGGCGGTTCTCTCGCGCGACGACGTGTTCGCCATGGAGGGCTCCGAGCGCGTTGCCATGGGGGTTCGCAGCCCTGCTTTCGTCCCCCGGCCTTCCTTGAAGCCTGCGCCTCTTGCCGCGGGGCCCGCGCGGGAAGGCGAGCGGGCCGTGTCCGGCGAAGCTTTCGGCGCGCGTCTGGAAGCCGCGTCCCTGGAGGTGGACGGCCTGGCCGTTTCTCGCGGTGGGAATCTGCTGTTCTCCGATGTCTGCTTCGCCGTGGAACCGGGGCAGATCATGGCTCTGACGGGAAAAAACGGCGTGGGCAAGACGAGCCTGGCGCAGGTTGCGGTTGGCTTGGGCCGACCCGACGAGGGCTGCGTGCGCGTGGGAGGGCGGAAGCTGTCCCGGCGGGAGCTGCGTCGCCGCGTGTGGTACAGCCCCAACGACGTGAGCATGGAGTTCTTCTCTTCCCGGGTTGACGAAGAAGTGCTCTTGTTCTCGGATCAGGACGACGCGGCGCGCCGCTACGCCGATCATGTGCTGGGCCGGTTGGGCCTGGCCGAGCTGGGGGATAGGCATCCGTCCTCGCTGTCGGGCGGCCAGAAGCAGCGGCTGTCCATTGCCTGCGGGCTGGCGTCGAGGCGGTCGGTGCTCATCCTGGACGAGCCCACCAGCGGGCTTGACGCCCTCAGCATGCGCCGGTTGGCCGACGCGCTGCGTTGCGCAGCCGAGGAGGGGGCGGCCGTGGTGGTCATCACGCACGACAACGAGTTTATGCGCGAGTGCTGCACCCACGTCTTCGCGCTCGAAGGCGCAGGTGCGGACGAGGACGAGCGCCGCGCGCGTTGACGGCAGGAGGGGTGGGGAGCTGGGAGCGTTTCACGTGAAACATCCGGGCGCCCGGGTGCCGCCCGTCCGGGCGTTCCGTTTTCTCGTAAGGATGTTTCACGTGAAACATTCCTCGCGCTCCAGGGCCGCTTGTCCGGGCCGCATGCGAGCAAGGCGAGCCGCCCGTGATGGCGAAAAGGCATCGAATTCGGAAGAGGCCGCGCGCCTTCGCCGTCCGAGACGCGCGGTCGCGGAAGCTCGCCTCCTTTCGACCAGGCGCTATGCGGAAGAAGGGTTTCCGGTGCATCCAGAGCCCGGCGCAAAACTTCCGAATTCGATGGTTTCTTGCCATGGGGAGAGCCCTCTTCTGCCGCCGCGTCGGCATCGTAGCGGTCCGCATACCACTCTACCCGAAGAGATCGTGTCAGCAATCGTGCAATAGTCGGAGAAGCTCGGAGGTGCGGCGTCCATCCTCGCCATGCTCGAGGACAAGGCCTTCCCAACTCAGACTCTCGTGATCCCAATGCAGATCGCCAGCCTTTCGAGCCAAAACAGGATCGAACAAACTTGCGGCAAGTGCTTCGGCCGCCGCGATGTCGGAGAGCTCGGAAGAAAGACCGGTACGGCTAACCAGCTTCTTGAAAGCGCCCTCGTACAGCTGCTTCCATTCATCCGGCACCGAGAACCTGTCAGGGAGCACTATTCCGCGTGCGCCCGCCTCGCTGCGCACCCGCCTGCAGAGTTCGCCGCCATCGATATCGACGGTAGTTGCGTAGATCGCAACGTCGACGAGATCCTTTATGCGAGACGAAGGTTTGCCGTCGTGCGTCTCGACCATGGCGCAGAGCTTGTCGGCGAGGGAGTTCGCAAGGGGATACACGCGGTAGTCGAACATCGGAACGCCTGCAACGTCGATCCTGTCGGCCGGCGTCACTATCTCAGGCTCTCCGCAGGCAACGCGGTCGGCCACCAAATCTATCGAGACCTCCTGCAGCCGCTTTCCTCCAAGCAAGGGCACGAAGGCGACCTTGAGCCCCGATCGGTACTCGTCCTCGACCTTGATCGGCACGGCTCCTACGAACTCGAAGACCACGAAATCGCCGAGATCGGCTTCTGCGAGGGCTCTGAGCTCGGCGAGCGCGGCGTCGAGGTCTGCCTCCTCCGAAAGCAGGTCGATATCCCGGGTGGCGCGCGCGTCCATGGTGCGCGCCAGCATGCTCTGGCCGCCTTTGAGCATGAAAGGGGAGTCAGGCTTGCTGAACACGCGACATAAGAGCCTGTGGAAGTAGAAGCCGGAAACGGCTCTGCCGGTTTCGAGGGGAGAAGCCTTGGCCGCGGCCTTTATAGCCATTTCCAGAGCTGCCGGGGTCTTGCACACCATCATGCCTCCCCTCCGAAGAGCCGCTCCATCGTCTTTCTCTCCCTGGCGGAGGCCTTCGCTTCCGCCGCAAGACGCTCGAGCTTTTCCGTATCGAGCCCCTTCGCCCGAGCGTCGGCAAACGCGTCTTGCACAAGCGACGGCTCCTCGCCGTCCAGGACAAGGTCTACGAGGGTTCGCTCGGCTCCCGTCACGGGTATGCCTTCGATGAAGGACACGTCGTCACGGGGTACGCCGCGTATGCCGAACCTTGCCTCGGCGTTGCGGGAGTTGATGCGCCTCGGGGCGAGGATACGGTAGGGGGAGAGGTAGAAGTCCCCGATGCCGAGAATCGATGCGGCCGTGCTTCCCGCAACGGTGACGCCGTCCCATTCGCCAGCCTGCATCCGCTCGTGCGTCATCTTCGCGGGATCGGTGAGCTTCCAGAGGGCCGCCAGGTCGTCGAGCTGCGATGCCGGCACCCCGGCCATCCGATACGCCCCATGGGCGACGCGCACGAGCCTCCCCGCCTCGCATGCTTTGGCGATCGCATTGCGGGGGATGCCGAGACGCTCGGCCTGCGCTGTGGTGAAAACGCCTTCCGAAGCCGAGAGCTCTTCTATCGCAGAGGTGTGGCGGTTCTTGTTCATGTTTCAATTGTATCGAAATACGATACTTTTGCAACATCTCTTAACGTAGCTTGGTGTTGCTCAGGCGTCTTTGCGTTCGACAGGTTCGTCTCCAGCGATGATGCTCGTAAGCGGTCGGAGAGGGATTGGGGCGGCTCGCTGGACAAGGCGAGAGCGGTGAAAGTTGCTTCGGCTAGAAACACGAAGCCCGTGTCTTCTTATAGGTTTTCGGAAAACAGCTGGCATCGCTGCGACGGGCTGGCAGGATGCGTGGAGGCGGCAACAGCGCGTCGTGCTCGCTCTGTTCGCCGCGTCATCGGTATTCGTGGTCTGTGCGCGAATTTTCGTTACTGTTTCTCACTTCGCGCATCTTGCGCTATAATCCTCAATCATGCGGGTGTCGCCAAGTGGTAAGGCCCAAGCTTCCCAATCAATTTCACGCCCGATTTTTCAGGAAACTCACAAAACAGACAATCACAAAAAACCAGTTCAAAGGCGTACTTTTCGACACGCCTTTGTTTTTCCATCCGTTCGGGAAACAGGAGAAACGCGCGTTTTTGACGAACTTTTGACGAACGTGCGCATTCTCGACCCCGCCGGACCATGCAACAGGGGCTTCGTTTGTGTTCGTTTCGTGGCCGCATCGTCGCTACCTGCCCTGCGAACCATTGGAGACCGCCTATGAGCAGGTGCAAAGTCGTAGCGATAGCAAATCAGAAAGGCGGCACGGGCAAGACGACCACCGCCGCAAGCCTCGGCGTGGCGCTCGCCATGAGCGGGAAGCGCGTTCTGCTAATAGATGCCGACCCGCAGGGCGACCTCACCGCATCGCTCGGCTGGCGCAATCCCGACGAGCTGGAAACCACGTTGGCGACCCATTTGGAGGCGGTCGCCCGCGACGAGCCGCTGGAACCCGATGCCGGGATATTGAAGCACCCCGAGGGCGTTGACCTGATGCCCGCGAACATCGAGCTGTCGGGCACAGAGGTGGCGCTCGTCACCGCCATGAACCGCGAGCGAACGCTCAAAGCATGGCTCGACGAGGCCAAGCGCGGCTACGACTACGCCCTCATAGACTGCATGCCGTCCCTCGGCATGCTCGCCGTCAACGCGTTGGCCGCCGCCGATTCCGTCATCGTGCCCGTGCAGGCGCAGTATCTTCCCGCGAAGGGCATGACCCAGCTCGTCAAGACGATAGGGCGCGTGAAGCGGCAGATCAACCCACACTTGGAAATCGAGGGCGTGCTGCTGACGCTCGTTGACGGCAGGACGAACCTCGCCAAGCAGATCGAGGCCTCGCTGCGCGAAGGCTACGGGAAGACGCTGCGCGTGTTCGGCGCCACCGTGCCCTTGGCGGTGAGGGCTGCGGAGACGAGCGCCTACGGAAAGAGCATCTTCCAACACGACGCGAAAAGCCCCGTCGCGGCGGCCTACGCGAAGCTGGCGGAGGAGGTGCTCGAAGATGCCCAGAGAAAGCGCGATACCCATCGACCTGCCGTCGCTCGATGACCTGTTCACCACGCAGGCCGAGCGCGACGAGGTGGGCTGCGAGAAAGTGGGGGTCATCCCCCTCTACATGATAGATCCCTTCCCGGACCATCCCTTCCGCGTCGATGACGACGCCTTGCGCGACATGGCCGAGAGCGTTTCCAGATTCGGCGTGCTCGTGCCCGCGCTCGTGAGGCCGAAGGAGAACGGGCGCTACGAGATGGTGAGCGGCCACAGGCGCAAGCGCGCCGCCGAGATGGCGGGGCTGGAGGCCCTTCCCGCCGTGGTTCGGGAGATGACCTACGACGAGGCGGTCATCGCGATGGTGGACGCGAACATCCAGCGCGAGAACGTGTTGCCGAGCGAGAAAGCGTTCGCCTACAAGATGAAAATCGACGCTCTGAGCCGGCAGGGGTACCGCTCCGACTTGACTTGTGCCCCAGTGGGGCACAAGTTGGCCAACGCACGCTCGCGCGACATTGTGGCGGAACAATCGGGGGAGAGCAAAAGCCAAGTACAGCGCTACGTCCGCCTCACGCACCTCAACCCCGATCTGCTCGACATGGTGGACGGCGGGTCGATGGCCATGCGCCCCGCCGTGGAGATCAGCTATCTGTCCGAAAGGGAGCAGGACGACCTGCTCGACGCCATGGGGATGGAGGCGTGCACGCCGTCCCACGCCCAGGCGATCAGGATGCGCAGGCTCTCGGAGCAGGGCGCGCTGTCGCGAGAAGCCATGGCGTCCATCATGGGCGAGCGCAAACCCAACCAGGTGGAACAGTTCCGCATCCCCCGCGAGAAGATAGAGCGTTTCTTCAAGCCCGGCACGAGCAGGGAGGCCGTGGAGGCCCGCATAGTCAAGGCGCTCGAGCTCTTAGAGCGCCACGAGAGGAAGCGCGCCCGCGAGCGCTGAGGCCCACCGACAGGCCAAGGGGGACGTGCGCCCTGATCCAGCATATGTTGCAACCAGGGCGTTTTCCGGGTTTCCCCCTCCCCACACCCCACCCCCTTCCGGGGATTACCAGCCGAAGAAGGGGATGGCAACCAACCTTGCCGGAAATAAAACCTCATACCGGAGAGAAACGAAAACCGAAGGCGGCTCTGCGGGGCCGCCTTCGGTTTTGGAAGGGGGCAGCCAATGAGCGAAGCCGACCACAAGCGACCGAGGCGGAGGGCGGCGGGCTGGCTTCTCGCCGGGATCCTGCTGCTCGCCCTCTGCGGGGCGATGGCCGCCTTCCAGGCATCGACCGCCGGAAGCGCCGCGTCGGTGGTGCCCAACCCCAGGGGGCAGCCGTTCGGAAGCCTGTCAGCGGCAGCGGTTTCCGCAATGGCTTCGAACGAATCGCCCACCGCGGCAGATGCCGAAGGGGTCGATTGGGATTACTGGCGGGTTGTGAACCCCGCGATCGTCGCGTGGGTGAGCGTCGATGGCACCGCCATCGACTACGCCGTCGTGCAGGCGCCGGGCGGCGACCCCGATTACTACCTGAGCCACGACATCTACCGCTCGTGGAACCCCTACGGATGCCCCTACGTGGACGCGGCGTGCGACGGCGTGGGCGGCATGAGCGCGGTGGTGTTCGGTCACAACATGGGCGGCGGATTCGTGGCGATGTTCGCTGACTTCGCGCGCTACTCGGACGAGGCGTTCGCGCGCTCGCATCCGACCATCGAGCTGCAAACTCCCAACGGGGCCATGGAGCTTTCCGTGTCGGCGGTGGACGTGATCGACGGCAGCGAAAACGCCAAGCGGACGGACTTCTCATCCGCCGACGAGATGCGCGCCTGGTACGCGCAACGCTTCGAGGAGTGCGACGTGCGCATATCGAACGACGAAAACGCTTCGCAGCTGTTCACGTTCGTGACCTGCTCGTACACGACCTACGCGAACGAGAGGACGCTCGTGTACGCGCAGCCCGCGGAAAGCTGACGGCCTCAAAGCGAGAGAAGGGAGCACGGAATGTAAGGGCGATCCGAACGTCCGGCACGCAAACGCAGAAAACGACAACGCAAGGAGAAGAACATGAAAGCACAGGCAACCAACGGCCGCGCTGCGGGCAAGATAATCCGCTGCATGCTCGCGGCCCTCCTCGTCGCGGCGGCGGTGTTCGCGGGGCTTCCTTCGCGCAGCCAAGCGGCATACGCGGCAGACGGCTCGCTCAGCGACGCCACTTGGGAGGAAGTGAAAGGCGGCATAGAAGACCTGATGGGCACGCCCTACGTCTGGGGAGGCAAAGGCACCTCGGGCTGGGATTGCTCGGGGTTCGTCGGCTGGGTCATCGCCAACGTCTACGGGCTGAGCTGGCCCGGCGGAAGCCCCGGCAACTGCGGAACGGACGCCATCGCGGCGTTCTGCGCCGCGCACGAGACGTTCCGCGGCTCGTCGGCGGATGACTACAACGCCGCGTTCGCGGCGGGAACCGTGAAGCCGGGCGACGTCATCGTGTTCTCCAACGCGTCGGGTGCCACCGTGCACTGCGCCATCGCGGGCGAAGGCGCAACGGTCTATCACGCATGGAGCGAACACTTCGGCACCTGCAACGTGCGATTCGACTACATGTGGGGCATCGACGGCGGGCACGGCAAGACCTACGCCAGCTTCGCCGTGTACAGGGGGCTGTCCGAGGGCGGCTTCGTCACGCTCGACAAGACGAGCGCCGATGCGTCGGTGACGGCCGGCAACGGCGAGTACACGCTCGCCGGCGCGGTCTACGGCGTCTACCAGGGCGGAAGCCTCGTGGCGCAGTTCACCACCGACGAGAGCGGCCACGGGCAGACCTCCGAGAAGCTGCCCAACGGCGACTACGTCGTGCGCGAGATCAGCGCGCCAGCGGGCTACGCGCTTTCCCAGGAGGAGTTCCACGTGACGGTCGCCGGCGGCAACGTTCACGTGAACGCGCAAGACGCCCCCGTCACGGTGAATCTCACGCTCATCAAGAAAGACGCCGAAACCTTGCTGCCCGAGCCACAGGGAGCCGCATCTCTCGACGGCGCGGAGTACGAGGCCACCTACCTTCACGGCGGCGAATACGTGACCGCGAAGGGCGTCGTGGAGAACTCGAAGCTGGCTTTCGAGGGCATCCCCCTCGGCACCGTGACCATCAAGGAGACGAAAGCGCCCGCCGGCTACCTGCCCGACCCCGAGGCCCACGAGATAACCGTCACAGCGGACATGGCGGGCAGCGAATCGCCCGTTTTCGAACACGAGGTGGCCGACGAGCTCACTGAGCAGGTCATCCGAGGCGACTTGAAACTCGTGAAGGTCGGCGAGGGCGACCAAGGCCGCATGGCCGGCGTGCCGTTCCTCGTCACCAGCGCCACCACTGGAGAAAGCCACACCATCGTCACCGACGCCAACGGCTGCGCATCCACCGCCGCGTCGTGGAACCCCCACACCGCCGACACCAACGGCGGCACGGCGGAGTCCGGCGTGTGGTTCGGCGGCGGGGAGCCCGACGACGCCTTGGGCGCGCTGCCGTATGACGCCTACATCGTGGAAGAGCAGCCCTGCGAGGCGAACGCCGACCGGGAACTCATCCCCGCGTTCGAGGTGAGCGTGTACCGAGACGGCGCGACCATCGACCTCGGGACGCTGGTGAACTCGGACAAGCCGCACGTCTCCATCTCCAAAGCCGACATCGTGACGGGCGAGGAGCTTCCGGGCGCCACGCTCCAAGTGACCGACGCCGAAGGCAACGTGGTGGACGAATGGGTGTCCGGGGAAGAGCCGCACGAGATCGTGCTCGACGAGGGCTCCTACACCCTGCGCGAGGAGATCGCCCCCGAGGGCTACCTGGTCGCAAACAGCGTGGATTTCGAGGTGGTGTCCGGCCAGGTTTCCCAGAAGGTGACCATGGAGGACGACTTCACCAAGGTCGATGCCGAGAAGGTGGACGCGGAAACGGGCGCGCCGCTTTCCGGGGCGGCCATGCAGGTGCTCGACGCCGAGGGCGCCGTGGTGGAGGAGTGGGTTTCCGCCGAAGAGCCCCACCGCATAGAGAAGCTCGCGCCGGGAACGTACACCTTGCACGAGGAAAGCGCGCCCGAGGGCTATGAGCTGGCGGAGGACGTTGAATTCGAGGTCGAGGCCACGGGCGACGTTCAGACAGTGACCATGGAGGACGAGGCGACCCCTGCGCCCGCAGTCGAAGGGGGCGAGCCCTTCGACAAGACCGGCGTGAACCTCGCGCCCTTGGCCGCCGTCTCGGCCGCCATCGCGGCGGCCGGCTTCGGATGCCTTGCCGTCGCTATGAAGCGGTGCCGCGAGAAGGACGCCGAAGAACTCGGCGAGCGCGAAATCCCCGAGATCCGATGAGAACGCGCGCGGCGGGCGGGCGGCCCGCGAGGGCCATTCGCCACCTGCCGGCTAGCGGTAGATGGAATACCCGGAGGTCGCGCTGTCGAGAGCCGAGAAAACGCCGAAAACGACGAGGCAAACGTAGGCGGCAGCCGCCAGAGCGAAAACGGCGGCCACCAGCCTGAGCAGGGCGAGCAGCTTCCTCATGAAAAACTCCCGTCTATTGGAGGATTTGGCCGATTCTAACCAAGGGGCCCGCGGGAAATCACGCCTGCGAGCGAACCTACGAAGCTTCCGAGGAGGTGACGCGTGGCGAGCACGTACCGGACCATTGAAGAACTCTACCGAACGACCCTCGTCGCTTTGAGCGAAAGCCCCGAGGCGTGGAAGGCGTTCCTCGAATCGGCGGGCCGCAACTACAAGCTGCCCTTCCCGGAGCAGGCGCTCGTCCACGCGCAGCGCCCGGACGCCAAGGCGGTGTTGGAATTGGAGCGCTGGGATGCCCTGTTCGGCCGGCGGGTGAAGCGCGGATCAGTCGGAATCGCCGTGTTCGGAGCCCCGGGAACGGGGCGGTTGCGCTACTACTTCGACGTGTCGGACACGGCGCCCGGGCGCGCCGCCCGCCCGCTGCCGCTTTGGGCTGGCGGCCCGGAGCAGGAGGCGGCCATCGTCGGCGCCCTCCATGAATCCTTCGGGGCTGATGCCAGGAAAGGCACCATCGAGGCCATCGCCGAGGCGGCGAGCGCCGCCGTACGCGAAAACGCGGAATCGGCCGTCGCGGCCATCGGGGAAGCGCGCGGCGGAAGCGGCCTGGAACGCCTCGAAGCCCCCGAGGCCGGGGATCTGCTTCTGGAGCTCGCGGCGGCATCTGCCGCCTACGAGGCGGCGTCGCGCTGCGGCATCGAAGGCGGCGCGCTCATCACGCCGCGCGCGGCGGACGCCCTGCCGATGTTCGGCACGGTCCGGGCGATGAACGCGCTCGGCTGCCGCACGGCAAGCGCCGCCGCAGCCGTCCTGCGCACGATAGCCCCCGCGATGCGGGAAAGAGCCCCGGAAGCATCCCATCGCACGTTTGCGCCCTTGGCCGCCGCCGTCCATAATCCGGCAAAAGAGCCCGATGAAAGGAGAGGCGATGGAGATGGCGTACAGGGAGGGCGGTGGTCTTCTGCTGCCGACCCTGGCAACGGAAGAGGAAGCGGCGGCGAACCTGGGGCCGTTCGCGCTGATGAGGGACGAATACCTGAGATCGAGCAAGCCCGAGCTGCGGGCGGACCTGCTGGCGCAGGGGGCGCTGGCGAGGCACCTGGCCGAGACGGAAGCCCTCGCGGAGGCGATGGCGGACGACCTGGCGGCCCGCGTGGCGAAGAGCAGGGGGTTGGACGAAGCGGCGAAGGTGGCGGATCCGGCAGCGTGGGCGGCGAAGATGGCCGAGGCGGCGGCAGCGGCCCGCGAAGCGGCGGCGATGAAGGTCGTGTACGCCTAGAAAAGCAGCGCGGCCAAGAGAAAACCAAGACAAGCCGAAGGGAGGCGGGCGACAAGCCCGCCTCCCGCCGTTCCGAGGCAAAGCCGCCCGAACGGGGCCAGCTGGCTTTCTCGTTCGACGATGGGGCAAATGAGTATCCCGAACAGCTCGCCACCCCGCTCGGGCGGCTGCGCGGCAACATCGCGGCCATCGAAGCGCTCGTCGCCGTCGAGGGGGAAGGCCGCCCGCCCGACGCCGCAGAGCGCGAAGCGCTCGCGCGCTACGTGGGCTGGGGCGGCCTCGCCGACGCGTTCGACGAGGAATCGGGGAAATGGGCGCACGAGAAGGCCCGGCTGCGCCAGCTGCTCTCCGACGGGGAGTACGCGGCGGCGCGCGCCTCCACGCTCACGGCGTTCTACACCCCGCAGGAGATCGCGCGCCCCATATGGGAGGCCATCCGGGGCATGGGGCTTTCGGGCGGCAGGGTGCTGGAGCCGTCATGCGGCACGGGCGCGTTCTTCGCCGCCATGCCGGAGGCGCTTGCGGGCTGCCGCCTCGTCGGCGTGGAGCTCGACGGCCTGACCGCGCGCATCGCCCGCGCCCTCCATCCGTCCGCGGAGATCATCCACGGCGGCTTCGAGCACGCAGACCTCGACGACGAATCGTTCGACGTCGCGGTGGGAAACGTGCCCTTCGGCAGCTACCAGGTCGACGATCCCCGCCATCGGGACGAGGGGCTGCTCGTGCACGATTGGTTCTTCGCGAGGGCGCTCGACTTGGTGAGGCCGGGAGGCATCGTGGCTTTCGTCACGTCCAAAGGCACGCTCGACAAGAAGAATCCCGCCGCCCGCAGAAGGATCGCCGAGCGCGCCGAGCTCGTGGGAGCGGTCCGCCTGCCCAACACGGCCTTCTCGCCGCATGCCGAAGTCACGGCGGACGTGGTCATCCTCCAGAAGCGCGAGCGCGCCGAGGTCTGCGAGCCCGAATGGGCGCACACCGAGCGCGTCGAGGCGGGCATCGACGTGAACTCCTACTTCGCATCCCACCCCGACATGGTGCTCGGCGAGCTCGCCGCGACGACGAACGCCTACGGGCGGGCGGACTCCGAATGCAGGCCGAAGCCCGGCACCGACTTGGAAGAAGCGCTGCGCGAAGCCCTCGGCAAGATGACCGCCCGCATCCCCGAATGGGATGCGCCCGAAAGCGAGCCCGGCGACGCCATCCCCGCAGACCCGGACGTGCGCGACTGGTCCTACGCCGAATCTGGCGGCGCCCTCTACTTCCGCATGGGTCCCCTCATGCACCGGCAGAATCCCTCGAAGGCGGCCGCTGAGCGAATCGGGGGAATGATCCCCCTACGGGATTGCGCCCGACGGCTCATAACGCTCGAAAAGGACGGCGCGCCCGATGCGGAGGTGGAGGCTGAGCGCGCAAGGCTCAACGCGCTCTACGACGCCTACGCGGCGAAGCACGGCATCCTGAACTCGCGCGCGAACGCCGCCGCGCTCAAGCAGGATTCCTCCTACCCGCTGCTGTGCGCATTGGAGATCCTCGACGGCGAGGGGAACTTCGAGCGCAAGGCGGACATGTTCTCCAAGCGCACGATACGGCCCAACGCGCCCGTGACGCACGCCGACGACCCCCAGGCGGCGCTGGCTGCCTCGCTGTCTGAACGCGGACGGGTCGATCTGCCCTACATGGCGAGGTTGACCGGAATGGGGGAAAACGAACTGGCCGAAGCGCTGAAAGGCGCCATATTCCGCGTTCCCACGGCGACCGGAGAGCAGCCCGTCTGGCAGCCCGCCGACGAATACCTCTCCGGCAACGTGCGGGCGAAGCTGCGCATCGCCGAGCTGACGGCCGCGTCCGACCCCTCGTACATTCCCAATATCGAGGCGCTGCGCTGCGCCCAGCCGCCCGATTTGGGGGCGGCCGAGATAAGCGTGCGCCTCGGAGCGACGTGGATCCCCGCCGACGACGTGCGTGAGTTCGTGCTCCACCTGCTCGACCCGCCCTACTGGGTCCGCGAACAGGTGGCCGTGAGGTATTCCGCCGCCACGGCGCAGTGGCGCATCGAGGGCAAGGGCCGCGACGGCTCGAACGTGCGCGCGCTGTCGACCTACGGCACGCGCCGCATGAGCGCCTACCACATCATCGAGGAGACGCTCAACCTCAAGGACGCGCGCGTGGTCGATTACGTCGAGGACGAAAACGGCAAGAAGAAACCCGTCCTCAACAAGAAGGAGACGGCGGTGGCGCTCGCCAAGCAGGAGGCCATCAAGGCGGCCTTCAAGGAGTGGGTGTTCTCAGACCAGGCGCGCAGGGAGAGGCTGGTCGCCGCCTACAACGAGCGGTTCAACGCCATCCGCCCGCGCGAGTTCGACGGCTCGCACCTGGCGTTTCCCGGCATGAACCCCGAGATAGAGCTGAGGCCGCACCAGAGAAACGCCGTCGCCCGCATCCTCTACGGGAAAAACGCGCTTCTCGCCCACGAGGTGGGAGCGGGCAAGACATTCACCATGGCGGCGGCCGCCATGGAATTGCGGCGCATAGGGCTTTGCTCCAAGCCCCTGTTCGTCGTGCCGAACCACCTCACGGGGCAGTGGGCGTCGGAATGGCTGAGGCTCTACCCCGCCGCCAATTTGCTGGTGGCCACCAAGCGCGACTTCGAGCGGCGCAACCGCAGGCGCTTCTGCGCCCGCATCGCCTCGGGGGACTGGGACGGCGTGATCATGGGGCACACCCAGTTCGAGAAGATACCCGTATCGGTGGAGCGTCAGCGAGCGTTCATAGAGAGCCAGATCGCCGAGCTCTCCGACGGCATAGCCGAGATCAAGGCGCAGCACGGCGAACGGTTCAGCGTGAAGCAGATGGAGATCACGAAGAAGCGCCTGAACGTGAGACTCGCCAAGTTCGCTGACCAAACCGACAAGGACGACGTGCTCACGTTCGAGGAGCTCGGCGTCGACCGGATCTTCGTGGACGAGGCCCACTACTACAAGAACCTGTTCTTCCACACCAAGATGCGAAACGTCAGCGGCATCGCCCAGAGCGAGGCCATGAAGTCTTCCGACCTGTTCATGAAGTGCCGCATCCTCGACGAGCAGACCGGCGGACGCGGCACGGTGTTCGCCACGGGCACGCCGGTGTCCAACTCGATGGCGGAGCTCTACACCATGCAGCGCTACCTGCAATACGGCGAGCTGGAGCGCTTGGGGTTTTCCCACTTCGACTGCTGGGCGTCCACGTTCGGCGAGACAGTGACGGCATTGGAGCTGGCCCCCGAAGGCACGGGCTATCGGCAGAAAACGCGCTTCTCGCGCTTCTATAACCTACCCGAGCTCATGTCCATGTTCAAACAGGTCGCCGACGTGCAGACGGCGGACACGCTGGCGCTTCCCACGCCCAAGGTGCATCTGCGCAACGTGGCGGTGCAGCCCTCCCCCGTCCAGCGCGAGCTGGTGGCGGGGCTCGCCGAGCGCGCCGAGGCGGTGAGGGCGGGCAGTGTGCCCGCCGAGAAGGACAACATGCTCCTCATCACCAACGACGGCCGCAAGATAGCCCTCGACCAACGCCTCGCCGACCCCGCGCTGCCCGACTTCGAGGGCAGCAAGGTGAACGCTTGCTGCGAGAACGTGCTGCGCATATGGCGCGACGGCGCCGAGGAAAGGCTCACCCAGCTCGTGTTCTGCGACCTCTCCACCCCGAAGGGCGACGGGTCCTTCAACGTGTACGACGATCTGCGCCGCAAGCTCGTGGCGCGCGGCGTGCCCGAGGGCGAGGTGGCGTTCATCCACGACACCGACACCGAGGCGAAGAAGCTCGCCCTCTTCGGGAAGGTGAACGCCGGAGCCGTGCGCATCCTCATGGGATCCACGCAGAAGATGGGCGCGGGCACCAACGTGCAGCGCAGGCTCGCCGCCATCCACGACCTCGACTGCCCGTGGCGCCCCGCCGACCTCCAGCAGCGCCTCGGGCGCATCGAGCGCCAGGGCAACATGAATGCCGAGGTGGAGGCGTACCGCTACGTCACCGAAGGCACCTTCGACGCGTACCTCTACCAGCTCGTAGAGGGAAAGCAGCGATTCATAGCGCAGGTCATGACCTCGAAGTCGCCCGTTCGCACAGCCGCCGACGTTGACGAGGCGGCGCTTTCCTACGCCGAGCTCAAAGCGCTCGCCACGGGAAACCCGCTCGTCAAGGAGCGCATGGGCCTCGATGTCGAGGTGTCCCGCCTGCGGATGCTGAAGGCCGACCACCTAGCGCAGAAGTACGCGCTGGAGGACAAGGCCGCCAAGGACTACCCGCAGCGCATGGCGTCGCTGTCGGCGCGCCTCGAATCGCTGGAGGCCGATGTCGCGAAGGCAAGGGCGAACCCGCCGCCGACGAAGGAGGCATTTTCGATGGAAGTGCGCGGCACCGCCTTCCGGGAGCGTGCGGCGGCAGGCGAGGCGGTGCTCGCGGCGCGCGGCGAGATGACCGAGACGGGGGCCATGCCGCTCGGGTCGTACCGGGGGTTCTCCCTGGAGTTGACGTTCGACCGCATGAGCGCGGCGTTCGAGATGCGCATCGTCGGCGAAGCCGAGCACAAATGCGAGCTGGGCGGTGATGCGGCAGGCGCCGTGACGAGGCTGGACAACGCCATCGCCAAGATGGGCGCGGAGGCTGACGAGTGCCGCGCGCGCCTCGAAGAAGCCCGCAGGCAGATGGAGGCTGCGCGCACCGAGGCCACCAAACCTTTTCCCCACGAAGGCGAGCTGAAAGAGAAGTCCGCCCGCCTCGCGGAGCTCGACGCCCTGCTCGACGTGGGAAAAAGCGGCCCCGAGCAGCTGTGCGACGACGGTCATGAGCCGGAACGTGCCGAAAAGAAAAAGGAGTTCGAACGGTGAGGGCGCACACCGCGCCGCGCGAGATGCGCCTCATCGCCGGCAAACCGGAATCGGTCGATGGAGCGCCTTGGCGGCAACGCCGGGGCATTCCTTTTCGCGAAGGGGGAATGTTTATGAAAGTGCTCGAACTGTTCAGCGGAACGCGCTCCATCGGCGAGGCGTTCGAAAAGCGGGGCCACGAGGTGTTCTCGGTGGAGTGGGACGAATCGCTGCCCGCCGACCTCCACGCCGACATCGAGTTCCTGAAAGCGCCGGACGTCCTGCGCGCATTCGGCCGGCCCGACGTGGTGTGGGCGTCGCCGGACTGCGCCACGTTCTCCATGGCGGGCATATCGCGCCACAGGCGCAAGAACGCCAACACCGGCAACCTGGACCCCGTGAGCGACTACGCGCTCAAATGCGACCGGGTGGATCTGGCGATGCTCCGCCTCATCCGCGATCTGAGGCCGGCGCTCTACTTCATAGAGAACCCGCGCGCGGGCCTGCGCAAGCAGGACATGATGGCGGTCATCCCCCGCCACACCGTCACCTACTGCCAATACGGCGCGAGGGCCATGAAGCCGACCGACATATTCACGAACGCCTCCGACCCGCGATTCTGCCCGCCGTGCCGCAACGGGGCGCCCTGCCACGAGTCGGCGCCGCGCGGGTCGAAGTCCGGCACGCAGGGCCTGGCGAACGCGCGCGAGCGCGGGCGCATCCCCGAGAGGCTGTGCCTGCACATCGTTGACGTGTGCGAGCGCGAGGTGCCCATCCGAAAGGCGGCGGGGCTATGCCGGTGAAAAGCGCGGCAGCAGCGCCGCCAGGCGGCTTCACCGGCGCCGGCGGGGCGGCCTTCTCGTCGGCGCGCGACGACTGGGAGACCCCCGCGTGGCTGTTCTCGGCGCTCGATTCCGAGTTCCACTTCACCCTTGACGCGGCGAGCTCGGACGCCAACGCCAAATGCGAAAGGCACCTCACCAAACGAGACGACGGGCTCGCGGCTGACTGGGGCGGCGAGAGAGTGTGGGTGAATCCGCCCTACGGCCGGGGCGTCGGGGCATGGGCGCGCAAGGCGGCAATCGAGGGCGCCAAGCCGCGCACGACGGTCGCGCTGCTGGTGGCGGCGCGCACGGACACCGAGTGGTTCCTCCGTTACATCCTCGGCCATGCAGAGATAAGGCTCGTTCGCGGCCGCATCAGGTTCGAGCTCGCCGGCGTCGCTCAGGGCCCCGCGCCCTTTCCGAGCATGGTCGCCGTGTTCGGGGAGGGCGCCGCCCCCGGCAAGGTGTCGTCAATAGCCAACGCCGCAGCGCGCGGCGGGAAGGGGGCTTCGTGAGGTACGTGAGCCTTTTCTCAGGCATAGAGGCGGCGAGCTGCGCGTGGGGGCCGCTCGGCTGGGAGGCGGTCGCCTTCAGCGAGATCGACCCGTTCTGCAACGCGGTTCTCGCTACTCGCTTCCCGAGCGTGCCCAACCTGGGAGATATATCGAAGGTCGAGTGGAAGGAGATGCGTGGCGAGATCGACGTTGTCATCGGCGGAAGCCCGTGCCAGAGCTTTTCCGTCGCCGGAAAGAGAACGGGGCTCAAAGGCGAGTCGGGCCTCATGCTCGAATTTATTCGAGCTGTACGTGAGGTCATGCCGAGATGCTTTGTCTGGGAGAACGTCCCGGGAGCGCTCTCGAGCGAGAACGGGGAGGCTTTCCGATGCCTGCTCCGGGCGATGGATGAGGTCGGGTACGGTCTGGCATGGAGAATTCTGGACGCGCAATTCTTCGGCTTGGCCCAGCGACGCGAGCGTGTCTTTCTTGTCGGAGTGCTTGGAAGCGCCGCCCGTGCCTGCGAGGTACTATTTGAGCCCCACTGCATGCGCTGGGATCATCCGCCGGGCAAGGAGAAGAGGGCGCTCCTTGCCGCCGCAGCTGGAGGAGGCGCTCGAACGGCAGGCTTCAAGTACTCCGCCGCCCCCGCCAGCGGGTCGGTAGGCCACGCCGCCGAGCAATCGCCCACCCTCACGGCCGACTGGCACGCGCCCGCCGTCTACGGCATCGTTGGCAACTCCATAGGCCGAAAGCCTGAAAACGGGGGCAATGGCGCGGGCTTCTGCGACCCCGACGAGAAAGGCATGTACACCCTCACCGCCGCCGACCGCCACGCCGTGGCCCTGCCTGCGGGCGGGCCGCCGCGCGAGGCCCTGTGCCTCGCGTCCACCCATGCGAACGCGCACGTGGGCGACGGCCTGTGCGGGTGCCTCACGGCGAACGCCGCCAAGGGGCCGCCCATGGCGTGCCTTTCGGGGGACGCGGCCAACGCGGCGTGCGACGTGGACCTGGCGGGCACGCTGAAGGTGGGCGGCTCCCCGTCGTGCGTGGGCCCCGTCGCGGCGTTCGCCCAGAACACGCGCGACGAGGTGCGCTTCGTCGGCGGGTCGGGCAGCCACGTGGGCGCGCTCGCCGCGCATCCCGGCGTCAAGCAGGCGAGCCACGTCCTGCAGGGTCCGGCGGTCAGGCGGCTCACGCCGTTGGAGTGCGAGAGGCTGCAAGGCTTCCCGGACAACTGGACGAACGTGGAGTTCCGCGGCAAGCCGGCTCCGGACGGCCGTCGTTACAAAGCCCTCGGAAACGCCATGGCCGTCCCGGTCGTCAAATGGATCGGCGAGAGGGTGGAGAAGGCCGTTTAGCCTCGGCGAAAGAGCGGGCCTCTTCCAGGGTCCGCCTGTCCTTCGCTACGACGAAGCGGACGAAGTCCGCCTCGAAGTAGGCGGCGTTGAGCCTGACGACATCGCGCGCGCCGAGCAGCTCGCAACCTCCCATCCCCCGACGGGGGCCGGGGCCGTAGATGACGGCCGCATTCGGGCTGATAGGGCAGTACAGAGAGGAGAGGCGATCCCGCCCCCCCTGTTTCCCGAACAACGGGGAGGACGGGGAAAGACGCGGTGGCGAACGAGGCGCACCCGGGCGCGCGCAGGACGATCCCCTCCATTTCGAGCAGCTCTCCTACGATGAGCCCTTGGTAGGACCCGTCGCCCGTATCTAGCAGCAGGCGGCGCGTGACGCCTTCCGCCGCCACCCCCTCGAACGCGCCCTCGTGCCCCAGAGCCCTCATAAGGTCGCGATACGGAGAGAGGTCTTCTTCCGAAGCCGACAACATAAGCTCATTCCGGAGGGGCTTGAACACGCTGGGATGGCGAGCAATCGCATTCGCCACAAAAGACGCGATGATTCTCGCGTCGTCATCGCCGACGCACGTGAACGGGGCGTTCGGCACGCACAGGGCCGCCACCCTTTTCAGGACGGGGGCAAAAGCGCTCTCCAGTTCGCAGAGGCCGTCCTCAGTGTAGTTCGGATAGACGAATTTCCCCTTGTACCAGTTGGGGTCGTTCGATAGGGATTCGTACAGGTACCTCTCCGCACAGAAATCGCCAACCGAGGGTGTAAATATTCCCCCCGACTCCTTATCTAGCGCGAACACCGTGTCGCCGCTCCCGCAAAACCCACGCAAGTAGAACTTCGGAACGTAATGCTGCTTCTTCTTTTTCGGCCCTTTTGTGTTCATGGAAGTCACCGCCAAACCGAGCTCCGCCGTCGGGCAAACGAGGGCGATCTGCCGGACGTCGGTTCGGAAGACGCAGTTGAAGCGACGTGAGAGCCAACCAAGCCCAAAAAACTAGAGCCAATCCCAGCGGGATTGGCCCATACAAAACCCGAAGGTTTTTGAATCTGAGGTTATGGTGCCATCAGCCGAGCGCCTTGTCAATGAGATTCGCCAGAAACCTCAGGTACGACACGAACCCGTTCTGGACGCCGTAGCTCTCGCACGTGCCGAGAAGACTCGCGCGCAGCCCTTCCAGCAGCGCCGTCGAACGGGGACAGAGCGCCGGCCCTCCCAATCGGTCGAACATCACGAGCGTCTCGAGGAGCTGCTGCATACGACGGTTCCTTAACTTGGCGCGGCGCGTCTTGCTGTTGCCGACGCCTTTCTCGGCGAGCCAATCGTAGACCAGGCTGGAAAGCGCGTAATCGCACTCGTTGGAGCCGTCCATCCCGTTGACTATGCAGCTGCCGTGGGAACAGCAGTTCCTCACGGCCTTCACGCCCTTGAGGATGTAGTGCTCCTCCCGCATGACGGCGTCGTCCCATCGCTCGGAGCAGAACAGGCAGAAGGCCAGCGCCGTTCCGAACGTGACCACCTCCAAAAACGCCCATACGGGCATCGCGTCTCGGTAATGGCCGATGATGCGCCCGGTGTAAACGTCGCCGACGATGCCGGCGGACATGCGCGAGGAGAGATCCCGCTCGATGTAGCTGCGGTATCTCCTCTGTTGCGCCCTCATGAAATCGGCGACTATGCCGTAGCCGTCCTCGTCGTCGAGCCTGGAGGCGCGCGTCACCATGGAGGTCTTGGCCAGCCGCTCCACGTCTTGCGAGACAGCTAGGAACGCCTTGCGGAGCTCGTCGTCGAGCGCATCGAGAGCCAGCAGGTCGGCGAAGTCAAGCCTCACGTACTTCCCCCGGTCGTCGCCGGACGCGTGCTTCTGGAACAGCCTGCGGCATGACGCGAGGTGCACGAAGGTTCCCCGGCGGGCCAAAGCGTCCGCGGCTTGCTCCTCGCCGCATCGCTCGAACGAGACGCCTTTCGCCTTCAGAAGCGCAACCTGCTCCTCCGGGTTCAGCATCGGCTTGAGCCCCGTCACCTCGTGCGCGCCCTCCCCGATGCTCCATGCAGTGTATGTTTCACTCGGATTCACCATGCCCGCCATTCTACCCCTTTCAGCGTCTCTTGGGCACGCCGCGTTCCGCGCATCTCGAATCGGCATGGCGAAGCGAAGGCGAATGGGGGCACGCCGCGCCGCTCCGGCGGCCACAGGCAAATCCGAAGACAAGAAAAGGACGAAAACATGCCATACGTCGACCCTGAAATCATCGCTGAAGTGAAGCGGGTTGACCTGCTTACTTACCTGCAAGAGCGCGAACCCGACGAGCTGGTGCGCATTTCGCCCGGCGTCTACTGCACGAAGGAACACGACAGCCTTAAGATCTCCAACGGCAAGTGGTTCTGGTGGAGCCGGGATCTCGGCGGCAGGAGCGCGCTCGACTTCCTCGTCAAAGTGCGCGACATGGCCTTCCTCGACGCCGTGGAGCATCTGCGGGCCGACCGCCCTGCCGTTGCGAGAGCATCCCCGCCCGCGCATGCCGCCCCACCGGCGAGCGCGCCGCGCCCGGCGTTTCGCCTCCCACGCCGGTGCGCCGACGACGATGCGATGCGGTACCTCGAATCGCGCGGCATCTCGCGCAGCCTGCTGAAGGGCCTCGTGGATGCCGGAGACGTCTACGGCACCATGCGCGGCGGGGTCGCGTGCGCGGTGTTCGTCGGCAGGGACCGCACGGGCGTTCCGAGGTACGCGGCCTTGCGCTCGTGCGAGGGAGGCTTCAAGGGCGAGGCTCCCAGATCCGACAAGCGCTTCGCGTTCTCCCTGCAAAGCGTCCGAAACAACGGCGTGCTCCATGTTTTCGAGAGCGCCATAGACGCGCTTTCCTACGCGACCATCCTCGAGCACGAGGGCAAGCAGACGGCCAGCTTGGGGATGCTGTCCCTCGGCGGGGTGTCGGTCCCCCATGCGCGCAACGGAGCCCCGAAGCTGCCGCTCGCCCTCGCGCAGCATCTTGACGACCGCCCATACATCGCCTCGTTGGCCTTGCATCTCGACAACGACGAGGCGGGCAGGCGGGCCGCCCGCGAGATCGCGCGCGCAGCCGCTTCTCGCGGCGTGGCGGCGTCGATGGAGCCTCCCCCGGAGGGTAAGGACGTGAATGAGTTCCTCTTGGCCCGCCGCTCCAGAGGCCGAGCGCCCGACAGGGGAAGGTGATCTTTCTTTCGGCGGGTTGCGAAGTCCGCCGCCGAGGCGGCGGAAAACCGTCGCGTACCAGCAAGCAACGCCGAGCGCTGGCGCTCGGCAGACGCAGGGGGCACCCCCTGCAACCCCGCGAAGGGAGGCGGCGAATGGAAAGGCGCACGCGCAAGGCCACGGTGAGGCTCACGGAGGAAGAGCTGGCGCGGCTCAAAGAGGCGGCGCGCAGGGCGGGCTGGTCGCAGGAGGCGTACCTGCGCGCGCTCATAGGGGGCATCGACCCGAGGCCGAAGCCGCCGCCCGACTACCTGGCGATGACCCGCGAGCTGCACGCCATCGGGAACAACCTCAACCAGATCGCGCGCAAGGCCCACGCCCTCGGCACCGTGGACGCCGCCCGCTACGACGCCGAGGCGCGAAGGCTCGAAGCCGCGCTCCGCGAGATCGTGGCGGCGGTCAAAGAGCCGGGAAGGAGGCGATGAGGTGGCCGTCACGTCGATTTGGAAGGTCGAAGGGCGCCTGGCGCGCGTGCTCGGGTACGCCGGGAACCCGGACAAGGCCGAAGGCTCGCCCGACGAGTGGGAGCTCCAGGGCGTGGGCGCCGCCATCCTCTACGCCGCCGACCCCGGCAAGACTGAGCGGCAGCTGTACGTGACCGGCGTCAACTGCCTGCCCGCCACGGCGCTGGAAGAGATGAACGCGACCAAGCGCCAATACGGCAAGACGGGCGGCATCGTGGCCTTCCACGGATACCAGGCGTTCGCGCCCGGCGAGACCGACCCCGCCACGGCCCACGAGGTGGGCGTCGCCCTCGCCCAAGAGCTGTGGGGCGGCCGCTTCGAGGTTGTGGTGGCCACCCATCTGGACAAGGCCCACCTCCACAACCACTTCGTGGTCAACTCTGTGTCCTTCGCCGACGGCAGGCGCTTCCACCGAGACGCCGCCTGCTACCGCGCGATGCGCGAAGCGTCCGACGAACTGTGCCGGGAGCATGGTCTTTCGGTGGTGGAGAGCCCCGGGCGCGGCGGCGCGCGCCACCACGCCGAATGGCGCGCCGAGCGCGAGGGGCGCCCCACGTGGCGCTCGCTCGTGAAGGCCGACGTGGACGAGGCCGTAGGGCGTGCGGCGAGCATGCGCCAGTTCCACGCGAACCTGCGCGCGATGGGCTACGACGTGAAGGTGGGCAAGGACATATCGGTGCGCCCGCCCGGCAAGGAGCGTTTCGTGCGCCTGCGCCGCAATTTCGGGGACGCGTACTCGCAGGAGGGCATCGGCGCGCGCATCCTCGCCAACAGCCGCCAGCGCCTGCCCCTCGGCAGGCCGAGGCCCGCTCCCAAGGAGCGCCCGCCCGTGCCGAAGGGCACGCTCGTGAGCCTGTACCGCAGGTACATGGCGCTGCTCAACGGCGCGAAGAGGCAGAGGGCGCCAGGCGGGCGGGCGCATTTCCTGCTGCGCGAGGATCTGCGCGAACTCGAAGCCATATCGGGGGAGCTCGCGCTGCTCGCGCGCGAGGGGATAGAGACGCGATCCCAGCTGGCGGCATACGAAAGAGCCTTGGCCGACAAGTCCGAGGCGCTGCAGGCCGAACGCCGCGCGCTGCGCAACGAGGCGAGGCGCTCCAAGGCGGCGGGATCCCCCGCGCCCCCAAACCCCCGCATCGCCGAGATAGCGTCGGAGCTGCGGGGCGCAAGGCGCGAGGCGCGCGCCTGCGCGCGCATCCGGGCAAGAAGCGCCGAGCTGCCGGCCCGCATCGCGCAGATCGAGGGCGCCGAAGCGAACAGAGAGGAAAGGCAGGTGGAAGGTCATGGACGCATCGAGCGAGGCTGCTGAGCAGATCGTGAGGATGACGCTCGAGGGAACCGAGGTGGCGCTGCGCATCACGGGCGCCGGCGCGAAGAACGCGGCCGCCATGCTGCTGGCGGCCGCGGCGAGCAACGAGAAAACCAAGGGCAGGGCGCGGCTTTCGGCGATGCTCAAATCGGGCCGTGAGCTGCGCGTGTTCCCCATCCGCTTTGACGATCTGAAAGGGTTCGCGAAGGAGGCCCGACGCTACGGCATCGCATACGCCGTCGTGAAGCAGAAGGACGGCGAATCCGTCGATCTTCTGGTGCGGACCGAGGACGCGAGCAAGGTGAACCGCATCGCGGAGAGGCTCGGCCTGTGCCGCATGAGAGACGACGCCCGCGAAGCGCCCGAGCCGCGCGAGGGGAATCGGCACGATGGGCGCGCGCACGCCGCGCAGGCGCCGCGCGCACCCGAACAAGCTGCGGCGCTCCTCGATGATTTGCTGGCATCGCCGGGCGACAGCGACGCCTCCCCTTTAGCGCAAGCCCCGGCGGAAAGCCGTCCGTCAGGGCCTACATCCGCGAGAAAACGGCTCTCAGAAAAGGATGGTGAGGCAGCGCGCAAGCGCTGCGGCAGGCTGTCCGTGCGCGCGGAGATGCGCGCCATATCGGCGGCACGCGAAATGAGCGGCGAAGCGCATGCGACTCGCAAGCCCATGGCGCGCGCCCTGGAGAAAGGAAGGTAGAGCATGCAAGATATCTACCGGATGATGGAAGAACGCAGTAGCCGGGAATTCGCGCCGGAAGGCGAGTTCGACAAGCAAGCGTGGGCGGAGCGGAAGCAGAGCGAGCGCCAAGAGGCATTCGACCGCGCCGACGCCGCCGCGCTGCGCGCGAATTCGGATCCAGCGGCGCTGGAGACGTACATGCGGGTGGCGGCGCAGCTGCCCCACCATTCCGCCACGAACATCCTGCTCATAGCCGACCGCATACCGAACGCGACGCGCGTCGGCACGGCTGAGCATTGGCGCAGGCAGGGAGCGTCGGTGAGGCGCGGGCAGAAGGCGATCCCCATCATCGAACCCGTCAAGGAGTACGTGCGCGACGACGGCAGCATCGGCGTCTTGTACGACGTGCGCAAGGTGTTCGACGTGTCGCAGACCACCGCGCGGCCATGCCTGCCGCGCAGAGTGGACCCTCACGCCGCGCTCGCGGCGCTGGTCGCTCGCTCGCCGACGAGAATAGAGCCGGTTGACGACCTCGGCGGCGTCCCCGCCGAGTACGATCACGCCTCGGGGGCCATACGGGTGCAGCGAGGGCTCGATGAGCCGCAGCTGCTCTCGGCGCTGATAGTCGAGGCGGCGCATGCCAGCATGGCGCTCGGCCTCGATGCCTACGACAGGGAGACGCACGCCGCGAAGGCCGACCTCGCGGCGGGCATAGCCGCCCGCCGCCTGGGACTCGAATGTTCGGGAGCCGTCGCCGCGCCCGCGCCACCGGAAGCGAGCGCGCGCGAGGTGAGGGACGCCTTGGGCGAGATCGGCAAGGCCGCGCGCGACGTGTCGGAGCGCATGGCCCCGCCCGAAAGGCGGCGCGACAGGTCGGAGGGCAGATGAGGCCCCCGACGGCTGGCGAGGCGGCAGCCGCCGCGCTCGCCGCGCCGCTGGCGGCGTGGGCGGGGTTCGTCGCCGCCCCCGCCTTGGACGGCGGGGGGTCGCTCGCCTCGCTCATCGCGGCGTTCTCGGATCCCTTTTCGACGAAGCCCACGGCGGGCGGCGCGCGATGGGCGCTGCTGTTCCTGGTCCTGTATGCCGCCTGCGCGGCGGCGTGGCTGCTCACCCGGCGCAACCTGCGCCCCGGCGAGGAGCACGGCAGCGCCCGGTGGGGTGACGCCCGCCGCATCTGCCACCGCTACCGGGGGCGCGACCCCGCAGGCGACAAGCTGCTCACGCGCAATTTTCGCATGAGCTACGACACCCACGCCCACAGGCGCTCGATGAACACGCTCGTGGTGGGCGGCTCGGGCGCAGGCAAAACGCGCGGGTTCAGCCTGCCCAACGCCTGCCAGGCCAACACATCGATGGTGGTGCTCGACCCGAAGGGCGAGATCGTGCGCGCCGTGGGCGGGCTGCTCGAATCGAGGGGCTACGAGGTGCGCGTGCTCGACCTCGTGCGCATGGAGAGGTCCCACTGCTACAACCCGCTTTCCTACATCGAGTCGGACGCGGACGCGCAGCGGCTCAACACCAACCTGTTCAAGGCGACGACTCCCAAGGGCGCGCAGAGCCAGGATCCTTTCTGGGACACGGCCGCCGGGATGCTGCACCTGGCGCTTCTGCTTTACCTCGTGCACGAGGCACCGCCCGAGGAGCGCAACTACGCCACCCTCATGGAGATGCTGCGCGCCGGCGAGGTGCGCGAGGACGACGACGATTACGCCTCGGTGCTCGACGAGCTGTTCGACCGGCTGGAGATGAGGGACCCTGGCCACATCGCGCTCAAATACTACCGCAGCTACCGCTCCGGCTCGGCCAAGACGCTCAAATCCATCCAGGTGACGCTCGCCTCCAGGCTGGAGAAGTTCAACCTCGACGCCCTGGCGTCGCTCACCGCCACAGACGAGCTCGACCTGCCGTCGCTCGGGGAGCGCAAGGTGGCCCTGTTCGCAGTCATACCCGACAACGACACCAGTTTCAACTTCCTGGTGTCCGTCCTCTACACGCAGCTGTTCCAGCAGCTTTTCGCGCTCGCGGACGGAAAACACGGCGGGCAGCTGCCCGTGCACGTGCACTTCCTCATGGATGAGTTCGCCAACGTGAGCTTACCCAATGATTTTGAGAAGATACTCTCCACCATGCGCGGGCGCGGGGTGTCCGCGTCGATCATCATCCAGAACATGGCGCAGCTGCGGGCGCTGTTCGACAAGCAGTGGGAGTCCATCGTCGGCAACTGCGACGAGTTCCTGTACCTGGGCGGCAACGAGCAATCCACCCACAAGTACGTCAGCGAGCTTCTGGGCAAGGAGACCATCGACCTCGACACGCACGGCAGGACCACCGGGAGGGGCGGCAGCTGGTCCACCAACCAGCAGATCTCGGGGCGCGAGCTCATGACGCCCGACGAGGTGCGCATGCTCGACAACTCCCGCGCGCTGCTCTTCGTGCGCGGCGAGCGCCCCATCATCGACTTAAAGCTCGACATAGCGCGGCATCCCGCCGCGCGGCTCACCCCCGAGGGCGGCGCGCCGCCCTACGAGCACGGCGCCTGCCCGCTGGCAAGCGCCGCCGTGGCGCCCTACGAAGGCGTTGCCCCCGCGAGCGCGCAGGCCGCGCCTGCGGGCTGCGTCGTGCTCGACGGGGAGGAGGCCGAGGCAGCGCTCGCGGCGGAGGCGGCGGGCGGGAAAGGAGAACCAACGCATGAGAAAGACCACTGAGGGGAAGAAGGCCCGCCCCGCAGCCCGCGCGCGGCTCATGGCGGCAATCGCCGTCTGCGCCGCTTCGGCCTTGGCGCTGGAGCCGCCCGCCGCGTTCGCGGCGACCGACCCGATAGCGGCGGTGGACAACCTCTCCACGTTCATCTTCGGGCTCATCAGGAGCGTCGGGCTCATCCTGCTCGGCTTCGGCGTGGTGCAGGTGGGCATGTCGCTCAAGAGCCACGACCCGTCCCAGCGCGCCAACGGCTTCCTGACCCTGGCGGGCGGCGTGGTCATCACGTTCGCGAAGGAAATCTTGGATATCATCGTCGGATAGGCCCGTCGCGCGGGCCCCGAAAGGAGGCGGGCCGTTGGATTCGGACAACTGGGTGGTCAGCAACCTCCAGGGAGCGCTCGACACGTGGAACGAGAAGATGGGCGAGATCGTGGGGTTGCTCACGGCGTCGCCCGCCGACTTCCGGGGCGGCGGGATATGGGACGCGGTGCTCTCCATCCACGGCGCCGTGCAGGCGGTGGCGCTCGCGCTCCTCGTGCTGTTCTTCCTGTCGGGCCTCGTGAAGACCTGCGGCTCGTTCGCCGAGGCCAAGCGCCCGGAGGTGGTGTTGAAGCTGTTCGTGCGGTTCGTGCTGGCGCACGCCGCCGTCGTCTACGGGCTTGAGCTCATGATGGCGTTCCTCGACGTGGTGCAGGGGCTCATCGGCGACATGATGGATGCTGCGGGCTTTGCGTCGGCCGCGCCCGCCGCGCTGCCTGGCGAGATGGTGGAGGCCATCGAGGACGTGGGCTTCCTCGACGCCATACCCCTGTGGGCGGTGACGTTGCTCGGCGGGCTGCTCGTCACGGTGCTCTCGTTCATCATGATACTGGCGGTGTACGGCAGGTTCTTCAAGATATACATGTACACCGCGCTCGCGCCCATACCCCTGTCCACCTTCGCGGGCGAGCCGAGTCAGTCGGTCGGCAAGGCGTTCCTCAAAAGCTACGGGGCCGTGTGCCTCGAGGGTGCGGTCATCCTGCTCGCATGCGTCATATTCTCGCTGTTCGCATCGGCGCCGCCGGTGGTGGATGCCGAGGCTCCCGTGGTCACGCAGGTGTGGTCGTACGTGGGAGAGCTTGCCTTCAACATGCTGGTGCTCACGGGCATGGTCAAGATGGCCGACCGCGTGGTGCGCGAGATGATGGGGCTTTGACGCCCCTCCCCTTTCCCGAAACAACCGAACGAACACATTGCCCGCGCCGCGCGCGGGGCGCTTTACGCGCCCGCTTCGCCGCGCAGGCAGAGAGGAGCAAGAAGTGGAAGTGAAGGTCAACCGAGAGATACGCGAGTATACCGAGGGGGTGTTCTTCGGCATGTCGCTTCGGCAGTGCGTCTTCGCGCTGCTCGCCTGCGTCGCCGCCGTGGGGCTCTACTTCGGGCTGTCGCCCTTCCTGAGACTGGACGAGCTCTCCTGGGCGTGCATCGCGGGAGCGGCCCCGTTCGCCGCGCTGGGGTTCGTCACCTGGCACGGCATGGCGGTCGAACGCGCGGCGTGGGCGTGGGCCAAATACGCGCTTTTGACCCCCAAGGAACTGCCCGCGCGCCCGCAGAACCTGTACTACGAGGCCGTCTGCACGCCGCATCGCGCGAAGGGCATCCGCCGCGAGAAAGGAGGGCATCATGGCCGCACTCGCAGCTAGGCGGCGCAAAGGCGGCACGCGGTTCGTCCCGCCGAAAACCGCCGAGGACGCCGTGCCCGTGCGCCGCATCTGGCCCGACGGCGTGTGCCTCACCGACGACGGCGAGTACGCGAAGACCTGGCGCGTGAGCGACGTGAACTACGCGGCGGCGTCAAAGGAGGATAAGGAGGCCATGTTCCTGGGCTACTCGGACCTGCTCAACTCTTTCGACTCCGACGCGCGGGCCAAGGTCACCGTGGCGGTGCGCAGGCTCGACGCCGAAGCCCTCGGGCGGCGCATCCTCATACCGCCCAAGGGCGACGGGCTCGACCGCTACCGCGAGGAGTACAACGCCATGCTCATAGAGAAGGCCACGGGGGCGAATTCCATGGTGCGCGAGATATACCTTACCATCGCCGTGGGAGGGAGAAGCATCCAGGAGGCCCGCTCCTACTTCAACCGCGCGTCGGCGGAGACGGCCGCGCACCTCGCGCGCCTCGGGGCGCACTGCGAGGAGCTCGACGCAGAGGGCAAGCTGCGGCTTCTGAGGGGCTTCTACCGGGGCGGCGCCGACGACCTGCCCATCGACGTGCGCGCCTCGATGCGCCGGGGGCACTCGTTCAAGGACGCCGTTGCGCCCGAGGGCGCGGGCATTGAGGCCGACCGCCTGCGGGTGGGCGGCCGCTGGGCGCGCGCCCTGTACCTGACCGACTACGCGTCCTACATCAAGGACGGCTTTCTGGCCGAGCTTACCGACGCGAGGCGCGCGATGGCGCTTTCCATAGACGTCGTCCCCGTGCCCACTGACGAGGCGGTGCGCGAGGTGGAGCGGCGACTGCTCGGTGTGGAGACGAACATCACCAACTGGACGCGCCGGCAGAACGCCAACATGAACTATAACGTGGCCGTGCCCTACGACATGGAGCAGCAGCGCAAGGAGAGCCGCGAGTTCCTGGACGACCTCATGTCGCGCGACCAGCGCATGATGTTCGCCACGGTGACGCTCGTCCACTTTGCCGACACGCCCGAGGAGCTCGACGCCGACACCGAGGCGCTGCTCTCGTGCGCGCGCAAGCACCTGTGCCGCCTCTCGGTCCTGCGCTTCCAGCAGCTCGACGGGCTGTCAACCGCGCTGCCCATAGGCGTGCGTCGCATCGAGGCGATGCGCACGCTCACCACCGAGAGCCTCGCCGTGCTCATGCCGTTCCGCGTGCAGGAGATCATGGAGGAGGGCGGCATGTACTTCGGCGAGAACGCCATATCGCGCAACCTCATCCTGTGCGACAAGTCGCGGCTCCTGAACCCCAACGCGTTCGTGCTGGGCGTGCCGGGCTCGGGCAAGAGCTTCTCGACCAAGGAGCTCATAGCTATGCTTGCGCTCTCGACCGACGACGACATAGTGATATGCGACCCCGAGCGCGAGTACGCCTCGCTCGCCGAGGCACTGGGCGGCGAGGTGGTGCGCATCGCGGCGGGCAGCCCCCACCACATCAACGCCATGGACATGGTGGAGGGCTACGGCGAGGGAGGCAACCCCGTGGCCGACAAGAGCGAGTTCGTGCTGTCACTGTTCGAGCAGCTCGACCGCCGGGGACTGGGGCCGCAGGCCAAGTCGGTCGTGGACCGCTGCACCTCGGCGGTGTACGCCGACTACCTGCGCGGCGGCGAGGCGCCCACGCTCGCCCACCTGCGCGACAAACTGCTCGCCCAGCCCGAGCCGCAGGCGCGTGACCTGGCGCTTTCGCTGGAGCTGTTCACCTCGGGCACGCTGGACGCGTTCGCGCACCCAACCAACGTGGACACCCGCAACAGGCTCCTCGTCTACGACATCATGGACCTGGGCCGCCAGCTCAAGACCATGGGGCTGCTCGTCATCACCGACGCGATGCTCAACCGCGTGACGGACAACTGGCGCGCGGGCAGGCGCACGCACATCTTCATAGACGAGTTCCACGTGGTGTTCGAGAACGAGTACTCCGGCGCGTTCTTCAACAGCGCGTGGCGCCGCTTCCGCAAGCGCAACGCCTACCCCACGGCCATCACGCAGAACGTGGAGTACCTGCTCGATTCGGTCTTGGCCTCCACGATGCTCTCCAACTCCGAGCTCATCGTCATGCTCAACCAGGCGGCCGCCGACCGCGGGAAACTGGGCGAACTCCTCAACATCAGCCGAGAGCAGATGGGCTACATCACCAACGCCGAGGCGGGCTGCGGCCTCCTGCGCTACGGCGGCGCCATCGTGCCGTTCGCCAACCGCTTCCCGAGGGACACCGAGCTCTACCGCCTCATGACCACTAAGCCCGGGGAGTGACGAAGCAGAAAGGAGGCCGCCTTGCCGAGCGACATCAAGGAGCGCGTCGTCGCCAGGAACGTGAAGACCCTCGACCGCGCGGCGCTTCTCCAAAAGGCGGCGCGGCCCGCAGCGCTGCGCGTCGGCGAAACGGCGAAGGCGGCAAACCCCGCACACACACGCGAACGAAGGGGCGATGAAGCCGAAGGCGGCTGGGCGGCGGCGCGCGGCGAATCGGAGCGAACGGCGCACGAGGGCTTCGCGGCCACAGCGAACGGTGCGCGGGTCGCCCGCGCAATCCGGCGGCGCAATGTCCCCAAGGAACGCGCGCGCACGACCTTCCCGTCCGCAGAGCGCGGCGAACGTCGCACGCCGAGGGGTTGCGCGGCATCCTGCGGGTCAAGCCGCGAAGCATCGAGCCCTTCGCCGAGGGCGCCCCGGCCGGCGAACGCGCGCGCCCGAGAAGCCATGCGCACGAGGGCGCAGGCGGCGTCGCGCGCACGCGCGGCCCGGGCATCCCGCAAAGCTACGGCGAAGGGCGCGAACGCCGCCGCGCGGCGGGCGGCAAGCAGCGCGGGCCGGTTCGCGCGCATGGCCGCGCTCCAGGCGCGGGCGGCAACTGCGGCGCTCACCGGTCTTGGGTCGTCCGCTGCCGCAGTGGTCGTGGTGACATGCCTCGCGGCGTTCGTCGCCACCTCGGCGTTCGGCATCTTCCTCATGGGCGGCGACATAGGCGACGGCAACCCCCCGCTCCGCGAGGTGGTGGCGGAGATAGACGCCGAGCACGCCGCCAAGGTGGAGGAGGCCAAGGCGTCGGCGGAATGCGACGAGGTTTCGGTTTCGGGCGGCAAGAGCCCGTGGAAGGAAACCCTCGCCGTGTTCGCGGTCAAGCTGGCGGCAGACGCCGAGAACCCGCTCGACGTTCTGACGCTCGACGCCGCGCGGCAGGGCGCGCTGCGCGCCGTGTTCTGGGACATGAACTCCATAGAAACCGAGATAGAGGAAGCCGAGCCGAGCGATTCCGACGGCGAAGACGCCCCGCCCGCCAAGGTGCTGCGCGTCACGCTCTCGGCCAAGACGGCGGAGCAGATGGCGTCGGCCTACGGGTTCGACGCGGGGCAACTCGAAACGCTGCGCGAGCTTCTGGACGAGCGCCACGACGCCGCATGGCGGGCCGTACTCCACGGGATCGCGGGCGGCGCCGCCGACATCGTGGAGATCGCCTCGAGCCAGCTGGGCAACGTGGGCGGCAGGCCGTACTGGTCATGGTACGGGTTCGAGAGCCGCGTGGAATGGTGCGCGTGCTTCGTGAGCTGGTGTGCGAACGAGTGCGGGTACATCGATTCGGGCGCGGTGCCCAAGTTCTCCTACTGCCCCACGGGCGTGCAGTGGTTCAAGGCCGCAGGCCGCTGGCTGCCGGGAGGCAGCGCGCCGGCGCCTGGGGACATCGTGTTCTTCGACTGGGACGGAGACGGCGTCTCCGACCACGTGGGCATCGTGGAGTCGTGCGACGGCTCCACCGTGCGCACCATCGAAGGCAATTCGGACGATGCGTGCAGGAGAAGCGCCTACGGCGTCGGAAGCCCTTTCATTATGGGGTATGGGGCGTGCTCTTTCTAAGAAATCTCTATCCATCTTGCCAATAAAGGCAGCTCCAAATGACGCAAAACATCGTTGCACTCGTAGATGGTTAGGCTGTCGTTCATGGACAGCAACTCTCTGTATGCCTCATGAAGCTTACACCCTCCAAGGTAATAACCCGCCGCATTGAAAAGATTCTCGGATTCTTCCAAAGAGAGTCCGAGGCCTACGCAAAATTGCATCACTGTTTCTGGTTTAGGACGATCTGCAAGTTGACCATATTTGATTCGCTCGTAAGTTTTCTCCGACAGCAAAGTACGTCTGCAGAACTCGCTTTTTGAAATGCCAAGCTTCAAGACGTACTTCGCAGAAAGCAGAGAAAATGGTGCTGTCTCTCTTTCTGACCCGCTGCTATCGTGTTCGATTGACGCTGGAGTGCCATAAGCTTTCCCCATCGTCTTCTTGAAGAGGCGGTCTCTTAGTCGATAGCAACACTCCGTTACTTTTTGAGTAATGGCATCCTCCTTCACGGCTGGGCACCTACCTCGGTTGGCGCTGCCAGCGCAATAAGCCCTGGGGGATTTAGTCTTCAAGGTCGAACTCCCTCAAGCCAACCTCCTTTTGGCGCCTGCGTTGTTTTGCTCTCAAACCGAATTGCTCCCGGGATGCATGCTTTTCACTGTCTCCATCAGAAAAAGAAGAGGGCGTAATCGCAAGCTATTTGCAAAGCGTGCCTTTCTGACCACATGGCTAAAAAATCTTTGCCACCTGCAAGCAAAAAAGCGCGTGCAGGGAGCTAGTGGGCTGGAGAGACCGATTTGATTCTGAGGATATCAGGAGACCCCCTTCGTCGCTTCAAATACACTTCTCTACTACTCGCTTACGACATATTGCCGAGCCGGGTATCAAACCAGTTTTTCTGTTAATCAAACTAAAACTGATTTGTAAAACACGGCTTTAAAAGAACGGTTGTGCAGGTTTCAATCGAAAGCCACCAACAAAAAAGTTAGACATAGGAACCTTTTATCCTTATAATGTCTTTGCCTTAATTGGACAGTGTCTATCTAAATGTAAGGGAATAGATGCTGACGTGCAGAATGAAATGAAAAATGATTGGAGCGGATATGTCACAAGATGAAACAATGCTGGGGAAAGGGGTTCTTTCTCGCCGTGACTGCGTGAAGCTGATGGGAGGCTTCGCCATCGCCATGGGCACGGGGTCGCTGCTTGCTGGCTGCTCGTCGGGCACCAGTGATTCCGGCGAGGGCGCTTCTCAGTCGGATGAGACGCCCAAGACGTTGCGGGTTGCCATGATGGGCAGCTCGACGGACACGTTGGATCCAGCCACCTTCAGCACGCTTCTTCCGTTGGCGATTGCGCTCAACGTGTACGACTCGCTTATCCTCCTGCGCAACGGCGTGGTGGAGAACTCGCTTGCCGAAAGCATCGAACCCAACGAGGATGCGAGCGCTTGGACCGTCACCCTTAAGGACGGTGTGAAGTATCATGACGGCGAGACCGTCACGGCTGAAGATGCGCTCTACAGCCTCCAGTACGCCGGCACCTCACCCATGTACTCGTCGTTCTACGCGAACGTCGATTGGGAGGGCAGCTCGGTTGTGGACGAGCGCACGTTCACGCTCCAGCTTCTCTCGCCGCAAGCCACCTTCTGGGACGAGGTCGTTTCCGCCGTCACCTTCGTGTTCCCGGCGGGCAGCGCCGGCGACGATTTCTCTGGCGACATCGGCAGCGGGCCCTTCAAGCTCGTTTCCTTCTCTCCCGACACTGGAGCCGTGCTTGAGAAGAACGCCGATTACTGGGGAGGCGCTCCGGCCATCGACACGGTTGAGATCGTCCCCATCACCGATCCCGAGACGAGGTACACGGCGCTCACGAGCGGCGAGGTCGACTTCGCCCATCAAATCTCGACGACGAACGCGGCCACGCTCGAAGGCCAGTCCGGCTTCAACGTTTTGAACGGCGGCATCGAGAATTCGAGTTCTTTCCGCTTCTGCCTCAACGCGTCCGCCGCGCCTTTCGATGATCCCGAGGTACGCGAGGCCCTCAAGCTTATCGTCGACCGCCAGACCATGAACGACACCATCTTCCGCTCTGCGGGTGTGGTTGGCAATGATGTGCTTGGCCAGGGTATGCCGGGCTACAATGATTCCCTCGAGCAGCGTGCTTACGACTTCGACACCGCCAAGAAGGTGCTCGAAGAAAAGGGCGTGACCGAGCTCGAGATCACGACCGCCGAAACCACCACCGGCGTCAACGATTCTGCAGAGATGCTCAAAGCCCAGCTGGAGAAGGCGGGCATCACGGTGTCGGTGAAGGAGATCGATCCGACGACGCTGTTCTCCGACATGAACAACATCTACGGAGCGCAGATTTTCGCAACCTATCTCATCAATCGCCCGTATATCGCTTCGGCCGTCATGTACACCGGTGGCAGCTCGCCGTACAACTTCAGCCAGTGGAAGGATGACGAGTACGATTCCCTCTTGGCCCAAGCAACCTCGGCAGTGGATGAGGCCGACCGGGCGGAACTCCTCAACCAAGCACAGGAGCGTCTCTGGGCCGAGGGCGGCGATATCGTTTGGGGATACTGCGCCGATCTGAGCGGGCAGGTAGATGGCCTCGACGGCATAGACATCACGCTCTCGGTGCCTCTGTTCGCCAAGGCAACCCTCTCCGCTTAGCGAATCGGACGAAGGGCATGTCACCGAACGCCGACCGTACGGGAGGGCACCGCGCACTGCGGATACTCTCCCGTATTCTCCTCTTCGCGATCTCGCTGATCTTCACGTGTCTGCTCGTGTTCCTCGCCCTTGAGGCTCTGCCCGGCGATGCCGCCACGCAGCGTCTCGGATTACAGGCGACTCCCGAGCGTGTGGCCGAGCTCACGCAGCAATACGGCCTCGACAAGCCGGTACTCTATCGTTTCGTTCTCTGGTGCGCTCATGCGCTGCAGGGCGACTTCGGAACCGTTCTTGCGTCGGGATTACCCGTAGCCGACGCTATGGTCGGCCCTCTTGCGCGAACTGGAGTAATTTTTGCGATCTCGCTTGTTTTGGTGATTGTGGTCGGCACGGCTGGTGGCATTTTCGCGGGTCTTCATGGCGGCAAGGCGGCAGACAAGATTGTGAGTACGCTTGCGCTTGCTGTTGTGGGAACACCCGAGTTCGTTGTCGGATTCTTTCTCATCTTGGTGTTCGCGACGCAGCTCGGGTGGTTTCCCGCCGTATCGCTTCTTCCCGTTGGGAGTGGCTCGATGTTCGACAAGCCCATCATCATGGTGCTTCCCATCGTCGCCATATCCCTCATCGGGGCTTGCACCCTTGTGCGCCCGGTGCGCGCCGTGGTCGAGCGGGAGAACCAAACGCTTCATGTCGAATCGGCCCGACTTTCTGGTCTGCCGGAAAGAAGGGTGATCGTCAAAAACCTCTTGCCCGGAATCGTCGCCCCCGTTGCGCAGTCGGCGGCTTCGGTCGTACCTTATCTTATTGGCGGCACGGTCATCATTGAATCCCTTTTCAGCTTTCCCGGCTTGGGCACGCTTCTTGTCAACGCCGTGCTCAACCGCGAGCCCGATTTGCTCATGGCTTGCTCGGCGGTTGTCATAGCGGTGTCGCTTGCGGCTTTCTGGATTGCCGACGGGTTGGGAAGGAGGCGGTCCCGTGAGATCGAAGCGTAGCATTAGCGAGAAGCTGCTCTCTTGGCCCGATCTTGTGCTTCTCGTCTTCTTCATCGCTTTTCTCGCTCTTGCGCTCGCCGGATCGCTTTCCCCGGCAGACGGGACAAGCACCGTGGGGGCCGCGTTCATGCCTCCGAGCGCCGAGCATCCTTTGGGCACCGACGGGCTTGGCCGCGATGTTTTGGCGCGCCTCATGCACGGCGGCGCGCACCTTATCGCCGTTGCCGCTGTTTCCACCGCCGTCGCCGCTGCCGTGGGCGTGGCTCTCGGGTTCGCCGTGAGTGCGAAGGGCAGGTTCGCCGATGTGTTATCGTACCTGCTCGATCTGCTGCTGGTCATTCCTTCGATACTCGTAGTCATGGTTCTTGTGTTCGGGCTTGGTTCGGGAGTGGGGACGATGATCGTGGTGACCACGGCGGTGTCGGCACCCTACATAGCTCGGTACACGCGCTCGCTCGTCCGTCCCGTGGCCGCATCGCCTTATGTGACGGCGGCGCGCCTTTCCGGCGATTCGGCGGCGAAGACGGCTGTGCGCGAGGTGCTTCCGAACTTGGCGGTTCCCTTGGCAACCACGGTGGGCATGAGGTTCATCAACTCCGTCTATCTTGTTGCGACGGCCGCTTTTCTCGGGTTCGACCCCCTCGGAACGGGCTCCGACTGGGGAACCATGATACAGACGGGCGTCACGGGCATCAGCCTGAACCCGTGGGCCGCGCTTGCTCCCACTATCGCGATTGCCTGCATCACCATATCGGGCAATCTTCTGCTTGATCGAATAGGGAAAAGGAGCAACCTGTGACGAACGGATCGGACGCGATTGTCGAGATAGCGGGCCTTTCGATTGCAACTCTCGGGGGTAAACGCGTTATCGACGATCTGTCGATAGAGATTTTGGCCGGAGAAAACCGCGCTCTCGTCGGAGAATCGGGGTCGGGCAAAACCACGCTCGCCCTCGCGCTCATGGGACGCATCCGCAGCGGCCTCGTCCACGAGGCCGGAACGATCTTCGTCGACGGGGCGAACGTGCTTTCTCTCAAAGGCTCATCGCTGAGGCGCTACCGGGCGGAAACGGTATCGTGGCTGTCGCAGGATCCCGCTCTCTCGCTCACGCCCCACATGACGGTGCGCGCGCTGCTGTCAGAATCCGTCCCGATGGACGACGAGGACGCGCTCGGCTTGCTTGGCAGGGTGGGCCTCTCGGGTGTCAAAGGGCTGCTCGACCGGAGGCCGCGCTCGCTTTCCGGAGGGCAGCGTCGACGTGTGGCCATCGCCAAGGCCATCGCGTCGAAACCTCGCGTGCTTATACTCGACGAGCCCACTGCCGGCCTCGACGGAGCCACCGCCGATGAGGTCGTGGCCACCATCAAGGGAATCTGCGCCGAATCGGGAATGAGCGTTGTCGCCATCACCCACGACCTTGATGTGGCCGGCAAGTTCGCCGAATCCGTCACCGTCCTCAAAGAGGGCCGCGTTCTCGAAACGGTTTCACATTCCGAGCTGTTGAACAACCCTGAAACCGATTACGCCCGCAAGCTCGTTGACGCCCAGCGGCTTGAACGGCGACCCAGTGATGAAATGGATCCATCCGCCGGTGTCCCTGTGTTTTCGGCATCAAGCTTCGATGTCGTGACGCCCGACGGCAAGGTTGCAACGAGGAATGCCGCGTTTTCGATCAATCATGGCCGGGGGCTTTCCCTTTTCGGGCCTTCGGGGTCGGGCAAGAGTACGATTGTCAGGGCCATCACGGGAGAGCGCCCTGCGGAAAGAGGTTCTGTGGCGCTCGATTTGGGCGATGGGGATATGCATGTTCTCGCGCGCTCGTTCAAGGATCGGTCGCAAACCGAGCTTGCCGCCGTGCAGATGGTGCCGCAGGATCCTGCGACAAGCCTCAATCCCGCGCTTTGCGTGGACACCCAGCTTTCTCGCGCCGTCAGGCGGGTGCATCCTCGCTGGTCGAGGAAAGAGGTGAGGGAGCGGGTCTCGGAGCTTTTGGCCTTGGTGCGTTTGCCCGACGAGATCAAACGCCAGCACCCCCGCTCGCTTTCGGGTGGACAGGCCCAGCGCGTTGCCATCGCCCGGGCCCTCGCCCATGAGCCCAAGGTGCTTGTTTGCGACGAATCGACCTCCGCCCTCGACCCCACCACTCAAAAGGACATCCTCGATACGTTGAACCAGCTGAAACGAGACGAGGGCTTGGCGCTTGTCGTTGTCACCCATGCGGAAAGAGTGGCGCGCTACACCTGCGAGGAGGAAATCGCCGTGCCTTTCGAGGGTTAGTGTGGCGATCTAGACGCTGGATTGTCTGTTGTTGTGCAGCGTTTCGACTAGAGCAGTGGCGACTTGGGAAACATCGTCCATGAAGTAAAAATGCCCTCCTTGGAAATGCCT
>ERZ1673736.521-NODE-521-length-60829-cov-17.313160_pt1 | contig 60829 bp, 47 predicted proteins | sample MGYA00580212_ERZ1673736 | MGnify/ENA primary metagenome ERZ1673736 (study PRJEB41218, sample SAMN15661752) | gut metagenome | host: Homo sapiens | place: Canada: London | collected 2015-08-20/2019-03-30 | study: EMG produced TPA metagenomics assembly of...
AAAGCATATCAAAATCATTTCATAAATCATCTTGACATATCACCAGATTGCTTTCTTAGTATAGTATAGCACATCTCAAAAATTAAATGCAGATATTTTTTTAAATTTAAGCATATCTAATTTTGAGGATATCATTTTTGAACTGTCCGCAGCTGTTTTACAGCCCACCCTTAATAAAAGGAATCGCATCATAACGGCCGATCAAATACCCCTTCTCAATTCTGGTATCTTTGCGGATAGAAAAAGATTGGTGTTGTGTGATGTGAAAATAAACTGGCCTCCATTTGGATTGAACTCCACGCTGTTAAAAAGCGAGACCAGATGCTTGGTCAGGAGGGGATGCAGATGAGAGTCCAGTTCGTCTACTATAAGGAGCGTTCCTTCATCCAGACCTTTTTTACAACACCAATCAGTTTGAAATAACTGTTGGTGCCATCAGATTCCTCCGCCATATTCAGTGTGTAGGAAGAAGTATTTCCCTCTGTATCTTGTACCGTGTGAATGACCTCAATATTGGTGAAAATATCGCCCTGTTGAGAAGTGGCGGGTTCTAAATTACGCATTTGAAGAGAATGTATACCAAAATCTGCGCCACGCAGCATAGAGGCGATGATCATATGTCGGCAGCCATCGTCTTTGAGCTGTTCTGCTTCAAATTCATAAGTATCTGCAGCAGAATATTTCGTGATGATTCGGCAGGAAGCAAACCACTCCAGAACAGGAATTACCTTGGAATAGCTCCTGTTTGATGCAACAGACAGATAGAGCTTGTTAGGTGAAGTACGATTTTTGAGCATGCTTTGTTCATCGACATCAACAGTAAAACGAAAATCGCTTGTATTTTGCCGCTCAAAAATGATCGCCTGCCTGCCATTGGGATAGTAATATAGGTATTCTTCAATAACAGCTTTGTCTGTTACCGAAAAGCCATACGCATATCGGATGCCATTTGCGGTGAAGATGACCTCAAAGCAGCTGGGACGAGAGGGCGTTTTACGGTCAAACTTGAAAGGCGAACGTTCGATGGCTTTGTGGAGCTGCTGGTTATGTGAAGTCAGCACATAATTTACCATGAACCAGAATGCATGAAGGACATTGGACTTTCCGGAAGCGTTGGCTCCGTAAATCACGGCAGACTTCAAATACCGTTTGCTTCCATCCACAATTAGATGTTCTGGATGCTCGTTATCCTTGCTGGAAAGCAGGGATAACACGACACTGTCTTTGATAGAGAGAAAATTCTCTGCACGAAACTGAATCCGCATGAAATTGCCTCCTAAATCTTTGATTGTATAGCTTATAACTGTGTTTTTGTGAAAAATAAACGCATTTGCTTACAGGTTCTGCCGGATGATCCGGGGAATAATACCTACGGCCACACCCCGCTCCATATCCAGACGGGTGACAGCAAAAGATACATCGTCCTTTTTGCCGGGCATCCGGTAGTCATAGCAGGAATGGGCTGCCGCATTGACGCCATTGGAGAGGCGCACATAGACAATGCCCTTGTGGACATCTGTGACACGGCCGGCATACTTGCCCTGGATACGGCACTTCTGGAGGTTGTCTCTGTCGGTGTTCTCGGAAATACTCTTGATGTCAGCTTTGATGCCCAAGTCCTCCAGACTGCTGCGCCGCATGGCCTCCCTACAGCTGACAGCTACGCTGCGGGTCTTGGAGTCGATACCACGCACGATGAAGTCAATGTCAGCACCGAGCATGTTGCCAAGGATCTTATTTTGGCGCAGCATAAGGTCAGCGTATTCCTGACCGGAAGGGCTGCGGCCCAGCTTGCCGGTGATGATCTTGCGGGTGCGGTAGGCGTTATGGATTTCATGTCAGATTATATCATGACGGTCTTCGGCAGTCTCGACATCATCCCGGCCGTGGATGGTAAGGACGGGGCCTTGCTGCGCTGGGGGCGGGGCTGACGCCGGGGAGAAGAAGGAGTGGGGGCAGGAGCGGCAGTTTCTTCCACGACAGGAACATCTGCTTCAGCAGGCGTATCCCCGAATAATTTAAAGTGGCTTAATGGGTTTTAACAAGCGGTTTTGTGAAAAATCCATATTAGTCCAGGTAAATATTTTATACAAAGAGGGACATTTTTCTAAAAGAAATTTTAGGAAGATGTCCTTTTGTGCTTCTGGTCAAAAAATAAAGACCTGGAGGAAACGGTAGGAGCAGGCGGTACAAATTCGTTATTCTGACCGTTATCCTGAATATGCAGTTTACAACAAAGAATTCTATTAAGCGCTTTGACTATGCAAAAGAGTTGATTGAAGGTATAATGTTTAAAGATTACAAAATATTGCGCAGGAGATTCGCAGCATGAATGACTCAGAACGAATCTCTAAGGGACGTTAATTTGCTGTAGGCAGATATAAGAGGAGCTGATGGAGTGAAGAATTTAGAACAGTATAGAGGATGCCTGATTGGCGGCGCTGCCGGCGATGCACTAGGATATGCCGTTGAGTTTCCTGGCACAGATGCTGTCGTTAAAAAATATGGGAAAAGTGGCAGCAAAAACTGTGAACCGCACAATGGTATCGCTCCTATTTCCAGTGCCACTCAAATGACGCTTTTTACTGCCAATGGTCTGCTGCTTGGAACGACAAGAGGCATGACCCGCGGAATTATGGGACCATATCCGGCCTACATCGCTGCATGCTATAAGGACTGGCTTCAGACACAATCTGCAGCCTATCCGCTGAGGCCGCGCTCTCCTTATTCATGGCTTGTAAATGAACCAGGGCTGTTTGCCCGCCGCGATCCGGGAAATACCTGTATATCAGCAATTATAAATGGAGCGGATGGAACCATAGATGCTCCTATGAATCAGAGTAAAGGCTGTGGCGGGATGGTGCGGGTCGCTCCCATTGGCCTGTATTTGGGAGGCAGACGGTATGAAAGTGATAAAATAGATATGATAGGAGCGGAGACTGCCGCCTTAACGCATGGACATGAACTTGGGTATATTCCGGCGGCAGCTTTCGTACATATCATTCAGCGGCTTTCGCATAATGAGGATATTTCCCTATATGAAGTGGTAAGGGACACAGAACAGGCTCTGCTGCGGCTGTTTGACGGAAAAAAATATTTAGATGAACAAATAAGGCTGATTGACAGAGCAATTGAATTATCCAACGGAACATTTGACGATTTGGAAGCTGTACAGGAGCTGGGGCAGGGATGGACTGCAGAAGAGACTCTTGCAATTGCAATTTACTGTTCTCTAAAATATTCTGACGATTTTGAACAAGCGTTAATTGCGGCAGTTAACCATAGCGGAGCCAGCAGTTCGACAGGTGCGGTAACCGGCAGTATCATGGGGACTTATCTTGGATACAGCAGTATTCCTGACAAGTATATCGAGAATCTGGAACTGAAAAATGTGATATTGGAGCTTGCAGACGACCTTTACCACGACTGCAGAATCTCGGAATACAGCTCTTACCATGACAGGATATGGGAACAGAAATATATTAAAAAAACGTATGCGGTGAATCAGAAGCGTTTTGCAAAAGAAATATTTCTGTTTGACACTTATATAGCCGGGACGACACATGTGAAAGGCATTGAGGAGTTGGAACCATATCTCAATGAAGATGACGAACTTGATTTTATCCGGGAACCGGATAATAAATATGACAGCCAGGCGATTGCGATAACGACCGCAGATGGAATAAAGCTTGGCTATGTGCCAAGGGAGGATAACAAAATTGCCGCACGTCTGATGGACGCTGGAAAAATTCTTTTCGGCAGAATTTCGATGAAAGAAAAGAAAGGTTCCTGGATTAAGATTCATATAAAAGTCTTTTTGCGCGAATAATCCGCCGATGCAGAGAGTTTCCATATGAGTGCGTCAGTTCTGGACGACCGTTGTAAAAAAATAAAAAAGGCAAAAGGAGAGACAATGATTCAAAGAGAAGATATGCTGGAGCTGACCAGAAGGATGACGCCTGCCCGTTCCTGCATCAGCCGGATAGCCGGAGCTTATTTTGATGAAGAGGGATATGTGGACGGAACATTTAACACGAACTTTCTGAGGCTTTCGCTCTCAGAACGGACAAAGCAGCTGGCTTTAGCCAAGACAGTGCCGTTTTCTGATACGAACGTGCAGCTGAAGGATTACAAAATTTCCAGAGAGGCCAGGCGTCCGGGCAGTATCTGGCAGCTTTTGGACGGAATTCTTCAGTCGGAAATGAAAAACGACGGACTCCTGGATTTGTTTTATGAGGTGCTGGGGGAAACGTATCAGCCGGGCGCGCCGTACGCGTTCTTTTTATTCTACGGAAGATATGACGTGCCGGCAAAAGCGGAGGACAAGGCCAGACTGGAAGACTCAGAGGAGCTGTATGAGTATCTGATAGGTACGATAAGTCCCCTGGCGGGGGAATACGAGCCAGGAAAGGCGGAGTTTGGATTTCTTTATCCGGCATTCCGGGACAGAAGCTCAGAAAAAGAGTATGTAAATCTGTTTGAAAGGATTCCGGAGAGAACCCACAGAGAGCTGACGCAATGGCTTCTGAAGGGGTAAGCCGATTCTTCCCGCTGAAGGGGCATAAAAATACAAAATCGTATGAAAATCGTAAGATTTGCCTCTTGAGGAAAAACGGCAGGATCTGGTAGACTATAAGGGATATATCAGGCGATTTGATAAAAGGAGAATCAACATATGAAGAAGAAATTACCTCTGGCCGCTCTGGCAATGGCTGGAATTTTAGGCGCTTCCGTCTGGTTTCAGCCTCTTGCAGCCTATGCGGCTGTATGGGAAAAGTCAGGAAGCGGATATGAGATGCCGGATGGAACGTCCATCAGAGGAGTACTGAGAAGAGGAATCGACGTGTCCCACTGGCAGCAGAACGTAGACTGGAATCAGGTGGCGGCAGACGATGTGGATTTTGTTATGCTGGGAACCAGGTATAAGGGCGAGGTAGATCCAAACTTCAGGACCAATGCCGACGCGGCCCACGCGGCCGGTGTGGAGCTGGGCGCGTATATTTATTCCTACGCTACCAGCGTGGAGATGGCGGAGCAGGAAGCGGATTTTATTCTGGATCTGGTAAAGGATTATCCGATTTCCTATCCGATTGCCTTTGACGCGGAGGATGCCGGCACTCTGGGAACCCTCCCGCCGGATCAGATAAGCGCGATTATTAACGCCTTCTGCCGCAAGATTGAGGCCGCAGGCTACTACCCTATGGTCTATGCCAACGAATACTGGCTCAATAATAAAATTGATAAATCCACGCTGGACTACGATGTCTGGGTAGCCCGGTATAATGTCATGTATACCTACGACAGCCCGGCTATCTGGCAGGCGACCAATACCGGCTCTGTCAATGGAATCGCAGGAAATGTGGACATTGATTTCCAGTTTAAGGACTACGCTTCCGTGATTCCGGCCAACACATGGAGAGAGATAGCCGGAAAGCGCTATTATTATCAGAATTACGCCATGCAGAAAAACAGCTGGATCAACGACGGAAACGGCTGGTATTATATGAATGAGTCAGGCAATCCTTCCACTGGCTGGAAGAACCTGGAGGACGGCGCTTACTATCTGGCCCAGGACGGAAGGATGCAGACCGGCTGGCAGGAGTTAGACGGATCCTGGTACTACTTTAAGGATTCCGGCCGCATGGCTTTAAACTGGCAGCAGGTGGACGGAATCTGGTATTACCTGGGAACAGACGGAAAGAGGCGCGCAGGCTGGCAGGACATTGACGGAGGCCGCTACTATCTGGGTACGGACGGCAGAATGGCGTCTGGCTGGCAGAAGATTGACGAGTCCTGGTATTACCTGGGAACAGACGGAAAGATGACCACAGGATGGCAGGATATTGACGGAAAACGCTACTATCTGGGCGCTGACGGAAGGATGGAGACCGGCTGGAAGCAGATGGACGGCCATACCTACTACTTAAACAGCGACGGAAGCATGGCTGTCGGCTGGAAACAGTCAGGAGACACCTGGTATTATATGAACGGAGAAGGCCACATGCAGACTGGATGGATTCAGGCAGACGGAGCCCTTTATTACCTGAATGATTCGGGAGCCATGGCGGCGAACACAGTTCTTGAGCGGGATGGAGTAAAATATCAGGCGGCGGCAAACGGCGTCTGCACAGAGATTCCGGCCGAGAATGCAGCGGAAGGCCAGGCAGGAGATCAGAGCCAGGCAGGAACAGAGGGAAGCCAGAACGCAGAAGGCCAGAGCGCTGAGACACAGGGTTCGCAGAATACCGGAAGCGGCCCGGCAGGTCCGGCGTCTGACATATAGCAGAGCTGCCTGCTGGACGATACGGCATAAAAGCAGAACGTTCTCCCAATTTTATTAAAATTTAAAATTGATACAAAAAAGGAAGCATTTCAACCACTCATTTCTGTTGAAATGCTTCCTTTTGTCTAAAGCCGGGCTTTAGGCCCCGCTTTCTTTCACTGTTTTCTCCGCATCCGGCAGCTTTTTCACCAGAACGGATTCAATTCTGCGGTTTGCAATTTTTTCCACGTGGAGGGAAAGACCATGCAGCTCTGCATCGACGGTGGTTCCGTCTTTGGGAAACGTTCGAAGACAGCTTAAAACCATGCCGCCAATGGTATCGTATTCCTCTTTATCGGGAAGCGTAACGCCCATCTGTTCCGCTGCCTCTTCCACAGGCGTGTCTCCGGGAAATCTCCAGAGATTTTCATCTACTTTTTCAATTTCCGGTTCCATCACTGGGTCAAATTCATCATAAATATTTCCCACAATCTCCTCCAGAAGATCCTCTAAAGTAATCAGTCCGGACAGATTTCCATACTCGTCGACCACAATAGCCATGTGAACCTTCTTCGTCTGCATATCCCGGAAAAGATCGTCGGCATGGATGGATTCCGGCACAAAGTAAGCGTCGTGAAGCAGCTGGTCAAGAGACCTGGGGTGAGGCGCAGTGAGATTCAGAAGATATTCTCTTGTATAGAGAATGCCCTTGATATCCTCCCGATCCTTTGTGTAGACGGGGAGACGGGACAGGCCGGATTCCCGGATAATACTGATAATCTCCTGATCAGTGGAATGTTCGTCCAGACTGACGATATCGGCTTCTCTCGTCATGGAGGACAGGATAGAGGTATCCCTGAAATCGAAAACATTTTGAATCCACTCCGTCTCGTCCTCGTCGATAGCGCCTTTTTCCTTTCCCAGCTCAATCATCATGCGAAGCTCTTCTTCTGTAAGATTTTCCTCCTCCGCTTCCGTCTTCATTCCCAGCAGACGAAGCACCAGGTTCGTGGAAAAAGCCAGAAAGGCGATTACAGGTTTTGCCAGAAAGGCGATGGCAGCTACGATCCGGCAGGAAAATCTGGCGATCTCATAGGGTTTCTGCATGGCTGCCCGTTTAGGGACCAGCTCCCCGAAAATCAGGGTAAAGTAGGAGAGAACCAGGGTAATGAAAATGACGGACACAGTATTCAGGGCCGCCGGAGAGAGAACCTGAATCCCCAGAATGTCATAAATCCAGTGCGTCAGGGGATCCGAAAAATTCTCGGCTGCAAAGGCGCTGCCCAGAAAACCGGCCAGGGTAATTCCAATCTGTATGGTAGAGAGAAAGCCGGATGGCTCTTCTGCCATGGCTAAAAGACGCCCAGCCGTCCGGTCGCCTGATTCCTGAAGTTTTTTCAGTTTGGCATGATTGAGAGAAATGACTGCGATTTCAGCTGCTGCAAAAAATGCGTTGAGAAAGATGAGACCTGCCTGTATCAGCAATAGTCCAGGTAAATTGTCCACAAATAATACTCCTTTTTCGTTTCATAACTGGTTTTTTGGAAGAATAAAACAGAACTTTAAAGCGCCGGCTCCGGCCGGACGACACAGGTATTCTACTAAAAAGCTTTAATAATTGCAATCAGAAAGCCCTAAGCTTAACAAAGCCTTAGCAGATAAGGAGCCGGACAGGCCGGAAGGCTGATAAACAGCAATAGAGAAAGAAAAAGCATAAAATTTCAGAAAAAAGTAAAAAAACAGCGTCAAAACACGTTAAAATCTTGTCATTATATTGACGAAATGACATTTCAATAGTATTCTTATTCTATTATATAAATGCAGGTTGTTATACCGAACTTGCATTTTTTTGTTTTACAGAATATCTCTGCAAAACAAAAGACTCCGTGGAAAGACAAAGATTCCGCAGGTTCCGCGGGGCGAAGCAATTACTTAAGGGAGGAAAAGTGATGAATGAATTGGTATGGCTGGCGCCGATAGCGGCAGTAGCGGCGCTTGTTTTCGCGCTGATTCTGGCGTCAGGCGTGAAAAAGCAGTCGCCGGGAAACGACAGGATGAAGGAGATCTCCGGCGCGATCAAGGAAGGCGCTCAGGCCTTCTTAAAGGCTGAGTACAAAATCCTTGTACTGTTTGTCCTGGTTCTGTTTGTTGTCATCGGACTGGGAATTGGAAACTGGATTACAGCGGTATGCTTCTTAGTGGGAGCTGCATTTTCCACTATGGCCGGATACTTCGGCATGCAGGTAGCTACAGACGCTAACGTGCGTACGGCAAACGGCGCAAAAGAGGGCGGCATGGGAAAGGCTCTGGGAATTGCCTACAAAGGCGGCGCTGTTATGGGAATGTGCGTAGTAGGCCTTGGCCTTCTCGGTATCAGCGTGATTTACCTCTTTACAAAGGATGTAAATGTGCTGACAGGCTACAGCCTGGGAGCATCCTCTATCGCACTGTTTGCCCGTGTAGGAGGCGGAATCTACACAAAGGCTGCAGACGTAGGAGCTGATCTGGTAGGTAAGGTAGAAGTTGGTATTCCGGAGGATGATCCGAGAAACCCGGCTGTTATCGCTGATAACGTAGGCGATAACGTAGGCGACGTAGCCGGTATGGGAGCTGACCTGTTTGAGTCCTATGTAGGTTCTCTGGTATCTGCCGTTACTCTGGGAGTTGTGGCATATCAGGTAGAGGGAGCCTTCTTCCCTCTGATTCTGGCAGGAATCGGAATCATCGCTTCCATGATTGGAACCTTCTTCGTAAAGGGAAAAGAGGGCACAGATCCTCAGAAATCCTTAAACCTTGGAAGCTATGTAGCTTACGCTATTGTAATTGCCGCATCCTTAGTTCTGAGCAATCTGTTCTTTGGACGGATGCACGAGGCGGCTGCGATTATTTCCGGACTTGCAGTAGGCTTTATCATCGGACAGGCTACAGAGATCTATACCTCTGACAAGTACAACTCTGTTAAAAAGATTGCAGAGCAGTCTGAGACAGGATCTGCTACCAACATTATTTCCGGACTTGCAGTAGGTATGAAGTCTACCGTTGTTCCGATTCTCTTCATTGCCATCGGAATCATTATCGCTTACTCTACAGCAGGCCTCTACGGAATCGCTCTGGCGGCAGTGGGTATGCTGGCTACTACAGGAAGCACCATCGCCGTAGACGCTTACGGCCCTATCGCGGACAATGCAGGCGGTATCGCGGAGATGTCCGGTCTGGATGAGAGCGTAAGAAACATTACTGATAAGTTAGACAGCGTAGGAAACACAACGGCAGCTATCGGAAAGGGCTTTGCCATCGGTTCTGCAGCCCTGACAGCCCTGGCTCTCTTCGTATCTTACGCACAGGCAGTTAATCTTACAACCATTGATATTTTAAATCCGAAGGTTATCATCGGACTCTTCATCGGAGGCATGCTTCCGTTCCTGTTCTCTGCCATCACCATGGAATCTGTTTCCAAGGCAGCTTACAAGATGATTGAAGAGGTAAGACGCCAGTTCCGCCAGGATCCTGGCATCTTAAAGGGCGAGAGCCGTCCTGACTACACCTCCTGCGTAGGTATTTCCACTACTGCAGCTCTTCACGAGATGTTAGTGCCAGGCGTGATCTCCGTAGTTGTTCCGATTGCCATGGGCCTTCTGTTAGGCACGGATGCTTTAGGCGGTCTGCTGGCAGGTTCCCTGGTAACAGGCGTTCTGATGGCTATCTTTATGGCGAACGCAGGCGGCGCATGGGACAACGCGAAGAAGTACATTGAGAGCGGAACTCACGGCGGAAAGGGAAGCGATTCCCACAAGGCAGCCGTAGTCGGCGATACAGTCGGCGATCCGTTTAAGGATACTTCCGGCCCGTCCATCAACATCTTAATCAAGCTGATGACAATCGTATCACTTGTATTTGCACCTCTGTTCCTTTCTATTGGAACGATTTTCTAGGAGGTTAAGAAAATCCCCGATCACACTGTCTGTGACCGGGGATTTTTTTTGACCGTATTTGCTACCGCTTGACAAACTCCTCAAAGGAGAGGTAGTTGGGCGCATATTTGATCTTTGTATATTCAAAAATACTTCCGTCGTCGATGTACCCGTTAATGTAAAGCGCTCCCACGCAGTTGGCTCCGTTTAAGTGGAGATAATCAATGTCCTCACTGGCCGCCGCCTCGATGCGCAGACGTCTCCTGGAACCCAGGATTTTCAATCCCAGCGTCTGCTCGATGTATTCGTAAACAGAATTCTGGGCAATCTCAGCAGTCAGTTCAGGAACTGCGTCACAGAGAAAATAGTTGCAGTCTAAAAAGACAGGTTCTCCGTCCACGAGCCTGAGCCGGTGGATGTGATAGGCTTCCTTTCCGATGGAAAAACCGCTTTTTCTGCTCAGCTCTTCTGTGACAGGAACCGTTTCAAAGAGGAGGACTCTGGTAGACAGAGCGGCTCCTCTGTTTTTTTGTAGTTCCCTCATTCCCATAATATTGTTGAAGGAAAAGGTGTATTTGTCCTCGTCGGGAATCTGCTCCAGAACCACCACGCCCTTTCCGTTGATACTCTGGACAAGCCCCTCCTGGTTCAGCTGCTGGATCGCCCGCCGCACAGTGTTGCGGCTGCACTGGAACTCTTCGATCAGATGGGCCTCGCTGGGAAGCATTTTCGTCCGATCGTATCCGTGATTTAAAATAGTTTTCTTTAATGCTCCGTAAATGGCGGAATACTTTTCTTTTGCCATACGTTTCACCTCTCAGATTCAATACCTAAATTTTATATAAAAACAGCAGGAAAGGCAAGGGAGGAGAGGAAAAAAATTTCTGCAGGAGGCAGTTTCCTGTGCATCAGCTCAAACCTGTTTAAACAGATATTCAAAAACTTGTTGACAACCTGTTTAAACAGGTGTATAGTAAAGCCATCTGAGGGGATGAAAGAACAGCAGATCCCTGAACCAGGAGGTAACATATGAAGAGGTATTTAAACAAGCTGATGCAGGAATTATCCCTGCTGGGCAAGGCTATGCTGGTACCAATCACCGTCATGCCGGTAGCTGGAATCATCGGCCTTATTTTCGGCGCTGATTTCCTGAATATTCCTGTGATTGCAGGACTTTCGTCCATTGTATTTGGAAACGTGGATTTTCTCTTTGTACTGGAGGCGGCAGGCGCCTACTCCAAGGCAAAGGACAAGACGACAGTGATGGTGGGAGCCGTCGTGGCGTTTTTAGTATTTAAGCAGACGCTGGGAACTTTGAATCCTGACGTTAACGCAGGTGTGTTCGGCGGAATTCTGGTGGGAATTGCCGTAGCCTATACGTATAACCATACCCATAAGCTGAAAGCTCCGGCTGTGTTAAGCTTTTTTGCCAATGAAAAATGCGTCGTTTCTCTGTCTCCGATTATCGGTCTGATATTTGCATGGCTGTTTTCCGTCATCTGGATTTATCCCCAGAACGCCATGGACGCGTTCGGCGTATGGTTAGGCGGTATGGGAGCTGTCGGCGTATTCCTGTTCATTTTCCTGAACCGGGCGCTGATTCCTCTGGGACTTCATCAGGTATTAAACGCCTACATTCTGTTTGAGATGGGCTCCTACACCAATGCGGCAGGCGAGGTGGTTCACGGAGAGATTCCGCGCTTTATGGCAGGGGACCCGACTGCCGGATGGTTCTGGACTGGATTTTATGTGATTATGATGTTCGGCATTCCGGCCATTGCCCTGGCAATTTATAAGACGGCCAGAGAGGACAGGAAAAAGGAGGTAAAGGGAGTGATGACGGCAGGCGCTGTCACAGCCTTCGCCTCTACGGTTACAGAGCCCATAGAGTTTTCCTTCCTGTTTGCATCTCCGAAGCTCTATCTGCTCCATTCTTTCTATTCTGGACTGGGCGGAGCGGTTCTGGTACTTTTAGGTTCCAGACTGGGAACCTTTAACGGAGCTGGAATTCTGGATTATGTGCTCTGCTTCCGCTATGGAGACAGGGCGTGGATGGTGATTCCGGTGGGAATCGTATTTTTCTTCCTGTACTACATTACATTTAAGAAGATTATCATTAAGGACCAGGTGGAGACTCCGGGACGGGAAAGAGAGCTGGAGCTTTCTGAGACAGCCGGAGAAGAGGAGAAGCAGTTAAAACTGTCCCACAGCAATTACGCTTACATGGCTAAGAAGCTTCTTCAGAACTGCGGCGGCCCGGAGAACATTGTCAGCGTGGCCAACTGTCTCACGCGCCTCAGACTTGAGGTAAAGGACGCAGGTCTTTTAAACGACGAGAATATTAAAAAGACGGGAGCCAAGGGTGTGATCCGCTTAAACATAACTCTGTGCAGATTGTCATTGGAACAGAGGTTAAGAATGTACGAGAAGAATTTGAAATGCAGTTAGAGGAACTGAGAAAGCAGGCGGAGGACTAATGAAAAAACTGTTAATACGGGCGGACGATATTGGATACAGCGAGGCAGTTACTGCCGGAATCCTGTCTGCTCTGGAGTCAGGCCTTGTAAAGAGCGCAGGACTGATGGTCAACATGCCGTTTACGGAAAAGAGCGTGGAGCTGATAAAGGACAGGACAGATATCTGCTTTGGCCTTCATGTGAATCTTGTTATTGGACCGGCCTGCTGCCAGGATCGGGAGGCTGTGAAAGACCTGGTTGACGGCCAGGGCCGCTTTATAGCCAGCCGGATCAGAAGAGAAGAGTTTGCCAGGGGCCTGGACTCTATGCCCTACGCTCAGGTGTGCCGGGAAATTGAGGTGCAGGCAGAGCGGTATGAGGCGCTGATGGGAAGGCGGCCGGAGTATATGGACCTTCATGGGGTGGAGAACGATACGCTTATTCAGGCGGTGCGGGACATGGCGGAGCGCTGCGGCGTTCCCGCCATTCCCTACAGCGGCCAGACGATTCTGTTGGAAGAAATGCTGCATCACGACTTTTACGAGAGCGGGGAAGCGTTCGAAGCGTTTTTCTCAAAACCCTGCTGCCGCATTCAGGAGGGAGTCAATAACCTGCTGATTATGCATCCGGGCTTTGTGGATTACGATCTGATCCAGTCCTCCTCCCTGACTATGGATCGGGTGTATGAGCACGCTCTGCTGTGCGATCCGAAGGTAAAGGAGTGTCTGAAGCGGCAGCAGGTGGAGCTTTTAAGCTTCCGGGATCTGTAAAGGCGGGGAGAGTAAGGAAAAGCGGACAGAGGAATGTCAAAACAGGAAAGGAAGGCGGAAGATGGAGGGAGTATCCAGGACAGGACAGGAGAAGAACTGGTGGAAAAAGGCCACAGTATATCAGATTTACCCCAGAAACTTTAAGGATTCCAATGGGGATGGAATCGGAGATATCAGGGGCATCATTGAAAAACTTGACTACATTAAGTGTTTGGGAGCAGATTTGATCTGGCTTACGCCGATGTACGTTTCACCGCAGAGGGATAACGGCTATGATATTGCCGATTACTATCAGATTGATCCAGTTTATGGAACTATGGAGGAATTTGAGCTGCTGTTAAGGGAGGCCCATAGGAGAGGAATCCGCATTATCATGGATATGGTATTAAATCACACCTCCACAGAGCACGAGTGGTTTAAAAAGGCGGTATCGGATCCGGACAGCCCTTACAGGGATTACTACTTCTTCCGCGATCCGAAGCCTGACGGCTCTGTGCCCAATAACTGGATCTCGCGTTTTTCAGGTCCGGCCTGGAAAAAGGAGGAGAAGAGCGGCCAATATTACATCCACCTGTTTGAGGAGACACAGGCAGATTTAAATTGGGAAAATGAGGCGGTCCGGGCAGAATGCATTAAAATATTAAAATTCTGGGCAGAAAAGGGCGTGGACGGCTTCCGTCTGGATGTGGTCAATCTGCTGTCCAAGACTCCGGGGCTTCCGGACGATCCGATTACCGGCCCTAAGGGAGACGGCAGAACCCACTATGCGGACGGGCCGAGGATCCACGAATATCTGCATTTAATGAATCAGGAGGTATTTAAGCCCTATGGCCTGGTGACAGTAGGCGAGATGTCCTCCACCACTCCGGAGGAGTGCGTTCTCTACACCAGAGAGGACAGGGAGGAGCTGTCCATGGTATTCAGCTTCCACCATATGAAGACAGATTATAAGGAAGGAAGCAAGTGGACCAATCAGATGTTTTCCCTGGAGAAGCTGAAAGAGACACAGTCCTATTTCCAGAATAAGATGGAGGCGGGAGGCGGATGGAACGCGCTGTTTTATTCCAACCACGACCAGCCCAGAGCCTTATCCAGGTTTGGAAACGATACTTTTTACCGGGAGGAGAGCGCCAAGCTGCTGGCAATTACCCTGTTTGGTCTGCAGGGCACTACTTACATCTACCAGGGAGAAGAGCTGGGGATGAGAAACGCGTGCTTTGAGACGCTGGAGGAGTACGACGACAAGGAGAGTACGGGAGCTTACTGGCAGATGAGAAAAGACGGCGTCAGCTATGAGGAGGCTCTTCTGATCTTAAGACAGAAGTCCAGGGATAATGCCAGAACGCCCATGCAGTGGGACAACACGAAGAATCACGGCTTCAGCCAGGGAGAGCCGTGGCTTGCTTCAAATCCAGACCGCATCAGCGCAGAAAATGAGCTTAAAAATAAGTCTTCCGTGTTCTACACGTATCAGAGACTCATCCAGTACAGAAAGCAGTATGATATTTTTACGGAGGGGAGCTACCGTCTTCTGGAGCCGTCTCATCCGCAGCTGTTTCTCTATGAGAGAATCCTTGGGAAAGAACGTCTTCTGGTGGCCGGCAATTTCAGCGGCCAGTGGTGTCGTCTTGCGCTGCCGGAGGGATATGAGGCGGGAACGATTCTGGAGTCCAATTACGGCAGAAGCAGCCTGGATCAGACGATGGAGTTAAAGCCTTACGAGAGCCTGATGATTTATCTCGCGGAATAGGGGACAGTGCCTTTGGACCTCTGTGGAGAGCTGTTTCTTCCTATTATAAAGCGGGGAAAAAGCGCAGAAAAGAAAGATAACGAAATAAATAGAATGAAACAACAGAAAAAGGCGGAAGGCCTGTCCCCTTGGGGGACGGTTCTTCCGCCTTTTTAATAGGATATTAATCCATTCCCAGAGCGTGGTAAGATTCCTTCAGAACCTCGCAGGAGCTGTTCAGCTTTTCAAGCTCGCCTTCCTCCAGGGAGAGGGGAAGCACCCGCTGAATGCCGTTCTGGTTGATAATGCAGGGAACGCCCACAAAAACGCCGTTCTGTCCGTATTCTCCCCGCAGCATGGCGGAGACAGTCATCACACTGTTTTCATTGCCCAGAACAGCCTTCGTAATTCGTGTGAGCGCCATCCCGATGCCGTAGTAGGTGGCATTTTTCGCCTCAATGATTTTGTAGGCAGCAGTCCGGACCTCCTCAGAAATTTTTTCCAGATCCTGCTCGCAGATGGAACCATGGGATTCCTTTACCAGCTCCCGGATGGATTTGGTGGCTACCATGGCCTGACTCCACGGAACAAACTCAGAGTCTCCGTGCTCTCCGATGACATAGGCGTGGACGTTTCTTGGATCTACCTTCAGATAATCGCCTACCAGGTAGCGGAGCCGGGCAGTATCAAGCGTTGTGCCTGTTCCCAGAACACGTCTAGGGTTAAAGCCGGAGAGAGTGCAGGTAATTTTTGTCATAATATCCACCGGATTGGTGGCTACCAGGAAAATACCGTTAAATCCGGAGGCGGTGACAGGTTCGATAATAGACTGGAACACCTCTGTGTTTCTCTTTAACAGATCCAGGCGCGTTTCTCCTGGCTTCTGGGCAACTCCCGCGCAGATCACGACGATGTCGGCGTCTGTGCAGTCGTCGTAGCCTCCGGCGTAGATTTTCATATTGGAGCTGGAAAAGGCCAGACCGTGGTTCAGATCCATAGCCTCCCCCAGAGCTCTCTTTTTATTTACATCAATTAACACCAGCTCGTCGCAGACGTTTTGGTTTAACAGAGAATAGGCATAGCTCATTCCTACCATTCCAGTTCCTATCAGGGCGATTTTTCGATTGTCATGTCTCATCATAAAGAAGTCCTCCTGTGTTTGGTGTATAAGCTTGCAGACAGCCGGATAGTTCCGACTAACCACACATTGTTAATAATATCACAATTGTTGGAAATTGAAAAGAGGAAAATTGCTTCTACTATGATTTCCGGAAAATAAAGATTTATACTCAGAAAATACCTTTTCCTTCCGGGAAAAATATGATATGATAAAATATCATCATATTTATGAACAAGAGAATAACGGAGGAAATGAGATGGAAGAAAACACAAAAACAGTGACAGAAGCGGAAGAGAAAGAATCCGTTTCCAAAAACTTTATCGAGAGAGAGATTGAGAAAGATTTGGCTGAAGGTGTTTACAACCATGTCCAGACCAGATTTCCACCGGAACCGAACGGATACCTTCACATTGGACACGCCAAGTCCATTATCCTGAATTCCGGACTGGCAGAGGAATACCATGGCAAATTTAATCTGCGCTTCGATGACACGAATCCGACGAAGGAGAAGACAGAATTTGTCCAGTCCATTATTGAGGATGTGAAGTGGCTGGGAGCAGAGTTTGAGGACAGACTCTTTTTCGCTTCCGATTACTTTGAGAAGATGTATGAGTGCGCGGTTCTTCTTATTAAAAAGGGCAAGGCGTTTGTGTGCGATTTAAGCGCGGAGCAGATCCGCGAGTACCGCGGCGATTTCAATACTCCTGGAAAGGAGAGCCCGTACCGGAACAGAAGCATCGAGGAGAACCTGGAGCTGTTCGAGAATATGAAGAACGGCATGTACAAGGACGGAGAGAAGGTGCTCCGCGCCAAGATCGACATGGCGTCCCCGAATATCAACATGAGAGATCCGGTTATTTACCGTGTGGCTCACATGACTCACCACAACACAGGCGACAAGTGGTGCATTTATCCGATGTACGATTTTGCTCATCCGATTGAGGACGCTATCGAGCATATCACACATTCCATCTGTACGCTGGAGTTTGAGGATCACCGCCCGCTGTACGACTGGGTGGTAAGAGAGTGCGAGTTTGAGAATCCGCCGCGCCAGATTGAGTTTGCCAAGATGTACCTGACCAATGTGATCACAGGAAAGAGATACATTAAGAAACTGGTGGAGGATAAAATCGTAGACGGATGGGATGATCCGCGCCTTGTCTCCATCGCAGCTCTCAGAAGGAGAGGCTTTACGCCGGAGTCCATCCGGAAGTTCGTAGAGCTGGCAGGCGTTTCCAAGGCTGACAGTTCCATCGACTACGCCATGCTGGAGTACTGCGTGAGAGAGGATCTGAAGTTAAAGAAGGCCAGAGTGATGGCTGTCCTGGATCCGGTGAAGCTGGTGATTGACAATTATCCGGAAGGCCAGATGGAGGAGCTGACAGCGCCGTGCAATCTGGAGAATCCGGAGCTGGGCGACAGAGTGATTCCGTTTGGAAAAGAGCTTTACATTGAGCGGGAAGACTTTATGGAGGAGCCTCCGAAGAAATATTTCCGCCTCTTCCCAGGCAATGAGGTCCGCCTGATGAACGCCTACTTTGTTACCTGTACCGGCTGCGAGAAGGATGCGGACGGCAATGTGACAGTGGTTCACTGTACGTACGATCCTGAGACTAAGGGAGGAAACGCTCCAGACGGCAGAAAGGTAAAGGGAACCATTCACTGGGTAGCGAAAGAAACAGCAGTTCAGGCAGAGTGCCGTCTCTATGAGAATCTGGTAGACGAGGAGAAGGGCAAGCTCAATGAGGACGGAACCCTGAATTTGAATCCCAACTCCCTGACTATCTTAAAGGAGTGCTATGTAGAGCCGTCCCTGAAGGACGCCAAAGCCTATGACAGTTTCCAGTTTGTGAGAAACGGCTATTTCTGCGTAGACTGCAGAGACAGCGCGCCGGAGCATCCGGTATTCAACCGTATCGTATCTCTGAAGAGCTCCTTCAAGATTACAAAATAGAATGAAAGCAGAGAAGGCCGGACAGGGGAGGAAGAAGAAACCTCTCCTATCCGGCCTTTTATACAGTTTACCAGTTTAACCCGGCAAAATAAAAGAATAGGTGTGTTTTCTTTGTCAAGGAAAAAGAAGATAGAAATATGGGTTTTTGTGCAATTTTTATGAAACCATCCGTTGACATTTCAGAGTGCCGCTGTTATAATTTAGTTAAATAGAACTTGTCATGAGAGTTCTGTTTGCATATGAGTTAGTAGGGGTAGTATTTCCCCAATTTTTTATGCTTCCAAAATGGAATGCATTCCATAATGTGGAATGCAAGGTGAAGAAATTTTACTTACATAATTTTTCACAAAGAAATGCGGAGCTAATTCAAAATCAAAAAAGGAGGTGCTAAGGAATATGTGGACTCAGTCAACCATGAGCTTCCCGGAGTCAATCGTTATGTCTGCTCTGGGACTTTCAGTTGTGTTCATCACACTGATCGTACTTGCCCTGGCTATTGTCATCATTTCCAAGATTCTGGGCTTAATTATCAAGGATGAGGTGAAGAAGCCGGCAGCTGCTCCGGTTCAGCCGGCAGTTTCAGATGAGGCAGATAAGGAGACACTCGCGGTACTCATGGCTACTATTGGAGTAGACCTGAATTTACCGCCGGAAGAGTTTAAAATCGTGGACGTAAAAGAAATTAAATAAATGTCCGCCATTGGGAATGAAAGGAAGGTTTAGTAAATGAAATACACAGCCACACTTAACGGAAAACAGTATGAAGTAGAGCTTGAAAGAGTAGATGATTACAGCCCGATTCCGCGTTACGGCGAGGCAGCGCCAGCAGCCCCGGCACCGGCAGCAGCTCCTGCCCCAGCTCCGGCCCCAGCGCCAGCAGCACCTGCACCAGCAGCTCCTGCAGCAGGCAGCACAAACGTAGAAGCTCCGATGCCAGGAAAGATTCTTGACATTAAGGTAGCGGCAGGACAGGCAGTATCCTACGGACAGGTTCTGCTTACTATGGAAGCTATGAAGATGGAGACTGAGATCGTGGCTCCGGCAGACGGAACCGTTGCTTCTATCCTTGTTAAGAATGGTGATATGGTTGAGACAGGAACAGCTCTTGTAGCACTGAATTAGTGAACGCAATTCTCAAGTGAAAGGATGAAAAAGTAATTATGAAATATGTAGCTACAATCAATGGAAAAAGATACGAAGTTGAGGTAGAGAAGGTTGACGCGTACAAATCCCTGGATCGCAACGGCGTAGCAGCTCCGAAGGCTCCGGTACTTGCGGCATCTGCTCCAAGAGCAGCAGCCCCGGCCCCGGTAGCAGCACCAGCTCCTGCAGCAGCGCCAGCTCCGGCACCTGCACCAGCAGCCCCGGCTCCGGCAGCAGCACCAGCAGCAGGCGGAACTACAGTGGAAGCTCCGATGCCAGGAAAGGTTCTTTCCGTAAAGGCAGCAGTAGGACAGGCTGTAAAGTTCGGCGAGCCGTTAGTAATCATGGAAGCTATGAAGATGGAAACAGAGATCGTTGCGCCGGCAGACGGAACTGTCAGCCAGGTACTTGTAAATACAGGTGATTCTGTAGATACAGGAGCAGCAATGGTCATCCTGAACTAGGAGGTACGTGATGAACTTTTTCTCAATTTTAGGGGAGTTACTGGCACAGTCCGGTTTCGCCGCTCTTACATGGCGTAACTGCGTAATGTTCCTGATTTCCTTTATCCTGTTATATATGGCGATCAAGAAGCAGTATGAGCCGCTTCTTCTTCTGCCAATCGCATTCGGTATGTTCCTTGCGAACCTGCCGTTAGCAGACCTGATGAAGGAGTCAGAGCCATGGTACACCCAGGGCGTTCTCCGCATCATGTACGGCGGTGTAAAATCCAGCCTTTTCCCATGTCTGATCTTCCTCTGCGTAGGAGCGATGACAGACTTTGGTCCGCTGATTGCCAACCCGATCAGCCTTCTTCTGGGAGCTGCCGCACAGTTCGGTATCTACATTGCCTTCATGCTGGCAAATGCAACTGGCCTGTTCACTGTAGGTGAGGCTGCCGCTATCGGTATCATCGGCGGCGCTGACGGCCCGACAGCTATCTACATAGCAAACAACCTGGCACCGGATCTGGTTGCACCGATCGCGGTTGCCGCTTACTCCTACATGGCCCTGATTCCTATGATTCAGCCGCCGATTATGAAGCTTCTGACAACTAAGAAGGAGCGCGCTATCGTTATGAAGCAGCTCCGCAAGGTAAGCAAGGTAGAGAAGGTAGTATTCCCGGTATTCGTTGTACTGTTCTGCTCCTTACTGCTTCCGTCCGTTGCTCCGCTTCTCGGTATGCTGATGCTCGGAAACCTGTTCCGCGAGTCAGGCGTAGTAGAGCGTCTCTCTGACACAGCTCAGAACGCTCTGTGCAACATCGTAACAATTATGCTGGGAACTACAGTAGGCGCTACAGCAGACGGAGAGATCTTCCTTCGTCCGCAGACAATCGCCATCATCGTTATGGGCTTAATCGCATTCTGCTTCTCCACAGTCGGCGGCGTGCTTCTCGGAAAGCTGCTCTGCCACCTGACAGGCGGAAAGATCAACCCGTTAATCGGTTCCGCAGGCGTATCTGCCGTTCCGATGGCAGCCCGCGTTTCCCAGACAGTAGGTTCCAAAGAGAACCCGACAAACTTCCTGTTAATGCACGCTATGGGACCAAACGTAGCCGGCGTTATCGGATCCGCAGTTGCAGCTGGTTTCTTCATGCTGATCTTCGGCTAGGAAGTTCTATACGAAAGATGACGTTCAGGACGGCGGGCAGTTTGCGCGTCGGCCTGGGCGGTTATCTATATAAAAGGTAACAATGGTGTTTACCAAAAAATTATAAAGGAGGCTTTATTGTGGCTAATAAAGTAATGACATTACAAGAGGCAGTTGCAAAGTTTGTTGAAGATGGCGACGCTATCTCCTTCGGTGGCTTTACAACCAACAAGAAACCGATGGCTGCTATCCGTGAGATCCTTCGCCAGGGTAAGAAAGACTTCATCGCATATGCGGGTCCGGCAGGATCCGACTGGGATATGCTGATTGGAGAGGACCGCGTAAAGGCATATATCAACTGCTATACCGCTGACTCCGGTGTTACTAATGTTTCCCGTCGCTTCCGTAAAAAAATCGAGGCTGGCGAGTTAATCTATGAGGATTACTCTCAGGATGCTATTATGTACATGCTTCACGCATCTTCCTTAGGACTTCCGTTCTTACCGGTACGTTTCATGATCGGTTCCGGTCTGGTTGACGAGTGGGGAATTACAAAAGAGGTTCGCGAGACCATCGACAAGCTGCCAAACGACAAATTTGTGTACATGGATAACCCATTTAACCCAGGCGAGAAGACTGTATGCCTTCCGGTTCCTAAGCTGGATACAGCAGTCATCCACGTTCAGAAGGCTTCCCCAGACGGAACATGCATCCTGATTGGCGATGAGTTCCACGATGTAGATATTGCCTGTGCTGCCAAGAAGGTTATCGTTACCTGCGAGGAGTTAGTAAGCAACGAAGTAATCCGCCGCGATCCAACTCTGACTAAGATTCCTTGCTTCGCAGTTGACGCTGTCTGCGTTGCTCCTTACGGCGCATACCCGACACAGTGCTACGGCTACTACGATTATGACAACGCTTTCCTGAAAGCATATGGCGCAGCCAGCAAGACAGAGGAAGATTTCAAGGCATTCTTAAACGAGTACGTTTATGATGTAAAGGATCACGAAGAGTTCCTTGAGAAGATCGGTGTAAATCGTCTCCTTAAGTTAAAAGTATCTGATGGCTTTGGATATGCGACAGATGTAAGCAAGGAGGATTAATCATGGCTGACTACACAAAGTATACAAATAAAGAAATGCAGGCTATTACGCTTGCACAGCAGATCACAGATGACAACATTGCAATCGTAGGTACCGGTCTTCCGTTAATCGGCGCTTCCGTTGCAAAGCGTTTATTTGCTCCGAAATGCAACCTGATCGTTGAGTCCGGTCTGATGGACTGCTCCCCGATCGAGGTTCCCCGTTCCGTAGGCGACCTTCGTTTCATGGCTCACTGCGGATGTCAGTGGCCGAACATCCGTTTCATCGGATTCGAGACAAACGACTGGTTACATGACAATGATCGTATCGTAGCTTTCATCGGTGGCGCTCAGATCGACCCATACGGAAACGTAAACTCTACATGTATCGGCGATTACCATGCACCGAAGACACGTTTTACAGGTTCCGGCGGCGCTAACGCAATCGCTACCTTCAACAACACAATTATCATGATTCAGCATGAGAAGAGAAGATTCATGCAGAAGATCGATTACGTTACAAGCCCAGGCTGGATCGACGGACCTGGCGGACGTGAGAGACTGGGACTTCCGGGCAACCGCGGACCTTTAGCCGTTGTTACAGACCGCGGTATCTTAAAGTTCGACGACGAGACAAAGAGAATGTACCTTGCAGGTTACTACGAGACATCTTCACCGGAAGATATCATCGAGAATACTGGCTTCGATCTGGACGTATCCAGAGCAGTGAAGTTAGCTCCTCCGTCTCCGGAAGTAATCAAGATGATCCGTGAGGAGATCGATCCAGGCCAGGCATTCATCCAGGTTCCGAAGGAGGAGCCGGAGGCAAAATAAGCCGGGTTCTGCATGAAAAGAGAAGAAAGGGGCGTGTCGCCAGGCACACCCCTTTCAAAAATAAATTTAAGTAGAAGCTATAGTTGAAATAATTTGAAAAGAATAGGAGATTCAACATGAATATGTATTCTATGCCTGGATATTTCCAGAATATGCCTACCGTTGGCAAGAGCCTGGTGAATCCAAATCCGGAGAACGAGGAGAGCTTAAAGGCTGTAGAGCAGGACATTCACGAGTCCATCGAGAAGGTTCTGGCAGCCGGTATCACTTCTGAGGAGAAGTTAAACGAGCGCGGACAGTTATCTGCTATGCAGCGTATCAACGCTTTAATTGACGCAGGTACATGGTGCCCATTAAACAGCCTCTTCAATCCGGAGGACAACCGTTTCGGTACAACTAACATTGTAAACGGTCTTGGACGTGTAGACGGCAAGTGGGTTTATATCATCGCATCTGATAACAAGAAGATGGCAGGAGCATGGGTTCCAGGCCAGGCAGAGAACCTGCTGCGTGCTTCTGATACAGCTAAACTGCTCCACCTTCCGTTAGTATACCTGTTAAACTGCTCCGGCGTTGAGTTCCCGAACCAGGATAAGGTATACCCGAACAGACGCGGAGGCGGTACTCCATTCTTCCGCAACTCTGAGTTAAACCAGTTAGGCGTTCCGGTAATCGTAGGTATCTACGGAACAAACCCGGCAGGCGGCGGATACCACAGCATTTCCCCGACAATCCTGATTGCACACCAGGATGCCAACATGGCAGTCGGCGGAGCTGGAATCCTCTCTGGTATGAATCCGAAGGGCTTCATCGACGAGGAGACAGCTGAGGGCATCATCGCAGCTCAGATCGAGAACAGCAAGCATCACGTTCCGGCTCCTGGTTCCGTGCCGATCCACTATGATGAGACAGGCTTCTTCCGCGAAGTTTACGAGAACGATTTAGGCGTAATCGAGGGAATCAAGAAGTACATCAGCTACCTTCCGGCTTACAACCTGGAGTTCTTCCGTGTAGACACACCAAAGGCTCCTCAGTTCCCGGCAGAGGATCTCTACAACATCGTTCCGATGAACCAGAAGCGTCCGTACGACATGTATGACGTTATCGCACGTCTCTTCGACAACAGTGAGTTAGCTGAGTACAAGAAGGGATACGGCCCGGAGATGATCACAGGCCTGGCAAAGGTAAACGGCCTCTTAGTAGGTGTAGTTGCCAACGTTCAGGGTCTGCTGATGAACTATCCGGAGTACAAGCAGAACTCCGTAGGTATCGGCGGAAAGCTTTACCGTCAGGGCTTAATCAAGATGAACGAGTTCGTAACACTGTGCGCACGTGACAGAATCCCGTTAATCTGGTTACAGGATACAACAGGTATCGACGTAGGCGACGAGGCAGAGAAGGCTGAGTTACTTGGTCTTGGACAGTCCTTAATCTACTCCATCGAGAACTCCAAGCTTCCGTCCTTAGAGATCACAGTTCGTAAGGCCAGCGCTGCTGCCCACTACGTTCTGGGCGGACCGCAGGGCAACAATACAAACGTATTCTCCTTAGGAACAGGCGCCTGCGAGTATTACGTAATGCCAGGCGAGACAGCTGCAAACGCTATGTACTCCAGAAAGCTTGTAAAGGCTAAGAAGGCAGGCGAGCCGCTTCAGCCAATCATTGACAAGATGAACGACATGATCAACATGTACACAGAGAAGTCCCGTCCGAAGTACTGCACAAAGACAGGTATGGTAGACGAGATTGTAGACATGACAGACATCCGTCCGTACATCCAGGCCTTCACAGAGGCTGCTTACCAGAATCCACAGTCTATCTGCCCATTCCATCAGATGATTACACCAAGGGCAATCCGTGAATTCGAGACATTCAAGAAGTAATAAAACACAACGAAAACATACAATAAATTAGCCTGAACAGGGCGTATAAATGATAGTGATAGCATGATAGAGTCGGGTAAAGGAGCTGGAAACCTTTACCTGACTTATCGTGGTTATGGCTCTTTATGCGTTTTTTAGAAGAAAATGGAGCTGTATAAACGATTAAACATTACTGTTATATCAATAGTTTTATGCAGTTTCATTAAATAGTTTTGGCTTTTTCAGAGTACATATGGTATACTTAAAATGATGTGAGGAGATGGGCAGGGCAGTCTAACCGTTCGAACTCCTTCTACATTTGGAGGTCATTATGGCAATTTACACAATGGGTATTGACGTAGGCTCTACTGCGTCTAAATGCATTATTTTAAAAGACGGAACAGAAATTGTAGGAAAATCTTTGGTAGACGTAGGTACCGGTACCAGCGGTCCGGCCCGCGCTATCGAGGAGGTTTTGGCAGACGCAGGGATGACAAAGGATCAGCTGGATTATACTCTGGCTACCGGCTACGGCCGCAACTCTCTGTCGGACATTGCGAAAAAGCAGATGAGCGAGCTTTCCTGCCATGCGAAAGGCGCTTCCTTCCTGTTCCCTAAAGTTCACACAGTTATCGATATCGGCGGTCAGGATGTAAAGGTCCTGCACATTGATAACGGAGCAATGACAAACTTTCAGATGAATGACAAGTGCGCAGCCGGAACAGGCCGTTTCTTAGACGTAATGGCCCGCGTCCTGGAGGTAAAAGTAGAAGATCTGGGAAGGCTGGGCGCCATGTCCAAGAAAGAAATTGGAATCAGTTCCACCTGCACCGTTTTCGCCGAGAGCGAGGTTATCAGCCAGCTGGCTATGGGAACCGATAAGTGCGATATTATTAACGGAATCCATAAGTCAGTCGCTCACCGTGTGACGGGGCTTGCTCACAGAATCGGAGTTGTGCCGGATGTGGTTATGACAGGCGGCGTGGCTCAGAACAGCGGCGTAGTAAATGCTTTGCAGCACGAGCTGGGCTGTGAGATTCACATTTCCCCACTTACACAGTATAATGGCGCGCTGGGTGCCGCGCTTTATGCGTACCAGGCAGCCAGCCGTCAGAAATAAATTTCACAGAAAGAATGGAGGATAATTATTATGGCAAAACAAGTTAGTCCAGGCGTACTCGCCCTCCGCAAGGTAGTTGACGACGTCCATAAAGAAGCGAGGGAGGCAAAGGCAAGAGGAGAGTTAGTAGGATGGTCCTCTTCCAAGTTCCCATGCGAGCTGGCGGCAGCATTCGACCTTCATGTTATGTACCCGGAGAACCAGGCAGCCGGTATTGCTGCTAACCGTTACGGCGAGCTGATGTGCCAGGCAGCCGAGGATCTGGGCTATGATAATGATATCTGTGGTTATGCACGTATCAGCCTTGCTTATGCAGCGGGTGTCCGCGTATCCCGCAAGTACGATCCTGAGACAGGCGAGTATATTATTGATCCGAGCACAGGAAAGCCGTTAAAGGACGCCGACGGAAACGTAGTAATGGGCGAGGACGGAAAGCCGGTGAAGGATCCGAAGACACAGACTCCTTACCTGCAGCTTGACAACATCCTTGAGATTGAGAAGCTTCCGGACGGACCGGAGAAGGAGAAACGTCTTGAGGCTATCTCCCCAATCCGCCAGATGCGTATTCCGCAGCCAGATTTCGTTCTCTGCTGCAACAACATCTGTAACTGTATGACAAAATGGTACGAGAACATTGCCCGTATGTGCAATATTCCGCTTATCATGGTAGATATTCCTTACAACAACGACGTACACGTAGCTGACGAGAACGTGAAGTATGTGCGCGCTCAGTTTGACAAGGCTATCAAGCAGTTAGAAGAGCTGACAGGCAAGAAGTTCGACGAGAAGAAGTTCGAGCAGGCCTGTGCAAACGCTAACCGTACAGCTAAGGCTTGGTTAAAGGTATGCGACTACTTACAGTACAAGCCGGCTCCATACTCTGGTTTCGACCTGTTCAACCACATGGCTGACGTAGTTACAGCGCGTGCTCGCGTAGAGACTGCAGAGGCGTTCGAGCTGTTAGCTAAGGACCTTGAGGAGACCGTTAAGAAGGGCGAGACTACGACTCCATTCCCGGAGAAGTACCGCGTTATGTTCGAGGGTATTCCATGCTGGCCGAAGCTGCCTGCACTGTTCAAGCCTCTGAAGGCAAACGGCGTAAACGTAACAGCCGTTGTATATGCACCGGCATTCGGCTTCGTATACGATGGCATGGACGAGATGGCCCGCGCTTACTACAAGGCTCCGAACTCTGTCTGCATCGAGCAGGGTGTTGACTGGCGTGAGGGCATCTGCCGCGACAACAAGGTAGACGGCGTTCTGGTTCACTACAACAGAAGCTGTAAGCCGTGGTCCGGATACATGGCAGAGATGCAGCGCCGCTTCACAGACGATCTGGGAGTTCCATGCGCAGGCTTCGACGGAGACCAGGCAGATCCTCGTAACTTCAATGCCGCACAGTATGAGACACGTGTACAGGGCCTGGTAGAGGCAATGGAAGCAAACAAGCAGGCAAAGGAGGCATAATCAAATGAGTATCAATACATTATTAGATGAATTTAAAGTAAAAGCTGCCACACCAAAGCAGCAGCTTGCTGAATACAAGGCTCAGGGAAAGAAAGTAGTAGGCGTTCTGCCATACTACGCTCCGGAAGAGTTAGTTTATGCTGCCGGTATCGTTCCTATGGGAATCTGGGGTTCCAACACAAAGACTATCAGCCGTGCGAAAGAGTACTGCGCAACCTTCTACTGCACAATCGCTCAGTTAGCGCTTGAGATGCTGTTAGACGGAACCATGGACGGTCTGGACGGAATCATCACTCCAACTATCTGCGATACGCTCCGCCCGATGAGCCAGAACTTCCGCGTAGCTATGGGAGATAAGATGTCTGTTATCTTCTTAGCTCATCCGCAGAACCGTTTCGAGGAGTTCGGTCTTCAGTTCACAGTAGATCAGTACAACCATGTGAAGAAAGAGCTGGAGAAGATTGCAGGAAGAGAGATCACAAACGATGATATCCAGAACGCAATCAAGGTTTACAACGAGAGCCGCGCAGCACGCCGTAAATTCGTGAAGCTGGCTTCCGAACACTGCGATGTAATCACCCCAACTAAGAGATCTGCCGTATTAAAGGCATTCTACTTCATGTTAAAGGACGAGTATATCGCTAAGTTAAACGAGTTAAACGCAGAGCTGGAGAAGCTTCCGGTATGCGACTGGCAGGGAACAAAGGTTGTTACTTCTGGTATTATCTGTGATAACCCGGCTCTACTGGCAGCCTTCGAGGAGAACAACATCGCTATCGCAGCAGATGATGTGGCTCATGAGTCCCGTTCCTTCAGAACAGACGTTCCAGAGAACGCAGACCCGATGATGGCTCTGGCACAGCAGTTTGCAAATATTGACTATGAGGTTCTTCTCTACGATCCAAAGTCCAGCGAGAACCGCCGCGGCGAATTTGTTGCCAATATGGTTAAGGAAAGCGGAGCGCAGGGACTGGTTCTGTTCATGCAGCAGTTCTGTGATCCGGAGGAGATGGAGTATCCATACCTGAAGAAGGCATTACAGGATGCAGACATTCCGCATATCAAGCTGGGTATCGATCAGCAGATGCGCGACTTTGGACAGGCACGTACAGCGATCCAGGCTTTTGCAGATGTGCTTGAGATGAGAAAGTAAAAACAGCAGTAACGGTCAGGGAAAGTCTGACGAGACTTTTCTCTGCTGGTTTTGGAGGAAGGGCTGTGCTGGACGCAGCAGGGCCTTTCCGCTGGAACAGCTGAAATAAAAGAACGGAATAAAAAGAACACAAAAAGTTCCCCGCAGGCAGAGGTTTCCACACCCACCGGCGGGGCTTTTTTCATGTATTTTTAATTTGCAGACGCTTAGGCAGACGCTAGATCTGCTTAAATGTATGGCCCATGTAGTAGGAGAGTTCTGCCGCGCTGTGGCGGACCTGTTCCTTCATGTGCTCCAGATGCACCTTGTCGGCAATCCGGCTGTAGGGCGCAATAATACCCACAGAGGCAGTGACGCTGCCGTTAATGCCAAAGACAGGAGCTCCGATCCCGATGGCGTCGTGGACGTATTCGCCGTGGGAGACGGACAGGCCGGCCTCACGGATTTCGCGAAGCTCTGCCAAAAGGCCGCTCCGGCTGGTCTGCGGAAAGGCCTCCGGGCGGTCTAAGACCTGTCTGGTATAGTAGTCCAGGTATTCCGGGCTCTGGTAGGCCAGAATGACCTTGCGGATGGCTCCGCAGTGCAGATCCAGCTCGTACCCGAATTCTTCCACCACCTTTAGGTGATTGGGGCCGTCTACCTTATCAAGGACAAGGCCTTTGTCACCCACCTGGATCACCAGATAGGAATCTTCTCTGGTTACATAAGAGAGATTTTTCAGGATGGGAAGCGCCGCATCCTGGATCCGGACATTTGAAGCTGCAGCGCGGCCCAGAGAGATCAGGGCAGGCCCCAGACAGTAGGTGTGGGTGTATTCGTCTCTTATGACATATTTCTTCTCGCAGAAGGTCTGGAGGATTCGGTGGATCGTGCTGGGCGGAAGCTCCAGCTGCTCAGACAGCTCTGCGATGGATATTTTGTGATCTGCTCCTTTTAAAACCTCTAGGAGATCCAGGGAGCGCATGAGGCTTTGAATCATAGAGTCAACCGCCTTCCATTACTGTTCCGGTTCTTCATCTTCCACAATGGTGGTAGCGGAAGATGAAGCAGTGTCTGGAATATCCTCTTCATCAAACATAGACTCGCCGTCCATTGGTTCGTCGTCCAGGAACTCCATATCGCTGTCTAAAAAGTCGTTCTGCGTCTCATCAGCTTTCTTCTCTGCCTCAGGGCTTTGTTCTGCTGCTGGATGTTCTTTTGCAGAAGCAGGCACAGTCTCTTTTTGAGCGGAATCTGCCTTTTCCGGAGTCAGGGAAACATAGTTGCGCTTCGCAGAGGCTTCCTCCTCCCTGCTGTCAAATTCGTCTAAATCCTCTTCAAAATCATGGAAATCCTCCTCCAGCTCTTCGTGGAAGGATTTGTATCTGAGAAAATAGGTAATTCCAACGGCAGTTCCCGCCAGGGCGGCCAGGACTGCGAGTTTTCCAAACTGTTTTTTTGCCATAGTATACTCCTTTTAATATCATTTTTAGTTTATTGTATTTTTGAATTGTTCCGCTGATGTATCAGGAACCTCAAACTCCGCTGTGCTTCGTTTGAGCAGCGGGAGTAAGGAACCCCAAACTCCACTGTGCTTCGTTTGAGTAGCGGGAGTAAGGAATCTCAAACTCCGCTGGGTTCCGTTTGAGCAGCGGGAGTAAGGAACCCCAAACTCCACTGCGTTCCGTTTGGGCAGCGGGAAGTACAGAGTACTTCCCTTTATTGTAATACGATTTGGAGGAAAAATAAAGGGATTCGGTATGAATAAATTGTGAAAAATAGAATAAACTAAAGAGGAAACTGTAGTAAGAGGAGGAAAAACATGAATTTTATGGGAAAAATCAGATAATAATAGAAAAAAACAGGGTGGTTTTGCTGAGATTGGAAACGGCAAAATAAAAAATATATAAATTTCCTAAAAATTAGCACTCGACTCTTGACAGTGCTAGTAAAGCGTGATATAACTTGTGTTGTAAGTGAAAAAGGTAAAGATTTACAGGAAACAGACAATAACAGGAGACAGTCGGAAAAAAGCCGAACTGTTCCGCTGTCAGATTTTAGAAAAACTACAAACAGTAAGGAGGAGTCAGTAATGAAATTAGTGCCATTATTTGACAGAGTTGTTTTAAAACAGTTAATCGCAGAGGAGACTACAAAGTCCGGCATTGTGCTTCCAGGACAGGCGAAGGAGAAGCCGCAGCAGGCTGAGGTTATCGCAGTAGGACCAGGCGGCGTAGTTGACGGCAAGGAAGTTTCCATGCAGGTTAAGGTTGGCGACAAGGTTATCTACTCCAAGTACTCTGGTACAGAGGTTGAGGTAGAGGACGAGAAATACGTTGTAGTAAAGCAGAACGACATTCTGGCTGTGATTGAGTAAGCCAAGAGGCCGGACACACATCAGAAAACAGCAGAAAGTAAATTCAAATAAATCGGAGGTTGATAACCATGGCAAAGGAAATTAAGTACGGCGTAGAGGCCAGAAAAGCGCTGGAATCAGGCGTAAATCAGTTAGCAGATACAGTACGCGTTACATTGGGACCGAAAGGAAGAAACGTAGTTCTTGACAAATCTTTCGGCACTCCGCTGATTACAAACGACGGTGTGACCATTGCAAAGGAAATCGAGTTAAAGGACGCCTTTGAGAACATGGGAGCACAGCTTGTAAAGGAAGTGGCTACTAAGACAAACGATGTAGCAGGAGACGGAACAACCACAGCGACCGTATTAGCTCAGGCTATGATCAACGAGGGCATGAAGAACCTGGCAGCAGGCGCTAACCCAATCGTTTTAAGAAAAGGTATGAAGAAAGCCACAGAGGCAGCTGTAGAGGCTATCCAGAACATGTCCAAGACAGTAAAGGGCAAGGCTGATATTGCAAGAGTAGCAGCTATTTCCTCTGCTGACGACGAGGTAGGCCAGATGGTAGCAGACGCTATGGAGAAGGTTTCCAAGGACGGCGTTATCACCATCGAAGAGTCCAAGACCATGAAGACAGAGCTTGACCTGGTAGAAGGTATGCAGTTTGACCGCGGCTATGTTTCCGCTTACATGGCTACAGACATGGATAAGATGGAAGCAAATCTGGACGATCCGTACATCTTAATTACAGATAAGAAGATCTCCAATATCCAGGAAATCCTTCCGCTGTTAGAGCAGGTAGTTCAGGCAGGTGCCAAGCTGTTAATCATTGCCGAGGATATCGAGGGCGAGGCTCTTACAACACTGATTGTCAACAAGTTAAGAGGAACCTTCAGCGTAGTGGGCGTTAAGGCTCCTGGATACGGCGACAGAAGAAAAGAGATGTTAAAGGATATCGCTATCCTGACAGGCGGCCAGGTTATCTCTGAAGAGCTTGGACTCGACTTAAAAGAGACAACTATGGATATGCTGGGACGTGCAAAATCCGTTAAGGTTCAGAAGGAGAACACAATCATTGTGGACGGCTGCGGAAACAAGGATGAGATCTCTGCAAGAATCGCTCAGATTAAGGCTCAGATTGAGGAGACTACCTCTGAATTTGATAAAGAGAAATTACAGGAGAGACTGGCTAAGCTGTCCGGCGGCGTTGCAGTTATCCGCGTAGGCGCTGCTACAGAGACAGAGATGAAGGAAGCAAAGCTCCGTATGGAGGACGCGTTATCCGCAGCTAAGGCAGCTGTCGAGGAAGGCATCATCGCAGGAGGCGGTTCCGCTTACATCCACGCTACAAAGGAAGTGGAGAAGGTTGTTGAGGCTATGGACGGCGACGAGAAGACAGGCGGCCGCATTATCTTAAAGGCCCTTGAGGCTCCGCTGTTCCACATCGCTGCCAACGCAGGTTTGGAAGGCTCCGTTATCATCAACAAGGTAAGAGAGTCTGAGGTAGGAATGGGCTTTGACGCATACAATGAGAAGTATGTAGACATGGTAGAGGCAGGCATCCTGGATCCGGCCAAGGTTACAAGAAGCGCCCTTCAGAACGCTACAAGCGTGGCTTCCACACTGCTTACTACAGAGTCTGTAGTTGCAAACATCAAAGAGGAGACACCGGCTGTTCCTGGCGGAGCAGGCGGAATGGGAATGATGTAAAAATTCCTCTGAAGTCTGAATCGATTGAAGAGATGAAGAAATAAGTAAGAATAAACGGGAAGAACAGAAAGGTTCCAGCGGCTTCCAGCTGGAGTGGGGAACCTTTCCTGCTCTTCCCGTTTTTAGTCGGACGGTTGAAAGTTTTCTGCTTTTTCCTATTTCTCCTACTGCGCCTGATCGACCACCACATATCCGCCGTTCTGATACACGGCGGGGCGGCACTGGCCCTTCTTGAACACGGAGATAAAGTCGTCCAGAGTAGAGACGGTTTCCGGAAGCCAGGTGGCGTAGACGCCTACTTTGGACGGCACGTGGCAGTCGCTGGCTCCGGTGCACTGGATTCCCAGCTGCTTTGCGTAGGAAAATGCTTTGCTGCAGGCATCCGGAAGGGTGCTTCCGTTCAGAGCCTCAATGCCGTCTAAGCCTTTGACAGTGGCCAGATTTTCCTCCAGTCCCCTGTTATTGTTTCGAAACGGATGAGCGGCAATGCACACGCCTCCGAAGCTTTTTACATAGTCTACAAATTCCTGGGCTGAGATGCGCTCAGAGGGGACTTTAGGCGCTCCGAAAGCCAGGATGTCGCCCTGGAGAGAGTAAAATTCATATCCCACAAAAATAGGAAATCCAGTCTCTCTTGCATACTGCTCCGCGTATTCCTTGATTCCAATATCGTCATGATCCGTAATGCAGACGCCGTCTAACCCCTTCTCTCTGGCAATCTCCACAATTTCCTTCAGCGTTAAAAAGCTGTCCTTTGAAAATGTCCGTTCATGCATATGAAGATCTACAAACATTCCGTAACCTCCCTGTGCCCGCTCTGGGTTTCGTCCGGTTTCTCAAGCCGCTTGTCTGTGGCTGAGACATCGGATGTACTGCGGGATTCTGTAAAAAATTGTATCAGCACAGGAGAAAGAGCGTCAAGGAAGAAGAAAAGCTTTATTGATAGAAAAAATCAATAAATAAAAAGACTTATAGATAATTTCATAAAAACGCATATAAGCGGGGGAAAGCGTTGACGGGGAAACAGGAGAGGGGTAGTATAAATAGTTGAAATAAAAGCAAAATGCTTTGCAAAGCGCGGCGCAGCAGGCGCCGGCGCGGTTGTATCAGGAGGAAATGAAACATGAAAAAGAAAAATCTGGCAGGAATTATGACAGCAGGTCTGGCAGCTCTTATGCTGGCCGGATGCAGCTCTCAGGGAGGACAGGAGACTACAGCAGCCTCTGCAGAGAGCGGAGCGGCTCAGGAGTCTTCTGCAGCAGCTGAAGAGATAGAGGCTTCCGAAGCCGAGGAGAAAAAGGCGGACGGAACCTTAAAGGTAGTGGCAACCAGCGAGGATTACGTAAAGCTGTTTGACAAGTTTACAGAGGAGACAGGAATTAAGACAGAGCTTTTATCTATGTCTTCCGGAGAGGTTCTTTCCAAGATTAAGGCTGAGGGCGGAACACCTATGGCGGATCTCTGGTTCGGAGGCGGAATCGACGCGTTTATGGGAGCAAAGGAGGACGGCCTGCTGGAGCAGGTGAACTTTGACGAGGCGGCTAATCTGGCTCCGGAGTACAAGGACGCTGACAACTACTGGTTTGCAAAAGGTCTTACAGTAGTAGGCTTTGTGGTAAATAACGATATTATTGAGGAGAAGGGACTGGAGATTCCAAAGTCCTGGGCTGATCTGACAAACACAGCCTACCAGGGCGAGATCATCATGTCCAACCCGGCTATTTCCGGAACCAACTATGCGGTGGTAAACGCAATTCTCCAGGCTAAGGGAGAAGAAGAGGGCTGGAACTATTTCGAGGAGCTGAATAAAAATATCGAGTACTATTCCAAGAGAGGAAAGGATCCGCTGACAAAGACCATGGCAGGCGAGTTTGCCATTGGAATCGCTCCTATGGATCGTGAAGTGGATAAGCTTCAGGAGGAGCAGAACATGACTGCCGTTTATCCAGAGGACGGAATTCCTTACGTTCCGGAGGGAGTCGCTGTATTTAAGAATTCTGAGGGGGCAGATGAAGCCAAGGAATTCATCGAGTGGTTCTATTCTGACGACGAGAACCTGAAGATGGCAGCTGACATTGACAATAAAGACACAATTAAGATGGTGAAGCCGGACATCGAGGGACTGGAGCTTACCTTTGACGTAGAATCTCTGATGGATGAGGATTTATCCTTATTCGGCTCTCAGAGAGAGACTATCCTTGCCAAGTGGGACGAGCTGGCAGGCGATAAGTCTGAAAATGAGTAGGCTGACGACGAAGAACAGACAGAATAGAGGAAAGAGGGTATCTGGCTTGGATGCCCTTTTTTCCTGCGCAAAAGACAGAAAGGCCTTCCTGGGACTCTGCGGGGACAGGCTGTTATTCTGCGCCATGGCGGCGGCTGTTCTTCTTTTCGTCCTGTGGCCTCTCCTTGGGATTGCCGCTAAAAGCGTGAACCTGGGGGAGGGCGTAAGCCTGGCTGCCTATGAAAATTTATTCCGGGAAAATGGCGTTCTCATCCGCCACAGCGCTTTTACAGGAGTTCTGGCCGCCATTTTTTCTACGATCCTTGGAATCGCGGTGGCCCTCTTCATTGTAACAACGAAGGGGAGGATGAAGGGGATTTTCATGGGGATCCTTCTGATGACGATGGTTTCCCCGCCGTTTATTTCCTCTCTGGTCTACATCCAGCTGTTTGGAAAGAGGGGATGGATTACTTACCGTCTGCTTGGACTGATGTTAAGCCCTTACAATAAGTGGGGCATTATTATCATGCAGACGGTTCATTTCGCTTCTTTAAACGCCCTGTTTGCAGTGGGAATTCTGGAAAAGCTGGACCTGCGCCTTCTGGAGGCGTCCAGAGATTTGGGGGCCTCTCCGGCCCAGACCATGAGGCGGGTGGTGCTTCCCATGCTGAAGCCTGCGGCGGGGATCTGCTTTATCCTGTCCTTTATCCGCTCGGTGGCTGATTTCGGGACTCCGGCTGTAATCGGAGGAAGATATAATACCCTGGCTTCTGCCATTTACATGGAGTTAATCGGCTACGCGGATCTGGAAAAAGCCTCCGCCATGAATATGCTGCTGCTCCTTCCGGCGGTAGCGGCCTTTCTGCTGTACCGCGTTCTGATGCGGCGGGCAGATCGGATGACAGCGGCGGACGGACAGAAACAGGGAAAGGGCGGTCTGCCTCTCCCACTCGCCGGATGGTTCGGGGCAGCCGTCAGACTGCTGTCCTCCCTGTTTTTCGTGATGATGACGCTGCAGTATCTCTGCATTTTCCTGACGGGGTTTTTAAAGTCCAAAAAGGGACGCTATTATTTCTCGCTGGATCACTTTAACGGCCTTCTGACCTACAATATAGAGAGTCTGGCCAGAAGCGTCCTGTATTCCCTGATCACGGCGGCGGCGGGAACTCTGTTCGCCATGCTGTTCGCCTACTATCTGGAACGGAGAAAGGTGAGATTCAGGGGCTTTTACGATTTTATCGCCACCATGCCGTACCTTCTTCCAGGCACCTGCTTTGGAATCGGATATATTCTTGTTTTTAACAGGGAACCGCTGAAAATGACGGGAACGGCGGCCATCATCATTTTGAACATGATATTTAAACAGCTTCCCATGGTCATGAAGCTGACAAGCGCTTCCCTGGCTCAGCTAAACAGCCGGGTGGAGGACGCGGCCAGGGACCTGGGAGCGGGACGCTTTTTTGTGACGAAAGATATTGTGATGCCGAATTTAAAGCGCACCTTTGTGACAGGATTTATTTACAACTTCTCCAGCGCCATGACCACGGCGGGAGCCGTGATGTTCTTAATCAGCGCCAGACACAAGCTGGCAGTGTACACGCTGTTTGACGCGATCAATTCGGGAGAGTACGGAGTGGCGTCCCTGATTTCGTCCATGATTATTGTAATTACCATCGCTGTGACAGGCGGAGTATCGGCTCTCGTCCTTCGGGAAAAGCCGAAGAAAAGAAAAAAAGAGGAGGAGCGTCATGTATCTGGAAATGAAAGATTTGAGTAAATCCTTTGACGGGAAGGAGGTAGTCTGTGGCCTGAATCTTTCTATGAATCAGGGAGAGATTCTCTGCCTGCTGGGCGTGTCAGGCTGCGGAAAAACGACGACGCTTCGGATGGCAGGGGGATTTCTTGAACCGGATCGGGGCCATATTTATCTGGACGGGGAGGATATTACAAAGCTTCCCCCTGAGAGACGTCCCGTATCCACCGTATTTCAGTCCTACGCCCTGTTTCCCCATATGACGGTTCTCCAGAACGTCATGTACGGCCTGAAATTTCAGGGCATGAAAAAGAAGGAGGCGGCTGAGAGGGCCTGGGAATATTTAGAGATTGTAGGGCTGGCCGACCGGGCGTCATCCTCTGTCCAGGAACTTTCCGGCGGGCAGCAGCAGAGAGTGGCTCTGGCCCGCTCTATGGCAGTGAATCCCAAGGTGCTTCTGTTAGACGAGCCTTTGAGCAATCTGGACGCCAAGCTTCGGATCCGCATGAGGGACGAGCTGAAGGAGCTGCAGAAAAAAACGGGAATTACCATGATATTTGTCACCCACGACCAGGAGGAGGCTATGGCCCTGGCAGATAAAATCGCCATTATGGAGGGGGGAAGGCTGATTCAGATGGGAGCGCCCAGAGAGGTGTACCAGAATCCGGCCAGCCTGTTTGTCATGGAATTTTTGGGAACAGCAGATCGGGCAGCCATGCCGGACGGAAGTCTTATTTATTTCAGACCAGAGGATATCAGAATTCTGGGGAAGGCGGAGGAGACAGAAGCGCGAAAGGATAAAGCGGCAGAGAGACAGGCGCAGAATCCGGCCGGCAGACATCTGCTCACAGGAACCATAGTGAAATCGGACTACATGGGCTTTTATACCCAGTATTTTGTGAAAACAGAGGGCGGAGAGCTTCTGGTGAGGGAGTTTGAACGCGAATACCAGAATGGAGATTTGGTGGCGCTGGAGCTTTGGGGAGGAAAGACCTTTTAGGCCAGTTCCTCCCCAAAGCCAGGGCCAAAGGCTTCTTTGACAGCCTGCGTGACCTGATTCTGGAAGAGCCGGTTTTTTTGCCAGACTACAGAGATTTCGTGTTCCAGCCACAGATTTTCAATGGGGATTTCACAGATGGTGCCATCGCAGAGCTCTCTCCGGACTGCGCTTTTGTAGAGGAAGGTGATCCCGCAGCCGGCGGCTACCAGATCCTTGATGGCCTGCATGTTCTCAATTTCCGCTTTGTTTTTAAAATCAGATACAAAGAGCCCCCGCTCTTCCAGAATCTGCTCCAGAATCATCCTGGTTCCCGAGCCGGAGTCCCGCAGCAGAAGTCTCTGGCCTGTCAGCTGCTCCAGGGAGAGAGGGAGGCCCTTTTCTTTTTGCATACATTTCATCTGAAAAAGGAGATCCGGGCCGCAGACAGGGATGAACGGCTCTCTCAGGTAGACCAGATAGGAGTAGGAGGCCTTGGAGAAATTTCCCTCCAGCAGGGCGAAATCCAGAGAGCCGTCGTCGATCTGCGCCAGCAGGTCAGCCGTATTCTTGACAGTCACTGAAAGAGGAAGATCCGGCCACCTGCGGAACAGCCTGGCGAGAGGTTCGGCCAGAAGAAAGCTTCCCGCTGTCAGAGTAGCCCCCAGGCGGAGAGGAGAAATCTGGCCGGCAGATTTGGAGAGGGACGTTTTCAGGCTCTCCTCGTTATTTTTCATAGTCAGAAGAGCAGAGCGGAGAAGCTCTCCCTCCGGAGTGAGAGAAAGCTTTTTTCCCTCGAAGCGAAACGCATGAACGCCGTAATACCGTTCAATATACTGAATGTGCTGGGAGACAGCGGGCTGCGTGATATGCAGCTTTTTGGCCGCCCGGGTAAAATTCATCTCCTGGCATACGGCCAGAAATGTGTAGATGCGGTTGTCCAGCATAAATACCTCCTTATGCAAACTATATGCTGATACCAGTATATCAATAATAAATTATTATGGAAAGATAAAGAAATATAATTTTACTTTATTTTTGGAATCCGCTACTATAAAAAGAAAAAAGCGGCGTCCGCAGCAGCAGACTTGCGGCCGGATACAGAACGGCCGGAGACAGAGCGGACATAGGCGGAGTGGGAAAAGGAGAGTCAAGGAATGGGAAATGAAGCGTGGAAGCAGGATTTAGCAGAATTTAAGGCAGTGACAGAGAAGTTTTATAATAAGGAAGTATCGGTGAAGGATTACAAGGGATTTTCCGGGGGCTTTGGAAGCTACGCCCAGAGAGGCGCTGAGGCCAGTATGCTCAGGCTCCGCCTGTCCGGAGGACGTATGACCAAGGAGCAGCTGAAATTTATCGGGGACAGCATTGAGAAGCACCAGATCAATCAGGTTCACTTTACTACCTGCCAGACGGTCCAGCTTCACAATCTGAATGGAACGTCTGTCTGCGAAATTATGGAGGAAGCCCTGGACGTGGGCATTAACACGAGAGGCGGAGGCGGAGATTTTCCGAGAAACGTCATGGTGTCCCCTCTTTCCGGCGTGGAGCAGGGAGAGTGGTTCGACGTGTTCCCTTATGCTCTCAAGGCGGCGGAGTATCTGATGGGATTTATCAAGACGGTGAAGCTTCCGAGAAAACTGAAGGTATGCTTTTCCAATTCGCCGGCTAACCGTCCTCACGCCACCTTCCGCGATCTGGGCTTTGCGGCCAGAGAGGACGGCCTGTTCGACGTATACAGCGCAGGCGGACTGGGTGCCAATCCGAAGATGGGCGCTCTTGTGGCAGAAGCTGTGCAGCCGGAGGATATTCTTTACTATATTAAAGCTATGGTGAACACCTTTACCGCATACGGCGATTATGAGAACAGAGCCAAGGCCAGAACCCGCTATATGCAGGATAAGCTGGGCAAAGAAGGTTATGTAAAAGCATACCGGGAGAAGCTTGGAGAAGTGATGGAGCAGGAGAAGGACAGCCTGAAGCTTAAAAAGGAAGAACTGTCTGCGCTTCACCTGGAGGAAAAGGAGAAAGAGGCCGCTGCGCTTTTGGAACAGCTGACAGAGGAGGAGAAGGCGGCTCTTTCCTGCCGCCGGGTGACGGCTCAGAAGCAGAAAGGCCTGTTTGCTGTAGAATTTCATCCGATTGCAGGAAGCCCGGATCCAGCTGCCTTTCAGAAGCTTTATGAGACGGTAAAAGATATGGATCAGGTGGAGATGCGCCTGGATCCGGAGGAGGCCATGTATGTCATTAACCTGACGGCCAGAGAGGCCCTGCAGGTGCTGGACGTATTAAAGGACAGCGCAGAGAACCTGCTTGAAACCTCCGTGGCCTGCATCGGTTCATCTATCTGCCAGGTGGGAGTCAGAGATTCCCAGAATCTGATGAAATCCATTGTGGAGGAAGTGAGAAAACACAGCTTTAAGGACGGAACCCTTCCTAAAATCCACATTTCCGGCTGCCCGTCCTCCTGCGGAACCCATCAGGTGGGAACCTTGGGCTTTAGGGGCGGCGTTAAGGTAATCGACAAGGTGCCGAAGCCTGCCTTTAATCTTCATGTAAATGGCGGCGAGCTTCAGGGAAAGGAGCGCTTTGGAGAGGACTGGGGCGCTATGCTGGAAGAGAACATTCCGGCCTTTATGGCAGAAGTGGGAGAGACTGTAGCGCAGGCGGGACAGACCTTTGCAGAGTGGTTCCCGGAGCACAGGGAGACGCTGAAGGAGATTGCAGGGAAGTATATGGCGCAATAAAGTGCTTGCATAAAAGAAAACCCTGTGATATAGTATAAAAGTTGAAAAATCACGCACGGCGGATTCTCCAGGACGGTGCCTGGAAACAGGTCCCAGGGGGAGCGAAAGATGCCGGCGGAAGAAAAACCAAATGGAGGAAAGAAACATGAGCGTTATTTCAATGAAGCAGTTACTTGAGGCTGGCGTACACTTTGGCCATCAGACAAGAAGATGGAACCCTAAGATGGCTCCGTACATCTACACAGAGAGAAACGGAATCCACATCATCGACTTACAGAAGTCCGTAGGCAAGGTAGACGAGGCTTACAAGGCAGTATCCGACATCGCTGCAGAGGGCGGCACAATCCTCTTCGTAGGTACAAAGAAGCAGGCTCAGGAGGCTATCAAGGTTGAGGCTGAGAGATGCGGAATGTTCTACGTAAACGAGAGATGGTTAGGCGGAATGCTGACAAACTTCAAGACAATCCAGAGCCGTATCAACCGCTTAAAAGAGATCGAGACCATGGCAGAGGACGGAACATTTGATGTTCTTCCGAAGAAGGAAGTTATCGCTCTTAAGAAGGAATGGGAGAAGCTTGAGAAGAACCTTGGCGGTATCAAGGAGATGAAGAGAATCCCAGACGCTATCTTCGTAGTAGATCCGAAGAAGGAGAGAATTTGCGTACAGGAGGCTCACACACTTGGTATTCCGTTAATCGGCATCGTTGATACAAACTGTGATCCGGAAGAGCTTGACTACGTGATTCCAGGAAACGACGACGCTATCAGAGCTGTTAAGCTTATCGTGTCCAGAATGGCAGACGCTGTTATCGAGGCTAACCAGGGCGAGGCAGAGGCTCCTGTTGAGGGAGAGGACGCTGAGGAGACAGCAGAGGCTTAATTTAAGAGCAAGATAAATGAAAATCCGCGAAGCAGAAGGCCGGGACCGGCTTCCGGCTCCGCGGACTTTTCCGCAGGATACGCACCCTGCGTTAAATTAGAAAAACATGGAGGTATGGTAAGATGGCAGTTACAGCCGCAATGGTAAAGGAATTACGTGAGATGACAGGCGCTGGAATGATGGACTGCAAGAAGGCCCTTGCAGCTACAGACGGCGACATGGACAAGGCAGTGGAGTTCTTAAGAGAGAAAGGACTTGCCGGCGCTGCTAAGAAGGCAGGACGTATTGCTGCCGAGGGTATCGTTATGACAAAGATGGCAGCTGACGAGAAGACTGCAGTTGTTGTCGAGGTAAACGCTGAGACAGACTTCGTTGCAAAGAATGAGAAGTTCCAGAACTACGTAGCAGACGTAGCAGAGCAGGCTCTTGCTTCCAGCGCTGCAGATATGGACGCTTTCATGGCAGAGAAGTGGGCAAAGGACGAGTCCCTCACAGTTGCAGAGGCTCTTTCTTCCCAGATTTCCATCATCGGCGAGAACATGAAGATCAGAAGATATGAGAAGATGACTGCTACAAACGGTTTTGTCGCTTCTTACATCCACGCAGGCGGAAAGATCGGCGTTTTAGTAGACGTTGAGACAGACGTTGTAAACGACGAGATCAGAGAGATGGCTAAGAACGTAGCTATGCAGGCTGCAGCCTTAAAGCCATTATACACAAACAGAGACGAAGTTGACGCAGACTACATTGAGAAAGAGAAAGAGATCTTAACAGTAGCTGCTAAGAACGAGAAGCCGGACGCTAATGACAAGATCATCAGCGGTATGGTTATGGGACGTATCAACAAGGAGTTAAAAGAAATCTGCTTATTAGATCAGGTATACGTAAAGGCAGAGGATGGAAAACAGTCCGTATCCCAGTATGTTGCACAGGTTGCCAAGGCTAACAACGCTAAGGTAGCTATCAAGAAGTTTGTCCGCTTCGAGACAGGCGAGGGCCTTGAGAAGAAGGAAGAGAACTTTGCTGACGAAGTAGCAAAACAGATGGGAATGTAATTCCGAACAAAAGGGGGCTGCCGCAGGGTTCCTATTTTGCGGCGGCCCTTTTCTTTACGCAGAGATGTCCGCACATAGCCTACATATGTTTTTGCACAGAATAATACTCCTGATTTTTTTTATTCTGAAGCTTTAACGGGGCACTGCGGGAAAGGAGATAAGTGATGGCAAAATACATTATAAAGCGTATTGGTCTGGCAGTGGTTACAGCCTGGCTGGTTGCTACTCTTACATTCTTCCTGATGAATCTGGTTCCAGGAGGTCCGTTCATGGCTGAGAAGGCTCTGACGCCTCAGGCTCAGGAGGCAATGATGGAAAAGTACGGACTGGATAAGCCGCTTCCAGAGCAGTATGTGATCTATATGAAGGATCTGCTCCACGGAGATTTAGGCCCCAGTGTAAAACAGAGAGGACGTACCGTTAACACAATCATCGAGACAAAGTTCCCGGTATCCGCTAAAATCGGAGGCATGGCAATTCTGTTAGCCGTCTGTATCGGCGTTCCCCTGGGAAGTATTGCAGCCTTCAACAGAGGAAAGATGATTGACAACATTATTATCCTGTTTACTACCTGCGGAATCGCCATACCAAGCTTCGTAATCTGCACTCTTCTGATGCAGATTTTAAGCAACTGGCTGGGCCTGCTTCCAACATACGGACTCACCTCCTGGAAGCACTACATCATGCCGGTTATCTCTCTGGCCCTTTACCCATCCTCCTATATTGCCCGTCTGATGCGCTCCTCTATGCTGGACGTACTGGGACAGGATTATATGAGAACAGCGAGAGCCAAGGGCGTTTCATGGATGGTGAGCGTGTTCAAGCATGCGCTGAGAAACGCGATTCTCCCGGTTGTCACCTACTTAGGACCGCTGTTAGCCTATACGGTAACAGGAAGCTTTATTGTAGAGAAGATCTTTACAATTCCAGGTCTTGGTTCTGAGTTCATCGGAGCGATTACAGGCCGTGATTATCCGCTGATCATGGGTACTACCATTTTCCTGGCAGTACTGATTATCGTTATGAACGTGATCGTGGATATTGCGTATACCCTGATTGATCCGCGTATTAAGCTGAAGTAGGGAGGAGGCAATTATGGAGAAGAATAAACTGTCATTTCAGTTAAATGCAGACGACTTCCTCCCGGCAGGAGAGGACGAGAAGAAAAGCCTTGTGGTAATGAGAGAAAGCGTAGGCTTCTGGAAGGACGGCATGCGCCGTTTTAAGAAGAACAAGATTGCCATGGTAAGCCTTATTGTGGTAATTCTCATTTTCATTCTCTCATTTATTGTACCGCAGTTTTATCCTTATAAATATGAGCAGCAGATCAAGGGAAGCAACAGCCTTGCGCCCTTTGAGTACTCTCAGGCAGAGCAGGAAGCGATTGAGAACGGAGAGAAGGTATTCCCCCACATTTTAGGAACCGATCAGCTGGGACGAGACTACGCCATCCGCGTTATGATGGGAAGCCGCGTCTCCCTGACTGTCGGACTGGTGGCTTCCGCCATTATTCTGTTAATCGGATCGCTGTACGGATCCATCGCCGGATTCTTCGGCGGATGGGTGGATATGGTGATGATGCGTATTGTCGATATCATATACACGGTCCCCGACGTCCTCATTGTAATTCTTCTGGCGGCGGTGTTAAACTATCCGCTGAAAGAGCTGGCCATGAAGCCGGGCTTTGAGTGGATCGGCCTCATCGGCGTAAACTTAATCAGTATTTTCGTGGTATTCGCCCTGCTGTACTGGGTTGGTATGGCCCGTATCGTGCGAAGCCAGATTATGATTTTAAAGGAGCAGGAGTACGTGACGGCGGCGAGAGCTCTCGGCGCTTCCAGCGGAAGCATCATCAAGAAGCACCTGCTGACTAACTGTATCGGAACTCTGATTGTTACGACTACCCTTCAGATTCCGTCCTCCATTTTTACGGAGAGCTTCTTAAGCTTCCTGGGACTGGGTGTAAACGCGCCTATGCCGTCCCTGGGCAGCCTTGCCAGCGCGGCCTTAAACGGCCTGCAGAGCTATCCGTACCGTCTGTTTGCCCCGGCTCTCATGATTTCCATTATCATTCTGAGCTTTAACCTGTTAGGCGACGGACTGCGGGACGCCTTCGATCCGAAGCTGAAGAACTAAGGAGGAAATAAGCATGAGTGAATATCTTGTAAATATCAAAAACGAGCGCCTTTCCTTCTTTACGCCGGCCGGAGAGGTCAAAGCGTTAAACGACGTGTCCCTTCACTTAAAGGAGGGAGAGGTGTTAGGCATCGTAGGAGAGTCCGGTTCCGGAAAATCTGTTACAGCTTACAGCCTGATGGGCCTGACCGCTTATCCGGGACGTCTGATTGGAGGAAGCATTGAGTTTAACGGCCACCAGATCGATCAGATGAACGAGGCTCAGATGAGAAAGATCAGAGGAGAGGAAATCTCCCTGATCTTCCAGGATCCCATGACCAGCTTAAACCCTGTCTATACCATTGGAAACCAGATCTGCGAGATGATTCTGCTTCACACGAAGAAGACGAAGCAGGAAGCAAAGGAGAGAGCGAAGGAGCTTTTGACTCTCGTTGGAATCAACGAGCCGGAGAAGCGTTTAAAGCAGTATCCCCACGAGCTGTCCGGCGGTATGCGCCAGCGCGTTATGATTGCCATCGCCCTGGCCTGCGAGCCGAAGCTTCTCATTGCCGACGAGCCGACGACGGCCCTCGACGTAACCATCCAGGCTCAGATTCTGGAGCTGATGATGGAGCTGAAGGAAAAGCTTGGAATGGCCATTATCATGATCACCCACGACCTGGGCGTAGTGGCCAATATGTGCGATAAGATTGCCGTTATGTACGCCGGAAAGGTAGTGGAGTACGGAACCACAGACGATATTTTCTACCGTCCGTCCCACGAGTACACCAAGGGCCTGCTGCGCAGCATTCCGCGTCTAGATGAGAAGGAAAAGACGAGGCTTGTACCTATCGAGGGCTCTCCGGTGGATATGCTGAATCCGCCTGCCGGCTGTCCCTTTGCGCCGCGGTGCGATTCCTGCATGAAAATCTGCTTAAAGCAGATGCCGGAGTATACAGATCTGTCCGACATCCACTACAGCGCCTGCTGGCTGCTGCAGAAGGAGGAGTTTTTAAAGGCACAGGGAGGTGACAAGTAATGGAAAATAAGAAGCTGCTTGAAATCGAACACTTAAAACAGCATTTCCCTGTTGCCAGCGGAAAGCTTTTCGAGAAAAAGGTGGTAAAGGCGGTAGACGACGTTTCCTTCTTTATCAACAAGGGAGAGACTCTGGGACTGGTAGGAGAGTCCGGCTGCGGCAAGACGACCACAGGCCGTACCCTGCTGCGTCTCTACGAGCCTACCAGCGGCCGCATTACCTATGACGGAACGACGATTTTCGACAGCGGAGACGTGCCGCTGACAGACGAGAACGGACAGCCTGTCTTAAACGAAAAGGGAGAGGTTCAGTTCGGCCAGAAGACGAAAGTCAATATGCTTCCTTACCGCAGAAAGATGCAGATCGTATTCCAGGATCCTTACGCCAGCCTGGATCCCCGTATGACAGTTGCCGATATTGTGGGAGAGGCCATTGACATCCATAAGCTGGCTTCCAATAAGAAGGAGCGTCAGGAGAGAATCATCAGGATGCTGGAGAGGGTAGGATTAAACTCTGAGCATGCCAACCGCTATCCTCACGAGTTCTCCGGCGGACAGAGACAGCGTGTGGGCATTGCCCGCGCTCTGGCAGTGGATCCGGAGTTTATCGTCTGCGACGAGCCGGTATCCGCTCTGGACGTGTCCATTCAGGCGCAGGTAGTCAATATGTTTGAGGAGCTTCAGCAGGAAATGGGCTTAACCTACCTGTTTATTGCCCATGATCTGTCTATCGTAAAGCATATTTCCAACCGCATCGGCGTTATGTACCTGGGCAAGCTGGTGGAGCTGGCCGACAGCTACGAGCTGACCTTCCACAGCGTGCATCCATACACCAAGAGCCTGATCTCTGCGATTCCCATTGCAGATCCCGAGACCAGCCGAAAGTCCAAGCGTATTGTGTTAAGCGGAGACGTGCCAAGCCCGGTCAATCCGCCCAGCGGCTGTACCTTCAGGACCAGATGCCCCTACGCCACTGAGCTCTGCGCTGAGAAGGCGCCGGAGTGGAAAGAGGTTTCCAAGGGACACTACGCGGCGTGCCATCACTTAGACAAGATTAATTAAACAGCGAAACATTTTGCCTCTCTGCCGTCCGGCAGGGAGGCGAATTAATGTTATAATTTTTTTATGACCTGAGGAGGAAGACATTATGAAAAAGAAGTTCGCACTTCTCCTGGCAGCGGCCATGGTTTCCACAACCGTGCTGTCCGGCTGCGGAGGAAGCAAGGACAACAATGCAGGCGCAGGAGACGCAGGCGTTGTGACAGAGGAAGGAAATAACCTGGTAGTTCAGCTGGGACCAGATCCGGAGACCATGGATCCGGCGTTAAACAGCGCCATCGACGCGTCCAACATGATTATCCATTTATTTGAGCCTCTGTTAAGTATGGACAAGGACAACAACGTAATCGGCGGAATGGCAGAGACCTGGGAGGTTTCCGAGGACGGTCTCACCTACACCTTCCACCTGAGAGACGGCTTAAAGTGGAGCGACGGCTCTGACTTTACAGCTGAGGACTTTGTATACACCTTCAAGAGAATGGCAGATCCGATGACAGCGGCTCCTTACGGCCACGATCTGCTCTGCATGGTAAAGGGCTACGACGAGGCTGAGAATGGAAACGTGGACGCCCTGGCAGTCTCCGCCCCGGACGCTCAGACGTTTGTGGTAGAGCTTTCCTACCCCTGCGTATACTTTGACAAGATCTGCGCGTTCGCAGCGTTAAGCCCGGTCAACCAGGCGACTGTGGAGGCCAACGGCGAGTCCTGGGCCATTGATCCGGCTACCTATGTGTGCAACGGCGCCATGAAGATCAAGGAATGGGTTCCAGGCTCCCACATTCTCATGGAGAAAAATGAGAATTACTGGAACGCAGAGGCAGTCACAGCGGACACCATCAAGTTCGTGCTGATGGAGGACATGAACGCGGCCTACAGCGCATACAAGGCTGACGAGGTTATGTTCAGCAGGGACGTTCCTACAGAGGAGATCCCAAATCTCAGGGAGAATCCTGAGTTCCATACAGCTCCCCTTCTGGGCACCTACTATGTGAGCCTGAATCTGGACAGAGAGTATTTCCAGGATCCGAAGGTGCGCCAGGCGTTAAGCCTCGCTCTGGATCGCCAGTATATTGCAGATACTATCATGCAGGGAACCTACACTCCGGCCACGAACTTTATCGGACCAGGCGTTTCCGACGCGGAGGCAGGCTCCTCCTTCCAGGAGACCACCATTGCAGAGTACGGCGAGTTCTTCCACGTTGACGATTTCGAGAGCGATCTGGCTAAGGCCAAGGAGCTTTTAGCAGATGCGGGCTATCCGAACGGCGAGGGCTTCCCGATGATCGAGTACATGACAAACGACGCAGGCTACAACAAGGCCCTGGCAGAGTATCTCCAGAGCGCGTGGGGCGAGCTGGGAGTCAACACAGACATCAAGATCATCGAGTGGGCTTCCTTCACTCCAACCAGAAGAAACGGTGACTATGATATCGCCAGAAACGGCTGGGTATACGACTACGACGATCCGTCCAACATTCTGAATCTGTTTGAGTCTACAAACGGAAACAACGACGGCAGATACAACAGTCCGGAATACGACGCGCTCATCGCCAGCGCCAGAGAGACGGTGGACAAGGCGGAGCACTATCAGCTTCTCCACGAGGCAGAGCAGCTGTTATTAAACGACATGGCCATGATTCCGATTGCATACCAGAACGATTTCTGGCTGCAGAAGCCTGAGCTTCAGGGAACCTGGCATTCTCCATACGGCTACTGGTACTTCATGTACGCTACTTACGGCGACGCAGGCCAGGCAGAGGAGTCTGCTCCGGCAGAGGCAGAGACTTCCGCAGAGGCGGCAGAATAATATAATAATCAGACACAGGCAGGAAAAACCTTCCAGGCGCCGATACGGCGTCCGGGAGGTTTTTTTCTTTGGGCAGAAGAGATTTCTCCAGGCGGCGGGAACAGCAGACAGAATTTTTTGTCAAATACAGGAGATTGTGATTATATTAACATAAATTTCTTGAAATTAAGAATTAAAATGTAATAATTCGAAAAATAAGATTGTATATTTCTGAATTATGTGCTATTATTAGAGCAGATTTGATTTTTGGAATTTATGAGAGAGCGGAGAAAAATAAGGGGAGGCGGCACAGGCCTCGTCCCCAGAGATATGAAGGAGGAATAGGATGAAAAAGAAACTTGCGCTTGTGCTGGCGGCAGCGATGCTGTCATCAGCCGTACTGTCAGGCTGCGGAGGAAACGATTCCAAGCCAGACGGAGGAGAGGGCCAGGAGGCCCAGACAGGAGAAGAGGGAAACCATCTGGTCGTGGAGGTGGGCCCGGACCCGGAGACTATTGATCCGGCGTTAAACAGCGCCAGCGATGGAAACATCATGATTATCCATCTGTTTGAGCCGCTGCTGAACATGGACAAGGACAACAATATCATCGGTGGAATGGCGGAGACCTGGGACGTTTCAGAGGACGGTCTGACCTACACCTTCCATCTGCGGGAGGGCCTGAAGTGGAGCGATGGAACGCCGCTCACAGCCAATGATTTTGTCTATACCTTTAAGAGGGTGGCAGATCCTATGACAGCGGCTCCTTACGGCTATGATCTTCTGTGCATGATTAAGGGCTACGACGAGGCGGCTGCCGGAAATCTGGACGCATTGGCAGTATCCGCTCCGGACGATCAGACCTTTGTAGTAGAGCTGGCCCATCCGTGCGTATACTTTGACAAGATCTGCGCCTATACCACGCTGAGCCCGGTTCAGCAGGCGACTGTGGAGGCCAACGGGGAGGCATGGGCCATCGATCCGGCGACCTATATCTGCAACGGAGCCATGAAGATTAAGGAATGGGTGCCAGGCTCCCACATTCTTATGGAAAAGAATGAGAATTACTGGAATGCAGACGCCGTGACGGCAGATACCATTAAATTTGTCCTGATGGAGGATGCAAACGCAGCCTACAGCGCATACAACGCAGGCGAGGTTATGTTTATCAAGGACGTTCCCACAGAGGAGATTCCAAAACTCAGAGAGAATCCTGAGTTCCGCGTGGAGCCGCTTCTTGGAACCTACTACATCAGCCTGAATCTGAACCGCGAGTATTTCCAGGATGTGAGAGTACGCCAGGCGTTAAGCCTTGCGCTGGACCGCCAGTACATTGCGGACACTATCATGCAGGGAACCTACACGCCGGCCAAGAACTTTGTGGGACCTGGAGTTTCCGACGTAGAGCCAGGATCCTCCTTCTCCGACGTGACCATCGAGACCTACGGCGAGTTCTTCCATACAGACGATTTCGAGGGCGATCTGGCCAAGGCCAAGGAGCTTTTAGCAGACGCGGGCTATCCGAACGGCGAAGGCTTCCCGATGATCGAGTACATGACCAACGACGCAGGCTATCACAAGCCGCTGGCAGAGTATCTGCAGAGCGCGTGGGGCGAGCTGGGAATCAACATGGACATTAAGATCGTGGAGTGGGCGACCTTTACGCCGACCCGCCGCAACGGAGATTATGATATTGCCAGAAACGGCTGGATATACGACTACGACGATCCGTCCAACCTGCTGAATCTGTTTGAGACGGAAAACGGAAACAACGACGGAAAGTACAGCAATCCGGAGTACGACGCAAAGACAGAAACAGCCCGCAAGACGGCTGACCGCGAGGAGCATTACAGGCTGCTTCACGAGGCAGAGCAGATGCTGTTAGAGGATATGGCCATGATTCCGATTGCATGGCAGAACGAGTTCTGGCTGCAGAAGCCGGAGCTTCAGGGAACCTACCACACTCCGTACGGCTACTGGTACTTCATGTACGGCAGCGTAGGAGAGGCTGAGTCCCCAGAGGAAACGAAGTAAAGTGTGAAAATAATTAAAATTTTCTGCTGAAAGTAAACAATATACAAAAAAGGTCTGGGAAAACAGAATCCCGGGCCTTTTTTTGACGGTTTAGCATTTGCGGCAAAAAATAGATGTATTAATAAAAAAGTTCTTGCATATTTTTGATTCTGTGGTATTATTGAACTATCTTTTCTGTTTCGTGCTTTACCAAAGGACAGTGAAAAAGAGGTTGAGCGCTGGCGTCCGGCTGTGCGCTTTTCAAAAAAATCTCAAGGAGGAGAATGTTATGAAAAAGAAATTTGCGCTTATGTTAGCAGCAGCAATGCTCTCCACAACCGTTTTAACCGGCTGCGGCGGAGGCGGCTCTGAGGAGACAAAGCCTGCGGCCAGCGAGGACGGACAGGCAGCACAGACAGGAGAGGGCGGAAATAATCTGGTAGTAGAGATTGGCCCGGATCCTGAGACCATCGATCCGGCGTTAAACAGCGCCATCGACGGAGCCAACATGATTATTCACTTATTTGAGCCGCTGTTAAACTTTGATAAGGATAACAATATTATCGGCGGTATGGCAGAGACCTGGGAGGTTTCCGAGGACGGCCTTACTTATACCTTCCACTTGAGAGACGGATTAAAGTGGAGCGACGGAACTCCTCTGACAGCCAACGATTTCGTTTATACCTTTAAGCGTGTGGCAGATCCTCTGACAGCTGCTCCTTACGGCTACGACCTGCTCTGCATGGTAAAGGGCTACGACGAGGCGGCAGCCGGAAATCTGGACGCTTTAGCAGTATCCGCTCCGGACGATCAGACCTTCGTAGTAGAGCTTTCCTACCCGTGCGTATACTTTGACAAGATTTGCGCGTTTGCAACTCTCAGCCCGGTAAACCAGGCTACTATCGAGGCAAACGGCGAGTCCTGGGCGATCGACCCAGCTACTTATATCTGCAACGGATCCATGAAGATCAAAGAGTGGGTGCCAGGCTCCCACATCCTGATGGAGAAGAACGAGAACTACTGGAACGCAGATGCCGTAACAGCAGATACCATCAAGTTTGTCCTGATGGAGGACATGAACGCAGCCTACAGCGCATACAACGCAGGCGAGGTTATGTTCATTAAGGACGTTCCGACGGAGGAGGTTCCGAACCTTCGCGAGAATCCGGAGTTCTATGTGGATCCGATTCTTGGAACTTACTACATCAGCCTGAACCTTGAGAGAGACTACTTTAAGGACGTAAAGGTACGTCAGGCATTGAGCCTTGCTCTTGACCGTGCGTACATCGCAGACACCATCATGCAGGGAACCTACTCCCCGGCTGCTAACTTCGTAGGCCTAGGCGTTTCTGATGCAGAGCCTGGTTCTTCCTTCGCAGAGGTGACCATTGCAGAGAACGGCGAGTTCTTTAATACGGATGATTTCGAGGCCGATCTGGCTGAGGCAAAGAAACTGCTGGCTGACGCAGGTTATCCAAACGGCGAGGGCTTCCCGGCCATCGAGTACATGACAAACGACGCCGGCTACCACAAGCCGCTGGCAGAGTATCTGCAGAGCGCATGGGGCGAGCTGGGAATCACCATGGATATCAAGGTAGTTGAGTGGGCAACCTTCACACCAACCAGAAGAAACGGCGACTTTGACGTGGCCAGAAACGGCTGGGTATACGACTACGACGATCCGTCCAACATGCTGAACCTGTTCGAGACAGAGAACGGAAACAACGACGGCAAGTACAGCAGCCCAGAGTACGACGAGATGATCGCAAATGCGAGAATGACGGCAGACAAGGCAGAGCACTACAAGCTTCTCCACGAGGCAGAGCAGCTCTTATTAAACGACATGGCTATGATTCCGATTGCATACCAGAACGATTTTTGGCTGCAGAAGCCTGAGCTTCAGGGAACATGGCACTCCCCATACGGTTACTGGTACTTCATGTACGGTACTGTAGGCGAGGCGGCAGAGACAGCTGAATAAAAAGAAAGATGCCGCGCTGTGAGGCGCTGATGTAAGAATATATATCCCTCATGGACTGTGGTATGCTCTCTGCCAAGAGGGCAATAAAAAATAATAAATTTTTGTACCGCCAGCCATATTATGGCTGGCGGTATTTTATGTTGCTTTTCTATCTTGCTTATAATATTCTATTAGCGTTATTACATGTCGTTTTATAATACATTTCTCTTTTTCAAATCCCCCCAATAGGATGATTTTTTAATTTGGTATAGAATTGAGAACTTTTGATAGGCGCAATAATACTAAGCGCCGCTGCACCATAATTCTTAGCAAAATCTGTGGTTGTTCCATGGTATCCTACAAGAAATCTTCTAATTAGAATGGTGTATCACTCGAGTTGAATAAAATTTGCATAAGCTTAATAAGCTTAATTTCTTAAACCGGTTATATATGGATGGAGAATGACGTATAGCATTTTAGTAACGGTATAATCGCACCAAGGCGTTTTTTATGTAAAATCACAAGGTTGTTCATTTATAGGTATATATATTTTTTTAGCTGAGAACATTGTATGCTGGATGGGCGCTGCGATATCTTCCCGGCAGTTCTAAAACAATTCTGCCCTTCATAAAGTGTCAAAAGGCAAAACGGCTGTCCAAAGGAGGGAACATTCATGTATGAAGGAAAAACCATAGACGAGACGTTAAAGAAACTGAGCGCCGACGGAGAGCGGGGGCTGAGGGAGGAGGACGTAAAAGAGCGGCAGAAACACTATGGAAGAAATGAGCTGGAGGAGAAAAAGCAGAAAACGCTTCTGAAACGGTTTGCCGGGCAGCTCTGCGACTCTCTTATTTTCGTGCTGTTTGCAGCGGCCGGGATTTCCGTGCTTCTGGGGGAGTACAGCGACGCAGTGATTATCATGATTGTGGTAGCCGTAAACGGCATTGTGGGCGTGGTGCAGGAGGGAAAAGCGCAGAAGGCTCTGGATTCCTTAAAGCAGATGACCCGTCTGAAAGCTTCCGTCGTCAGGGACGGCAAGGAGATAGAAATTGACGCCAAGGAGCTGGTTCCAGGCGACCTGGCGCTTCTGACAGCCGGCTGCCAGGTTCCGGCCGATATGCGCCTGATTCAGTCGGCAGGCCTTAAAATTGAGGAATCAGCCCTGACAGGAGAGTCGGTTCCTGTGTCCAAGTCCGCTGATTATCTGGCGTCAGAGTCCGGAAACGGATCCGGAAAAGGGAAAAACATGGCCTATATGACCTCCTATGTGACCTCGGGCCGCGGAAAAGGGATTGTAACAGCCACGGGGATGGGAACGGAGATCGGAAGGATTGCGGCCATGATTCACGCGGCGCCGGAGGAAGAGACGCCTCTCCAGAAACGTCTGGGAGAACTGGGAAAGGTGCTCAGCCTGACAGCGGTAGCCCTGTGCGCCGCTCTTTTTCTCATGGCGGTGATTCAGAAGCGGGACGTGATGGAAATGCTAATCACCGCCATATCGCTGGCAGTAGCCGCCGTGCCGGAGGGACTTCCGGCAGTAGTCACCATTGTGCTGGCTTTAAGCGTTACCAGGATGGTTAAGGCGGGAACTATTGTGAGAAAACTGCCGTCAGTGGAAACGCTGGGAGCTGTCAGTGTAGTGTGCACGGACAAAACAGGAACCCTGACTAAAAATGTGATGACCGTAACGCAGTGGTATGAGGACGGGACAATCAGGACGCTGGAAAACGCAGCGGCGGAAAAACCCTCAAAACGCCTGGCAGAGTGCTTCGCCCTGTGCAGCGACGCCCGGTTAGAGCAGGAAAAAGGAGATCCGACCGAGCTGGCCCTTCTCCAGTTTGCCGGTCTGGCAGGCGTTGAAAAGGAGGAGAGGGAGAGAGAAATGCCCAGAAAAGGAGAGCTTCCCTTTGACTCGGAACGGAAAATGATGACGACCTTCCACAGACAGGGAAAGACAGGCATTTCCTGCACCAAAGGCGCGCCGGACCGCGTGCTCAGGCAGTGTACGCATATCTGGAAAAACCGCCGTCCGGTTCCCATGACTGAGGCGGAGCGCAGGGAAGCGGAGCGGGCAGCCGCCAGGATGTCCTCCCAGGCGCTGCGGGTGCTGGCCGCTGCAGTGAAGGAGGATGCCGCAGGACCGGAGGAAAGGGGGCTTACCTTCCTGGGACTGGCCGGCATGATGGATCCGCCCAGAGACGAGGCGAAACAGGCGGTCGGGCAGTTTCGGAAGGCGTCGGTGGATACCGTCATGATCACAGGGGATCATGTGGACACGGCTCTGGCTATTGCAAAAGAGCTGGGAATCGCAGAGGACAGGACTCAGTGCATGACGGGGGAGGAGCTGGAGCGGACAGAGGACGGCGAGCTGAAGAAAAAAATAAAGCATTTAAAGGTATTTGCCAGAGTGTCCCCTGGCCACAAGGTGAGAATTGTAAACGCCTTTAAGGCGGCAGGCCACATTACGGCCATGACGGGAGACGGAGTCAACGACGCGCCCTCCCTGAAAAACGCGGACATTGGAATCGCTATGGGAAAGACGGGAACCGACGTGGCCAAGCAGGCGGCCGATATGATTCTGACAGATGATAATTTCGCCACCATTGAGAGAGCCATGGAGGAGGGGCGTGGCGTTTATGAGAATATTAAAAAATCAGTAATTTTTCTGCTGTCCTCCAATTTCGGGGAAATTGCCACCATGTTTGCAGCGATTGCGGCCGGGGTGGCCTCTCCCTTAAAGCCCAGCCACATTTTGTGGATCAATCTGATCACAGATTCGCTTCCTGCCCTGGCTCTGGGAGTGGATGAAAATGACAGCAGGCGTCTGATGGAGAAGCCACCGAGACAGTCTGGAGAAAGCCTGTTTGCAGGCGGAGGATGGTTCGTCACCCTGGGATACGGTTTTCTGATTGCAGCAGTCAGCCTCACGGCATTTTTCCGGCTTCCCATGGAGCTGGCCGGTTCCATGGAGCTTTCGTCAGTCAGGGAATGTCTGCAGAATCCGGAGGTTTTATTAAAATCCCAGACCTACGCTTTTACCGTGCTGAGCCTTTCCCAGCTGTTTCACGCAGTGGGGATGCGGGACGTTTCTTCTTCAGTCTTTGGATCCCGCCTGTGCTCCAACCGGCTGATGCTTCTGGCCTTCGGACTGGGAATGCTTCTCCAGGCTGCGGTGACAGAGATTCCGGCTCTGACGCAGGCCTTTGGAACCTGCGTCCTTTCCCTGTCAGAATGGGGATTTCTTCTGCCTTTGGCGGCCGCTCCCGTAATCGTCCATGAAATAGCCGTACTGCTGTGCAGATAGCCGCATTTTTGGCGTTTGTCGTGCAGGGAACTGCAAACAGGTTGTATTATGGAGGAAAACGCGGTAAAATAGACAAAAGCTCTGCCCCTCCCACAGAATGTGGGTTTGAGAAAAAGAGGGCGGGAGAAGACGATGCACGGACGAAACTGGTACAGGCAGAAAAAGGAGTAACATGGATAGAGAGAGAAATGAACGCGGGCACACCAGGGGCCGGCAGGGGCAGAAGACGCCGGGGCCGGCAGACGCGCAGAAGAGACAGGACAGGAAGGAAGCGAAACGGCTTCAGGAGAGAAGGGCAGAGGAAGCCGTGCAGCAGGAGCTGGGCGAACAGATTCAGAGCATTCTGGAGGAAGAGACCGGGGAGCAGGAAGGTGCCAGACAGCAAAAGGCCGCCGGACAGGATCCGTTAAGCCGGGAACCGGCTGCAAGGACAGAGGAAGAGGCTGGACGCAGACGCCGCCCCGCCAGACAGAAAAAGGGCTGGAGACGGCTGTGGAAGCGGTTCTTTCTGATGTTTCTTCTGATCCTCTTTGTGGCTGCCGCAGGCTGCGGTTTTCTGGGATGGAAGTTTTACACCGTCTGCAAAGAAGAGGTGGACGGACTGGTGGCAAACAGCACGGAGGCAGATTTTCTGCCTGGCCAGGCGTCCTATTTCTACGACGTAAATGGCAATGTGCTGGCCAAGATTTCAGGGGATGAGGACTCCCAGTACCTCCCCTATGAGGAAATTCCACAGGATGCGGTGAACGCGTTTATTGCTATTGAGGACAGAACCTTCTGGGAGAACTGCGGCGTAGACTTTAAGGGGATCCTCCGGGTGGGAATTAATTTTATTCTCACAAAGGGAGAGGAGGTCCACGGAGCCAGCACGATTACCCAGCAGTTAGCCAGAAACCGGTATCTGACCAGAGACGTGTCCATCAAGCGCAAGGTGAAGGAAATCCTGATTGCCATGGATCTGACAGAGAAGTACTCTAAGGAACAGATCATGGAATTTTATATCAATGACATCAATTACGCCAATACATATTACGGTCTGCAGGCGGCCGCCAAGGGATATTTCGGAAAGGATGCAGACGAGCTGAGCTTAAGCCAGATCGCCTATCTGTGCGCGATCCCAAACTCGCCGTCCTACTATAATCCGTACCGCCATCCGGATCACGCCCTGGCAAGGAGAGATAAGATTCTCGGAGACATGCTGACCATGGGCTACATTACCCAGGAGGAGCATGACGCGGCGGTGGCTGAGGAGATCACGGTGACAGGAAATTCCTACGAGATGCGGAATTATGAGACGACCTATGCCATTGACTGCGCGGTGCGCTGGCTGATGGAGAGGGAGGGATTTTCGTTTGAGTACGGATTTTCCAGCTACGACGATTACAAGTCTTACCAGGCAGCCTACGAGGAAAGCTACGCTGCGGCTAAGGATGAGCTGTATACGGGCGGCTACAGGATTTATACTTCCTTAGATCCGGCCAAGCAGGACATCCTGCAGAGCGCGGTGGATCAGGTGCTCTCCTTTGACGCGGAGACAGCGGATAACGGCATTTACGCGCTGCAGGGCGCGGCGGTGGCTGTCAATAACGATACCGGTCTGGTGGAGGCCATTGTGGGAGGCAGAAGCCAGGAGACCAGCACCTATACCCTGAACCGGGCCTTTCAGAGCTTCCGCCAGCCGGGCAGCAGCATTAAGCCTCTGATTGTCTACGCTCCGGCTCTGGAAGAGGGCTATGCTTCATTTTCCAGTGTGAAGGATATCAACGTGGACGCTGCGAAGGAGCCGAAGGCGGACGTGGCCTCCCTCCCGGGCAACTGGATTACCCTGCGCCAGGCGGTAGAGAAGAGCCGGAACGGAGCGGCCTGGTGGCTGTTTAACGAGGTGACGCCGGAGGAGGGCCTTTCCTACCTGACTCAGATGCGGTTTGACAAAATTGTGCCGGACGATTACAATATGGCGGCTTCCCTGGGAGGCTTTACCTACGGCGTGACGGCAGAGGAGATGGCCGGAGCCTTCAGTGCCCTGGAAAACGGAGGCGTGTACCGGGAACCGGACTGTATTGTCAGAATGGAGAATCTGGCCGGGGAAGACATCTACACAGGAAGGGAGCCGAAGGAGGTTTATTCCCAGCAGACGGCGGCCGTGATGGTAGACGTTATGAAGGGCGTTATATCGAGGGGAACCGCCCGGGGAATGGGCTGGAAGAGCGGGATTGAGGCGGCTGGAAAAACGGGAACCACCAACAACAGCAAGGACGGCTGGTTCTGCGGAATGACGCCTTACTACACAGTGACCGTGTGGGTTGGCTACGACACCCCACGGACTCTTTCCTCCCTCTACGGTTCCTCCTATCCGGCCTCTATCTGGAAGCAGGCCATGGAGGGACTGACGGCAGGTCTTCCGGAAGCGGCTTTTGCGGCGCCGGAGGCGGAGAAGGAAGACATCAAAAAGGAGGGGCGGGGGGAGTACCTGGAGGGATACGACGATTCCCACGTCCTCTCCCCCAACTATACGGTAGGCGATTACAGAAAAGATCACGCGCTGGCAGACGAGGCGCAGAAATACATTGACCAGATGGCCGGGGCCAGCCCTGAAGAACAGGAACGGCTGCGCAAAAAGGCGGAGAGCGCCATTAACCGCATTTACGGCAGGACCCTGAAGGGCCAGATGGAAGAAGTGCTGGCCGGGGCGGGGAAATCATAACTGAATAGGGAGTAAAGAAGAGAAGCGTTTCTGGCTGGTACAGAGGAAGCGCTTCTTTTTTTTGAAAAAAATAAAAAGTGCTGGACAAAAGACATGGGTTAGTGTATACTAACTGCATGAGTTAGATAAGACTAACCAAGCGAATCAAAGAAACAGCGACAGACAGATTAAGGGAAAATAAATGAAAAGCAAAGAGCAGGGAGGACAGCGGATGGATCAGAGGTTATACAGCAGAGAGCAGAATGCAATTCAGAAGCAGGCGGCGTTTCACTGCGCGCAGGTGCTGGCCGGCGTGAAGGCCTCCAATATACTAATTACAACAGAGGGGACAGAGGAGGACGTGGCCTTTGTCCTCCGCGGAACGGGAGTTGACTGCAAATGTCTCTGGGCAGGGGAGGGACGAACCGTCTATCTTCTGTACCGGAGAGAGCAGATGGAAAAGCTTCTTAAAAGCAGGGAGACCAGAAGCTTTTTTCAGAGCTTTGGCTACAGCTCTATGGAGCTTTCGAAGGCGCTTTCAGGGCTGGCGGCGCGGTACGGGCTTTATGCAGAGGGAAAAGGAGAATTTCCCCACGAAATCGGCCTGATACTAGAATATCCCATCTGGGATGTGAAAGGGTTTATCGAGCATAAGGGGAGAGACTTTCTCTTTTCCGGCTACTGGAAGGTGTACCGGGAGCCAGAGGAAGCCAGAAAACGTTTCGCAGTTTACACGGCGGTCAGAGAGCGGGTGGTGAAGGAAGCGGAGCGGGGAAAAAGCCTGGGGCAGATCTGCGCGTCCCTTCTGGGACAGCCGGTCTGCAGCCTCATGGCGGCGGCTTAAAGCAGGCGGTCTGTGCCTGAGAGCAGTCTGAACAGAAAAAAATTTTATCAGGAGGAAATACGAAAATGGATCAGATTTTAATTGTTTACTGGAGCGGAACAGGAAATACGGCGGCTATGGCGGAGATGGTGGCGTCCGGCATCAGGGAGGCTGGAAAAGAGCCGGTTCTTATTCCTGCGGAGGAAGCCGCGGCAGAGCAGCTGTCTTCCTTCCAGGCGGCAGCTTTTGGATGCCCGTCTATGGGGGACGAGACGCTGGAGGAGAGCGTAATGGAACCGTTTGTGGAGGCAGCTGAAAAAAACGTTTCAGGAAAGACTGTCGGCCTGTTCGGTTCCTACGGCTGGGGAGACGGTCAGTGGATGAGAGACTGGAGCGACCGGATGAAACAGGCCGGAGCCTATGTGCTGGGCGGCGAGGACGCCATCTGCTGCGGAGCGCCGGATGCCAGCGCAGAGGAAGCGTTAAAGGAGCTGGGAAGACAGCTGGCAGAATCATAAAATAGAGAGAGGAGAGGCACATGAGCGTTGTGATCGTAGGCGGGCATGACAGAATGGTCAGCCAGTATAAACAGATCTGCAGAAATTTTAAATGTAAAGCAAAGGTATTTACCCAGATGAGCGCCGAATTCGGAAAACAGGTAGGAAGTCCAGATCTGCTGGTTCTGTTTACGAACACAGTGTCCCATAAAATGGTGCGGGCAGCTGTGGAGGGAGCGCGGGGAACCGGAACGGAGATAGTGCGCTGCCACACCAGCAGCCAGAGCGCCCTTGCGGACATTCTTGAGAAACGCTGCATGTAATTGAAAAAATAGAAAATAGAAAAGAGAAAAGAGAGAAGATTCCCACGCCTGCTTTGGCCGGAAGCTTCTCTCTTTTCAGATCGTTTACCGCATATCCTGCTTGTTTAGATGTTCTTCAGCGAAGCGCTTCATGGCCTGAAAGCTTTCCGGGCTGATCACGTGCTCCATACGGCAGGCGTCCTCAGCCGCCGTCTCAGGACTTACCCCCAGACAGACAAGAAATCCTGTCAGAAAGGTGTGACGCTCATAAATGGTCTCGGCAATTCTGCGTCCCGGCTCTTCCAGCGTGATATAGCCGTCCTGATCCATGGAGATATATCCATTTTCCCGAAGGTTTTTCATGGCTACGCTGACGCTGGGCTTTGAGTAGCCCAATTCATTGACAATATCAATGGAACGAATCTGGGACTTTTTGCGGCTTAAAACCAGAATCGTCTCAAGATAGTCCTCTGCTGACTGCTGGATTTTCAATATACCCTCTCCTTTGTTGCTATTCCTTACTGGTGTCAGTGCAAGGGACATTGCCCTTTGTATCCTGACGCTGTCCATTATACCAAAAATATGGTAAAAAGCCAGCCGAATCTAAACAGGGAAAGAAAAACATAAAAGAAAAACACGGCGAAAATAGTTGACAAATGGGTTAGTATGTGCTAACTTAATAACAGTTAGAAAAAGCTAACTGCATTTCCGGACAGATATCCGTATGGACCGGCCAGGGGAGAAGAAGGATTCGGGGAATACGGAACAGGAACGGGAATATAATACTAAAAACACGGAAATGAAACGCATAGAGTTTTAAGCTGGAAAGGGTGACTGTGATGGAACTGATGGTATCTGGATTATCCACCTTAATTGTGGGCCTGATGGTAGCTGGAATTGTCTTTCTGGCAGTCAGAAGCATTGTAAAAGACAGGAAAAATGGGAAATCCCTCTGCGGAGGAAACTGCGGCGGGTGCAGCTGTTCCGGTATGTGCCATCCAAAAAGGGAAGGCCAGAAGAATCAGATACAAAACTAAAAAGAAAGAGGCAGAGCCTGCATTGATATGATTCCCCTTAAGTAGACAAGGTAAATAACCAAAATCTACTTAAGGGG